>OCOJ01049513.1_pt2 | contig 14965 bp, 13 predicted proteins | sample 1539251 | NCBI WGS metagenome assembly OCOJ01 (sample SAMN01911457, study PRJEB22624) | soil metagenome | biome: Soil | place: Malaysia | collected 2012-04-30 | depth RA_metagenome m | reverse complement strand
GGGCTCCCCTTCGGCTAGAAGAGCTTCCAGCGCGGCGTGGGTACGCTTCCAAATTGGGACGGCGCGCGCCAGCAGCCTCCGCCCGCGCGGCGTCAGAGTGAGCCGGCGGCCGCGGCGGTCGGCTGGATCTGCGGACACCTGGACCAGGCCGCGGCGGCGCAAGGGCTTGAGCGCGGCGGTCAGCGTGGTGCGGTCCATCGCCAGCAGCGCAGCCACGGAGGCCATCCCCGGGGGCTCCGGGCGGTTCAGAGACATTAATAAGGAGTATTGCCCGTTGGTGAGGCCGATGGGGCGCAGCGCGTCGTCGAAGCGCCTGGCCAGGGCCCTGGCGGCGCGCTGGACGTGGAGGCAGAGACACAGGTCCCGGACCTGGTGGGTGGTCTCAAAAGACGGCTGGGCCGAGCGGGCCACAGGCAAATCATAGGGGCATTCGCGCATCGTACCAAGCGGTCCCGGGGCTGCATGTTGATATCAACGTATGTCCCTCTTCGCCCGGCCGGGCCCTGTGGGCTCGCGGGCCAGGCGGGAGGGGTCCCCGTGGGGTCACCATTCGAGCGAAGCAACCCCGGGCCGGGGGCCGGATACACAATTCCGCATTTGAGGAGGAATCATGAAGCTGAGAAGTGTCGCAATCGCTGCGTGTACCTGCATTGCACTGGCCGTCCTGCTGGGGGCAGCGCGCCCAGCAAACCCACAGGACGCCCCAACACCGTATCCGAAGATGGCGCCGCTGGAGGAGTACCTGATTGCCGACCGCGATGCGGAAATCGCCCTGGCGCGGAGCGCTGCCCCGGCTTCCATTTCAGGCGATGCCGAGGTCCTGGTCCTGACGCGGCACGGCTACGAAACCGCGGTCAAAGGCACGAACGGTTTTGTATGCTTCGTGGGACGGTCCTGGGATGCCGCGCGCAACAATCCCGGATTCTGGAATCCCAAGGCGCGGGCTCCGCACTGCTTCAATGCGGCCGCCGCGCGGTTTTACCTGCCCCGCGCCTTCAAGAAGACTGAACTGGTCCTGGCGGGACGCTCGAAAGACGAGGTGTGTGACGCCCTGAAGGCGGCAGTGGCCAGCAAGGAATTGCCCGCGCCGGAGCCGGGCACGCTCGTCTATATGATGTCAAAGCAACAGTACTTGAACGACCGGGACAAAGCGTGGCACCCGCACCTGATGTTTTATTATTCAAAGACGGACCCCGCAACCTGGGGCGCGAATTTGGACGGCTCTCCGGTGATCGCGAGCGAGTCAACGGAGCAACTCTTCATCACCTTCATGGTTCCCGTGCGCCACTGGTCGGATGGGACGCCGGACTTGCCGCAGGCGGGGCACTGAAAGCGGAGGTTGGAGGTTGGAAGGAAAAAACCAGCAAGGGGGGCGGGCCGGCGCCAACTGAGGGGGAGTTTCTCGCCCACCAAAAAGCCAGCGGGCAGGCAACGGCGCAGAGGGGCGGAGCTCGCAAAGGAGAATGAGGCCAAGGAGCGGTGCAAAGCGGCGTATGGCCGCCGCACTCCAAAGCGCGCCCTGACGCATCTCAACGATCCCCGCGGGAATTAAGGACCTCGGCTAGCCGGCGGGGGTTTTCGCGGCGGCTTTGGCGGCGTAATAGCCTTTGCGGGTGCGGACAATCAGACCTTTGCGGGCCACTTCCACCTTGAGGGAGTGCATGCGCCCATCTTGCGACCCGGCGGGCGGCAGATAGGCCAGGGCGTACTGGTTGCGCAGCTCGTCACCGATGTCCTGGAAGGATTGTCCCAGGTCGTCCACGCTGTAGGGATAAAAGGAGCGGCCGCCGGTCTCGCCGGCAAACTGATCGAGCACCTGATCCGGCTTGGTCTTGAGCATCTTGCGCTCGACTTTTTTCCGCGGGTCGTTGGTGTCTGAAGCGTTCACCCATTCCGTGCTGCTGCTGATGCAGTAGATGGCCACGCCGCCGCGCTCGGCGGCTTCCACGGCGGCGCCGCGCGCTCCGGAGGATAGATTGTCGTCGCCATCGGTAATCACCACGATCACCCGGCGCACCGGAGAGCCGTCCGCCGAGGGCGGCGCCTGGGCCAGCTTATCCGAGGCCTGGATCACCGCGTCATAGAGCGCCGTGCCGCCCCCGGCGCGCTGCCGCTGCACCGCTTCCGTCAGCACGCCCAGGTCATCGGTATAGCTCTGGATGATGGAGGGCTCATTGTCGAAAATCATCAGGAAGGCCTGGTCTTTCTTCCTGCGCAAGGTGTTGTGGAGGAAATCGATGGCCGCGTCCTTTTCGAATTCCAGGCGCTCGCGGATGCTGTTGGAAGTATCGAGCAGCAGGCCGATGCGCAGGGGCAAGTCCGTCTCGCGCGCGAAGAATTCAATCTTCTGTTCCCGGCCGTCCTCGAAGACGCGGAACTCCGGCTTTTCCAGGTCCGTCACCAGCTTTTCGCGCCGGGTAACCACCGTGGCGATGATGTTCACCAGGTTGGAAGAGACGCGGATGGGCTGCCCGGTGACGGGCGGCGGAGTGGCCTGGCCCGCGGGCGGATTCTGCGGCGGCTCGGGAGGACGGTAGGGCACCGTCTGCGCCGGTAGCGGCACCGCCAGCGCGGCCACGGCCAGCAGGAACGCGACCAGGGACGATGCAGCTACAAGCACGCGGACACCGGCGATTCTCAGAGAGGCGGACATGGAATGAACCGTAGCCTCAGGGGTTAAAACCCCCGACCCCCTGGCGTTTTCCGGCACGGCTAAAGCTGTGCCCTTGCGAGTACGACGCACTGAACGGCTCCACAATATCATGGGTTAAAAAATTATAGGTATCCCGCAAGCGCCGCGTCAATCTGAGCCCAAGGCACTCCGGCGGCAGCAGCCAGCGCGGCCAGGAAGTCGCGCAAATCCGCAGGGAGCGGGGCGCGCGCTTCAACGCGGGTTCCGGAGCGCGGATGGGCAAAGGCCAGCCGCGCGGCGTGCAGAAACGGCCGGGCGAGCGGCGGGAGAGCAGCACCGGTGGCGCGATTCCCTGCCCCGGTCCCCGGGCTGCTGGGCGCGCCGTAAAGCGCGTCCCCGGCCACGGGATGCCCGAGCGCCGAGAAATGGACGCGGATCTGGTGCGTGCGGCCCGTGCGCAGCGCGACTTCCACCAGCGTGTAATTGCCGATTACCCCCAGCGCGCGCCAGTCCGTACGCGAGGCGCGTCCCGCCGCCGCGGGACGCCGCGCGGTCATGCGCGTGCGGCGGCGCAGATCACGCGCCACGGCCAGGCGAATCGAGCCCGCCGGGGCCTGCAATTTCCCGTAGACCAGGGCGAGGTAGGTTTTCTCCACGGTGCGCGCGGCAAACTGCGCGGCCAGGCCGCGGTGGGCAGCTTCATTGCGCGCCGCCACAATCGCCCCGGAGGTGCCTTTGTCCAGCCGATGGATGATGCCCGGGCGGGCCGCGCCCTCCCGCCCCGCAGGCGAGGGGAGCTTTCCGTACCGGTGCAGCAGCGCACCCGCCAGCGTCGCTTCCGATGCGCGTGTGCCCGCGCCTGGATGGACGACCAGTCCTGCCGGCTTGTTCACCACGACGACGTCCTCGTCTTCATAAAGAATTTCCAGGGGCAGGTCCACGGGGCGAGCGGCCAGCGGCGGGGGCGGCGCAATTTCCACTTCGATGAGCTCGCCGGAGGAAACGCGGCGCGCGGGTTTTGCGGGCGTTCCGGCCACGCGCACATGGCCTTGGTGGATCAGCGCCGCCAGACGCGTGCGGCTGAGCGCGGGAAAACGCTGGGCGAGAAAGCGGTCCAAGCGTGTGCCGGCCGCTTCCGCGGAAACTTCAAGGCGCTCGACGCCCGGCATGGTCACGCCGTGGCAGGTCCGGAGCGCCGCCCGGCAGCCTCCACCGGCTGGGGAGTGCCACGCACGCGGGACGGCCGGAACCACAGCCAGGCGCCGAAAAGCATCAGACCCACGCTTACCAGTTGCATCAGGGAAAACGTGCCGTTGCCCAGAGGCGTGCGTCCCGGATCGCCGCGGAAGAATTCGATGGTGCCGCGCGAGAGCCCGTAGAGAAACACGTAGGCGCCGAAGACCTGGCCGGGGGGACGCTTTCCCAGCCCCAGGCGGACCAGGATAAAGACGTTGATGAACTCCGTGCACGCCTCATAGAGCTGCGTGGGATGCAGGTGCACGCCCAGCGGCGTGCCCACAAGCTGGTGCGCGTAAGGATCGGAGAAAACCACACCCCAGGGCATAGTGGTGGGCTTTCCGTAGCAGCAGCCCGCGGAGAAGCATCCCAGGCGGCCGATGCCGTGACCCAGGGCCAGCGGAGCGGCGTAGACGTCTCCCAGCCGGGCAAAGGTCAGCTTGGCGCGCCAGGCATAGAGCAGCAGAACCACCACGGCAGTCATCAATCCGCCATACCAGACGCCGCCGGCTTGCAGCGTGCTGAGACTGAAGATATCGCCCAGGTTCTGCCGGTAGTAATCCCAGTCCGCGAAAATCAGCCACACCTTGGCGCCCGCCAGCGCCGCCAGGACCATGTACACGCCCAGGTTCCACACGCGGTCCGCGTCCAGGCCCGCGGCCGGAGCGCGGCGCTGCGCCCACCACAGCGCCAGCAGGATGCCGAACGCCAGCAGCGTGCCATAGCTATGGATGGTGACGGGACCGAGATGGAAAAGTACGGGGTGCATGCTCAGGCCTGTTCCGTCTCCGGGTGGTGCGCAAATAACAGTTCCAGGAGCACTAGTCCGGCGCCAATGACGATGGCGGAATCCGCTACGTTGAACGCCGGCCATTCGTGGTCGCGAATGTAGAAGAGCAGGAAGTCCACCACCCCGCCATCCAGCAGGCGGTCGAAGAGGTTCCCCGCCGCGCCGCCGAGGATGAGGGCAATGCCCAGGCGGGAGCGCGGGCCGCCGGCCCGGCCGGCGAATAAGAGCCAGGCCATCACCCCCGCAGCCACCACCGAGAGCGCCACCAGCGCCAGGCGCATGCCGGGCAGGCGCGAATCCGCCAGCAGGCCGAAGGCGATGCCCGGGTTACGCGTGTGCACCAGGTCAAAGAATCCGGGAACTACCGCGTGACGCCAGCCCGCGGGCGTGAAGCGTTCGACGAGTGATTTGGTGAGCCGGTCTGCGGTGAGCACGGCCAGCGAGAGAATCACCCAGGGAATGGGCGTGCGGTTCATTTTGCCGGGGCGCTCGCAATCTCTTCGAGCGCCGCCAGGCAGCGCTCGCACGCCGTGGGAAAGGCGGCGCTCTCTCCCACCCGCGTGGAATAGTTCCAGCAACGCTCGCATTTGCGGCCGCGGGCGCGCTCGACTTCCACGCTCAGGCCGGGCGCGCCGGCGCCGTCGCCGGAAGGCGCGCCCCCGCCCGCGTGCGGCGCCGCCAGTTCCACCTGCGAAACAATCAGCATTTCCGGCAGAACCGCGGCGTATTCGCGGAGCAGCTCCGCCAGCGGCCCGCTGGCGCGCAAAATGACGCGCGCCTCGAGGGAGGCATTGATCACTTTCGCGTTGCGCTTCTCTTCGAGCGCCTTCAGCACGGTGTCGCGCACAGCTGCCAGTTCCCGCCACTTTCCGGAGCGGCCCGCGGGGAGCCCAGTAGTGAGATGCTCCAGGAGGGGAAAACGCGCCATGTGCACGCTCTCGGGATCCCCCGGCCGCCGCGGCAGGTGCTTCCACACCTCCTCGGCAGTAAAGACGCAAACCGGAGCCAGCAGGCTAGCCAGGGCGCGGGCGATCGTTTCCACAGCGGTCTGCGCGGAGCGGCGCGCCGGGTTGCGCGGCGCCGAGGTGTACAGGCGGTCTTTCAGCACGTCGAAATAAAAGGCGCTCAGTTCCACGGCGCAGAAGTCGCGCACGTCGTGAAAGACGCGGTGGAACTCGTAGTCTTCATACCAGCGGGCGCAGCGCGCGGCCAGCTCCGCGGTGCGCTCGAGCATCCAGCGGTCCATCTCGCGCATTTCGGCAACCGGCAGCGCGTCCCGCGCGGGATCGAAATCATAGAGATTGCCCAGCGCGAAGCGGAACGTGTTGCGGATTTTGCGGTACGCGTCGGAAAGCTGGGTCATCACCCGCTCGGACATGCGCACATCCCCCGTGTAATCCTGCGAGGCCACCCAAAGCCGCAGCAGGTCCGCGCCGTATTTTTCGCAAATCTCGCTGGGCAGCACGACGTTGCCCAGCGATTTGGACATGGGCCGGCCCTGTTCGTCGAGCGTCCAGCCGTGGGTCAGCACTTCGCGGTAAGGCGCGCCATCGCGCGCGGCCATGCCAATCAGCAGCGAGGAGTGAAACCACCCTCGGTACTGGTCCGGACCTTCCAGATACATGTCCGCGGGCCAGCCCTGGTCGCCGCCGGAAAGCACGGCCATGTGGCTCGAACCGGAGTCAAACCAGACGTCCAGGATGTCCGTCTCCTTCCGCCATTGGGACGCGCCGCAGCGGCATTTTGTTCCCGGCGGCAGCAGCTCCTCCGGCGAGTGCGCATACCACGCATCCGCGCCTTCGCGCTCGAAGAACGGCAGGACGTGGCGCAATTTGGCCGCGTCTTCCAGGCGTTCTCCGCACTTCTGGCAATAAAAGATGACGATGGGCACGCCCCAATAACGCTGGCGCGAGATGCACCAATCCGGGCGCTCCGCCACCATGCCGTGCATGCGTTCGAGTCCCCAGGAGGGCATCCACTTGACGCCTTTGATGGCTTCGAGCGTGCGGCGCCGCAGATCATTTTTTTCGATGCCGATGAACCATTGCTCCGTGGCGCGGAAAATCACCGGGCGGTGGCAGCGCCAGCAGTGCGGATAACTGTGCGTGAGTTTGCCCTCGCCCAGCAGCGCGCCGCGCTCCCGCAGCAGCGCGATCACCGCCGGATTCGCTTCGAAAACGGTCTTGCCTTTGTACTCCGGCAGGCCTTCGGTGTAACGCCCGTCGTCATCGAGCGGCGCATAAGTTTCCAGCCCGTATCTCTGTCCGGTGTAGAAGTCGTCCGCGCCGTGCCCGGGCGCAGTATGAACGATTCCCGTGCCCTGGTCGGTGGTTACGTAGTCGCCGAGGACGGCGGGAACGGTGAAGTCCAAAAAGGGGTGGCGGAATTTCAGGCCTTCGAGCGCGCGGCCTTTCCAGCGCCCGCGCTCGGCGCCCATTTTCAAGCCCGTGCCCGCGGCCACCTGCGCGGCCATGGCCGCGGCCACCAGCAGCGGCCCGGCAGGCGTTTCAAACACCGCGTAGTCCAGGTCCGGATGGAAGCACAGCGCGCGGTTGTGCGGCAGCGTCCAGGGAGTAGTGGTCCAGATGACCGCGCTCACGCCCGCGCCGGGCAATCCGGCCGGGCTGCCGGGAGCGATCGCGAACTTCACCCAGATGGAAGGGCTGGCGTGGTCCTCGTATTCGACCTCCGCCTCGGCCAGCGCCGTGCGGTCGTAGATGCACCAGTACACCGGCTTGCGCCCGCGGTAAACGTAGCCGCGTTCGAGCACCGTCAGGAACGTGCCCGCAATCACCGCCTCGTAGTGCGGATCCATGGTCAGGTACGGCTGGTCCCATTGCGCGAAGATGCCCAGACGTTTGAATTGCTGGCGGTGCGCCTCCACATAGCGGGTGGCATAGGCGCGGCAGAGCTTGCGGAATTCGACGGGATTGGCCGCGCCCTTCTTTCCGCCCAGCTCTTTTTCCACCTGGGTCTCGATGGGCAGGCCGTGGCAATCCCAGCCGGGAATGAACGCGGCGCGATACCCAGCCAGGGACTTCGAACGCACCACCATGTCTTTCAGGATTTTGTTGAGCGCGGTGCCCAGATGAATGTGGCCGGTGGGATACGGTGGCCCGTCGTGGAAGACATAGACGGGCGCGCCGGCGTGCGCCTGCAGCACCTTATGGTAGGTGCCGGCCGCTTCCCATTCCGCCAGTTGCCGCGGCTCGGTTTGCGGCAGGCTGGCTTTCATGGCGAAGTCCGTCTTCGGCAGGTTCAGCGTAGTCTTCAGGTTTGCGGTTTCGGGCATCGGGGCTGTTTGGGTGCTCGGCTCTCCGCGGCGCGTTGCACGGCCGGAAACGCCGCATCGCACGGGGAATTTGGTATGTTACAATGATTTCGTTTGGGTGTCAGCCGAACCGGCCATACATCCTTCTGGTGCTCTCAGGAATCAGAATTAAAGAGCGCCCCGTGGTAGTCTGCGGCGAGGCTGAGCCCGCCGCGATCACCAGCCCCGGTCTTACCTGGAGCGCGGGGCAACGACAGGAATGGCGAGTCCCCTCAATCCCTTCGAGTATCACCGGCCGCAGGCGGAGCCCGCATCTGCGCCCAAGCAGCGGCTTCCTCGCCTGCTGGTGGAGCAGGAGCGCTGGGGCGGCACCTTTTTTTCAAGCCTGAAAGAGTTCTTAACGGAACGGCCGGTGCGCGTGCCCTCCAAGCTGGGCCAGGTCCCCTTCTCGATTGAGACGAGCCGCCCCGGCCTGCTCGATAACCTGAAAGTGGCCATGGGACCAGAGCCGCGGCTGCCGAACGGCCAGAACGACGCGCCGCTGATGGTGCGCTGGCAAGCCAACTCCTTCTGGCAGAACCTGCGCGAATTCATTTCGCCTCCGAAGCTGCCGCCGCTGAAAACTACCTGTGCGCCGGCGCCGCCTCCAAAGCCCATCTGGTCCAAGGACGAAAACGCGGCGCGGGCTCAGGGGCTTTCTCTGCTGGTGCACACGAGCCTGTTCGCGGCCCTGGCGATTCCCCTGTATTACGGCTTCGCCGGAAGCGTCAACGTTTCGCCGCCCGTGCAAGTCTCCAAAGTGGACATTAACGACCTCTCGCCGTACGTGTTCAAAGCGCCCAGCAAGAGCAGCGACAAGATGGGCGGTGGCGGCGGCGGCGGCGACCATAACCCGGTTCCCGCCAGCAAGGGCCGGCTGCCCAAGTTCTCTCTGAAGCCGCAGCTTGCCCCTCCGCAAGTGGTGATCATGAACCCGAATCCGGTGCTGCAAGTCATCCCCACGGTGGTAGTGCCGCCGGAGATCAAGCTGCCGCAGCCGAACCTGCCGAACTATGGCGACCCGCTGGCCGCGATGGTCACCCAGTCCAACGGCCCCGGCTCCGGCAGCGGCATCGGTACCGGCAGCGGCGGGGGCGTGGGCAGCGGATCCGGCCCGGGTGTGGGGCCGGGCGAAGGCGGCGGAATTGGCGGAGGACATTTCCACGTAGGCCGCGACGGAATCGGCGAACCCGTTTGTGTCTATTGCCCCAATCCGCCTTATACGGAAGAGGCCCGGAAGGCGCGCTACCAGGGAACCATGCTGCTGGAAATCACCATTCTTCCTGACGGCCGGACAACGGATGTGCGGGTGATCCGCGGCCTGGGCATGGGCCTGGACGAAAGCGCGCTCCAGATGGTGCGTACCTGGCGCTTCAAGCCGATGATCGGTCCTGGGGGCCGCCCGGTTCCTGTGGACACGCCGGTCGAGGTGAATTTCCACCTGTACTGAACCGCATTCGCTCTTAGTGTGCGGTCCCGTTTTCTCTCCGTTCGCGCTCTCTTCTCTGCTAGGATTCCGGTCAATGGAGCGCTGGCGATCCCGGAGAGTGCCCGCGGTGGCGGGGATGTGCCTGGCCGCGGCAGGCGCCTTTGCCCAGGCCGCCGCCCGCGGCCGTGTGGAATTCAGCGTGGTGCTGACCCCGGTTTCCGGGCGCCCGGAGCCCGCGCGCCAGCTCACCGTCTTTCTGTTGCGCAAACCCTTCCGCGAGATCCTGCGCCAATCCGAGGAAAAGACTCCCCAGCCCAGCCTGGATAACTTCGTGGCGCCGCTGCCGCTCAGCAAAGAGCTGAAGGACTGGATGAAGAAGCATCACAGCGTCACCATCAGCGGGCCGGAGTTCCGCGCCCTGTTGAGCGTGGATGAATTGCTGCAGATTCCCGAACTCCTCGACGCCTACGTGGCCAGCAACCTGAGCGGATTGAATCAGGGATTTCCCGAGCCGAAATACAGCCCCGATGACCGCGCGAGCAACCCCAAAAAATACGACGCGGCCATGAAACTTTACGCGCCCAAATTGCGCAAATATATCGCCGAGAATCCGGATTCGCTCGAGGCCATGGACACGATTCTGAACCAGATTGACCCCACGCCCGCCTGGCTGATCCTGCTGGACCGCTGGCGCGAGCAGGCGCGCCTGAATGCGCTCTCCGCGGCCCAGACGCAGTATCTGGCCGCGAAGACGGACACGAATCTGGAGGGCCGCGGCGCGTTTGAAGCCGCCCCCGGCGCCTACGCGCTCTCCACCCTCGATGGCGAGGCGCTGAGCGGAAACCTGCACCTCCGCTGGGACGTGCCCATCGAAATCCGCCCCGGCGAAGTCACCCGGATCGAGCTCACCAATCTGAACGCAACGAAAAAGCCCTAGGCATTGTGGGCTGGACTGCCGGGAATGGTTCCGCTCTCTGCCTGGGCCTGCTTCCACGCCGCGCGGCTCGTTGAGGGTTGGCGGACGTGGCCTTTGCGCTCGACTCCATTCCCGCGATTTTTTCCGTGACCCGCGACCCCTCTATCGTCTATACCTCGAACGTGTTCGCCATCCTGGGTCTGCGGGCATCCTACTTTCTGGTGGCGGGGCTGCTCTCCAGGCTGCGATTCCTGAATGCCGGGCTGGGAGCGATCCTGGCGTTTATCGGGCTGAAGATGCTCGCGGAGCCGTGGCGGCAGGTCCCGATCGGCATTTCCCTGCTGGTTGTGGTGCTCCTCCTGGCGGGCACGGTTGTGGCCTCCTTGCTGGCGCCCGCGCGGCCCGGCGCGCCGTCCGATCACGGGGAAGGCAGGCGGAAGGAGAGTTTATGACCGATGTGGCGCGCCAGGTGGAGGATCTTGCCGGGCCGGATGCCAGCCGCCGCGCCGCGGCCGCGGAGTTCCTGTATCGTGCGGGTTGCGATCTGGCCGATGACGTCTTCGCCCGCTGGCTCCAGGACCCCGAGTTCGCAGTACTCGTGAGCGGCAAACCAATTGTGGGCGTCGCCGTGCCTCCGGACCACTTCGCGCGGATTCGCCGGGAATTGGATATGCCCCCGCTCGCCGATGTCCCCGCGGAACAATCCACCGCGGAATTTGAATTTCAGCAGGGCCGCATCCACCTGGACATACTCACCCCCGTGGATGACGATGGCCCCATCCGGAGATTCCTGGACCGCTTCGGCCCGGGCATCCAGCAGGTGGAATTGCCGGTGAAGAATGTGGAAGAGGCGGCCCGCATCCTCTTTTCGCGCTTCAATCTGGCCCCGGTTTATCCTCAGCCGCGGCCGGGCGCCGGCGGGACGCGGGTAAACTTCTTTCTGGTGCCCACGGCGGAGGGGCGCAAAGTGCTTATTGAGCTATTTGAGGCGAAGCGCTGACCGGTGCGGCGCGGCGCGGGGCAGCGGGAGCCGGTTTGACCCAGGCCGGCTGCAGGGAAGCCTCCACCGGCGGCCAAAGCAGCGGCCGGTCCAACTCGATGCGCGACAGGATGGGAGCCCCTTCGGTGACCGTAGCCGGGCGCGGCCGGGAATGGTACTCGATCACCAGCGGCACGGCTTCCACCCGGTCCACACGCGCCCCGGTAAAGGTAATCCGCGCCATCAGCGCGGTGTGCACCTCCGGTGGCGTGATCTGCTGAAACACGAAGTTCCCGATCGAATAGAAAATCCAGCGGTCGTGATAGTGCTCGACGCGCTGGGGCACGTGCGGATGATGGCCCAGCACCACGGACGCGCCCGCATCAATGGCCGCGTGACAAAACTCTTCCGTTTCCCGGGCCACATGCGCCGTGTATTCCGCCCCGTCGTGCAACGAGACGATGACGGCATCGGCTTCACGCAACGCAGCGGCCACGTCTTCCCTTACGTGAATAGGATTGCGCCCGGCGATCACCGGATGGACCGCATCCGGGGTGTCGTTCAGGTCCGCGTAGGTATAGCCGAGGAATGCAAAACGTACGCCGTGGCGCACCAGGATGGCGGGCCGGTGCGCTTCGGCATAGGTTTCTCCCGCGCCTACCGTGGCGATGCCCGCCCCGCGCACATGCTCCAGGCTATAGCGCATGCAGGCATAGCCGCCGTTATTGAAATGATTGTTGGCCACGTTGAGCACGGCAAAGCCGGCGTGCACCAGACCGGCAATCGCCGCCGGGCGCACGCGAAACACCATTCCTTCGCCGGGATAAGGCGGCTCCGCGCAAAAAGGCCCTTCCAGGTTTCCGAAGGCGATGTCTGCCCCGGTCAGCAGCGGCTCCATATTCCGGAAGGGCATGGAGTAGTCGTGAGTCGCCTCCATGATGGTGCCCAGCGAACGGCCCAGCAGAATGTCGCCCACCCCCACGACGGTCGTCACCGGCGGCGGGCGTAGCCGCACCTCCGGGCCGTTATCGGGCCCAACAGCGGAGAGAAGGGATCCGGCAACGAGGAATGCCACGAACAGGAAGTATCGGCGCATGGGGCCAGAGCCGTGCAGCCACCTTACTTTTGAATCTTCCGGCGGCCCGTCACCATTGTCAATTTTTGCAGTGGAGAGGGACGCGGGCAATGCACGGGGCAGCCGCAGCCGGCCCGGTATTAGCCCCCCGTAACTCCCGGTTCGCTGTGCCTCGCCCGCCTGCTCCGGTTATGCTATGCCCCGCAAAGTCATGGATGCAGGCAACCAGGCGTCCGCGCGCGCACCGAACTCCCGTGAATGGCTCACGGCCTTGGCGATGGCCGCGGGCCTGGCCACACTGGCTGTGCTGCCCCTCATTGTGCTGGGCAACGTTTCCGGCCATGACGTGGAATTTCATCTGCCCAATTGGATAGACGTGGCGCGCCACTGGCGCGAAGGCGTCTTTTATCCCCACTGGTCCGGCGGCGGACATTTCGGGTTCGGCGATCCGCGATTCATCATTTACCCGCCGCTCTCCTGGCTGCTGGGCGGGCTGCTGGCGACGTTTTTGCCCGGCGCGGCATTGCCTGGGGCTTACGTGTGGCTTTGCGTGGCGGCAAACGCAATCTGCGCCTGGCGGCTGGCGCGGGAGTGGTTTTCTCCGGTGGCGGCGCGGTGGGCGGCCGCGCTCTATGCGCTCAACCCGTATCTGCTTCTGGTGTTCACCCATCGCTGCGCCTATGCGGAGTTGCTGGCCTCGGCGTTCTTCCCCCTGGCATTTCTCGAAACCGTGCGGCTGGCGCGCCCGGACCGTGCTGGAATGCGCGCCGCACTGGCGCTGGCGCCGGCGTTTGCCGGGCTGTGGCTTTCCAACGTTCCCGCAGCCGTACTGGGCAGTTACGGTCTTGGTTTCGTGCTTCTGTGGCTAACGGTGCGCGCGCGCGCGCTGCGGCCGCTGGTGCGCGGCGGGATGGGCATGGTTCTCGGGCTGGGACTCGCCGCGTTTTACATCTTGCCGATCGCCAACGAAATGAGCTGGATCCAGAGCGAAGGAGCGTTTTCCGGCGGCCTGAGCCTTTGGAACAATTTCCTGTTCCATCGCAGTGACGACGCCCCGCACACCGAATTCAACCTGCTGGTTTCCGCACTGGCTTGCGCGGAGATGGCCCTGGCGGGAGCCGCGTTCCCGCTGGCCTTCGGCCGGAAGCGGGATGCGGACACGCCGCAGAACGAAGCTGTGCGCGCCGGCCTGCCGGCTTTGTGCACGCTGGCCGCGCTGTATGCCGTAATGCTCTTCCCCTGGAGCCAGCCGGCGTGGCGCCTGCTGCCGCGCATCTGGATGGCGGAATTTCCCTGGCGCTCGCTGTACATCCTGAATCTGGCGCTGGCCCTCGCCGTGGTGGCTGTGCTGAGCCGGCCCGCAGTATCGGCGCGCAGCAGATGGTGGTGGGGCATCCTGGTGGCGATGGCCTGGCTGGGGCTGGGCGGGGGCGTCCTGGCGCGCGCGCCGTGGATGCCGGAAGACATCCATGAAGTCGTGGCCGCGGCGAATTCCCGAGAAGGCTACGTGGGCGTGGTGGACGAATTTCTGCCCGTGGGCGTGGACCCGGATAATCTCCTGGCCGAGGCTCCTCGTCTGGTGGCCGTGGACGAAGACGGCGACGAACAGGAGATTCCCGGCCTGAAACTGGCGGTGGCGCTCTGGAATACCGAAGAGAAGCGCTTCAGCGTAGACGCGCCGGAGGCGGCGCGCATCCGCCTGCATCTGGTGAATTACCGCGCCTGGCGCGCCACAGTGAACGGCACACAGGTTCGGCCGCAGACTGACCCGCAAACTGGCCAGATGGTGATTCCCGTGCCCGCAGGACACTGCGACATCCGCGTCTGGTTCGGCCACACCCGCGACCGCACGATCGGCCCGGCCGTCTCGTTCCTCTCCCTCGCTGCTTGCTTCATGCTTGTGCGCCTGGCCAGGCCGGCGTCCACAGGCGTCGTGCGGCGCCCGTAGCCTCGATCCCTCGGAGTTCTCACCCACCGGCTGCTCTCCTCGAGGTCTTGCAGACAGAGGTGTTTTCAACCCGCGAATCAGGGTGCCGGGTGCGCCTTTCTATGGTAGCTTACGTCACATATCCGCAGCATTACTCAAGGGAAAGGTTGCGCCTTGGAATGACGCCGACCGGCAATCTTCCGGGCAAAGTTGCCCCCCGGGAAGGGTTTCTGCCCGCCACCGCGTTCTATGAGGCCAACGAAGCTTTGCCGCCCTGCGGATTGATCATCTGGCTGATCTTCCCCGGCCGGGTGAGTTCCTCATGCGCTGAACCCGGCGAGAGGAGGGACCGTGGCTAAAGAGAGCAAACCGGAGCAAAAATTCGATTTCGAGCAGATTCACAAAGAAGAATGCGAAGCCATCGCTGACTCCCGAATGATTCGCCTCGGCCGGCCAGATTCAATGGCTGCGCCGGGAGCGCGAGTTCCCGGTGCCACCTCCTCGCCGCCCGATGACTCCTTGTGCCATGACCATATCGGATTGGCTTTCTCAGGGGGCGGTATCCGCAGCGCCACCTTCAACCTGGGCATTATGCAAGGGATGGCCCGGTTCGATCTGGTTCGCTGGTTCGATTATCTGTCAACCGTTTCCGGCGGGGGATATATCGGCTC
>OCOJ01775777.1_pt1 | contig 14980 bp, 13 predicted proteins | sample 1539251 | NCBI WGS metagenome assembly OCOJ01 (sample SAMN01911457, study PRJEB22624) | soil metagenome | biome: Soil | place: Malaysia | collected 2012-04-30 | depth RA_metagenome m | reverse complement strand
TTGTAAGCCTCCTTTCCGCCGAGAAAGCTTAAGTGCGAACCGTAAAACGGGCCACCGGAAAGGTTTAGCGTGAGTTGGGTCATCGGAAGTATTCTGCGCCCCGTAGAGGTAGTCTTGCATACAGGCCGAGAGGGCGAGCGAAGAGCTTCGTCCCAAGAATAAGGACCTGGCCCAAAGTTCAGGCCGAGAAGCCGATTCTACTAGGATTCCCCGGCTACAAGGCTGGGACAGCCCACGTCATCACTGTCGACGACAGGGCAAAGACTCCCAACTTCGGGAAGCCCCTGTTCAATCTTTCGAGTGTGCTTACCCTGCCGGACGCCCAAGTCATCGGCCTGAGGCTCTATGGGCATGAGAACGGCCAGGACATGGCGATAGCGGACGTCAGGCAGCCGAGCCAGGCTCCTCTCGACAAGCTCCCCCTGGACCGGGCGATGAGGGTCGCGGCCGTGGTCTCCTCCGTCCCCCGAGACGTAGGCCTGTCGCAGAAGAAGCCGATTGTCCTCGAGGTCGGAGTGTCGGGAGGGGACCTGAAGGCCCAGGCCGGGTTCGTCCATGGGCTGATAGGCAAGAAGGTGAAGTTCACTGACGTTTTCAAGGCGGGTATGTACGTTGACGTCCTGGGGATAACGAAGGGGAAGGGGTTTGAGGGCCCCATCACCAGGTTCGGGGTCAAGAGGAAGCAGCACAAGTCGAGGAAGAGCGTGAGGGCTGTGGCCGTGATAGGGCCGTGGCACCCAGCGGCTGTGATGTACACTGTGGCGAGGGCAGGCCAGATGGGGTTCCATCAAAGGACGGAGACTGGCAAGAGGATCCTGCTCGTGGGGAACGCGTCGTCCAACCCGGTCACTCCTCCTGGTGGTTTCGGCCACTTTGGGAACGTCGCAGGGGATTACGCGGTCATCAGAGGGTCTGTCCCGGGGCCCGCGAGCAGGTTCGTCCTCGTCAGGATGAAGGAGAGGGGGGTCGTGAAGAGCCAGGCCCCGCCCCAGGTGATTGAAGTAAGCACCATGGAGAGGAAGCGCTAGCGATGAAGGCAGAGGTCGTCGGGCTCAATGGGAAGCCATCGGGAGAGGTGGAGGTCCCCAGGGTGTTCGCCACGGAGCTCAGGGCGGACTTGGTGAAGAGGGTGTTCTGGCTTGTCGGATCCCACGGGTTCCAGCCCCAGGGGAGGGACCCCATGGCCGGCGAGAGGACGACGGCCGAGACCCATAGCCCTCCTACGGGCACGGGCCGCTCTAGGATACCGAGGGTCAAGGGAGACAGATACCCCCGCGGGGGTCTTGCAGGTGGCGTGGCGAGCGTCGTGAAGGGGAGGCTCCCCCACCCGCCGAGGTCGGAGAAGGTCATACATCTCGGAGTTAACAGGAAGGAAAGGAGGCTGGCGACCGACTCTGCGATAGCATACACAGCGAACCTAGACGCGGTGAAGGCCCGCGGACACAGGGTGAAGACGCAGAACCTCCCCATGGTCGTCGCAGACGACATCGAGACCGTAGAGAAGACCTCCGAGCTGGTCTCGTTCCTGGAGAAGGTTGACCTGAAGGCAGAGCTTGAGAGGGTAGACAGCCGAACGAAGCGGAACTCCGGGAAGAGGAAACTGAGGGGGAGAGTGTACAGGGGCGCAGTGGGGCCGCTCATCGTGGTGACGAACGACAGGGGCGTCGGAAGGGCTGCGGGAGGTATTCCAGGCGTCCAAATCGCGCGCGTGCAAGACGTCAGCGTCCTTGACCTCGCGCCCGGCGGGGTCCCGGGCAGGCTCACCATCTGGACCGAGTCGGCCCTGGGGGCGCTCGAAGCAAGGACCAAGGGGGTAGCTTCGTAGTATGAGGCTGGAAGACGCCCAGAAAATCCTGAAGAGGCCATATGTCACGGAGAGGACTTTCGACCAGATCGAGAGGGAGAACAAGCTCTGCTTCATAGTCGAGGATAGGGTCTCCAAGACTCAGATCGCGAACGCGGTCGAGGCGCTCTATGAGGTGAAAGTGGATGCTGTGAACACGGCGAGAACCATCAAGGGGAAGAAGGCGTTCGTCCGCCTCTCTGAAGTGGGGAAGGCGGCCGAGCTGGCGACGAAGCTGGGGCTGGTTTAGAGATTGGGTAAGAGGATACTTCAGCGCAGGCGCGGGAAGGCTGGGATACAGTTCAGGGCCCCCAGTAAGGGGAAGATCGCCCCGGTTCGATATCCGAAAATCGGGGGTGGGCAGACAGGCGCAGCCACCATTACGGCGATCCTCGACGAGAGGGGACGGAGCGCGCCCCTGGCTCAGCTCAGGCTGGAAGGGGACAGGTACGCCTACGTCCCGGCAGTCGCCGGAATGGCCGTGGGACATCAGGTCACCATGGGACCGACAGCGCAACTCCATGCCGGCAACGCCATGCCGCTCTTGAGCATGCCGGAGGGCACCCGCATCTGCAACATCGAGCTGAGGCCGGGAGACGGTGGAAGGCTCGTCAGGGCCTCGGGGACATCGGCGGTGCTCTTCTCGAAGGCGAACGGGAGGGCGATAATCAAGCTCCCTTCGGGCAAGAACATCCTGGTCAGCGACAGGTGCGTGGCCACTGTAGGGGAGGTCGCGGGGGGAGGAAGGAGAGAGAAGCCGTTCCTCACGGCAGGCGCCAGGCACCACGCGATGAGGGCCTCGGGGCGCGTCTACCCAAGGATGAGGGGGATCGCCATGGCAGTGGTCTATCACCCGTTCGGAGGCGGCAGGCACCAGCACCCGGGCAAGTCGACGAGCACTTCAAGGAATGCGCCACCCGGGAGGAAGGTAGGGTTAATAGCGCCGAGGAAGACAGGAAGAAAGAGATTGGCAAGGTCCAGCGCCGAGGTGTCGAAGTAGATGCCGAAGGAGTTCAAGTACAGAGGCAAGAGCCTCGACGAGCTCAATTCCATGTCCACAGAGGCGCTGCTGGAGCTCCTCCCTTCGCGGGCAAGGCGCTCCCTGAACCGGGGCGTATCTGAAGAGAAGAGGAAGCTCCTGGAGGACGCCAGAGCGAAGAAGGACGGCAAGCTTCAGGGGGAGATCAAGACCCACGCCCGGGATATGATTATCCTCCCAACGATGGTGGGACTCACCATCTCGGTCCACAACGGGAGGGAGTTCGTTCCTCTGGAGGTCAAGGCCGAGATGATAGGGAGGTACCTCGGGGAGTACGTCATCACCAACAAGAAGGTGGTGCACGGAACCCCAGGGATCGGCGCAAGCCGCTCCAGCCTCTACGTGCCGCTGAAGTAGCCGGAACCTATCCACCCGGACGGAGTTTCTACTCCACCCTTGTCTGCGACTGGTCCCTGAGGAAGTTCAGTAGATAGAACGGGCTCCCGACGCCCCTACCGGTCACGCCGCTTGCCTTCCAGCCTGTGAAGGACTGGGCCCCAGGCCAGGCTCCCGTGGTAGAGCCGCCGCTTCTGTTGGAGTAGGTGACCCCGAACTTGATTCCGCTGAAGAACTTCTCCTGCTCCTTCTTGTCCTTGGTGAAGATGCCTGCGGTGAGGCCGTACTCTGTCGAGTTCGCCTTCCCTATGGCCTCCTCTACTGTCTCGCAGCCGTTGACGACGACGAATGGAACGAAGAGCTCCTGCTTGACCAGGCTGTGGTCCTCGGGCAGGTCGGCGACTACAGTGGGAGCGACATAGAAGCCGTTTTTCATGTTCCCGTCCTTGATCACACCGCCGCCTGCGATGAGATGGGCCCCGGACTGCTTCGCCGTGGCCACGGCGAACTGGAAAGTCTCCACGGCCTTCTGGTTGATCAGTGGGCCCATGAAGGTCTCCTTCGCCCTTGGGTCTCCGACTGGGATCTTGGCGATTCTCTCCTTGAGTGCGGCCAGGAACCTGTCCTTGACCTGGTTCTGGACGTAAACCCTTGAGGTCGCGCTGCACTTCTGCCCGCCGTACCCGAAGGCCGCCCGAACGGTCCCCTCAACTGCCTTGGGGATGTCCGCCTTGGCGGTGACAATCGTGGGGTTCTTGCTCCCCATTTCAAGGAGGATGGGCTTGGGGTAGGCCTGCTCGGTGTGGAACCTGCGGAAGAGTCTCATTCCAACGTCCTTGGACCCGGTGAATGCGACACCCGCGACGTCGGGGTTTGTGACGAATTCGTCCTCGAAGTTGGAGCCCGGTCCTGTCACGAAGTTCACAGCGCCGGGCGGGACCCCGGCGTCGGCGTAGAGTTTGTAGAGCATGTAGCCTGTGAGCGGCGCCTCGCTGGTGGGCTTCAGGATGACGGAATTCCCTGTGATGAGGGCGCCCATGGCCATCCCGTTGGCAAGCATGAACGGGAAGTTGAACGGGGAGATGACGGGCCAGACGCCATGGGGCTTCAGCACGTCGGTGTTGTGCTCCCCCGGGCCACCCGGGCCCATCTTGATGGTGTACCCTTTCTCCCTGCGCATCACCCCAGAGTAGTACTTCCCTGCGTCGATGGCCTCCCAGCACTCCGCCAGGGCCTCCATCCTGTTCTTGCCGACCTCGTAGGTGATCGCCACCGCTATGTCGAACTTCCTTTCGTCGATGAGCCTCGCATACTTGTCGAGAATCTTGACCCTCTCCTCCCAGGGCCTCTCGCTCCATACCTCGAACCCTTCCTTCGCTGCCTCGATGGCCTGCTTGGCATGCTCGCGGGTCCCCACCTGGAACTTTCCCACAACGATGGAGGTGTCGATCGGGCTCCTGTGCTCGAACTGGCCGGCGTCGGAGTATACCTCCCTGCCGCCGATGTACATCGGGTAGGTTCGGCCGAGCTTCGATTCGAACCTCTTCAGGGCCTCTTCGAACTTCGGGTTGAGGCTCTCGTCTGCCATTAGAGTCACGTAGGTTATCTTCGCGGGCTTCTTCCCCGCATGAGACGGTCCCTTCTTTGGCATGGTACCCGTCGGCCCGGAGCGGGCTAAATCCTTGTCGCCTAATCAGGGGCAACCAAGCGCTGGTGTTCCATGGCCAGCCCTGTAACCCCGGAGTACTCGCGCGCAAACTTGGCCTTCACTTCTTCGAGTGGCTGTGGCTTCCCGGTGATTCTCTGGAGGGACGTCATGGTGGACGGGTCAAGACCGCAAGGGCGGATGAGCTCGAAGTACGACAGGTCGGTGTTGACGTTCAGGGCGAAGCCGTGGTAGGTGACCCAGTCCGTTACGGCCACCCCGATCGACGCGAGCTTCCTCCCCCCTACCCAGATGCCCGGGTGACCCTCGATCCTTTCCCCGCCGACCCCGAAGGCTCTCGCCGTCCTTGCGATCGCCTCCTCCATGCTGCGGACGTGGCGGCGGACGTCGTGGTCTGCCAGGAGGACTATGGGGTACCCCACCAGCTGCCCTGGCCCGTGGTACGTCGCGTCCCCTCCGCGCTCGACCTGAAAGACTGGGATGTTCTGCGGCCTGAAGTTTGACTGGGTCGTCTTGCGCCCGAGCGTTATGACGTGGTCGTGCTCCACCAGCAGGAGGGTGTCCGGAATCTCCCCCTTCGCCCTCTTGGCTGCCAGCTCCTTCTGAATGCCCAGGGCCTTCCCGTACTCCATCCTCCCGAGGTCTACCAGATAGCCGTTCATGTCTTCAGCTGGTGTATCGGCCTGCCTGCGGCTGACTCGGAGGCCTCCATGATGGCCTCGGGGAGGGTCGGATGAGGGTGAATCGTCAGGGCGATGTCATCGACGGTGGCGCCCATCTCAATCCCGAGCGCCACTTCGCTTATCAGGTCCGAAGCTTCCGGGCCGACTATCTGGACCCCGAGGACAAGGCCGTCTTCCTCGTTTGATATCACCTTAACAAAGCCCTCCGGCTCCCCGGCGGTGAGCGCCCTCCCCAGGGCTGCGAACTGGAACCTGCTCCTCTTCACCTTGTACCCTGCCTCCGCCGCCTTCGCTTCGGTCAGCCCCACGCTGGCAACCTCGGGGTCGCAGAACACCGCGTCTGGGATGACCTTCCAGTCGGCTGCGGACGGCATCCCTGCAATCACCTCCGCTGCCACTATCCCCTCCTTCGAGGCCTTGTGCGCGAGGAGAGGCGGGCCCCTCACGTCACCTATGGCGTAGATGCCGGGGACGTTTGTCTGCATCCTGGTGTCTGTGGTGATGTACCCCCTCGGGTCCGTCTGTACGCCAAGCGCCTGAAGGTTCAACCTCTCCGTCCTTGGCTTGCGCCCGACGCTCACGAGAATCTTGTCCACCTCAACAGTCACCTTCCCGTCTGGGGTCTCGACTTCGACGGACGCCTCGGAGCCCCTCCTCCCCACCTTCGCCACCTTCGACTTCAGATAGATCTTCGCACCCCTGGCCTCGAGTTTCCGGTGGACGACGCGGACGACGTCAGGGTCGCTCCCTGGCAGCAGCTGGTCCATTATCTCGACGATGGTTACCGCGCTCCCCAGCTTCTGGAACATTGACGCGAACTCGAGGCCGATCGCCCCCCCGCCCACGACCATCAGCCGCTTCGGCGCGCCCTTGAGGTCGAGCCCCTCCTTCGACCCTATGACAAGGTCGCCGTCAATCTCGAGGCCGGGGAGGGAGGAGGTCCTTGTGCCCGTGGCCAGGACGAGGTTCCTGCAGGAGACCTCCTCCCGGCCGCCTGGGGTGGTGACTATGACCTTCCCCTTCGAAACGACCTCTGCCTCGCCGCTCACGACGGTCGCGTGATATCCCTTCAGCAGGAGCTCGATGCCGCTCACGAGCCTGGAGATGACCTCAGACTTCCACTTCTGGAGCTGGACGAAGTCCACGGAGACACCGGAAGCCCTGAAGCCGTACTTCTCCGCCTCCTTGACCTTGTCAACGAGCCTGGAGACGCTGATGAGCGACTTTGAAGGGATGCACCCGTAGTTGACGCACTCCCCGCCTAGCCTGTCCGCCTCTATGACCACGGTCTTCAGCCCGAGTTGGGCAGCCCGGATGCCGCAGACATAGCCGCCGGGCCCGCCTCCGATTATGGCAACGTCTGCTTCAATCAAGGTAGGAGCTCCTGGGCTCGCGGCCGCTTATCGGCTTAAACATTGCTGAGCAGAGAGCTACAGCACTTCTGAAAGGAGTTTCTTCGTGTCCTGGACGATTTCGATGACGCGGGAAGTGAAGCGTGCGGCGTAGGCCCCGTCCACCACCCGGTGGTCGAAGCTGAGGGAGAAGTATGTCGTGTCCCTGATCTGCACCTTTCCGTCCCTCACGACGGGCCTCTCTGCTATCTTGTGCAGACCGAGGATGGCCACCTCTGGGGCGTTGACTATGGGAGTCGCGAAGAGGCCGCCGATGGCCCCCACGTTTGTTATCGTGAACGTCCCGCCTCGGACCTCGTCGAGGGTGAGCTGCCCCCTTCGGGCCCTGTCGGCGAGGGCCTCAATCTCGCCCGCGAGCTCGAAGATGTCCTTCTTGTCGACGTCCCTGACAACGGGGACCACAAGCCCCTGCTCTGTGTCCGTTGCGATGCCGATGTTGTAGTACTTCTTCAGGACAATGCTCCCTGCCTGCTCGTCGAGGGACGAGTTGACGTAGGGGAACTCCCTCAGAGCCGGAACCAGCGCCTTGATGATGAAAGGCATGAAGGTCAGGTGCACGCCTCTCTTCTCCGCGCTCCCCTTGAACGCCTCCCGCAGAAGGACGAGCTCTGTCATGTCTGCCTCGTCCACGTGGGTGACCTGGGCTGTGGTCTGGAGCGACTTCAGCATCCTTTCGGAGATTGTCTTCCGAACACCCCTCAGCGGGACCACCTCCTCCCTGGGGCTGCTCCCCGGTGCCTGAGGACGCGGGGCCTGCACAGCGACGGTCGAGGGTCCCGCCTGAGGATTCGAGGCATAGCGCTTCACGTCGTCATCGGTCACCCTCCCCTGAGACCCCGATCCCTTGACAAGGGAGATGTCGACGCCGAGCTCCCTGGCTAGCCTCCGGGTGGCTGGGGTGGCGAGGACCGACTGAGACGGCTGGGCGACCCCGGGCGGGGGTGCCGCCGCAGCTGGGACGGCGATAGGGGCCGGGGGCGGCGCCACGGAGGGGGTACTTCCGCTCCCGTCGTCAATCACCATGATTGTCTGACCGACCTTGGCCACGTCCCCTTCCTTCGCGAGTATCTGCAGCACCTTCCCGGTCCTGGGCGCAGGTATCTGCACATTGACCTTGTCAGTCATGACTTCGACCAGGGGCTGGTCTTCCTTGACCTGGTCGCCGACCTTGGCCATCCACTTGAGGATTTCACCTTCCGCCACGCCTTCACCTATGTCTGGAAGCTTGAACTCAAAAGTCATGGGGGAGTTGGAGACGAAGCAGTTTGAATGCCCTTTTAGTGTTTTCCGACGCCTTTCAGTAGTTGACCAGGTCGGCGGCCGCTTTCATTATCCTGTCCTTGTTGGGGACGTAGTGGTCCTCGAGTCTCGCCAGCGGGACCTCGACGTCGAAGCCTGTGACCCTCCTTATGGGCGCCTTCAGCGAGTCCAGGGCCTTGTCCGCCACAGTGGCGGCTATCTCGGCCCCCACCCCGACGTTCCTCGGGGCCTCGTGGACCACCACCAGGCGTCCCGTCTTGCGTACTGAGCCGAGCACTGTGGGGAAGTCCATGGGGGAGATCGTCCTCAGGTCCACCACTTCCGCTGATATCGAGCGCTCTGATTGGAGTGCTTCTCCAGCCTGCAGCGTTGGGGCCATCATTGCCCCGTAGGAGACGAGCGTGATGTCGGCCCCTTCCCTGGCTATTCGCGCCTTCCCTATGGGGATAAGGTACTCCTCTTCGGGGACGTCCATCTTGGGCGCGTCGTAAATCCTCTTGGGCTCCATGAAGATGACGGGGTCAGGCTGGAGGAGCGCAGAGGAAAGCAGGCCCTTCGCGTCGTAGGGGTTGGAAGGGATGACCACCTTCAGGCCGGGAGTGTGGGAGAAGTAGGCTTCAGGGGACTCCGAGTGCAGCTCCGGGGCCTTTATGCCTGCTCCATAGGGGAACCGAATGACCCCCCGGGGGGCGTACCTTCCCCTGGTCCTGTTCCTCATCCGGGCAGCGTGCCCGAATATCTGGTCGAAGGCGGGTATGGAAAAGCTGTCGAACTGGAACTCGGCCACTGGTATCATCCCGCCGAGAGATAGACCAACGAATATGCCGCCGATGCTGAGCTCCGCCAGTGGCGTGTCGAAGACACGCTCGGGACCGAACTCGTCCTGGAGACCTCGGGTGACCTGGAAGACACCGCCGTTCTTGCCCACGTCCTCCCCGAAGATGACGACCCTGCTGTCCCTGGCCATCCCTTCGCGCAATGCCATGTTGACAGCGTTCCTGATGTTGACCCCTGGTTTCCCGGCCGCAGGGGCAGGTTCGTTTGTCTCGGCAGGGTGCGAGGGCCTCCCGCCGAACGCGTCCAGCCTCTCTTCGACCAGCGCCGCGGTGGGAGTCGAGTAGGTGTACTCGAACATCGACGCGGGGTCCGGGGGTGGGGTGGCCCTGTAGGCGGCCACGGCCTCGTCCATGTGCTTCTGTGCCCTCGCGGCGACCGCTTCCTTCGACCTGTCGTCCAGCAGCCCCCTGGACCTGAGGTACTTCTCGAACCTCGTGATCGGGCTCCGCTTCTCCCACTCAGCGACCTCGTCGGGGGCCTTCAGCTTGTTCGAGACGAGCTCGGCGGTGGTGTGCGGACCCAGCCTGTAGGTGGAGTACTCAATCAGCGTCGGACCCCCTCCGCGACGCGCCTTTTCCACCGCGTACTTCGTCACCTCATAGGAAGCGATCACGTCGTTGCCGTCGACGAGAACCCCTTCGAACCCGTAGGCTACTGCCTTCTGGGCGATGGTCTTCGAGGCGGTCTGGCTGTTGCGTTTGACCGAAATGGCCCACTGGTTGTTCTCCACCCCGAAGACGACCGGGAGCTCGTTCACTCCTGCAAAGTTCAGCGCTTCGTGGAAGTCGGCCTTCGACGTTCCCCCGTCGCCTGTCACAGCGTAGGCGACTGACTTCTCTCCCTGCAGTCGCTTTGCCAGTGCCAGCCCGACTGCGTGCGGGAGCTGTGTCGCGACAGGGACCGCAATCGGGAGCATGTTGAGGTCCTGCGGGATGTGCATGCCCCTCTCGTCCCCTCCCCAGTAGAGCAGTAGGTTCTTCGGGGGCATCCCGAAGGCCATCATCCCCGCCGAGTCTCTGTACATCGGGACGTACCAATCCCCCTTCTCGAGAGCGTTGGCAGCTCCTACCTGGCACCCCTCCTGGCCCTTCCCCGGCGCGTAGGTCCCGATCTCTCTGAGTGTCGAGAGGTTGCTCGCCTTCTCGTCAAAGACCCTGCCGAAGACGAGCTGCTCGTAGAGCCTCATGAGCGCGTCCGGTGACAGGTTGGGGTCCTTTCCCCTGAGGGTCCCATCAGGCGCGAGCCTCTGGTAGAGGACATCCTCGGCCTTTGTGAACTTGAAGTCGGCTTCACTGAAGACCCGGGGTACAGCGTCCGACCCGGATCCTTTCATGAAATCAGCTTCGGTCAATCGGCGTTTTCCCTTTTGGCGGCCATATAAGACTGACCCTAGCGCGCGTCGCTTTCAATGGCCGCACGGATGTAAAACTCCCCCGCCCTGTAGCTGCTCCTCACGAGTGGGCCCGAGGCGACATAGCGAAAGCCTAGCCCTTCGCCCACCTCTCTGTATCGCTGGAACTGCTCAGGCTTGACGTACTCCTCGACCTTCAGGTGCCTTGCCGAGGGCCTGAGGTACTGGCCGACCGTGAGGAAGTCGACGTCCGCTTGCCGGAGGTGGGCCATTGCCTGGATTACCTCCTCTTCGGATTCCCCTAGGCCGACCATTATCGAGGACTTAGTGTAGATTTGGCGGCTGAGCTTCTTCACGTTCCTGAGGACGGAGAGTGACTGCCAGTACTGCGCCCTGTGGTCGCGGACCGCTGGGGTAAGCGACAGGGTGGTCTCTATGTTGTGGGAGATCACGTCGGGCCCGGCGTCGACGACCAGCCTCAGGTCGCCGAGGTCTCCCTGAAAGTCGGGGATGAGGACCTCGACCAGCATCCCAGGGTTCTTCTCCTTCACGAGACTGATAGTCCTGGCGAAATGCGAGGCACCGCCGTCCGAGAGGTCGTCCCTGTCGACTGAAGTGAGGACAACGTAGGTCAGTCCCATCTGGGATAGGGCGAACGCCACGTTCTCCGGCTCTAGCTCGTCCAAGACCCCCTGCGGTTTGCCTGGGGTCACCATGCAGAAACGGCAGGCCCGAGAGCAGACATCCCCCATGAGCATGAGAGTGGCTGTCCCCCCTCCCCAGCACTCGTGGACGTTGGGGCAATGGGCCTCTTCGCAGACTGTGTGAAGGTTCAGGTTGCCGAAGAGCGCCTTCAGGTCCTGGTAGCTCTGGCCCTTCGGCGGGGTGACTGTAAGCCACTGGGGCTTTGGCTCGACGAGCAAGTTCAGCTGCCGACGACTACCTTCAGCTTGTCAAAATCCTTTCCGGTGAAGTTCCCCTCGCAGGCGTAGCACCCCTCTGTGGGGAATCCGGGCTCGAGGTCTCCGTGCAGGCCGCACATCAGCCGGTTGAAGCGGATGTAGTCGAGGACCTCGGTCATGGACCTCAAGGCTTCTCTGCTGTCCGGATGCTCCGAAGAGAGGTCGTTGGCTATCTTATCTGCTGCCTTGGCGACGATTGTGTCGCTTTCGAGGTTCACCATCATCCCCCTGGTCTTGCGGGCGTAGTTGCTGACAGAGGCCTGGGTGACGCCGAGGCGCTTCGCTACCTCCTGCTGGGTGAGGTGGAAGTCCTCCTGGAGCCTCTTGGCCACCATGGCCCTGAGTGCCGGAAGGGCGGACTTCGCTACTATCTCGTACGGGCTGATCAGGCGGGACAACGATTACAATAACGTATGTTATACTCTGCTATTTAAGCCGATTTCCGCAAGGCTAATCACTTTCGAAACGCCCGCTGACGTTCCGTCCAAGATACCGCAAACTTATTGGAGTCGGCAGGGGGGATTCACCGCTTCTTGCGAGTGCCAGAATCACCAGAGGGATGGAGGCGGGCCAGCTGATGACTGGTCAGAACGCATTCCAGCTACTCTCGTCCCCCCTAATCGCGGCCCTGAAGGAGAGGGGCTTCGACTCCCCGACTGACCCTCAGGAGAAGCTCGTCCCGATTGTCAGAGAAGGAAAGAACGCGCTATTGATGGCGCCGACGGGCACGGGGAAGACCGAGGCCGCGCTTCTTCCCATACTCGACGCGATGATCAGGGAAGGGGAGTCCAGGGAGAAGGGGACCAAGCTGCTGTACATCACGCCGCTCAGGGCGCTCAACAGGGACATGCTCGACAGGATGCAGTGGTGGTGCAAGCGGTTCGATATCAGGCTAGGCGTCAGGCACGGCGACAGCTCCCAGGCCGAGAGGACTAACTTGAGCTTCGCGCCCCCAGACATTCTGATCACCACCCCGGAGACCCTCCAGATCCTTCTGGTTGGGAGGAGAATCAGGGAGAACCTCCGGAAGCTTAGGTGGGTCGTCGTCGACGAGGTGCATGAGCTCTCAGAGGACAAGCGGGGGAGCCAACTGAGCGTGGGGCTTGAGAGGCTCAGGGATGTCGCAGAGAAGGAATTCCAGATAGTGGGACTGTCGGCGACGGTCGGTTCCCCGGAGAGGGTGGCCCAGTTCCTGGTGGGGAGCGGTCGGCAGTGTGAGGTCGTGAGGGTGCCCGTTGAGAAGAGCCTCTCCTTGAAGGTGGTCGCCCCCAGAGCGACGGGAGACGACAGGATACTCGCCGAGTCGATCTACTCGTACCCAGAGGTTGCAGCGAGGCTCAGGACGATAAGGGAGCTAGTGGAGAAGTACAAGTCGGTGCTGATATTCACCAACACCCGGACCGAGGCGGAGGCCCTGTCGAGCAGGTTCAGGGTCTGGGACCCCCAGTTCCCGATAGGCGTCCACCACAGCTCCCTTTCCAAGGCGACGAGGGAGGCGGTGGAGAGGGGCCTCAAGGATGGGAAGCTCCTAGGCGTCATCTGCACGAGCAGCCTGGAGCTCGGGATAGACATCGGGTTCCTCGAGTACGTCATCCAGTACAACTCGCCAAGGCAAGTGACCAGGCTGATCCAGAGGGTTGGGCGGAGCGGGCATAGGATCGGGGAGGTTTCCAACGGCCTGGTCATCACCCAGGACTCGGACGACATCCTCGAAGCCGCTGTCCTATGCAGGAAATCGGTGATGGGAGAGCTGGAGCCGCTCGAGCCAGTCTTCTCGCCCTACGACGTTGCCATACATCAAGTGGCGGGCCTCCTCATTGAGCAGACCAACTGGAACTTCGACGACATCATGGCTCTGCTGAAGCGGAGCTACGCCTTCGGGGAACTAGGGCCCGAGAAGCTGAAGAAGGTGCTCACCTACATGCGGGAGAGGTATCCTAGGCTCGCCTACTACAGCGAGTCCGACGGGAAGGTGTTCAGGGCCAGGGACGTGAAGCCCCTGTTCTCCTACTACTTCGACAACCTGTCCATGATTCCCGATGAGAAGCAGTACCTGGTAATCGAGGGGGACAACTTCGTGGGGACCCTCGACGAGGCCTTCGTGTCGGAGTATGGCGAGGTCGGGGTCAAGTTCGTGGAAGCGGGGCGGTGCTGGAAGATAGACCAGATCTACGGGAACAAGGTGTACGTGAAGTCCGAGGAGGACCCCACGGGGGCTGTCCCCAACTGGGTGGGGGACGAGATACCGGTCCCCAGGGAGGTGGCGGGGGAGGTGGGCGCCATACGCAGGAGGTACGCCGAGAGCCTCGAGAAGGGGACAGACGACGCCCTCTTGGACGACCTCTGCAGGACCTACCCGGTCCCAAGAGAGGCGATGCTGGACGCACTGAAGGAGGTCGCGGAGCAGCACGCCGCGAAGCTCCCAATTCCTTCGGAGAGGATGGTGACCATAGAGAAGTGGGACAGGTATCTCGTCATCCAGGCCGCCTTCGGCCATAGGGTGAACAGGCTCCTCGCGAGGGTCATCGGGCACATGGTCTCCGAGAGGGTAGGACAGTCCGTGGCTGTGCACCAGGACCCCTACAGGATCGTGATCGAGGCAGACGTGAGCCCTCAGGCCGTGCTCTCGGTGATCGAGGAGCTCCACGGCCTCGACCTCCGGGCCGCGACCGAGAAGGCGGTCGAAAGGAGCGGTATCTTCAAGCGGCGGCTGATCCACGCGGGGAAGAAGTGCGGAGCGATAGCCAAGGACGCGGACTACGCGAGCGTGTCGATCTCGGGGATAATCGAGGCGCTGAGGGACACACCCGTCTATGAGGAGGCGATGAGCATGATCTTCCACGACGACTTCGACCTCCCGGACGCCATAGATGTCGTCGAGAAAATGCACGCGGGGGCCATCGACGTGAAGCTTGTCGAGTATGAGGGCCTCACCCCAATCGCCAGGATTGGGGTGGAGGAGATCAGCAGGAGGGGAGAGATAGTCTCTCCTGAGAGGCTGAAGGCCCTGCTGAAGCAGTCCACGAGGGCGCGGATCAACGACACGTTCGTGGCGGCCGTGTGCACCAACTGCTGGAACTTCCTGGAACTCAGGAAGGTGGGGGACCTGGAGGGGTTCGACAGGTGCCCCGTGTGCGAGAAGCCTGCGGTGGGGCTGTCCACGGACTCCTACGAGAACGTGTTCTCCCTGGCCATGAAGGCGAGGAGCAGGGCAGACCTGCGCGGGAGCAAGCTGAAGCATGTGGAGGCGCTCAAGAAATCCGCTGAGCTGAGGAAGGAGTACGGCCATGCCGCGGACATGCTCATGGCGGGTAGGGGCGTCCGCCTGACCGAGGCCTCGGCCCTCGCCGCGAAAATGAGGAAGGAGGGAAAGGACGCCGTGGAGCTGATAATCGAAGGGGAGAGGGAGGCGCTTCGGAGGCGCTACTTCTTCGACGCTTCCTGAGCGCGGGACAGAATCAGCGTCATCAGGGTCTTCTCGTCAACCTCGGCGTGCGTCCGCCAGCCGATGTGCACCATCCCCCTGTCGTCTTGCTCGAGGTATCCCCTCTTCACGTAGCGGTCGAGGGAGTAGTCGATGCGCCACTTGGG
>OCOJ01033657.1_pt3 | contig 14995 bp, 8 predicted proteins | sample 1539251 | NCBI WGS metagenome assembly OCOJ01 (sample SAMN01911457, study PRJEB22624) | soil metagenome | biome: Soil | place: Malaysia | collected 2012-04-30 | depth RA_metagenome m | reverse complement strand
GTTAATAAGGGCACCGGGGGCAAACTGCAAGGGATACGTCAAATCGCCGCCCGGATTTGGGAGGTCTTCGAGGGCGGAGGCAGCGAGAGTGGTCGAAGTGTTTGCATTGCTAGGGTTGATGATGGGAGCTTCAGAGCTTACTTCCACCGCTTCTTTAGCATGCGCGACTCTGAGAGTGAAATTGACGGTTTGCTTCTGTCCTAGAGCTGAGAATACGTTGTTTGCCGTTTGCGGTTCGAAGCCCTGCGCCTCGATCTCGACTTTATACGCACCGGGCTTTAGCTGCGGGAAATTGAATCGACCGGCCTCGTCCGTCTTCACACTGCGCTTCGATCCTGTATCCAGGCTAGTGATCGTTACGCGTGCCCCGGAAACCACGGCACCGGTTGAATCGGCCGCTTGTCCCTGAATCGCACTGGTGGTCTCCCCTTGACCGTATGCGCCAATCGACAAGAGGCAGAAAATGGCGACGACGAGAAAGGAACGTTGACGGTCCATTTTCGAACAAAACCCCAGCAACAGACGAATAAGACGAATGTCTTAATCGTAGCTGATGTCCACAAGTTAATCATAGTTAATGGCAACAAGTCCAGTGCAATGGGCATTGAGCGGACCGGCCGCTAGAGCGGAAACTGATCTTGCCAAGAGAGCAATGGCAAGGCGGGCACATAGGCAGCTTAAGGAGGACGCCCACATCCGTTCGGCGACCCCGCATGACGGGCGATCCAGACGTTGCACGGGATCCCGGCTCAGCGCGGGTCTCTATCTCGAAACACGCATCGGGCTCGAATTTGGAAACATCGTCCCAGGCGCGTTTACGCCAGTCCTGGCCAAGCACAGCAAGAGCTTCAACCTGATTGATACTCTCGCGGTGGGAGTGGACCGAATCCAACGCAACTTCGAGCCCATGCAACGGCAAGTCGAGCAGTGGCGCGATTCTCAAATCAGCGACGAGCGTGCCAAGCTGGTTCTCTATGCTGCGTTTGTCGATGGCGAGCTGGAGGCACCGCGAAGTCTTCTGCCCGAAGTTCACCGCCTGTACTTCGAGCCGGAGTACCCCGAGTTCTCGCCGCGNAACCATGTGGAGCTTGTCGAATGCGTTTACCAGCGCGTTCAAGAAGCTCGATCCCATTCCGCAGTTCAAAGCAACCGCCAAGCTGGGGGAGTTTCTCAACCAGCTGACGGCGTGATTCGGCGCAGGGTTTCGTTCGAGCTACTATGATGCGAGACCGGGACCCTGCCGACGTCACTTTCACTTGTTCCTCAGCTCTCNTGGCGGGACTCACCGATACTCGCACGGACTGTTTCCCATATGCGAACCCCGAGTACTAAACTCGCTCGGCTGGAGTACGGATTTTATTCCCGATTGTCGACGACCCGCCGCAATTTCCCACAAGCGGCCAACTTCCATATTGCCGACAATCCGGGAGCTATCGCATTGGTAGCCCGACGGTCTGCGGCGTGGATCCGATTACGCTAGGGAGCGTGCAATCACCAGAGTAATGNTCATCCTGCTGTTCGCTACCGCTCCTGAATTGCTGGACCGCCTCAACAACTGCTTGGAGGATGCCCTCCACCGGAAGGCGGAAATTGCTCCGGAGGCTGTCGAGCAGACGGGACTCGCCGAACTCTTCCCCATCCGCATTTGTGGCTTCGGTGACTCCATCTGTGTAGAGCACCAGCATGTCACCTGGAGCAACCTGCACTTCTGCAATCTCGCAATGCCAGTCTTCAAACAATCCCATCACGGTGCAGGTCGAACCGAGCCGCTTTACATTCGGTGCCTGATCCTGCGAGCCTGCGCCGGCGCGCAGCAGTAGCGGGGGAAGATGTCCACAATTGGTGTAGCGGAGCTTGTGGCTGGAATCGTCGTAATCCGCAAAGAATAGGGTAGCGTAACTGGCATCGTCGCTATTCTCGTAGAACAAGCGGTTGACGGAGGCGAGCAGGCGCGGCAGGTCGTCGACCGCCATCGCATATTGACTGCGCAGGTTGGCTTGCAGATTGGCCATCAGCAGGGCGCCAGACACCCCTTTGCCCGCAATGTCGGCCAGCACCAGCGCCAAGCGGCCGGGGCGAAGCTCCAGAAAGTCGTAGTAGTCTCCACCCACCTTCCGAGCCTGGATGCAAGCACCCGTGTATTCGAGGGTCTTCATCGCCGGCAGCTTTTGCGGAAAAAGCCTGGCTTGCACTTGCCGGGCAATTTCCATTTCCTGAGCGGTGCGGCGATCGGCCTCCATGCGCTCCGCCATCTTTTCCGCGAGACGTATGTTCTCCAAAGCGACGCCCGCATGGGCCGTCACCGAATCGAGCAAACGCTTGTCTTCGCCAGAATAAGGTTCCTCAGAAAGCCGCTGCCCAAGAACGAGCAGGCCAATGAGGTTGTTCTCACGGCCGAGGATCGGCACCAGGCATTCCGGCGCGAGCGGAGCCAGCGCCACTAGCTCTTCACTGCCGGAGGGCCCGGACGGCAGTTCCCACGCTTTCCCGCGATGCGCTAGTTCGACGAAAACAGGTGCGCGGGCCGAGAGCGTTTCGAGCGTCGCGGGGATCGTTCCGGAGATTGCGGCCAGACAACCATTGCCTGATTCGAAGTAACACGCGAAGGTTTTCGGGTGCAGCGCCTCGCTCACGTGGTGTTCGAGCAGCGCAGCCAGTTGGCGACGGTCGCCCACCGTCCGGGTTTTCTCCGCGAGGTCGTGCAAGATGATCCGGGAGTCATAAGCGCTGCGGAAAAAAGCCCGGTCGATGCGCATGGTTCCCCGCTTCACCAAAGGCGCCGATGTCCACACTAGGACAATCCCAAATACTGCGCTCAGAGCCATCCCGATATTTGTATCCGCGCGGAGGAGTCGCGAGAAAACGTGGGTGAAAAGCGAGATGGCGGAAGCCGCAACCAGGAACATCAGGACGATGAAGCCCCTCTGCACCAGGACGTACCGCGCACTGCGTCGCAGCAGCACGGGAAGTTCCAGCACGCGGTGCTTCACCACCGCATAAGCGAAAGAGAGTGGATAGAGAAACACCACGAGCACCACCACGGTATCGAGCCAGAAAGAGGGGCGATAGCCGGTGAAATCCACGGCCATGCGTTCGAGCACGATGGGCACGACACCGGCCACGGTTCCCCACAGAATTACGCGTGACTTGCGCCGCGCTTCTGCAGGAACGGCGGCCATGAACGAATTCTGCCCCAGAGAGATCATGCCTAGAATAAGCAAGTCGTAGTTCAAACCATAATTGATGAAATCGGCGTTGCGGCTGCCTACGAGATGGGCAACCACTCGTGGCAGGGTTGGAGACCCAGTCCGCAACCCAGGAATGACAATACAAGCCCCATAGAAAAGCCCCACCCACCTCAACCACGGTAAGCGCTTATCCAAAGGCGATTGCACTGGGAACACTGCGAAAAAAAGATAAAAGAGCGGAGCTATCATTCCCGAAAATACCGCGCGAAAGGCAAATGCAAATGCCCGGAGTTGAGGAGGGATGCCGGCAGAATTGGGAAAACTTGGGGCCGCGGCAAAGGCACAGAACAGCAAAGCCAGAAGCCATGCATTCGGTTCCTCCAGCCTCAATAAAAGAACGGCGAATCCCACGAGAAGAAAAGGAATGGGGAACGATTCCGTGATTTGCTGCGCGGAGGATCTGGCCAGGCTGTCAGAGGCTCCCGCCAATGGTACAGCCCGAAAGATGCCGTGCAGCATCAGGGGCTTGGTCTCACCAGGGCGCTGTACAGTTAATTCCACCTGGTCGCCCGGCCGGCCATAAATGTAGGCTTCGGTGGAAGCAATGTTGGTATCCAGCGCGCGACCATTTATGCCAATAACGCGGTCGCCAACGCGCAGGCCAGCGCGTTCGGCCGGGCTGCCTTCCGTCACATCTTCCACGCCTTGAGAGTGCGTCTTCTCGTCATACTCAGGGTTGTGGTGGTTATTGAAGCCCAGTTCCACGTCCGGGCGTGAGCGACGCACAGCGTACATCCAGAGGGAACCGTAAAAGATCGCAACCACGGCGAACAGGGGCGCCAATGTTGCCAGGAACGGCGTTGCCAGGAACGGCTTTCGGAATGACGCACGCTCACGCATGATTTTAAGTGTCGGCATCGCGCCGAGTCTTCCGCGCGAATCCTAAGTCTAGCTTCCCGCTGTCATCAAGAACCAGACAGCTTACACTCTGATTAAGTCTACGGGCGAGTGACGGGCTATCAGGAAACTGAACCACGGAGAACCAGGCGGGCCCGAAGTCGGCTGCTCAACAAGGCTAACCAAGCGGTTAGTGCAATTAACTGCCACAGCGAATACCAATCAAAGCGAATGAAGCTGCGTTGCGGGCCTGAACCGCCTGCCCGCCTAGCGGGCAGTCTGATTACCGGGCGTACGTGCTGACCTATCGAAGAGATCCGGTCCGCACCTTAGAATGGTGGGGGATTGAGGGATCTCCACAATGTGTACAATCTTAGGCCTGCGCGCCGGAGTCGATGACTATTAGAGCCTACCCCGACCCCAAGCCTTTTCGCGAGACAGCGAAGCTCGTGATTTTAGACCTGGACTGCTTTCTCTATCCTTACGACAAGACATACCGGAACGCCATCATTCGATCGTGGGGGGAGATACAAAAGAGATACGGCCTTCCCATCTTCCGGGGGAAAGTAGCGCGAAAGTTGATTGATGAGGCTAAGGAAGAGGCGAACAAGAATCCAGATGACGCGTTATGCCGGTCTATCAGCAAGCTGGCGGAGAGCCTGGAAAGCCAGGGCTTCCCCGCCTCTGTGTTCGGCATGCTGGAGGTCTATTATCGCCGTTGGAAGGCAGCGCGGGAGAAAGAAAAACACCTTCGGTCTGATCACGCTGTTGATCCGCCTTACAAAGACATGATCGCCATGGCTTTTAATCTCAGGCTCCTTCAAGATCGCAAGCGGGGAAGGAAAGCAGGACTCGCACGCGACGAGGTGAAGGAAAAAATCATAGAGGGAGGCAAAGCGGCTACCCGGCTATGGCATAAACATATGGGAACCGGGTTCATCCGCCCCGACGCTGAACTGGCCAGGCGCATACGGCGGCTCATGGACGGTGGGGTTGAGGTGACAGTTCTCACGCACTCCTTCAAGCAGGGAGAGGGAGAGGCGATGGAGAAGCTGGAAAAGCTTGGCCTCGGAGGCGTGATTCCCGAGCAGAATATTTTTGGGTTAGAAGAGATTTTTCCCCACACCAAGGGGATGAGCCCGGAGGTTTTTGAGAAAGTGCTTGGGGCCATTAACGACATGCGCGACCCAGCAGACTCGATTAAGCCGAGCGAGACGATCATGGCAGAAGATTCGATCGGCAACCTGCAGGGTGCCAAGAAAGCAGGCATGCAAACCGTGTGGGTGCCACGCAAGAACAAAAGCATGCTAAATCATCCCTCACGTAAGCTGCAGAGAGAGCTCGCTGCGGTCGATTACATCTACGCGACTCCGCATCAGTTTCTGGACGCGCTGGATGCGGCGATCCGTTTTCCAGAAAAGGCACGGTAAGGATGGAGATACCCGCAGGCTGGGGTAACGCTCGGAATGCTCTAGAGGAACCGCTGACATTTTCTGCGACCGCGATCACGGGCGCGTCTCTGGCGCGGTTGCGAGCCCGCCAGGCCACCAGTTCCAATCGCCCGCAATACGAAGGAGCGCGGGACCGATCACAATGCGAACCAGCGTAGCATCAATCAACACGGCGATCGCCAAAGTGAATCCGATCATCTTGACCACCAGAAAACTTCCAAAGGTGAATGCCGCAAATACCACGATCATGATCGCGGCAGCGCTGGTGATCAGTCCTGCGGTTCTGGCCAGACCCTCCGGGATCGCATCCACTTCACTGAGCCCGCTTCTTCTGGCTTCGAGAACGCGTGCCACCAGAAATACCTCGTAATCCATGCTTAATCCGAAAACGATGGCAAAGGCGACGATGGGAACAAGCGGAAACACGCTGACCGTTCCCTCGGGAACGCGGAAGAAGTGAATTCCATACCCCTCCTGAAACACCAGAACCAAAGCCCCGAAGGAGGCCGCCACTGACAGCAAGTTTAAAGCAATGGCCTTCACGGCGGCGAAAAGCGAGCGGAAACCACCCAGAAGCGCCAGCAGCGTCCCACCCACCACCAGCGCTAGCACGGAAGCGAACCGGATCCTGACAATCGTCTGGTAATCGGCAGTGAGCGCAGGAATGCCTCCGACGCGCAGCTTGGCGCCGGGCACTCCGGTCAGAAGCGCCGCGCCTTCTTTCCGCAGTTGCCGTACCCAATCGATTTGATCGTTCAACGTAACGGATGTCGCGGGTAACACTTCAAGCAATGCCGCGTGCCCGTCACGGCTCAGAAAGGCTCGTTGCGTGTCCTGAGAAATGTCAGGGAGTGAAGATCGGTTGCTGTCGGCAATCGTGGTCAACGAGATCACGCGGCTGGAACGAGGGTCACTCGCGAGCCGCTTGCTGAAACGATCGAGTGCATTCCAGCCCACATCCGTTTGCCCAATCGACTCCGCGGGCAGTTCGAGGATCACGCGCAACGAATACACCATGCCAACCCGATCCATTCGTTCGAGAGTGTGAAGCGCGCGAACCGATTCCGCTTGGGATGGGAGCCAATCCCCTCGTGGGACGTTGGTATCGAGCCTCGCGGCTTGGGCGGCCAGCAGAAGCAAAGGTGCACCCGCCAAAAAGATGGCGAGCCAGGGATGAGCAACCACCAGATGTCCCCATCGCCTCCAACGGTTTTCCGTACGTGCCGCTCGGTTCGCATCAAAGCTTGCCAGAAACGGAACACGTCCGGCATTGATGTGCGGACCGAGAATTCCGAGCAGCGCCGGGACGAGGGTGACGGACAGCAATAGACTCGTTCCCGCCACCAGGGATCCCGCTACCCCGATGGAACGGATCTCGCTGATGGGGACCGTCAACAGAGCGAGGAATCCGATGGCCACAGTCGAGGCTGAAATCAGGAGTGTCCGGCCTGCCTGGCGTGCCGCGATGGACGAGCATGTGAATCTGTCTTGGCCGGTGGCAATCGCCTCCCGAAATCGGCTGACCATCAGGAGCGCATAATCGATTCCCAACCCTAGCCCAAGCATGGTGGACAAATTCTGAACCAGGATGGACAAGTGCCAATGCAGGGCGAAAAACCCGGCTATCGCCAGAGCACTGGCGATGGCAAGCTGACCAATGGCAACCGGAATCAGCGCCGCCACTACGCTTCCGAAAGCCAGCAGCAGAAGTGCAAGTGTGGCAGGAATCGCGAGCGTTTCGGCGTGTCGTACGTCGTCGGCGCTGGTTTTCCGAATGTCGAAATTTAGCGGAGTTTCTCCGGTCAGTTCAAGCTTCACCGCCGGATAGCGGGTGCGAAATTGGTTTTGAAGAGAGTTCTCCAGTGAGTGAAGGTTGGGGACGAGGGACTCCACCGGACCCTCGGTCGAGGCAAGTCCGACCAGAATAAAAGTTCCCCCTCCCTTGCCGAGAAAAATCGGGTCGCGAAAATCAAGATAAGAAACTACACCGGAAACACCGGGCTCGTTCTGGAGTCTTTCTTCAATCCCTGCCAATGCTTTCTGGCCGTCCTCTGAATCCGCAGGAGGGAGTCCCTGAATCACCAAAACCACGCGGTCGACGAATGGCGAATGAAAGCGAGTGGCCAACTCCTCGGGGACTCTTCCCGCCTCGCTGCCTTCGATGCGTGTTGCCGTCTCCAGATGACGCTCAGCGTGAAAGGAAAACGGAAGCAGAGCAACGACCGCGACAAGAACTACGCAGGCAAGCCAGAAACGGCGCACGTGCATGAGATTCATAGTGTCATGCGAAATGAGGTATGGGCTAGTTCCTCGTAGTGTAGCTTGTCTAGTTCGAAATCCTAGGGACAGGTGGAAAAATCAGCAACACGGAAATCGCCTACTACTCAACTTTGTTACTAAGCGCGATTCAAGTGAGCGGTTTGGGTCGTATTATTGTCTGGGATCTACAGTGTTTTCAGGAGGACCATTGCGCAAACTCGTGATGTTCGGGCTGCTTGCCGCTGTTCAAGTTTGGGCGGCAGACCCACGCATCGGCTCCTGGACACTTATCTCCGCGCAATCGTTGGTCGACCCCAGCAACAAACTTTCCATCACATCGCAGCACGGCGAAGTCCACGTAGTCGTCTCCGGCGAGACTCACGCCGATTTCAGGGCCAAATTAAACGGCCATGACACCTCCGTACAGGGTAATCCGGCATTTAATGAAATCGAACTGCGCAGGATCGACAAGCATCAGGTCGAAGTGAAAGAGAAACGTGATGGAGCCGTCGTGGCAACGATTCGTGACAAACTGTCGAAGGATGGTAATGAGTTGACGAGCAGGACTGCCCAGCCAGGCCATGCCGACAAAATCACCGCCTGGAAGCGAACCGGGGGAAGGAAAGTTGCCAATGATTTATTCGCCGGCGAGTGGACGGAGGATCTGAGCAAGTCGAGGATGGCACAAGGCATGGCGCTCAAGATCGACGCGGAGGGTAAAGACGGAGTACACTTCTCCGGCGACTTCAGCTACAGTGCCCACTTTGACGGCAAGGACTACGATTTAAAAAACTCCCGCAACGATACTGTGAGCCTGCAGCTGGTCGACGCTCACACGGTCGATTCGATCTACCGGAGAAACAATCAGATCACCCAAAAAGATCGGTGGGTAGTTTCCGGCGACGGAACACAGATGACGCTGACCACGACAGGCACGCTGGAAACCGGTCAGCAAATCAAAGAGATGCTGGTATTTCGGAAACAGTAACGCCCTTGTGGTCCACCTAACTTATGCGAGCGGGGCAGCCGCCCGCTTGCACTCCGCCACACGATTGAACTCGTGCATACCGACCGAAATGATTCCCTTTCGCTGCATGAATCGGAGAATGCCGTTGACTGTATCTTCTAAAGAGGGATCCGGCTTGCCCCATGCGGAAATATGTCGAGCTGCTTGATAGCCGGAACTATCGTAACGTTTGAACTCCATTGCCGAGATGTTGTCCACCGAGCCCACGAGAAAGTCCAGCAGCGGGAAGAGCAGATCTTCTTTCCTGCATCTACGGATCAGCTCGGGAACGAAATCGGCGAGACTGAATATTTCAAAGTGCCGGCCGGTCGCCTTGGTAATGAGGCCGGTAATATCCAGCATGTTTGCGTAATCGTCCCTCACTACGTGATACGTCTTATTCTCTGTGCCGGGAGTCGTGGAAATCGCAACAATGTTGTTCGCCGTGATGTCTGCGGGAACGAAACTCACCTGGTTCAGGGCATCGACTCCAATGCCGTGATTTATCATGAAGGCCACTAACCGCACGGCGATGTCGAAGTTGTTGCCGCCACCCGTAATCGATGGACTTACCAGAGCGGGCCGGAAAATACGGGTAGCGAGCCCGTGGCGGCGCGCGTCCATCACAACCTGCTCCGAAACCCACTTGGATTGGCTATAGCCAAAATCGAGAAGCTCCATGTTCTGGTTGCAATCGGTCTCATAGAGAACTTTCTTGACGGCCCAGCCAAAAATGAAGGTGGTTGAGACGTAATTGAAGCTCTTGGACCGTCCTTCGAACGCCAGTCGCAAGACCTCATTGGTCCCCAGCACATTGGCGTCGCGCATCCGGTCGTAATTGAGCAAGTAATTTACGGTTGCACCGTTATGAAACACGGTATCGATCTCATTTGCGAGGCCATTCCAAACTTCTGGCGTCAAGCCCAGATCCTTCTGGCCAAGATCTCCGCAAATGGGCACTACACGGGTCTCGAACATCTCCATCAGTTTTGCCGGGCACGGCCCAATCGATTCCATCGCCGCCCTCAGTCTCTGCTTGCCCTGATGGTCGTTTGAAGACCTGACGAGAACATGGAGGTTCGCTCGCGTTTGTTCTAGGAGACTTTTGACGAGGAACGGTCCGATAAATCCAGTACCGCCGGTGAGCAGAACATTGTGTGGAATCGGAGTTTCCGTTACTAAGGCGGGCGCCGGAGGCACAAATGCGAGTTTTTTGTCACTGCTCATCATCTCCAGTTCCGCTGCGCGCTGCTCTTCCCGGAAAGTCGCCAGATATTTCCGCAGCGGAACCAGTGCCTCTTCCGGAGCACGCTGCAACTGTTCCGCCAGTTGAAACAACTCAGCTACGCTCACGCGCTGAATGAGGCCGATATCGACCTGCCTCGCCAGCATGTCGGCATCCTTATTCTTTAGGAGTTCCTTGATCTCGTGCATGAACACGACCAGATCCAGGGAATCCAGCCCGGCTTCGACAAGGTTGTACGACTCAGTGCCTGTCAGGTTATAACGGGCTTTCAACACGGCGAAAGGCGACTCGCCTGCAGAACCAGAGACCGAGCAGTCGGTATCCTTTTCCCTCGAAAACTCCGAGAGAACCGTAAACTGACCCTGCTGCCACATGTGCTTGGCTTTATGGCGCATGATCTTGCCCGAACTGGTTCTCGGTATGGCATGAGGTGCAATAAAAGAAATCACCGCGACTTCCACGGCGAGGTGATTCCGCACAGCGGCTGCAATCTTCAGCGCATCGGGAAGCGCTTTTAGATTTTTTACCTCGGCAACAATTGCAAGCGCCGGTTCGCTGTCCTCATTAATTTGGAATGCAACAACGCAATTGGTCCGGATCAGGCCCGACGCTTTCTCCACCTCGGCCTCGATATCCTGCGGGTAATAGTTTTGCCCGCGGAGAATAATCATGTCCTTGATACGGCCGCAGACGAAGAGTTCGCCGTCATGAAAGAAACCCATGTCGCCGGTGCGGAGATAGCCGTCATCATAGGGGCTATCGTCCACCAGCCGAGCGTGAAACAGCCTCAGCGTCAGTTCCGGATTGTTCCAAAAACCCGGGCACTTACTCCCACCCGCGATCCAAATCTCGCCGATTCGGCCCGGTTCGAGAGCCACGTGCTTCTCCGGATCGACGATTTTTACAGTCAGGCTGGGCAGAGGTGTTCCGCAACTGACAATCTTAGTGGCCGCGCCGATTTCGGAAGCCTCCTTGGTCATGCGGGCTTTCCCCAGCGCGACGGCGTTCTTGTTGACGGAAACAATACTGCGGCCACCTAACGAAACTGCTAGGGTATTCTCCGCCAGCCCGTAGGCAACAAAAAAACTTTCCGACTTAAGTCCACGGGGCTGAAAGGCCTGTAGAAAGCGTGTGTACGTGTCCGGCTTGACGGGTTCGGCGGCAACCAGCAACTGCCGGAGCGAACTAAGGTCGCAACTCTCCAGACTTTCCTTCGAAATTCGCCCAGCGCGCAGGCAATAGTCATAGGCGAAGTTAGGCGCCGCTGAGGCGCTGGCTTCATAAGTCTTGATCGCATCAAACCACAGCGTAGGGCGCTGGATGAAATCAGTGGGAGCGAAGCCGTAGGTCGTGCCGCCCTTGAGCGCCGGGTATAGGTAGCACCCGATCAAGCCCATGTCGTGATATTGCGGCAGCCACGAGACGACGACCGGCTCGTCGTGGTTGATCACGAGTGGGCAGTTGTGCAGAATGTTTTCGTGCGTGACCATCACGCCTTTGGGGTCTCGAGTTGACCCCGATGTGTATTGAAGAAACAAAACATTCGAAGCACCGTTGAAGGTCTCGTCCGAAATAAAGTCAACGAAATCTTCCGTTACAACCCACCGAAGACTGGAAATATAGTCAACATCGACTCCGGATGAGCAGACTCCGCTGCGTGCAAGATTGGTTTTCAGCGATCCGAGGTAATCCTTGCTGGTTAAAATGCCCGCCGCCTCACAATCCTTTGCGATGTGGACCATTTTGTAGAGAGCGCCCTGGAAACCACGGGAACTGGGGGGATAAACGGGCACAGGGATCAACCCTGCACGCACGCAGCCGAAAAACGCGCAAATCATTTCCAGCCCCGGAGGGTATGCGAGGAGAAGACGGTCTTGTGACTTGAAACCGTGCTGCTTGCGCAAGTGCCCGGCAATCACCTTTGTCCGACTGAGAAATGACTCATACGAGTAGCCCCCAATCGGATTGCCGTTCACATCGATGTATGAGTAGAGAAGCCTGTGTGGGTGCTGATTTCCTAGAATATCCAGCTTGTCCAAAATCGATGCGATCATAGATCGAACCAGTACTCATGGCGGTGGCACCGCCATTGGTTAACCTCCCGTGTTGATGAGAAGATTCCTGGCAAGAGAACTAAAGCCTCCCTGCGCTCCCGCGCACCGGGGACAAACTGAGCTCTGAAGCAGAAACACCGTGATTCTTGCGACCGTGCGCCCGATCCGGTGACCATGACGCCCCCACGACGTCGGATCGACCGACTCACACCATTTTCGTTCGATATCGCTGAGCGGTCGATGTTAACAGAGATTTGCAAAAGCTGGAAAGAATTTCCGCTTCCATTACCGCGGGATGCACGGCCCGTTACGGGAGGTTCCAGCGATCTGAAATTCCCTTGATCTTCCTCAAGTTTTCGAGCTAGCATTTGTCTCTAACACTGATTTCTCACCCTGGCCCGAATACTGTATTGGTGTCACAAAATCTGCCGCTAGCAGGCGATCCTCGGAAAACCGGCAGGGGGTCCGTCGGCCAAACAGCATTGCGCCGGTAACGTTCGAGACGAGGCGCCTATTCATCCGAACCCGGAAATTGGTGATCTTGTACCGTCGGAGGCCGAGCTGCGGCACTCCGTTGTGGAGCCCGTGTGTGTAGCTTCATTTCCGAGAGTCTTGCGCCGCCGCCTCGACGATTTCTTTTCCGACGGAAACATTTCTCCTAAAGCCGGGCGTGCAATGTGGGTCAAAATTTCGGTGGGCTTGGCAGTGCTGGCAGGCAGCTGGATTGCCATTTACGCCTTCAAGCCGGATTCCTGGTGGTTCGTCAGCCTCTATCTATTAAATGCCATCGCACAGACGTTCCTTTTGCTAAACATCGCGCACGATAGCAATCACAACGCCATCTCGTCGAAACCGTCTGTGAACAAATCCCTCAACTATGTTTTCGATGTCTGCGGAATCAGCTCTTACATGTGGCGTATCCTTCATCATCGAGGTCACCACTCTTGCATCAATCTTCACGGTGAGGACGACGCGCTCACCGGACGCGGCATCCTGCGGTTTACGCCCCACGAGCCACGAGTTCCCCTGCAGCGCTTCCAGCACATCTATGCGCTGCTGGTTTACGCGGCGTTTTCCCTCGATTATGTATTTGTAAGAGACTTTGAGTGCTTCTTCTTCCCCACCCACGATTATTTGAAAAACATGAAGCATCCGTGGCGGGAATATGCCGTCCTCTTTGCCGGCAAAGCTTTCTACCTCACCTACATGCTGGTCTTGCCGGTCGTGTTGCTGAGGAAATCGCCGCTGCTGGTCGCCTTGTCCTTCTTACTCGCCCATTTAATCATCGGTTTAAGCGTGGCCCTCGTATTCCAGACCACGCACTGTATTGATAGCACTTACTTTCCCTTGAGCCGGAACGAATTTGACAATGGGATCTACCACATCTTCGCGACGACGGCTGACTACGCGACCACGAGCCCGGTGGTGGGTTGGCTTGTAGGTGGGCTCAATCACCACATCGTCCATCATCTGTGCCCTTTTGTGTGTCACACTCACTACCCTTCGCTCACCCGGATTGTGAAGGAAACCGCCGAGGAGTATGGCATTCCCTACCGTCAACATCCCACAATGAGGCAGGCGATCAAACATCATCTGCTACTCTTAAAGCGATTGGGAAGTGAAGATCAACTTCCGAGTGCGCTTCTGGATAGTGAGGCGTAAGCGTGGCGCAAAGCATACCCGCCGTCTCCCGATTCCAGTCCTTCCTGGATTCGCGCGCGATGGCCCATAATCCGGTGCTGGTCCTTACCAAGTACATCCGGCTTCATGGCGATACATTCCGGTTCTATTTTGGCGGAGTCAAAGAAGCGATTGTCACCATTAATCCCATCGTTATCCAACATGTGTTGAAGACCAATTCGGAGAACTACTACAAGTCCGAAATCCAAAAAAAAAGGATGGGCCATTTCCTGGGCAAGGGACTGCTCACGACCGAGGGCGGAGCCTGGCGTACCCAACGGCGCCTCATCCAGACGGGTTTTGAGCGAAAACAGCTCGAAGTTCTGTCCGCCATCATGCAGGACTCCCTCGCCGACTCGCTGCGAGACTTCGATAGGCAGGCTCGTACCGGCCCGGTTGATATCTACCCCCTCATGATGAAGATTACCTTCGGGATGGTAGCCAGATCTCTGTTTGGCGCCCGGCTGAGAGAAGAGGACATCGCGACCATCAGCCACGCAATCTCGACCGTGCAGGAATTTATGGTTCGGCAAACCATTCAGCCGTATCTAAATCCCTGGTTTGCGGTCTCGGGCGAACTGCGCCGGCACTGGGAACTGCGAAGCCGCGCCTTCGGCATTTTAGGCGACTACATTCACAGACGGCGCACCGACGAACCCGGCCATGACCTGCTTCAGATCCTGATGGAGGCTCGCTACAGCGACGGCCATGGCATGAGCGATGAGTTGATCATCAGCGAGAGCATGCAGCTGCTGGTAGCCGGCCATGAGACCTCGTCAAACGCTTTATCGTGGTTTCTCTATCTGATGAGTTCGCGTCCGGATTGCGTCGAGAGAGTACGGCAAGAGTTTGATTCTGTTTTGGGCGACAAGCCTCTGAGTTACTCGGATGTTCCGAAGTTCGAGTTTACGACTCAGGTGATCATGGAGGCGCTACGTCTTTATCCGCCGTTTTGGATGGTGGACCGAATGGCCCTCGCCGATGACCGCGCCGGCAACATTGATATACCGCGGGGATCGACTGTGGTTGTGTTCGTTTACGGTGCGCACCATTCGCCGGAATACTGGGGGAAACCGGAGAACTTCGATCAGGAACGCTTCTCCAAAGCGAAGGAAAAGCTGCACACGCCTTTCGCCCACCTACCTTTCGGCGCTGGGCCTCGGGGATGTATCGGTGGTAACTACGCCATGCTGCAGATGCTCATGATTCTGAGT
>OCOJ01053686.1_pt1 | contig 15018 bp, 15 predicted proteins | sample 1539251 | NCBI WGS metagenome assembly OCOJ01 (sample SAMN01911457, study PRJEB22624) | soil metagenome | biome: Soil | place: Malaysia | collected 2012-04-30 | depth RA_metagenome m | reverse complement strand
TTTTGCAGGTAGTCAAAAGACGCGTGCCGCGCCTCCGGCGCTTGGCTTTGTGTTTGGCTTGTTCCCAGCGCTGACGCGCTGGGCTAATTGCTTTCGCGCCTCCGGCGCTGCGATGAATCGACATCAGCAGCTTGGCCGTTGGCGCAAACCGCGGGCCACGAGGCACGCGGCGTGGGTCGCGGAATGCGGCTGGCGGGGGGTGGCGGAAAGACGGAGGGTCGGCTATTCTTAATTGTACACACGCCGTTGTGCGCGGATGTCCCCCTGAGACAGGATTGCGGCCATGAGTGACTCGAAAATTGTTGCGTCTGAAATAAATGGTGTGACGCCGGTCGCCAAGGCGGCGCGGCCAACCTGGAAGCCTGCCGGAAAGGTGCATGCCGGCGAGCAGCCCTTCACTTATCCACTGAAGCGCGAGTTTGTGGAACCGGACTGGCGGCGTTTGCCTGCTTACAAGAATGTGACGAAGGAAGAGTGGGAGACGGCGCTCTGGCAGCGGCGCCACACGGTGAAAAACCTCAAGGAATTCAAAGAGGTATTTGGCGACTTGATGCCGGATTCGCTGTTTGCAAGCGTGGAGCGCGACATCAAGGAACGCGCCACGATGTCCATCCTGATTCCTCCGCACATGCTCAATACCATGGATGAGAAGGACCTGTGGAACGATCCGGTGCGGCGCTACATGCTGCCGGCGTTTGACGACCGCCACCCGGAATGGCCGAGCCACCCGAAGGCCAGCCGCGATTCGTTGCACGAAGCGGACATGTGGGCGGTGGAAGGGCTGACGCACCGTTACCCGACAAAAGTGCTGGCGGAACTGCTGTCGACCTGCCCGCAGTACTGCGGGCATTGCACGCGCATGGACCTGGTGGGCAACGACGTGCCGCAGGTGGTAAAGCTGAAGTTCCAGGTGCCGCAGAAGGACCGTTACCAGCAGATGCTGGAGTACCTGAAGATGACGCCGTCGGTGCGGGACGTGGTGGTGAGCGGCGGGGACATCGCGAACACCCCGATTGGCACGTTGGAGGATTTCTGCTCGAAGCTGATGGACCTGCCGAATATCAAGGATATCCGGCTGGCCACCAAGGGCTTGATTGGCATTCCGCAACACTTTCTGCAGAGTGAAGTGCTGGCGGGGTTAGAGCGCATGGCCAAGAAGGCGCGGGAACGCGGCGTGGACATCGCCGTGCACACGCACGTGAACAACGCGCGGCAGGTGACGCCGCTGGTGCGTAAGGCGGTGCAAGCATTGTTGGACATGGGTTACCGGGACGTGCGCAATCAGGGCGTGCTGCTGCGCGGGGTGAACGGAAGCGCGAAGGAGATCCTGGATCTGTGCTTCATGCTGCTGGATTACGGCAAGATCATGCCGTACTACTTCTATCAGTGCGACATGATTCCCAACGCCGAGCATTGGCGCCTAGCGATCTACGAAGTGCAGCAATTGCAGCACGACATCATGGGTTACTTGCCGGGCTTTGCCACGCCGCGCATGGTGTGCGATGTGCCGTTTGTCGGCAAGCGCTGGGTGCACCAAGTGAAGGAGTACGACCGGCAACTGGGAATTTCGTATTGGACGAAGAATTACCGCACGGGCATTGAGGCGGACGATCCGGAAGCGCTGACGCGGCGCTACGAGTATTTTGACCCCATCTATACCTTGCCGGAACAAGGCCAGGCCTTCTGGCGCAACACCAGTGTGCAGCAGACGCTGTCAAAATAGCGGCGTCACCTTGCAAATCCGAAATTGAAGAGAGATCCCTCGACTATGCAGGCCGACGCGCACTTGGCGCTTCGGTCAGGGCACAACAAGCAACGGCGCGTTAGAAAAAGTCGGCCTGCTTCGCTCGGGATGACAGGTTGGGGGGGGAGTACTTCTAGGTTTGGTTGACGAGGCCATGCTTCATGGCAAAGCGGAGGAGATCGGAGTTATTCTCCAGGCCGAACTCCTGCATGATGCGGTACTTGTGAAAGGCTACGGTGCGCGTGGCCACATTCAAAACCGCAGCGGCTTCCTTCATAGTGTGGCCTTCGGCGAGGAGCTGCAGGACCTCACGCTGCCGCGCGGTGAGCGAACGCGCTGACTCTGCCCGGGAATCACGTGAGCGATTCGGAATCACCCCTTCCAGGGCAGGGGTTACGTATTTGCCGCCGCGCAAANACATCGCGCACGGCTTTGAGGAGCTCGCTCGCCGCAGACTTCTTGAGCAGGTACCCGGAAGCCCACGTGTCCAGGGTTGCCGCAGCAATCTCCGGGTCCTCATTCATAGTCAGGACAATAATCTTGATGCGCGGGGCGATTTGCTTANAGTTGTTCGCTGGCGTCGAGTCCGTTGAGGAGCGGCATATTGAGGTCGACAAGGACCACGTCGGGACGCAATTCCGGCGCCACGCGCAACAAGGCGCGGCCGTCGGCAACCGTGCCGACGACGTCGAACTCGGGTTCGAGAAGACGCTTGAAGGCTTCGGCGACAAGGGTGTGATCGTCCGCGAGCAGTATCCTCGGCTTGGCCACTTCTCCCCCCACGCGAAGAAACGCTTGCTGTAATTCCAATTGGCCAGGGAAACGATGCTATAAGCATACAGGAGCGCGCTGGCCGGGAGAAAGGCCAAGCGCGGAAAGACGGATATTGGGAGAATTGCCGGGGAAGGCGGGGGGAACAAGATCCTGTGCCGACTATCGAGCAACCCAATACGGCCTAGAAATTCTCCGCCCAAGAATTTCCAGTAGCACTCGGCCCCATGGTTCAAGGAACGATTTTGCGAACCGATTGGGCTGCTCGAGAGTGGGCCCAAAACCTCAGGGACACCTGCACTCTGCAGAGGAAATACCACTCCCTCCCAGGGTGTCGAAGCTGACCCTGCGCAAAGAGCGTGACGGAGAACCGAGGAAATGGGAACTGTCAGTTCTTACAGTTTCGCGAGGAGGAAAAGAATTTGAGTGAGGCTCAAAGGCCAGGCAGGGTATTTTCGTCAGGTGATAACTGCTTTGCCTCTAATTTTGATACCAGAGAGGAAAGAGGGTGACCTGGAGCCCTATCCACAGGGCTAGAGGGCTGGGCGACAAGATCTGCTCCCCAGGTAAGTTATGATTTGACAGCTATGCTTGCGGGAAACGGAAAGAGCTAAGCCGGTGCGGACGGACAAAATCACGGAGCCGGTTGTTGAACTCAAAGAAAAATTCATCCAGCGTTACCGCATGCCGCCAACGGTAGTGCAGGCACCAGGGCGCGTGAACCTAATTGGTGAGCATACTGACTACAACGATGGTTTCGTGCTGCCCGCGGCCATCCAGCTTCAAACAAGCATCGCGTTTGCGCCGCGACAGGACGGCAAACTCGTGCTCTATTCGGAGAATTATTCAGAGGAGGCAGAATTCCGCNCGTGAACCTAATTGGTGAGCATACTGACTACAACGATGGTGTCGTGCTGCCCGCCGCGATCCAGTTTCAAACGAGCATCGCGTTTGCGCCGAGACAGGACGGCAAACTCGTGCTCTATTCGGAGAATTATTCAGAGGAGGCAGAATTCCGCCTGGATGAGCTTCCCGCGAAGGCGCGTGGCCACTGGAGTGATTATGTTGTGGGGGTTGCGCGGAAGCTGAGGGAGCGGGGAACTCGGCTGAAGGGGGCGAGCCTGTCGATTCACGGAGATGTGCCCCAAGGGGCGGGGTTGAGCTCCTCGGCATCGCTGGAAGTGGCGGCGTGCCGGGCAATTCTGGAGGCCTCCTCTATGACGATGGACGGCGCAGAGCTGGCTCGGCTGTGCCAGCGCGCAGAGAATGAGTTCGTAGGCGCGCGCTGCGGGATTATGGACCAGTTCGTTGCTGTTCATGGGCAAGAAGGACATGCGCTGTTATTGGACTGTCGTTCGCTGGAATATCATCATCAGCCCATTCCAGAGGCAGTTCGTCTGGTCATTTGCAATACCATGGTGCGTCACAGCGTGGCAGGCGGGGAATACAATCAGCGACGGAGAGAGTGTGAAGCGGGAGCACAGTTTTTTGCAGGAAAGAAACCGGGCGTGCGTGCGCTGCGGGATGTTTCACCGGGAGATTTTCGGAAATATGAAGCGGATCTGCCGGAAACAATCCGCAAGCGCTGCCGGCACGTCATTACGGAAAACGCGCGCGTGACGCAGGCTGCAAGCGCGCTCCTGCAGCACGACTTGGATTTGTTTGGCGGGCTGATGAGGGAATCCCACGCGAGTTTGCGGGACGATTTTCAAGTAAGCTGCGAAGAGCTGGACGTGATGGTGAAACTTGCTGAGGAGGTAGAGGGCGTGTACGGCGCCCGCATGACCGGTGGAGGCTTCGGAGGCTGCACGATCAACCTGGTGAAGAGCGAGAGCGTTGAGGAGTTCCGAGAGCATGTGAAAGAGGGCTACGCGCGCGCCACGGGAAAACGGCCGGAGGTTTATGTGTGCACTGCCGGCAACGGCATGAGGCTGTTGGCATGAGCAGACGGGATTAAATCGTTTTGCAAGGGGAAGGAGCAGAGAATCGAGGGGATGAGACTTCTCGTCACAGGCGGCGCAGGATACATCGGGAGCGTAGTTGCGGAGCAATTGTTGGCGGCCGGTCACCAGGTCACGATCATAGACAATCTGAGCCGAGGCCACCGCCAAGCGGTGCCAAGCGGGGCGGAATTGGTCGTTGGGGACCTGTCGGACAAGGAACAGTTGAAGCGATTGTTCGGCACACACGGATTTGAAGCGGTGCTCCATTTTGCGGCGTTTATCGAAGCCGGCGAATCCATGAAGGCGCCGGAGAGGTTTTTCCAGAACAACACGGCGAATGCGCTGGCGCTGCTCGAAGCCATGCTGGCAGCAGGAGTGAACCGCTTCGTTTTTTCCTCCACGGCCGCATTGTATGGCAACCCCGTGAGGACGCCGATTGGGGAAGAAGATGCGCTGCAGCCGACCAATGCCTATGGAGAGTCGAAGCTGCTGGTGGAACGGATGCTGGAATGGTTCCATCGCATACATGGGCTGCGATACGCGAGCTTGCGTTATTTCAACGCCGCCGGAGCCTCAGCACCAGACCGCGGAGAAGCGCACCAGCCGGAATCGCACCTGATCCCGCGCATCATGAGCGTGGCCCTTGGCCGACAAAAGCAGATTGAGATTTTTGGTACGGATTATCCGACGCCGGACGGGACGTGCGTTCGAGACTATATCCACGTCAGCGATCTCGCGGAAGCGCATTTGCTGGCGCTCGATGCGCTGGAAGGAAATGGCCGCCTGATCTATAACCTCGGCAATGGCCAGGGCTTCAGCGTGCGGCAAGTAATCGAAGGAGTGCGCCGCGTGACTGGCCGCGAGATCCCCGTTGTGGAGTCGTCTCGGCGCGAAGGGGATCCCGCAGTTTTGATCGCCAGTTCAGAGAAAATCCGGCGCGAGTTGAAGTGGCGGCCAAAATTCCCAGACCTGGAAACAATTCTGGAGAGCGCGTGGCAGTGGCACAAAAATTTTCCGAACGGGTATGGTGAGAATTAGGCGCCACACGGGGAACAATGTGAGTCCGGAATGAATCGCGCAGCACGATCGGAAGAATCGGTCCGATGAGCCAGTTTGAACTGAGTACGCACCCGCACCGGCGGTTCAATCCCCTGACGCGGAACTGGGTGCTGGTCTCGCCGCATCGAGGGGAGCGGCCCTGGCAGGGACAAGTCGAGGCAGCGCCCGCAGAAACCACCACGCAGTACGATCCAAACTGCTACTTGTGTCCCGGAAATGCCCGCGCAGGCGGGGTGAGGAACCCTGCGTACACAGGCACCTTTGTTTTCGAGAACGATTTTGCGGCGCTTCGCCCAGACGTGCCCACGGGAGAACTGCAAGAAAAGGAATTGCTGGTGGCACGTAGCGAAACGGGCCGATGCCGCGTAGTTTGCTTTTCGCCGCGGCATGACCTGACGCTCGCGCGGATGAACGTGGAAGAAATTAAGGCCGTGGTCGACACCTGGTGCGAGGAGTTCGCAACCTTGGGCAAGCAAGCGAATGTTCGCGCGGTGCAAATATTCGAAAACCGCGGCACCATGATGGGCTGCAGCAATCCACATCCGCATGGGCAGATCTGGGCCAACGAGAATGTGCCCGGCGAGTTGGCGCGCGAAGTGGCGTCGCAGCAGGCTTACCTGGAAAAGCATCAACGGGGTTTGTTGGAAGACTACTTGGGCCTGGAACTCGACAGAGAAGAGCGTCTGGTTTGCACTAACGAACATTTCGTGGTGGTCGTGCCGTTCTGGGCGGTGTGGCCGTATGAGGTACTGCTGATTAGCCGCCGGCGAGTCGCGAGCTTACTGGAGCTGACGAAGGAAGAGCGGCGGGGCCTTGCGGATATTCTGCGGCGGGTGACGATCCGCTACGACAATCTTTTCCAGACCTCATTCCCGTACACTATGGGATTCCACCAGCGGCCCACCGATGGCGCGGTTTATTCGGGAGTTCATCTTCACGCGCATTTCTATCCGCCCTTGCTGCGGTCGGCGACAGTGAGGAAGTTCATGGTGGGGTACGAAATGCTGGCCATGCCGCAGCGAGATATCGCTCCGGAAACCGCCGCCGCACAATTGCGAGGTCTGCCGGAAGTTCACTACCTGTCGTAAGAACAAAGTCCTGCAAGAGGGTTTGAGGGAGAACTACTACCCAGCCTGGCCGGCGGCCGGAAAGCCAGATGGGAAAATCTTGCAAGCCTCAAAGAATCCTTGACATCTAGCGAAATGGCGTATATGAACGGGGCGTTCTCGACCCGTACTGGTCTGATTATCTGACCTGTACGAGGAATGTGGGTTACAGGGGGAATACTCGATGATCAGGAAAAAATGCGGGGTACTGGTGTCTTTAGCAATTTGTCTTCTCGTATGCCTGGTCTGGTCAGAACTCGGACTGGCGCAGCAACAAGGAAGTAGTCAGACAGCTGCCAGCCCACTGGTTCGCGTGCTCCAGGCAAAAGGCATTCTTACCGCAGAGGAAGTCGCCCAACTGAATCAAGCATCATCTGCCAGCGATGCGGATCAGCGGCTTGCAAAATTACTTTTGTCGAAAGGAATCATTTCGCAAGCCGAGTACAACCAAATGGCCGCCAGCTCGACGGTGGTAAATGCTTCGAGCAGCGCCTCCAGCAACGTCAGCATGGTCCCAACCGTGTACCGTGTTCCGGGGAGTCCGTCACCGAGCACAGGAATGAGCGCGACGGCCAAGCCGGCGGAATCTTCGGAGGAGAAGTTTGGGAGGGGCTATGGCGACCCCGACCCGAACAGCTCCGGAATATTTGGGACGAAAAAGATGGCCGATTATCTGCCGGGCGGTACCGAAGCTGCCACCGACATTGCCTTCGGCACCATCGACCCTGAAGCGCCTGCGTCGTCCGGTGGTGATCCGGGGACTGGCCCGTCAGTCGTTCCGGCATTCGCGCCCGTTCGCGTGCTTCCCGTCGGCCTGATGGGGCGGGAGAGCGTGAGGCCGATCATTAGCGCCGGCCCGATTCACATGCAGCCGTATGGGTTCTTCAAGATGAACATTATTGAGGATAGTTCGAACCCGTTCGGCGGCGATGCCCCGCTCTCCGGGATGTTGGGAGAAAACCCGGCACCGCTCACAGGAGCGGCGACTAACCTGGGGCCGAATGCCAACCCGGAATTCCACCTCAACGCGCGGTCGTCCCGTTTCGGCACGAACTTCGAGTGGCTGGATGACAACGCGAAGATCGTGATCACCGGAAAGCTCGAGGCGGACTTCGAAGGCAACTTCACCACGGTTTTCAACCGCGGCATCTCGTCGGTCCGGTCGAGCAACCTTGGCCTCCGGCTCGCCTACGGCCGGATCGACTATCACGCCACCGACAATGCCGGGTTCTTCACGGAGTTTGGGCAGAACTGGACACTCTTCTGTTCCTCAACCCTGCCGAGCTCGAATGAAACCACGCTGTTGGGCGTGGAGTTTGGTTCCTGCTATGAGCGCAATATGCAGGCGCGCTTCGGCGTGAACTATAAATTCGCAAACGGTTGGCAACTGCAGCCCGAGTTCGCCTTGACTTACCCGAGTATAGGCAACGGGACCGGTCCGACCACTGCCACCACTACCGCGACTTGCAGCACTCCTACCGGCACTACTACTTGCGTGACTGGTGTTACCACTACTGGCGGTAGTCAGTTGAGCATTGGCGAGAGGTCCGGCGCCGACTCGAACCGGCCGGAATATGAGGGCCGCATCGCGCTGCAGTTCCCGCTCGACAAGGCGGAAGGCGTGGCACCGGCACAGTTGATCGTCAGCGGCGTGTACGGCAAGGACAAGGTGTTCACCGCCAGCACGACCGTGCCGACGGCCTTCAAAGCAGCCTTTCCGGGCGGGGGTTCGACCGAATTCACCACCTGGGGTTTCTCGGGCGAAGCGCAATTGCCAACGCGATGGTTCACACTGCAAGGGAAATGGTGGACCGGAGCAGCCTTGAGATTCTACTTCGTTGACAACATCCTTAACTCCTTCAACCCCACAGCGAGCTTCCTGGCGGCGAACCCCGCAGGGGTGATTGCCACAGCGACCTCCACCTCCGGCGAAGGCAACCCCGTGGCTTTTGCCTGCACCGTGGCGCTGGTCGCCGGGGCATGCCCAGCCGCGAACTCGCTGGTCCTCCCGCAACAGCCCGTCCGCGGTGTGGGTGGATTTGGCGACCTTGGGCTCCCACTCAGNCCGATGGTTCCACGCCAACCCGAAGGGACGCAACGCCGGCTGGACGCTCGACCTCGGGTATAACATCGACCAATCGAAGGACCGCGACCTGGTCCAGGCAGGGGTAACCCGTTACAAGAACGACTGGAGCCGTGCTACGCTCAATTACAAGCTGAACAGTTGGGTGCAGATCGGCTTCGAAGAAGGTTACTACCGCACGAGAGCGCGACCCGGCCAGTTCCCGTTAACGATCGACGGGATGCCGCAGCGCGTGTGGAAAGACCTTCACGAGCAAATCTCAACCATCTTCTTCTTCTAATTCCTGAGAAGGGACAGGCGGAGCGTCCCCAAGGGGCGCTCCGCCGCCAACGCAACAGACCTGAGAGACAAGCCCCGGCGGGTGTGCCGAACGCCCGCCGCAGAAACCTACAAAAACGGCAAGATTCGTCTGGTGTCCGAGGGCGCGGGGCGTGTGTGGCCCAGAGAAAGGTGGGTGTTTCATGAGAGAGAAACGGAAAGGAAAGTTGTCACGGCGGGAGTTCGTGAAAGTGACAGGAACGGGGGCTATGGCGTTGGCTACCGGAGCCGGGCCGTCATTTCTTTTTCCGGAGAGGGCTGCGGCGCAACAGAAAACACTGAAAATCCTGCAGTGGAGCCATTTTGTGCCCGCGTACGATACCTGGTTCGACGGTACGTTCTGCAAGCAGTGGGGACAAAAATACAACACAAACGTCATCGTCGATCACATCAACCTGGTGGACCTGGCGGCGAAGGCGGCTTCCGAAGCGTCGGCGCGAAAGGGGCATGACTTGTTCATGTTGCTTTCGCCGCCGGCAGCGTACGAGAAGCAGACCATTGATATGACGCACGTGTATCAGGAAGTGGAAAAGAAACACGGCAAGAAGATTGAGCTGGCACATAAGTCCACGTACAACCCGAAGACGAAACGCTATTTCGCATTTTCCGATTCGTACGTTCCCGACCCTGGGAATTGGCACAAGGACTGGTGGACGGAAGCGGGATATCCCAACGGCCCGGACACGTATGAGGACTTGCGCGCGGGGGCCAAGAAAATCCGGGATAAGACCGGACATCCGTGCGGCCTGGGACTCTCCCAGGAGCTGGACACGAGCATGGCGATGCGTGCCGTGCTGTGGTCATTCGGCGGAGCGGAGCAGGACGAGGCGGGGAACGTCACGATCAATTCGAAGCAGACAATCGACGCACTGAAATATATGAAGGCGCTGTATCAGGAATCGGAAACTCCGGAAGTGTTCACCTGGACACCACCTTCAAACAACCAGGCCATGCTAGCGGGCCGCGTTTCCTATGTGGCAAACGCAATTTCCATCACGCGGCAGGCCGAGCGCGAGCACTTACCCATCGACAGCAAAATCATGATCTGTCGCACGCCAAAAGGGCCGGTGCGGCGCATCGCGGCGGAGCACGTGATGGATTGCTACCTGATTTGGGAGTTTGCGGAAAATAAAGAGGGGGCGCAGCAATTTTTGATCGATTATATCGATGCGTTTCATGACGGCTTCGTCGCCGGGCAGTTCTACAATTTTCCGTGCTTCCCGAGCACAGTGCCGAACCTGCAGAAAGAGATTGCCAACGATCCGCGAGCGACCCCTCCGGACAAGTACAAAGTTCTGAGCGACGTGCTGGACTGGGCGACGAATGTGGGCTATCCGGGGTACGCAACGGCGGCGATCGACGAAGCGTTCAAGGCCTGGGTCATCCCGACCATGTTTGCGAAAGTGGCGCGCGGCGACGAGACTCCAGAAAATGCAGCCAAGGCTGCGGAAGAGGAGTACAAGCGCATCTTTGCGCGCTGGACCTAACATGACAGGACGGGACCCTGATGGCAGTCGTTGAGACGCGAAATGTAACCAAGATATTCAAGGAAGGCCATCTCGGCGCCGTCAACAACGTAAGTTTCGAAACGCGGGAAGGGGAGTTTCTCGTTTTCCTGGGGCCGTCGGGGTCGGGAAAGACGACGTTGCTGCGCATGATCGCGGGGCTGGAAACTCCCACTTCGGGCGAAATTCTCATCGCCGGTCAGGTAGTCAATAATCTGTCACCGCGAGACCGGCGCATTGCCATGGTGTTTCAGAGCTACGCGCTCTATCCCCACTTAAGCGTTTACAAAAACATCGCGTTTCCCCTCAAAGCGCAGAACGTGCCAAAGCAAGAGCACCGTAAGAAGGTGGAGTGGGCGGCGGGGATGCTGGGCATCGGGTCGTTGCTGGAGCGCAAGCCGCGCGAACTCTCTGGAGGAGAACGACAGCGCGTGGCGCTGGCGCGAGCGATTGTGCGAGAGCCGGCGGTGTTTCTGCTGGACGAGCCGTTGTCCAATCTCGATGCGAAGTTGCGCGCGTCGGCACGGGAGGAGTTGGAGCGTTTTCACCGCAGCGTGGGGACCACATCGATTTACGTGACACATGACCAGGTGGAGGCGATGGCCATGGGCGACCGCATCCTGGTGCTGAATCACGGTGTGGTACACCAGATGGGGACGCCCACAGAGGTGTACGACAATCCAGCCGATACGTTTGTGGCGACGTTTCTGGGTTCCCCGCCCATGAATCTGGTGGAACTTGAGGATGTGATTATCGGGTTTCGTCCGGAACACCTCCTGCCAACAGTCAACGTCACAGGGGAGACCGTGCCGTTCCGGTTCAAGGTGGAGCATGCGGAATACCTGGGGTCGGAGTGGATTGTCGCCGGAGCCATTGTGGGAGGAAGGCTGAATGCGAAGAAAGTGGTGTCGCGGCTGCCCACGGCGACGCATTTGCAGAAGGGTGACGTACATGACTTCGTGGTGCCGACGCGAACGCTGAAGTTTTTTGACCGGAGCACACAGAAGCGGGTCGCGGCGAGGGAAATCGCATGGCAGTAGGGGCGGGGCGGGTCAAGTCGATGGGAGCGGCGCAGAGCCCGTTTCTGAGCACGGCAATGTTCGCGCCAGCGGCGCTGTATATTCTGCTGCTGGTTGCGGGACCGTTTCTGCTGGCGATCTTCTATGCGTTCAGCGACGCGCGCATCGGGAACCTGCAACTGCACTTTGTGGGGCTCACAAATTTCCGCAGCATACTGCAGAGCCCCACGTTTCGAGTGGCAGTCCAGAACACGTTGATCTTCACGATCGGGTCGCAGATTGTGGTGATTGTAGGCTCTGCGATTCTAGCCATCGCACTGGAAAAAACGTTTCGAGGGAGGGGGCTGGTCCGCTTCCTGATTCTGCTGCCGTGGGTGGCGCCGATCTCGCTGGGGGCGATTGGATGGAAGTGGCTACTCGATTCGATTTACAGCGTGATCTCCTGGACCCTGGTGGCGCTGCACCTTTATAAGCAGTTCAACGCGCCGATGTGGCTGGGAGAACCGCATCTGGCTATTCTTTCGGTGCTGCTGGTGCATAGCTGGCGAATCATGCCGTTTTCGGCGGTAATTCTTCTGGCCGGACGCACGGCCATTCCCAAAGACATTCCTGAGGCGGCGGCGGTGGATGGGGCGGGATTCTGGCGCATTGAGATGCAAATCATCCTTCCGATGATTCTGCCGATCGTCAGCGTGGCGGTGCTGTTCGGGCTGATTTTCACGTTCACGGACATGGCGGTGGTGTACATCCTGACAGCCGGCGGGCCGTTCGACTCGACGCAAACACTGCCGTTGCTGGCGTTCACGCTGGGGATTCAGGGGAGCGATTTGGCGGCAGGGGCGGCGATTTCCCTGTTTCTGGTGCCATTGCTGGCGGCCGTGGCGTATTTCATGCTGCGCGTGGCGCGCCGCGCGGAGGTGAGTTAATGGCGCGGCAGGTTTCGCGCAGACTTGTGGGTAAATTCGCGCGAGGGGCGGTGCTGACCGTTTTCACGGTACTGCTGGCCTTCCCTTTCTATTGGATGCTGATTACAAGCTTCAAGCAGAACATCGATCTCTACACGATGGAGAACAATCCCTTCGTGTTCAACGCGAAACCGACGTTGGAACACATCAAGTTTCTGTTCACGCAGACGATGTTCGTGAGGTGGCTGGGGAACACAATGTTTGTGGGAGTGATCGTGGTGGGGATTACGCTGCTTTTATCGCTGCCGGCGGCTTATGCGTTGGCGCGGCTGGCGGGACGCTGGGGAGAACGGCTGGGGATCGCGATTTTCTTGACGTACCTGGTGCCATCCACGCTGCTGTTCATTCCGCTCTCGCGGGTGATCGCGTTTCTGGGGCTGCAGGATTCGCTGTGGGCGCTGGTGCTGGTGGATCCGACGTTCACGGTGCCGTTTTCGATCTGGCTGCTGATGGGGTTTTTCAAGTCGATTCCGCGGGAATTGGAAGATGCAGCGATGGTGGACGGTTTGACGCGGTTCGGGGCGTTCCTGAAGCTGATGATTCCGATCTCGACATCGGGGATTCTGACGGTGGTCATCTTCTCGTTCACGCTGGTGACGCAGGAATTCGTGTATGCACTTACCTTCATTTCCAGCGAATCGAACCAGATGATTGGAACGGGGATTCCGATATTTCTGGTGCGCGGGGACGTGTATTACTGGAGCGCGCTGATGGCCGCGTGCCTCATCGCCAGTGTACCGATCGCCTTCCTCTACAATTTGTTCCTCGATCGTTTTATCGCCGGATTCACTGTTGGCGCCGTGAAGTAGCGGGAGCGCCTGGCACGCAAGCGGCAAAAAGGGAAGGGCCAGAGTGCGCCAGCGCGCGCCATCGACTCCAGTGTGTCAACCGCTCTGCGGACGGACCCAAGAGGCAAGCCACAGCACATCGTTACGATGCCGGGATTTGGCTATAAATTTCAAGGGTGACCACTGGGCCATCGCATAGCTCAGCCACGAGTCTGTTCAACCGGCGTTTCTCGTAGGCGGTTCAAAAGGGACTCGAGCATCCTCTCGTCTTCGCGTAAAGCGATCCTGAACTCGCGGTGGTCGGTGTGCCAAATCTCCCTTAGTAGCCCCTGATGGTGCCGCTCAAGAGTGCGTAAGAGAAGCTCTTGCTCCTCCCGGGTCAGTGTGAACTGCATGGTCATCCTCCGAGAACTCTGCATCCTTCAGTAGTCAGCGAGTCAGGCCAGATATTTCGCTCTGTGAACAAGCAAAGGGCCGGGCCGGTATTCTAACCGCTTGGCCCGGCCCGTTTCTGGCGCCACTACAACTTGCCCGGTACTGCTTGTTGAGACGGCTCCGTTTTAAGCTGCCACAGCCGCCTTGCCGGGACGGGGTTCTTCCCTTACCGTCACCGTGGGTCTCATACTCACGAATTTTGCGAGCGCTTTTTCGATGAGAATGGTCAGATGCAAAGCGCCGATCGCACCCAAGATAGCGGGCACTACGTACACGTTCTGAAAGTTCCAGAGCCAGTGCCCAAGTACGGCTGAGCCCAGCCATGCCCCGAACCAACCGACAATCAATTTTCCAAAAAGAGCATCGTTGCCCTCGAGAAAGCGATACCGCAAACCGTGGTGGTAGACCACGGCAACGACCGCCCCGATAACCGTGAGAAGCAAGAAGGACATCAAACTCATACCTATCATAAGTGTATACCTCCTCGCGGACCCGGGAAAGACGGGGAGGGTCTTTGTGAAAATCCGAGTCCGGAACAGGGGGTCAGAGGAAAAAGGCAGTGGGGATTCCGCTCAACGAAATGCCGCTGGTTGTATGTATCGCACCTCCGAGACGGTGAATCCCCTCACTGAGCGCGCCCCTCGCCTGTCCCCCTGGTGCGAAAGCTCACGCTGTTCTCCAGCCTTGTCTGTGCGCATGGTCACGCCCCGATGTGTCAGTCANCCCCGATGTGTCAGTCATCACTGCTAGGACAACAGGCCCGGATATAGATGCCGCTGGTTGGGCGGGGAACAACGGAAGAATCCAGCAGAAAGACCACCGGGAGGTGAGCCATTCCATGGAATATTTGAACCGTGAGCGCCTGGGGGGAATTTCTCCCGAGACTTTCCAATCGCAGAAGCCATACCCTTGGATCAATATTGAAGGATCGTTGACAGCAGAAGGTTACGAATGCCTGCGCGAAACGCTGCCCGAGGTTAGCAGGTTCAATAAACACGTCGGGGTCAAGCGGGCATATGGACAGGGGCCGCACGACCGCTACCTGCTGCATTACCAGCCGAGTTTGGAATTGGCAGAGCCCTGGAAGGAATTCATCGCGGAGCTTCAGGGCGAATTCTACCAGTCGTTTCTCCGGCGGATGCTGGGCCCAAGGACGTTCATTCCCACATTCGAGTGGTACTACGCCTGGGAGGGTTGCGCGGTATCGCCACACTGCGACGCAGCCCGCAAACTGGCAACGCACATCTTCTATTTCAATACGGAAACCGATTGGGACTCGAAG
>OCOJ01033079.1_pt2 | contig 15034 bp, 17 predicted proteins | sample 1539251 | NCBI WGS metagenome assembly OCOJ01 (sample SAMN01911457, study PRJEB22624) | soil metagenome | biome: Soil | place: Malaysia | collected 2012-04-30 | depth RA_metagenome m | reverse complement strand
GCCTTGTGCATCAGGGGTTGGTTAGCTCGCACAGGGGAACCGGCGGGGGGTTTTGTCTAAGAGTACTGCCGAGCCGGGTCACACTTCTGCAGGTAATCGAGGCAATGGAGGGGCGACTGCAATTGAATGTTTGCCTGAAAGACGACGATTCCTGCGAAAGGAAGCCCTATTGCGGGGCCCACCCCGTCTGGCAAAAAGCGCAAGCGGCTCTCACACAGGTTCTTGCCAGCGTATCCATTGCACAACTCGTCGACGAGACAGCCGCAAAGCAGAAACAGATAATCGAAGCTGAGCTGCAGGCGGATCATTCGCCTAGTGTGTCATAAACGAGTCTGAAGTTTCGGAGCACGCCTACCGGTTTGCAGACCCCCGTTAAGAACGCCTGCCTGTGATGCTCTAGTCGCTCCCTGTCCTAAAGGTCCATTGCGCTTTAGCTCCGGAGAGCTACGCTAGATCAGAACTTCAAGGCTTAGCCGGATCAGGATTTCGTGCAGTTTCTCAGGATCCTGCTGTGACGGGACCATGCCATCCAGATTGAGGCGCAAAGCGACTACGATCCTTCTTGCAATCGGTGCGGGTTTGCTCGGTGATCGGTCCGTGACTGTGGCGGAGCCGCCCCCGAACAGCGATCCCCCGCTGTCGTCGGCAATTTGCCCGATCGTATATCCCCTAGATGAGTCGTCCGCAGAGAGGGGTTATCGCTATATTTTTTATGGAAACGCGTTTTTCATCGACCGGGAAGGCTATCTCATCACAGCGGCGCACGTCCTCACGGACTTTCAGGATGGTGGGCAACCCCACATCCTCTTGCGCCGGCCCGATGCTCCGCCCCGGTTAGTACGTGTCGAGCTCGTGGCATCGGACTCGCAGCACGACATAGCCGTTCTCCGAGCCGTCCCCAATCCGTTTGAAGGTAAGTACGAGGTCTCGTTTCTTCCGTTAGCTTCGGATAAACCCCCGCAGGGTTCCGCCGTTCTTGCGGCTGCTCTGCGGCCTGCAAGGCTCAAAGATCCCCGCACCTTTGATGCGCCGCAAGAGGATAAATCTGCCGCTGAGGTCCTTCAGTACACGTCAACAAAGCTCAACAAAGGACAAGCCGAAGCCGAGCTGTTCCTCTTTAGTCATGAAGTCATCCGGGGACAAAGCGGCGCTCCCATCCTTTCCCGCCACACCCAAGCAGTTGTTGGCATTGTCGAAGGGCAGTGGCTCCGGGGCGCTTCACTTTCTTTAGCTGCCGGAAAAGGAGAGGCTACGCCGGGGGCGGGTGTCCCGATTACCTATGCGCTCCCACTCTTGGAACAGAAGCACATCCCTTGGCAGACTTTTTCTGAACCGGTCCAATGATTGAAATCGTCGGTCACTGCTAATTGATGCAGCTTGCGACATTGCCGATGTGGGCTGGGCGACCCGACGACAGGCGGGCTGTAATCCTAATGCGTGTTGCCGGAGCTTCCCTTGCGCGGAACTAATCCGGCCTCAAAGTCGATGCCCCAGAAATGCGGGGCTGGAGTCAGGAATTCTACGCCAACGCGTATTCCCCGGTCGCCACTTTCCCCGAGATATACGATTCGGCATTCCTGCTCTTCCTGGGTTTCCGGATTTACCAGAACGAGCATTTCGCCGTTGTCCACTTCGTGACGGAGGATCAGAAGGCCGCCGTGGGCGCTGACCACCAGAGTTTCACAGATCTCGCGAAACTTGCGGCCCTCGTGGCTGCGGCCAAGCGCCTGCAACCGCATCTTGTGGAAGATGCGCTGGCTGCGACGGGTACCTGCTTGGAGGACTTCGCTCATGGAGTCATCATGGGGTCGAGGACAAAGCCGGTCAATTGCCCTTTTGGACAGGTGTTGCTGACCGGGCAAGCTAGTATCCGCATAACGTAGCTTGTGTGCGGTTCCCGCTGGCCGTAAAATAAATTGAGCGGCCACGGCAGCAGGGTATTGCTCCACAGACATTCCGCCGCCGCGTTTTCTAAGAAATTATCAATGGTCAGTTCCATCGGACCCGAATTATTGTGCCTGAGGGCCTCATATGAACCTTACTGAAATTATCGAAGGTCGTCGCGAACAGCACCTGGCGGAGCTTTGTGAATTTCTTCGTATTCCTTCTGTAAGTGCCAAGAGCGAGCATAAGCCGGACATTGAGCGGGCTGCCAGATGGGTCGCCGATCATCTTGGTTCGGCCGGTTTCAAAACCGTGGAAATCGTTCCCACCAAACTTCATCCCCTGGTATACGCCGAATCTCTTGAAGCACCCGGCAAGCCGACGGTTCTTTTCTATGGCCACTACGACGTACAACCTCCCGAACCTCTGGAGCTTTGGAGTTCACCCGCGTTTGAACCACAGGCGCGGAATGGCTGTATCTATGGGCGTGGCACGGCGGACGATAAAGGCCAGGTGCACATTCATCTCAAGGCTCTCGAGTGCCTTCATCAACTCCATGGCAAATTTCCAATCAATATTAAGGTCTTGATCGAAGGGGAAGAAGAAGTCGGCAGCGTCAGCCTTTGGGATTATGTCCAGAAAAACAAAGAAAAATTGAAGGCCGATGCTCTGATCGTTTCAGACACCGCCATGCTGAGCAAGGGGGTTCCTTCCATCACGTACGGGTTGCGTGGCATGAACTATTACCAGGTCGAACTCACCGGGCCTGCGCGTGACCTACATTCGGGCGTTTACGGAGGAGCTGTTCCCAATCCGCTCACGATTCTTGCGGAGCTTTTCGCCAAACTCCACGACAAGAATTTTCGCGTGGCCATCCCCGGTTTCTATGACGATGTTGCTACCATTCCGGCTGCAGAACGCAAGGCGCTGAATTCTTTGCCGTGGAAAAAGAAGGAGTTCGAGCGCGCGGTCGGCGCGCGCGGCTACTTCGGTGAAAAGGGATTCACCACAGTGGAGCGAATCTGGATCCGCCCCACGTTGGAGCTGAACGGAATGTGGGGAGGATACCAGGGTGAGGGCGCCAAGACCGTCATTCCTTCCAAAGCGTATGCGAAATTCTCGACGCGTCTGGTTCCAGATCAGAATCCCAAGAAAATAGCAAAGATGGTCGAGCAGCACATTCGCAAACTTCTTCCCGACACTGTGCACTGCAAATTCGAAGTTCTGAGCATCGGTAAACCGTGGGTTGCCCCATTTCATGACGCCATTTTTCATACTGCCCAGACGGCGCTGCAAAAGGGATTTGGGAAGAGGGCCGTATTCATTCGCGAAGGAGGCTCGATTCCCTTCGTGACCCAAATGCACGACACGTTTAAAGTTCCATGCGTCTTGATCGGGTTTGGTTTGCCGGATGAAAACGCGCATGCGCCGGATGAACACCTGTCACTGGAGAATTACTACGGTGGAATCAAGGCCATAGCGCACCTCTACGAGGACCTCGCTACGCTCTGACTTTCCTCTTCGTTGGAGATTCGGAACCCGGTGCCAACGAGGCCTTTTACGTCCGGTCCAGCCGGAACAGATAAGAACCCGCTTCTGTGCTCCTTACATGGATGTACTTGACGGCGGGGTTCGCAAAGAGTCTCTGTGCCTCTTCGTTCTCATTTCCGGCGGTCAGACGTACCTCCTTCAACAGTTGGCGGTTCTCTCCGTAAGCGGCAAATGTGAGCTGCCGTCCACGATACTCTTCCGGAATAGAAGCTGGATCCAACGTGCCGTTCGCACGGTTCCGCATGGATGTAGATCGGTCCCGGCAAAGGCGGAACTCCCAGGTCTTGGAATGGATCATAGGTGAAAGGAAGAGCTTCTCTTCCCAGCACTCAGGGCGTGTTGTTTCTATCCGTTATCGAGCGTCAAATGTCTCACATGGTAGCAAGTTGTTCCCGCCTACCTTTGGCGTAATCCCTCAAGGCTGCGTTGGCGTTTGCAATCGTTTTCAGAGCCTCAACGACGGCTGGAAGATCTTTTCCCCCCACTAGCACATACATTTCGTCCTCGCCAAGGCCGGTGTACACGCGATTTCCAATGCATCCCAAACTGGTGATGGCCCCGTATTGCAACGAGGCAGGCAGAGCCATACAGGTCGGCCGGCCGAGTGCCGGTGCCGCGTTCCCGACACCCGCCCGGCTTGCTGCTTCCTGCAGTAGCATTGCCCCCGCGGGTTTGACAGCGAAAAGGACGACGTCCGGTGCTGCCGATGTTTCTCCCAGTGGAGAGTAGAGAATGGCTTTTGGCGGTTTCGCGAGCCGAGGGATCTGAGGCACCTCTTCGGGCTTCACGTAGCCCAAATCAAACATCATTTTAAGTGTTTGTTCGGTCTCCTTTTCGCGCTCAGGCGAGAGCGCGATATTGTGGGTATAGGCACCCACGGCGCAATTGAAATGATTTTCAGGCACGGTGTAGAAAGTGCGCCCTTCGGCGGCCAGGCGCCAGAAGCTGCAGCCGGAAGGCTCCGTACCAGCAAATTTGTGAACGTTGGCTGGTGGGCCATCCAAGAACGTCACTGCCACGGGTCTGCGCGGTGCCTTTGTAAGGGCAGAAATTTCGCGTTCGAAGTCGCGCCCGTTCCAAAAGGAATTCATAAGGTCCCTTCCTTAAATGCATTTGAAATCAGGAAGGATAGCACGTGGGGTGCGTCGCGCAAGCCTGCCCAGGGTGTCGCCAATCCGCATAAAACCCGCACGTTTTGCACATCCCCTCAAAAAAATCGCATTTTTCCCTTCATTTTTGGGGTTTCACACTTGCGTTCTCCTGTTCCCTTCGCTATAGTCCCTAGCGGCCCGAGTTCTATTAGGCAAAAACAGGGGTTTTTTCACTCGGAGCCAGCCTCGATTCGTTCGGGGCGGAGAGATATCTCAGGAGGATAAGCAGACTAAATGGCAGCCAAGCCAATGAGCAAGACCAAAATCGTTGCGCACATCGCTGAGAAGGTCAGCACACCGAAGAAGACTGTCGCTCAATTCTTCGAGGAGCTTCACAAGCTTGCCGTCAAGGAAGCCAAGGGCGCTGCCGGCAAATTCGTGATTCCTGGCATCGGCCGCGTGGTGAAAGCTCACCGCAAGGCGCGCATCGGACGTAATCCGCAGACCGGGGAACAGATCAAGATCAAGGCAAAGACCGTTGTCCGTCTGCGTCCCGCCAAGGTCCTGAAGGACGCTGTTCTGAAGTAGCTCTTTCTTCCGTTCGGTAGAATTCGAAATTGAAAACCCCCGGCCGCCTGACTCGCTCGTCAGGTTTCCGGGGGTTTGTCTTTTGATCACGATCTCCTTGCGTGCAGCTTTGAAGTTGGGGCATTGCGGAGCGTTCTAGCTATAAGGTTTTTACGTAGGCGACCACGTCTTTAATTTGTCCCGGCTCAAGCACGTCCTTGAATGGCGGCATCAATTGGTCCCCGTTCTCGATCCAGGTTTTAAGGCTTTCATCGCTGATCTTGTTGCCATTGACGCTGAAGGTGCCGCGTTTGGAAATGCCTTTCAGCCCGGGGCCGATTTTTTTCTGGTCGCTCGTGTCGTAGTGGCAGATGGAGCATTTTTGCTGAAACAGCGATTTGCCACGACCGACGGCCGCTGCGTTGGCACCGCCCGACTTTTTGGCGGAGCTCTGCCCCAAAAGTGTACCTGCGCCCAGCACTGCGCCGCAGATCATCACCAAGACGATACCGTAGACAAAACGATTCACGTTTCCCCCATTCTCACTGCGACTATCTGCTCTTGACCCCTTTATTCTCTCTGTTCTCTACCCTAATTTCCACTCGACCCCGCCAGAAGGGACAGGTTGTGCTTTTGCACAGCTTAGAACCTTCGTACCTTTGACCTCACTCACATTTACCAGTCACAATGGCTCCATGAATCAGGAGACCCTGACTCGCGCGTGGGAAGTGTTGCAAGACGCCTATCAAGCGCAGATGGAGGGCGATTACGAACGCGCGGTCGAGCTCTACCAACACTCTCTGGAACTCCATCCAACGGCAGAAGCCCACACGTTCTTAGGTTGGACTTACCATTTTCAGGGGAAAATGCTTGATGCCATCGCAGAATGTAAGCGCGCGATCGAGTTGGACCCGGATTTCGGTAACCCCTACAACGACATTGGCGCATATTTAATCGAGCTCGGGCAGTTTGATGAAGCCATCCCATGGCTGCAACAGGCCGTCGAAGCGCGGCGCTACGAGCCGCGTCACTTCCCGCATTACAACCTTGGGCGGGCCTATCTGGGCAAGGAAATGTACGGACAGGCGATCCGTTGTTTTCAGGAAGCGCTATCGGTCGAGCCGCGTTATTCCCTGGCGCGGCAGGCTCTGGAATCTCTTCGCCGCATGGTGAACTGAAGAGAGCCGGCAGTTCACAGTCGACCGTAACCCCCTTGATCCTGTGCGCCGGGTTTGACGATACGGTCGTAAACAATCATTAAAAGCGTCGCGAATACCCCCACCGCAGAGATGACCCACCACATCTGGTTCGGCCGATGCAAAACTTCCCCGAAATAGTGGACCAGCCTGCCTCCAATAGCGCCTGCGATGAAAAAGCCAATGCCAATCGGCAGAAACGCATACCCCATATAGGTGCCCTGCTGCCCAGGAGGGGCCAGGCGAGAGATGTATTCATAGTAGCGGGGTGACTGGATCATTTCACCAATCGCAACGACGATCAGAGTGACAACGGCCATTGCTGGTAAGCCCTTGACGTCCATTGTGAACGCGCCGAGATGCCAAGTCCCGCTGATCTGCCAGGCTAAATTGTTCACGGCGAGAATGACCCAAGCCAGGCTGGTGATGAGAAGGCCCAAGGTCATGGCAGGAAAGGTGCGGATTCCGCGGGTCAAGTAGCTGACCAGAATCTGGAACAGAATGATGGCCAAGGGGTCAAAAGTGAGAAGCAAGTCCACGTCTGAACTGGCATTCACGTACCCGCGAATGTAGAGAGGAAGGGAAATAAACTCCTGCCAGAAGACGACCCAGAATGACGAGAAGAGCAGCAGAAATAGCACGAAACGGAGATTGCCTAGGACCGTAAACATGTTGCGTAGCGCCTCGCCCACGCTCGCGACTCTCTGCTCCCCGGAACGCGAAGGCTCCTGGTAGAAGAACAGAACGCCGAAGAACATGAGCAACACACTTAGCGCGCAGACACGAAAGACATTTTCCATTCCGATCGAGCGGCGGACGAGAAACGCCACAAAAGGGCCGAGGGTGCCCCCGATGTTCACAAGCGTGTAGTAGATGGAATAGCCGAGGGAGCGGACATTTTCTTTGGATGCACGCGCTGTCGTTCCCACCACACACGGCTTGACAATCGCGGGCCCAAGCGCCGGGATCAGAAGTACGAGACGCACCAGCCAGGAGAGCGGAAGCGCCGAGCGCAACGGCGCCATCCAGGAAGTCCCGAGAGAGCCGAGGAGAAAGTAACCGAGAGAAAGAACTCCATAAGCGAAGGCTAGTGAACGGCGGAAGCCGAAACGGTCTGCCAGGCTCCCACCCAGAATTGGCAGAAACCAGACAACGAGACCGAAGTAGCCAATGAGATCGCCGGCCTGCGTCTCAGAGAACTTGAGAACCTCATGAAGGTAGATGGCAAGAACGGCTTGCACGCCGTAATAGGAAACACGTTCAAAAAGCTCGGAGATATTGGCGACCCAGAAGGACCGTTCAAAACCGCCACGTACCTCCTCCAACCGTTGCGCGAAGCCCATCCGCCCTCCGTTCTCCGCAAGCGAGGAATGATAACAGAGAGTTGAGGCGAAAATTCGGGTTCAACAATCGTAGCGATTTTGGAGCGCGGAGCCCGATTTGATCAACATGCGGGAAACGTATTGTTCCGCCGCAGCGAGTCGGCGGTTATACAGTTCGCTTTTAGGAAGATTTGGCAGCGTCGCGGCTGGCTGGTTCCCAAAGTTCGATGGCGTTGCCTTCTGGATCATAAATGCGGGCAAAGCGGCCATTGGGATAGAGTTCCGGATCGATTTCTACGGAAATTCCAGCAGCCCGTAGTTGCATGGCCAAGGCCTCCAGATTCGCCACGCGAAAATTGATCATCCACTGCTTGCGGACGTCTCCAAAATATCCCGTGTCCTCCGGAAATGGCGCAAAAGCAGTGGGACCAGCCTGTTGCTGCCAGGCACACTGGTCATAGTTTTCTGGCACAAGGTCAATACCCAGGTGCTGGAGATACCATTGGGCCAGTGCCTTTGGATCGCGTGCGCGGAAAAAGAATCCGCCGATGCCTGTTACTTTCTCCATGGGGGCTCAGCAGGAACGCAATTTCTCACAGCCGGGTTGGTGGCCAGTCACGAAGGACAACTCCCACGAAATCACGGTTTGGGTTTCTCTGCTTCTTGCCTCTGGCGCTCTTCGGTCCACGGAGGAACAACGCCAACGGAACGTGCGTAGGCAATGGACTGGCCCAGATGCTCGCCAAAGTGACCAGACATCAGGAAAAAAGAGCCGCGGATGGTGGTTTGCCCGCGCGGCGTCTTGATCTCTTTATCGAGTTCGGAGTCCTTGATTGCCAGGATGGCGCTGCGAAAATAGGCAAACGAATCCTTCAGCGCCTGAATAACTTTGGCTTTGTCGCCCGCGTAAGCCATCATCGCTTTGGGATCCACACCCGCAGGAGCCGGGGTTCCCAGCATCCGCGCAAATCCATAATTGGCGCCCACAACGTGCATGTATACTTCCCCGATCGAGCGCACGCCTTCTCCGGGCCTCCAATTGTATTTTTCCGCGGGGATCGCGTCGGCAAGACGGAGGAAGCGTTGCTCGTAATAGGAGACTTCATCGAGGAATTCCAGCCGGGCACCGGTAGTGGGAGTCGTGGGGATTGCTGGAGGTTTCTCTTGTGCAAGGGTCCCCACGGACAAAGACCCCAGAAGCAGGACAAACAACAAAAGAAATCGGCGCATGACAAAGCTCCTCTCAGGTCACATGCGAAACGTCTGGCATTTTACACCCGAACATGGTCCCCAGCGCTACTTGGAGAATGCCTGCGAGGCGAACACAAGTGAGGCGGGTAAATGCTCGCCGAAGTAGCCAGGATCGTGATGACCTGGATAGAGATGATACTCGTGCGGGATGTGCCTTGAGGCAAGTACTTTGTCGAGGGAAGCGGCTCCCGCATCGAAGCCGTAGTCGTCCTGATCGCCACAGTCGAAGTAGATCTTCAGGCCCCGCAGATCGGCAGTTCGAGCTATGGCGAGGGGGCTATTGCGGTCCCAGAAGGCCGCATCCGGGGGAATGCCAAAAACACTCCCAAGGACTCGCGCACGGGGAGAGTTGGGCGCGGGACCCAGAAACAAAGGAAGCTTTTCGATGAGCGCGGGACTGTGGGCACTAACGGAGATGAACAACTGCGGATGTCGAAAGGCCAGATGAAGCGCGCCGTATCCACCCATCGAGATGCCAGCGATACCTCGGTGCCCGCGGCCCGGCGTCACGCGATAATGCTTCTCGATGAACGGAAAAAACTCTTGCAGTAGGAAATCTTCGTAGCGTTCTTTGCCGTCCTTCGAATTGATGTAAAAGCTGGCTCCTCCACCCGGGGTGGCAATCAGGAACTCCTTCATTTCTCCCTTTTCTCGCATGTCTTCGGTGAGATTCCAGGCGCCAGTGTGGATGAAGGACTGCTCGTTATCACCGAGGCCATGGAGAAAATAGAGGATTGAAAAATGCCGCGCCCGGTCTGCATCGTAGGATGGGGGGAGGATGATGCAGTAGGGAACAGACCGGTTCAGGATTTTGCTGAGGATCGAATTGCACTCTACGCGCCCTGTCGCAGCAAGGGAAGAAGGCGCGAAGCAGAGGAGGGAAAGAATACATAGGAGAGAAAAAGCGCAGAGGGCTTGACGAAGAAACATACTATTCGTAGCGGAGCGCGTCGATTGGATTGAGCTTGGCAGCACGGGAAGCAGGATAAAGTCCCGCAGCAAGACTGACAAGAACCGCAAAAACGAGTCCGCCAATCACAAGCCACCACGGCACGGAAGACAGGTCAATCGGATTCAAGTTCTGCCGCTTCAAATACAGATTGGTCCCAAACGTGATGGCGCGCCCCAACAACCAGCCGAAGGCAACACCAAAAACACCTCCCACGAACCCCATTACTCCCGCCTCGAGGAAGAATAGTTGCTGAACGTCTGAATCCGCCGCGCCAAGGGCCTTCAAAACACCGATTTCGCGCCGCCGCTCCAGTATAGCCATGACAAGCGTGTTGACGATGCCGAGGGTGGCAACGGCCAGCGCCAGACTGCCGAAAATGCCGAGCAACAAGTCAAACACGGAGAAGAAAGTGCGCAGAGATTTGGAAGCGTCGAGAAGAGAAAAAGCGTTGAAGCCGAGATTCTTGATGGAAGCTTCGAGAGCTTCAACATGGGACGGCGACTTGGCACGCACGGAGAGCGAGGGGTACGTGACTTTGTTCGAGGTGTTGCCGCGGACGATGTCCCGAAGGTCGTTGACTTGGGCAGCCCGCAGGGTCGAAGCCGTTTCGAGTGGCATGAGCAAGCGTGCGTTGCCATAGCCGCCATAGCCTGCAGCAGGTTCGGTCTCGACGATGCCAACGATTTTCAAGCGCAACTCCTTGGGAACGACCGAGAAGCCGGCAGCGGCCTCTGTGATATTGGCAGAGGGGTCACTTTCTGCGGCCGGAATGGCTTGGCGCTCGGCATAGCGCAAGATGAGTTCCTGGCCCACGAGGGTGGCAGGTTTGTCTGCTAGGTCTCTCGCAAATTCAATTTGCAGGATGGCTTCGTTGGCCGTAGGCGAAGAAAAGAAATTGCCCTGCATGCCGTCAAAGGCGCCGGAATTGCGCGAGGATTCCGGCAGGCCCGCGACGACCGTGGCGTAGGGTTTGTTGTTGAAACGCACTTCCGTAAAGAAGCGGACCTGAGGATAGACTTCGATCACATTTGGAAGTTTTTCGAATTCTTTGCGGGCGTCCTCATCGAGGGGACGCGGCGGCTTATCCGAAACCGCTTCCCGCTGTGGCCGTCCCATACCGCGAAAACTGTTTTTCGGGGTGACAAAAATCGTATCGAATAGCCCGCTCTGTGACAGCTTCTTGGAAGCCAGTTGCTGCAAACCTACACCGAGCGACAGCATGGCCACGAGTGACGCGACCCCGACGGCGACGCCAAGGGTCGTCAACGCGTTGCGCAGGAGCGCCTCGCGGAGGTTTCGCAACGCCAGGTCGGTGAGGTCGCTAGGCTTCATTTGGGGCGCCCTTGGCTATTAAAGAGCTGGAAAGAAGCTTGCCGTCTCCCATGATGGCCAGACGGTCTGCGAATCGCTCTGCCAGTGGCCGCTCGTGCGTCACCATGACGATCGTCATACCTAAATGCGATTGCAGCTCGCGCAGGAGTGAGAGGATGGCTTCGCCGGTTGCGGAGTCCAAATTGCCCGTCGGCTCGTCCGCAAGCAGGATCTTCGGCCGATTGACCAACGCGCGCGCGATCGCCACGCGTTGCTGCTCGCCGCCAGAGAGTTCCGTGGGACGATGACCAACTCGATGCGTGAGCCGCACGCGTTCGAGAGCCTCGTGAACACGCCCCGCCCGCTCGGAATGTTCGACCTCAGCCAGTCTAAGAGGCAGCTCGACATTTTCTTCGAGAGTCATTCGAGGAAGAAGATTGAAAGATTGAAAAATCATGCCGACGGTATTGCGCCGGTAACGCGCCAGATCCAAGGACGAAAGAGAAGCGAGATTCTGCCCGTATGCCTGAATGGTTCCGGAAGTGGGCCGATCGAGACCCGCGATTAAATTAAGGAGCGTGGATTTGCCGGAGCCCGAGGAGCCAAGAAGCACAAGAAATTCGCCCGCCGCGATGGAGAGAGACACGTCATCAACAGCTCGCACGCTGCTTTCGCCCATATTGTAATGCCGTGAAACACGATCCAATTGCACGGCGGGTTGAGTGTCAGGCATAGGCTCAGTCAATAATACGTTGGGAGGCGCCTCAGGATTTCATTTCATTTGATGCGTACACGGACAAGAGTGTGTGGGAAATATAGCGACGGGCTCAGAGCGGAGAGCGAAATCTTCCGGCTTCATGGCCCCGAGCGGTAATGATGGCGTAAGCTGAAGGGCGTCTGGTGCCTGTGCTAGGATGGATGCCTGCGCAGTACGTACCTGCCCATCTGAGGAGCCTACCTGAATGCCTGCGACCATGAAGGCGTTGCGGAAGACCCAAGCGGGGAAGGGTTTGAATATTGAGCAATTGGCAGTCCCTATCATTGGACCGACCGACGTGCTGGTGCGTGTGAAAGCTACTTCGATCTGTGGCACGGATCTGCACATCTATGGGTGGGACCGCTGGTCGCAACGGCGCATCAAGCCGCCTATTACTCTGGGACACGAATTCTGCGGTTTCGTGGAGCGCACCGGAGAGGAAGTCATAGCAGTCAAGGCCGGGGACTTCGTCAGTGCGGAAATGCACGTGAATTGCGGGCACTGCCAGCAATGCCGGCTTGGCCAGGCGCACATCTGCCAGAACTTGAGAATCATCGGCATAGATATTGATGGCGCTTTTGCTGAATTCGTGAAAATTCCGGCAACGAACATCTGGAAACTGGATCCCGCTATCCCTGAACATTACGCGGCCATTCTGGATCCGCTAGGCAATGCTGTTCACACTGTCCTTGCGGGTCCGATTGCCGGGCAGACCGTGCTCGTGACAGGTTGTGGCCCCATTGGGCTTATGTCCATCGCCGTTGCCAAGGCGTGCGGAAGCTCAATCGTATTTGCTACAGAGACCAACGACCACCGCCGGACAATGGCGAAGGAAATGGGCGCAGACTTTGTCCTGAATCCGGTGGCGGAGGATCCTGTGAAGAAGATCCGGGAAGCCACCGGCGGTACCGGTGTGGACGTCTTACTGGAAATGAGCGGCAACCCATCCGCGATTCAGCAAGGCTTCAAGGCCCTGCGCGCGGGGGGAAGAGCATCGCTGCTGGGAATTCCTACGGAAAATGTGCCGCTCGATCTCGTGGAGGACGTCATCTTCAAGGGGGCCACGGTGCAGGGAATCTACGGCCGGCGTATGTACGACACTTGGGTGCAAATGACCGCGTTGCTCAAGGCGGGGCGGGTGAATCTCGAACCGCTCTTCGGGGAACGCATGGGCCTGGAAAATTTCGAAGCTGCCTTTGCCAAACTTCATAGCGGACTGGCCGGAAAGATTTTGATGTATCCGAACGGGATACAGAAATAACGCGATTGGTCTGCCGTAAAGGCAGGAGATGAAACCATGGGCGAATCTGGAACTCAAGCAACAATGCAAAATCCATTGCAGTATGTCAGCGACACCTTACAGGATTTGCGTTCCAAAGGTGTCGCACCCAAGTTGCGTGTATTGGAGGGAGAACAGAAGCCCGTCTGTATGTTCGATGGGCGCGAAGTGATCAACCTCGCTTCGAATAACTACCTGGGGTTGACCTCCCACAAATCGCTTCGCAAAGCATCGATCGAAGCTGTTCGCAAACTTGGCGTCGGCGCCGGAGCGGTACGCACCATCGCCGGCACGATGAAGCTGCACATGGACCTGGAAGAGCAGATCGCCAAGTTCAAACAGGTGGAGGCCTGTGTGGTCTTTCAGTCGGGGTTCACCGCCAACGCCGGAACTGTTTCGGCCATTCTCGGGAAGGAAGACCTGATCGTTTCCGACGAACTCAATCACGCCTCCATCATTGATGGCGCGCGACTTTCCAAGGCCACGATCAAGGTTTTTAAACATAAGGATGTGCAGGATTGCGAGCGCATTTTACAAGAGCATGCCTCCTTCGCGGGGAAAAAATTGATCATCTCGGACGGCGTGTTTTCCATGGACGGCGACATCGCGCCGCTCCCGGCGCTGTGCGACCTTGCGGAGAAATATGGCTGCATCATGATGGTGGACGATGCGCACGCCAGCGGCGTGCTTGGCCGAGGCGGTCGCGGCTCCATTGACCACTTCGATTGTCATGGCCGCGTGCACATCCAGGTTGGCACGCTTAGCAAGGCCATCGGCGCGATGGGCGGCTATGTTTGCGGCTCGCGGGACCTGATCGATTACTTGTATTTGCGGGCCCGACCGTTTCTGTTTTCGACTTCTCATCCACCAGCGACCGCTGCCGCATGCCAGGCGGCGTTCGCGTTACTGGATTCCGCGGAAGGGGAAAGGTTGGTCAAGAAGCTCTGGGCCAACACGAAATTTTTCAAGCGTGAATTGANAGAAGCGCGGTTTCGAATTTAAGGCCAGCGAAACACCGATCATTCCCATTCACGTAGGAGACGCCGCCAAGGCGTTCGAGTTCTCGGGCAAATTGTTCGAAGCCGGTGTATTCGCCCCGGCAGTTGGTTATCCCACGGTGGCCGAAGGCAAAGCCCGCCTGCGTGCAATTGTCAGTGCGGCGCATAAACGAGAGCACCTGCAAAAGGCCGCGGACACTCTTGCAGAAGTGGCAAGGCCGCTTGGCATTATTTAGCAAGAGACCGGAAGGTTTAAGAAATAACAACTGTGCATTCTTCCTGTCGGGGCGTAGAGTTCTTCGTGCGTTGGCGCTCTGGGGAGATATCAGGGTAACCCGTTTCATCGGCGGACCCTTTTCCGGGAAACAAATTCAAGAGCGCCTAACGCGAGAGATAGCATCCATGCAGACGCACGGCAGCTGAGGGAAAATCGTCCATGGACCACAGCCGAAACCCTAGCCGCGCCGTCTTCAGGAAATAGGCCAGCCCTGGCTGCACACTCGCTTCTCCTTTTTCTCCGCAGAGATTTTCAGCGTATCACTTCTAAGATAGGAGCGGCACGCCCGTAGCGCCTCTTCGCTTTGTTATACTCGCCTGATGGCCACCGAGACGGAAACTCGCAAGAAACTCTTTCTCGTAGATGCCATGGCGCACATCTACCGGGCATTCTATGCGCCCATGGTGCGCATGAATGCGCCGAGCGGCATACCTACTAAGGTTCCCTTTCTCTTCGCCAACATCCTGCGGCGGCTGATCAAGGACTACCAACCGGATTACATCGGCATCGTCTTCGACACCAGCAAGCCGACATTCCGCGACAAACTCTTCGAGTCCTACAAAGCGCAGCGCCCTCCTATGCCAGACGAAATGAGCGT
>OCOJ01033614.1_pt2 | contig 15041 bp, 13 predicted proteins | sample 1539251 | NCBI WGS metagenome assembly OCOJ01 (sample SAMN01911457, study PRJEB22624) | soil metagenome | biome: Soil | place: Malaysia | collected 2012-04-30 | depth RA_metagenome m | reverse complement strand
TCCCGGCCGACGCCGCCGGTTTCCAGCCGGATTCTTCCGGAGGCTGTGCCGCTCCAGCGCTCCGCCCAGCGGGACGGCCAGGGCAATTGCGCAAGGTTGATTCGCTCCATCCCCGCGGTCACTTCGTAACTCGGCTGCGGTGTGAATAGCGCGAGCATTTCCCCGTGCACGCTCCCGCCCGCCCACTCCGCTTCCGCATTGCGGACTTGCAGCCGCAGATTGTGGAACGCCAGAGTCGCGCGAGCCTTGGCGAGTTTGATCTTTTCAATGCTGAAAATGTCGGCAGTCAATTCTCCCTCGGCGGAGACGCGCCGCAAAAGTTCGCTTGCCCGGCCCTGCGCGTTGTTTCCTCCCAGCAAGGAAGGCAACAGCCGCTGGAGCCAGTTCGGCCGTGCCCGGGGGCCAAACCAGCGATCCAATTCCGCCGCTTCCAGATGATCCGCGTGAAGCTGGAAGCGCCAGCTCGTTGGCTCGCCGGCAGTTCCCTCTGCCGTTTCGAACATCGTGCCGGACCAGCTTGCCCCGAACGCATCCACTTTGCCGATCGCGGCACTGCGCTTGCCTTCTTTCCATTCGAGGCGCATCGCATCAATCTTCAATGGCTGATTCAAGCCGGCGATTTCCAATTGCGACTTCGTCAATTCAATTGAACCGCTGCGACGCGCTCCCTTCAGGAGGCCGCCCCATTCCCAGGTGAGCGCACCAGATGCGCCCCCGGTGTATTCCCAACCCTGATTCAGACGACGACCGAAAGCGTTAGCCACCTTGAAAAACGGAGTGGCATCGGCCAGCCGCAGGTTCAACCTCAAGCCGCCTTGCCGCTGCACGGAATCATGGGCGAGATTGAACTGCAGGAAGTCTTCCGGCACGGTGGCGGCGTGCCCCTTCACGTTTCCTTTCTCTGTTTTCTCGTTAGCCGCTTGCGTCCGGGCTTCCGACGCCAGCCTCAGCCGAACGTCTTCCAGTGAAAACTTTCCATTTCGCACCGAACCACGAAACGGATCGATGCGTGATCCATCTAAGCCCAGCACCCGCAGGGTTCCCGCCTTGCCTTCGATTGAGCCGTCGTCCCAACGCAGCGGCCAACCGCTGACCGACAGGTGTCCGCTTAGGGAATCGTCTACCGCAACCTCTTCCGCAAGATCCGGCAGAAAAGCACGGTAGCAGTCCAACAAATCTTGCGCCTGAATGGCCATGGTTTTGAACTGCGCGCGCCAGGCGAGGGGACCACTGGTCTGTAGCACCGCCGAGCCGCTCAGATTGGACCGCGGCATTTCCATACCCAGTTCTTCGGCGCGAGCCTGACCTGCGGCGATGTCCCAGAGGCCCTTCACGTTTACGTTGACGCGCGGGTTGTCTCCGCGCTCGGTCAAGTCCCAGCGGTGGATTTGTGTGGCGCGCGCTTGCAGCGCAAAGCGCCACTCGCTCGCCTTCGCGTCCGTATCGTGTGAGGTCGTCCCCACGTTTGCATTTCCATCGAGGGCAAATTCGCCGCGCACTCCGGGGTCATTTCCGGTGATCAGCCGGAACAGGTCGGCCAGCGACACCTTTTCCCAGTGCAGACGGACCTGCGCCGGCTGCAGCCGGGCCGAAGTTCCCGCCACATCTCCCACCACCAGCATCGTGCCGGTCGATTGCAGCACCACGCCACTGCGCCACGGCTGCGCTTCCAGCCGCAACCGCCAGCGCCCCGGCGAAACCTGCTCCACGCTTCCGGAGACGTTGATAAAAGCGAACGGACGTTTCTCGTCTCCCTGCTTGAAATTGATCCGGCCTTCGTCGAATTCGATCTTTTCCAGGTGGTGTGTCGACTCGGAAAGATTCGGATGGCTCGGACCGGGAGAAGCTCCCGTGGATTTTGTCTGGGCCGGGGGCAGCCAGCCTTCCAGGTTCCATTGGCCGGCGGCATTGCGCACCAGGATCAAGCTGGGGCGCGTCAAGGACATGGTGCCGAATTGAAAGCGCCCGAGCACGAGCCCCATCCAGCGAAAACTGGCCGTCATGCGTTCCGCGCGCAAAAAATATTCGGGGCCAAATGCCGGATCTTCGCCAATGGTGACGCCTTCCGCATCCAGCTCCGGCATGGGCAGAATCTGGATGGAAAAATCTCCCACCTGCACCGGCCGTCCAAAGGCACTTTCCAGATGTGCGATCAGAAATCCCCGCATAGGGTGAGTTTTCACGAGAAAGGAGACGCCTACCTGCACGGCAAACAACAGCCCCAGAATCAGGAGGGCGATGCCACCGTATTTTCGAAGCCTGCTCATGGCGAATCGAGTTTCCTGAAACGGAGCGGCACGGTGTGGCGCGGGTCGGTCACCAAGCGCTCAGTGAACGGTATGCAGCATCCGGCTCCAGCGCGTGCGCGCCGGCAGGTGCATCAGGGTATCAAAAATTCCGACAATCCTCTGGCCAAAGGTACTGTCGCTGTAATCTGCGCTGCTCGCGTCAATCGACCAGTAGATCAGAAATGGCCGCCCCATGATGGCTTCGCGGTCCACAAATCCCCAGTAGCGGCTGTCGAGGCTATGATCGCGGTTGTCTCCCATGGCAAAGTATTTTCCCGGTGGTATGACCAACTCATCCCCTTGAATGTATTTGCGGATTTCACGCGCCCACTCCGGTTGCACCTGCGCCATGTACATCTGATTGCCTACCGGGGGGAAAGAATAATTGAGCGGGTCATACACAGACGCAGGGTCGTGCACGACATACGGCTCGTTCAACGGCTTTTCGTTCACATAGACCTGCTGATCCACGATTTTCAGGTGGTCTCCCGGCAAGCCGATCACGCGCTTCACGAAGTGCGGATGGTCCTGATAGGGATATTTGAAAACGATGATGTCCCCGCGTTGCAGCGGCCGGTAGGGCAGAAACTTGTCATACCAAGCCCCGCGACCTCCAAAAACAAATTTGTTTACCAGTAGGTGATCACCGACCAAAAGCGTCCGTTCCATCGATTGTGAAGGAATTTTGAACGCCTGCACCACAAAACTGGTGCCAAATAAAGCCAGGATGACTGTTACCAATAAAGACTCAAGATATTCCGATAGCGTCGTCTGGTCAGTGTAGTCGTGGGCTTCTTCTTCGGCTATAGGCTCGGCAACGGTCTCCTGCTTCGCAGGCTCCGCGGGCACCACGCTTTCCGGTGTCACCGTCTCATCCGGCATTCGGTCCAACCTCTTGCTTCGTTTTTTGTTCCGCCCGCTGCAATTTTTCCAATGCGCGCCGAGCGGCTTTCTGCTCCGCTTCCTTCTTGGTGCTTCCCTCGGCGCTCGCCATGCATTCGCCCTTCACCCAGACCTCCACCAGGAAGGTTTTCTGATGATCCGGGCCGCTTTCCCCTGCAAGCCGGTACTCGGCAAGCTGGCCGCCTTTCCCCTGCAGGAATTCCTGGAGCGCACTCTTGCGGTCGGACTCCGCGATGCGTTCCCCGTCCTCCGAAGCCTGGACAAACACAGTTCTCTCCAACAAGCTTCGCGCCGACTCCAAGCCGCCGTCCAGATAAACCGCCGCGACTACCGCCTCGAAGGCATCGGCAAGCAGCGCGGGCTTGTCCCGCCCTCCAGTTTTCTCCTCGCCCCGGCCGAGCCGCAGGTGCTCGCCCAGATTTAATGCCCGCGCGGCACTCTCCAGGGAATGAGCGTTGACGATTCGCGCGCGGCTCTTGGAGAGCTGCCCTTCCGTCCATTCCGGGAAGTTGGTCAGCAGGAATTCGCTGGTGAGCAGCTCGAGGACCGCATCACCCAAAAACTCGAGTCGTTCATTATCCTGGACTTCCGAGCCCGCAAAGGAAATATCCTCGCCCCGCGCCGCTCGCAGTTCCGGAACCGCGGAGCTATGCGTGAGGGCGCGGTCCAGCAAGCCCGGCTCGCGGAACTGGTGACCGAGCCGTTCCATCAATCGTTCATCTTCACCGCGGGTCATGCCTTTCGCTCCCGCCGCAGCGCGGCTGGTTCTATTTCGGCGCGCTCAGCTGCGTTGCCGCAAGCTTTTTTGCTTCTTCAATATTTTGCGTACACGTCCCCTGCAGCCCTCCTGGAATGGCCGCGCACTTCGTGAAGGCGGCCACGGCATCATCAAAATGCGATGTCTTTTCGTTCGAAATCCCCAGCAGGTAGTAGTTCACCGGGTCGGGCTGCGAATCGAGCTTTAGCGACTCCTCCAGATGCGGGATAGCGTCCGCGTACCTTCCTCTCCGGAACGCCACGAGGCCAAGGCCGCTGTGTGCCATTGAGGCCGTCTGGTTTTTTGCATTCAGGAAAACGTCTTCGCCCATGGTGTCAGGCTTGGTCTGCGTGGGGAGCAAGTCCAGGGCCTGCTGACAGTATTGCTCGGCCTTGGCCAGACGCTTCTGCGGATCAGGGGTGCTTGCGTTCATGGCACGCGGAAGCGTGGAACCGACGAGAGCTAGTGTCTGAGGGTCATTTGGCTGCAGAGCCAGTTCTTTGTCGCCGGCCGCCTCCATCTTGTCCACCAGTCCGGAGCTGTAGTAGCCCCGAACCAGCATGCTGTAGACCTCTACGCGATAGCGGCTCTGCGGATACTTCTGAACAAATTCCTCGCCCAGCTTTTCCATGTTGGCGGCGTCCTTTTCCTTCATGCTCTCCCGGAATGCCTTTATGGCGGCATCTTCTTCTGCGCTCACGGGAGCTGGTGCGGAGTCCAGCGTCAGCGGCGCGGCCTGCGGGTTGCTGGGTTTTTGGCTCGGCGCTTGTGCCGGGGCAGGCTGCGACGGTTGCTGTTGTGTCCCTTGGCTTTCCCCGAATGTCACAGGGACAGCCAGAAGAAATGCCGCCAGCATCACGTTAATTCTGTAATTGTTCCAATGCTTCATCACATCATCTCCTTTTGCTCAAGGCCGCTCGGATGGCTTCCTCAATTCCAGGCCCCCCAGTCCCTTCTGGGCGGCCTGCTGTGCCTGCGGTGGCGCTCCTTGAACCTGAAGTACCGCCTGGTATTCCGTTTTTGCCCGTTCCAACTGTCCTTCATCCTCGAAAATCCTGGCCAAATAAACATGCGACCACGCCATCACCATGGGGTCCTGCGACGCGGCGTGGTCTCCGGCTGTCAGTCTCCCAAATACCTCCTTGGCTCTCTCCGCGTCATGGTCCAGCAAGGCCACCAGTCCAATGCCATACCAAGCTCGCGGCTGGTCCGGATATTTCGCCAGCACGCTCTGGAAAGAACTCTCTGCCGCCCGCGGGTTCTTCTCGGCGATGCGCTTCTCGCCTTCCGTAAGCGCGGCGATGGCTTCTGGGTCGCTCGGCACGGTGGTCACCGCGCGCGCCCGCCTCCTGGCTAAGGCCTCGCTGCTCAATTCCTTGGCTTGCGGTGCGGCTTGCCCTGGAGCGAACTGAATCGCGGCGACACGCGTCTGCTCAGTCTTCACGTCGATCCCGCGCACCAAATCCGGAAAGTAATCGTGAAAGGCCGGCGCCGACTGTTCAAATCCGGTGAGTCCCAGAAAGAGCGGCCGGACGAGGACGTACCCGTCCGCATCGTTGTTCTGCAGAACAGCGTCCCGCTCGCTCGGGGACAGCCGCTTCAATTTGATTTCCACCGCTCTAACGGTGCATTCGCCGAACCAGGACGGAAAGTCGTCCTTCAAGTCGGGCGAGAGGCGCGGGGCTTTGGCCGCCAACTCATACACAGGCTGCTTCACCGCCACCACATGGGGAAACCTTAGCGGAAGAGGATCCAGGAGAAAGTGCAGGAACGCATGGCGCACCACGTCCGTGGGGATTTCGTCAGATCCGCTCAGGACGATAGCGTAGTGATCGCCGAAGCTCCGGACATTGGTAATCCGCCCCACAAGCGGCTCGACAATGACAGTGAAGGTTCTGGGCATTGCCGGATTGACCATTTCTCTCAAGTAGGTGCTGGAGACAAACAGGATCTGCGTGATCGGATCGTGCAGCCTCTGGATTTCCTGGTCGTAAAGCGGCTGAACTTCTCTCCACAAAGTGTGAATTCCCTGTTCCGTGTAGTAGTTGGACAGGATGTCGCTGAATCCTTCCAGGTCCAGAACTTCCGGGGGAAGCTCGTCCCGTCGCAAGGTGGGCTGGAATTTCGGAGCCGGCCCGGAAACCAGCCCAAACCACACAAATCGAGAGAGCATCGCGCCCGGATCGCGGAACTGGTGTCCCCGGTAGAACTCCTTTAGCGCATCGACAGCCGGTCCCTTTTGTTCTCGCAAGCGCTCCCTCATATGCGCGCGGAACGCCGTCCAGTTGTCCGGGCTGACGTTGCTTTCATAGCCCGCGGCATACAGCGCGCACATCGTGGTAAACATGGTTTCGCTGACGTCGATGGCCTCGGCCGTGGCGGGAGCCGAGTGAGGCTTAGGCCGCTGGTAGGTAATCTGAGCCTGGCCGAGGGCCGCACACACACCGAGTATCAACAAACTTACACAAACCTTGTCGCTGATTTTTCGCAGCATCCTTCGTTTGTCTGGCGCTGGCGTCCCCTGCCACAGTGGGCAGACCCTGGCGGGCTCATGAGGCTTGGATGGCGGTATCCGGAGAAGATACGGACATTCAGGAATCACGCCGCCGCTGCCTTTAGTCAATGTACAGGTGCGTTTCCTACGAGTCAAGGAAGCCCCCCGGCGGTTTGATAACTGCATACTTTCTTATCCCTAAGTGGATGAGTTCTGACCACTTTGTCGTTGTCTGGCACTCGATCGAATTCCCGTTTCTCTCCCTGGACTTGCCACAGCCGTACCATTTTGTTACGAATAGGGAGTCCGCCCAGCAAGGATCGAACGAATCATGAAGCGAGTCCGCAATCCTGTGCTTTCTCTCCTTTTTTCTCTTTTTGTCGTTGCCTTGTGCACCTCAAGCCGTCTTGCAGCCCAGCAGACTGAGACTGCGCCACCGCCAGCGTCCAAGGACTCCACTGCCCCGCCCTCGGCCAAGCAGACCACGTCGAAGAGCTTCACCTTGAAGGGCGACAGTCTGTGGACCGACACGGGTATTTCCCTGGAGCCGGGCCAGCGCATTGTCGTGAGCGCCGAGGGAACGCTTCGCTATGCCGACGCCAAAGCCGATAACGGCCCCGACGGACTCTCACGCGGATTCAAGGACCTTATTCGCATCCTGCCGTTCAATGACGCTGGGCGCGGCGCGCTCATCGGCAGAATTGGAGATGCGGACGTTGCCCAGCCGTTCCTGATCGGTGCACATAAGGAAGTGGTCTCGCCAATCAGCGGCAAGCTCGCGCTGGGCATCAATCAGTCCAGCACTGACACGGGAGAGGGCTCCTACACGGTGACGGTGGAAGTGTACGCCGCTGACACAAAGGCCTCGCAAGAAGTGGCGCGACAGGTCAAATCCATACCTGGCATTGGCGATGCGTTGTTTGCCAAAATTCCGCGACGCGTGAGCGATAAGTCAGGTGATCCGGGAGATATGGTCAACTTCCTGATCCTTGGTGACGAAGACGCGATGAAGAAAGTTTTTACGACCTCCGGATGGGTCAAGGTCGATGCGGACGTGAAGGCCAGCATTCTGGCTGGCGCGCTGGCCAGCCTTGAAAAAGAGTCCTATGTCACCATGCCCATGAGCCAGCTCTATCTTTTCGACCGGCCCCAGGATTATGGCTGGGCGCACGCGGAGCCCATCAAGGTGGTCGCTTCGCGCAATCACCTGCGCGTGTGGAAGGCTCCTTTCACCGTCAACGGACAAACGCTTTGGGTCGGCGCCGCCACCCACGACATCGGCTTCGAACGGGATCAACGCAACAATGGCATCACCCACAAAATCGATCCCGACATCGACCTGGAACGCGATTACGTCGAAAAAACCTTGTGCAGCACCGGCTTGGTCGCCGAGGTCACTCACTTTCTTCCCAAGAATCCAATGAAAGAGGCCAAGACCGCGACCGGCGGCTCGTTTCACTCTAATGGTGAGGTCCTTGTCCTGAAACTCGCAAATTCCAGCCAGGGTTCTTCCTCGACCGCCTCCACAAATTGAAGCAGGCTTCCCGGGATCCGGGGGATTAGCTTAGGAGGGTGCTGAGAAACGCCGCGAATTGTCATTCCGAGGGCGGTTTGTGCTCGAGGAATCTGCTTTTTCCTGGGTGATTTTGCAAACAGCAGATTCCTCGCTTCGCTCGGAATGACGGGCACCAGCGCTTTTTCGGCAACTTCTCAGACCGATTTATTTAGTGCTCTGGCGCAGGCGTCGCTTGCAACAGTTTCCGGCTAATCAATGCGGTCTTACCGTAGTGTTCGCCTTCCAGGATGCGGACCTCGCACCAGTCTGACCCGCCATCCTCTGAGAGCAGCCTTACGCTCTGCCCCGAAGAGAGAAGCAGCAGCCGTTTTTCCGTAATCATCATTGAAACGCCGACGTCATCGCCGAGCCGTGTCAGTCTTTGCCACTCTTCTAAAGCCTTTTCATTCGCAAGCGCGAGGACGCATTCCATGCCCTCTTCCGCCACGGCATGGAATACCTTCCCCTCCAGTTCGCTGGTCGTCGCTCTCTCGACCACGGGCTTCTGTTCGCTCCCCACGACGGCCGCCAGGAAACGATAGCCCCGCCGCGGAAGTGTCTCTATGTATTTGGAGTTGGTCGCGCGGTCGCCTAGGGCTTGCCGCAATTTCTTGATCGCCGTGTTCAGGCTGTGTTCAAAATCGACGAATGTGTCCGCTGGCCAGATCCTCTGCTGTAACTCTTCCCGGGTCACGATTTCGCCCGGCCTCTCCAGCAGCGCCACAAGCACCTGCATTGGTTGCTGCTGCACTTTAACTTTGTGGCCCCGCCGGTACAACTCACTCGCGCGGCAGTCCACGACAAATTCGCCAAACGTTACAGTTCTCGGTTCGTGCGTGGAAGTCATGCGTTGTTCCGGAATCTGGGCGAATATAGCAGACTTCAGGCGTCTTCTGACAGTTCACCCGAGTTCATCGAGAGTTCACCTCCAGTGCATTGCCGCTTCCCGCACATTGCGGCAAAGTGCGCACTGTCACTGAGCAATCGCCCCTGCTACAGGACACCCAACGAAGTCAAGCTGTAGCGTTTAGGAGGCTGGATGCCAAAAGTGATCTCAATCTCTGAAGCGAGATGCTTTTCGCCTTCGTCGGTGAGGTCTGGCGGCAAGCGAAATTCGCGCAGCATAACCACCGCCGACTATCGCCGCCTGCTCTCGGAGTTGCAGTTGCGGCCGCCCCCGCAACGCGCCTTTTTGCGCAAATTTCTGAAGCGCGCGGCTGTCTCGGGTATACCCGTGGCTTTCCCCGTAACAACCCTCGCAGCAGTTGCCCCGTAGGCCCCTCGAAACACCCCACCACCGGAGAGGGCGGTTAATCCCCGACGCCTTCTTCGGACCCTGAACCAGACGAAGCCCGGGTTTCGACCCGGGCTTCGCTCTTTCTGCACGGCTGTACGACGAAGAAACTGGGTAAGGCCATTATGTGGTTTTGTGTCGAAATCCTAGGACGAGACACGATTCCTCATCCGCTTGGATGAATCGTTCGATGATCGGGAGAGCCGTCTGAAGGAGATTCTCGATCTCTTCACTGCTACGATTGGCTGCGCGAAGCCAGATGAGCTTGGGTGGATGGCCGTGGAGAACCCTGCTCCTGAAAGTCCGAATCTTTCGAGACAATCGTGAAACCCTTATCTTTGGCATATTGCCAAATGGCCGAATCGTCCGCGCTCCCCAGTCCACAGTGATGCACATGACTGGAACCTGGGTAGACAGCCGTTAAGACTCCGGGCAGGCAAGGAGACAGGTTTTCATCGAAGAGAAGCTTCACGCGTTCGAAATTTCCAGTTCGCGCTCGCGGTCAGCAGCATACGCGAGACAGGCACGAATATCTTCTTCCGTGAGATAGGGGAATTCCCGCAAAACGTCAGCGTGTGACATTCCGCTGGCCAGGTATTCCAGCACATCATAAACGGTGATGCGCAGCCCGCGGACGCAGGGCTTGCCGCCTCGTTTGCCGGGTTCCATGGTGATGATGTCGGAATACGTCATAACCTCACTTTATTTGAAAAGGCGGTCCTGGGCAATCGGAAACGTGGCTCCTATCCCGGGTTTCACCGAGGTGCAGCTGCTTGGGACTCAGCTACTCATTGGCGACTTACTTCGGCACAAATTCGCGATCGGCTACCGCTAATTCGCTGGCCCAGGTGATCAGCGACGGAAAGAACGAACTGACCGCGTCGCTGTGTTTTGGCAAAACGCGCACAGCGTAACCACACAGCCCACTTTTCGCCGGCCTCCACACCGCTCGGAACAGATAATTTCCCGAGCCGGCCCGTCCTGCGCATTCCATGGGCACGATCGTCGATTCCCGAAGCTCGCCGCGCACGCCCACTCGGCCGGTCAGGACCTCCACGGCCACATCCTCCGGCGCGAGCGAGTCCAAGGCCACTTCCGCGCTCACGGTGACATCTTTTCCCAAGTCGACTTCGCCTGCCGCGGAAGGAAGTGGTTTCACTTGGAGCCGTGGCCACGCCGCCTCGACGCGCTTTTTCCAACCCGCCATGCTCTTGGCCCTCACCGCACCGTCCGCATGCAAATTCAGGTGACGGCGATGCGCCGCCAGGTAGTATTCATCCGCATACTGCATGACCATGCGCTGCATATTGAACTGCGGGCACAGCTTGGCCATCGAGGATTTCATATGCTCGACCCACTTGCCAGGCAGGCCGTCCGCGCGCCGTTCATAAAAAGTAGGCACAATCTCCCGTTCGAGGAGATTGTAGAGGGCTTCGACTTCGACCTGGTCCTGGTAGCCAGGATCCTCGTAGGTTTCTCCGCTGCCAATCGCCCAGCCTACATCGGCGCCACTCTCCGCACCCATTTGCCAGGCTTCGTCCCACCATCCGTCCAGCGTGCTGACGTTCAGCGCGCCGTTGGCCAGTGCTTTCATGCCGCTGGTGCCGCTGGCCTCTTGCGGCCGCAGCGGCGTATTCAGCCACACATCGCATCCCTGAACCATGTAGCGTGCCGTGGCCATATCGTAGTTTTCAAGGAACACAATATGCCGCCGGAACTCCGGCCGCTTTGCCAGGTCGACGATGGTCTGAATCAATTGCTTGCCGTACTGGTCGCGGGGATGCGCCTTGCCCGCATAAATGATCTGCACCGGCCGTTGCGGATCGTTGAGGATGCGCGCGAGCCGTGCCGGATCCCGAAGCAGCAGGGTGGCGCGCTTGTAGGTGGCGAAGCGCCGCCCAAACCCGATGGTCAGCGCGTCGGCATTCAACACTTCCTCCGCTTCGTCAATTTGCGATTGCGGCACACCTCGGCTTTTTAATTGTTCCTGAAGGCGGCGCCGCGCAAAGGCGACCAGCCGTTCTCTCCGGCGTTCGTGCGTCCTCCAGAGCTCGGCTGCGGGAATAGACTCCATGCGCTGCCAGAGTTTCGTATCGGCCGGTTCCTCGCGCCATTTCGGCCCGAGGTAGCGATCATACAGCTGGTTCATCTCCAACGAGACCCAACTGCGGAAGTGCACACCGTTGGTGACATAGCCGACGGGTACTTCCGATTCCGGCAGTCCCTTCCAGATATCGTTCCACATGCGTCGGCTGACGCTCCCGTGCAATCGGCTTACTCCGTTGCTATAGGCCGCCAGCCGCAGCGCGAGCACCGTCATGCAAAACTCCTCATTGTCATCGGCGGGATTCCTGCGGCCCAGGCCCAAAAACTCCGCGCGGCTGACTCCGAGGCGGCGCCGGAACTCGGAGAAATAGTGGTCCATCAGACCGGGAGGAAAATAGTCGTGTCCCGCCGGGACCGGCGTGTGCGTCGTGAACACGATGCCGGAAGAAGCCAGCAGGCGAGCTTCCTCGTACGACAGCTTCTCGGTTTCCATCAAACGCGCCACCCGCTCCAGCCCCAGAAACGCCGAGTGCCCCTCATTCATGTGGAACACCGTGGGCCGGATGCCCAGAGCTTCTAGCGCCCGCATGCCGCCAATCCCCAGCAGAATCTCCTGACGGATGCGCATATCCAGATCGCCTCCATACAACTGGCTGGTGATCTGGCGATGTTGCGGGCAATTTGACGCGATGTTGGTATCCAGCAGGTAGAGATGCAATCTTCCGACCTCCGCGCGCCAGATCTGCGCGGCGACCTCGCCATCAGGCAGCGTGACGCTCACCTTGACATTCGGGAGCACTTGAATGGGAAGCGTATGAAAATCGTTCTCTTCGGTCGCTTCCTGCTGCCATCCCGCGGCGTTGAGATACTGGCGGAAATATCCTTCCTGATAAAGCAGCCCGACTCCCACCAAGGGCAGCCCTAAGTCGCTGGCTGCCTTCAGATGGTCCCCGGCCAGCACGCCCAAGCCCCCCGCAAAGATCGGCAAACATTCCGTAATGCCGAATTCTGCCGAGAAGTAGGCCACCAGCAGCCCATCCGTTTCGCTATGCTCGCGTTTGTACCAGGTCCCTTTTCCGGATAGGTAGTGCTCGAACTTCTCCGAAACGCCTTTCATATGGGCGAGGAAGGATTCGTCTTTGGCTGCGGAGTCCAGCAGCGTTTGGTCGACCATGCCCAGCAACTGCACAGGGTTCCGGCGCGCCTTCTCCCAGAGGTCGCGATCGAACCTCCGGAACAGGTCAATCGCCGCGTGGTCCCAGCTCCAGCGCAGGTTGTAGGCGATTCCCAAAAGTGGCTGCAGCGATTCCGGCAGGGACGGCCGAACTTTGAAAGTGGCAATCGGTTTCATGGAAGAACCTCGCGTTGTCGAGCCTGAAGGCTGTGCGTCAGAGTTTCGGAACGGGTCCACCGTGCATCATCTGCACGCGGACACTCTGCGAGGACGGACGAGCGAAGGGGGAAGTCTGGGGATTCCGGGAAGACTCAGCGCGTCTGGCGGGAAGTAACCGGTTCGCACAAGCGCCGCTGCACTGCCTGCGGCTCTCCACGAACCGGCGAACTCCGGCTCACAGCAACGACAACCCGAAATTAACCCGGACGTTTGGGTTTGTCAATCAGATACGTATTTTGTAGTGAACAGTATGGCGATCGGCGGACGTTTCAGGTGATGGACCACCCTAGCAGCGTCAGCGTTATGAAAATCGCCAGCAGGCCCAGGCTCACACCGGAAAGCACTTTTCCGCGACCCAACAGGAGGTCGCGGGTTTCCGCCTTATACCCCAAGACGATTGCCACGATGAGAATCGCGCTCCAGGAAACGGCGCAGGGCAGTCCCGGATATTTGGACAGGGCCGACAGCGTCTTTTCCGAGGGCTGCCCAGCGGGGAGCCACCACGGCAGGATCGGTGCGAACCCGGCGGCAAGCACAAACGTCAGGATTTTCCGGCTCACCCAGCCTTTGATTTTCGGGACCGCCTTCCGCTTGCGCACCTTGCGCCAGACAAGAAATTCCCACGCCAGTAGTGCTGCGGCCAGCGGCATCCAGCCGTACTTCGAGCTTTCCAGATCCGACCACAGCCAAGCGCGGAACAAGAAATGATGGGGATGCGTCGCCGCCACCCTTGGCAGCAGGTACCAGCCGGCCAGAGAATTCGCCACAATGGTCAGCAGCATGACGGCGAGCGCCATCAACTGCACGAACTGATGGGCCGCCGGTTTTCCGCAGCGCGTGCAGCACTGGTGCTCAGGGAAAATCTGCAATCCGCAATTCTCGCAGTGCACAGCAACCTCACTTCTTCCCCGGTGAGGACACCCACCCGACCCCCAAAGCCTAGTGCAATGCGAGCCTCAGGCCTACTGGTCCAACGTGCAGCCCCCTCCCCCGCAAGGTCCGTTGTCCAAAAACCCGCACACTTAGCCGGACCAGAGTTCACTCTCTTCCGCGCAGGAGGGCTGCGATGACGCGGGGATTGCGCCGGCCGTGAAGTATCGCAAGTACGACGAGGGGTGTTTCCTCGGGGGCATAGGCGATCAGAAAATCTCGAACAGGATGAAAGCGCACCGGCCGCGATGTAAGGTCCGCACGGATGTGGCCGAGATGAGGAAACGACGCGAGAGAGCGAATCACTTCATGGATTTCTTCAAGGACACGGTCGGCGGCGTCTAGGCTGCCCTCAGCAATGAATTCCCAGATTTCGTCGAGGTCTGCGTAGGTCCCCGGGTGGAGGACGAAACCGCTCATGAACGCCGGCGTTCCTCGCTCTTGCCGCGGATGCGGCTGAACGCCTCTTCGCCATCGATCGCTGTAGCGCGGCCGCTCTTGATTTCGTCGTAGCGGCCATCGAGCATCCTGCGCGTTTGTGCCAACTCCGCCAGGTATCCGCTCATGGCCTCCTCGACGAGGTCTTCCGGTGCGCGGCCGGTGGCGGCGCAAAGTTCCCTGAGGCGCGACTCGGTTTCGGGCTTGAGATGCACGACCATAGCCGTCAGTGTACGAATGCCCAACGAAACTGTCAAAGGGTGGGTGCTCATAGATCAAGGTGGGTGGCTCGGACTTTTGCGCGGGACGAATTGGGGCACCCTCGGCCTGAACCACCGGGTGCCATCTAGGCAGATGGTATACTTCGCTACAATTCCCAGGAAACAACTGTATTTAGTTGGAGACTCGCGGACACCGGGAGTCTCCAACTAAATACACTTCAATGTGAAAGAGCTAGAGCGCCAACATCTCTTGGATATGACCAGATCGCCTGATCCGCTGCTCGAAGGTCTCTGGGGACTGATGAACCCAGGGCCATGGACTCTGAAGAAATTTTGGAGAGGAGCGTCAAATGAGTAAAATAACGTTTGCCATCGCTGTGTGTTTAATGATGTTGGTTTTGGGTAAGACACAAACCGAAGCTGAGACAATCGTCTTTATGAGCGGGAACGACCTTCTAACCTACTGCCAAGACCATTCTAATAAAGAAAGAAGACAATGGTACTGTATGGGCTACATGGCGGGTATCAGCGATATGTTGCAGGTAGCCGGTGAGACCTGTCGGACCGTATACGTAAATCAAAGTCAAATGAAAGACGTTGTAGTTCTCTATCTTGAAAACCATCCAGCGACAAGACATTTTACTGCTGCCACTCAAACCAGGGTAGCATTAACCGAAGCATTTCCTTGTCCACCGCTTACCCACCCACCCGGCCCAAGCAAA
>OCOJ01053397.1_pt1 | contig 15052 bp, 10 predicted proteins | sample 1539251 | NCBI WGS metagenome assembly OCOJ01 (sample SAMN01911457, study PRJEB22624) | soil metagenome | biome: Soil | place: Malaysia | collected 2012-04-30 | depth RA_metagenome m | reverse complement strand
GACCCGCCCGAAGTGGTCTGCGCATCATAAACAATCTTGTCCGGCAACACGTCTCCCACGTGCCCTTGAGTCACCAGCGGGCGGATCAGTTTCCGCTTGGCCAGTTCTGACAGCACCAGTTTCGGGTCTCCGCCGCTGACCTTCACGATCTGACTGACCGCGTCCTCGCCCGCGCGCGCTAGGATGGCGTCCAGCCCGGTTGCATAGCCAACGCTGATCAGCGCCTCGCCGCTGACGGCCGCCTCCCTCCGTGCGTCGAGCTTCAGGACCGGCCGCCGCAACTCCGAAAGGTCCCCGTGCACCAGCGCCAGATCGGCCTCTTGCGAAATCTGGGAAATTCCCACCGGGATGCCACTCGTCTCTCCCGGGAAATAGGCGGTCATGTCGGCAATAACCGGCTCCAGGCCCTGCTGCGCGGCGCTTCCCAGTTCGTCATTCTGCCACCAAGGCTGCACCACGTGGTGGTTGGTCAGGATTTTCCCTTCGCCCGCAATGAAGCCGCTACCAAAGAAATCGGCGCGCACCTCCGGCGCGCGCCCGTCGGTCGTGTAAACGGTATTCCCATCGCTGTCCTTCAGGGGCGAACCGTCGCTGTTGATTCCCCCGTAGCGCAGCCGCCGGCCGGAATCTTTGTCATTAAAAGCCACGGCCACGTGAAGCAGACACACGCTCGGCGCGAAGTCGCGGATGACTTCCTGCGCCGCCTGGGAATTCCCTTCCAGCTTGGTCAGGCGACTGGTCGTCTCTTCCAGTTCGCGCCTGAGTTGGTTGACGTCGCTCCCCTCGGACGCCGCCAGCTTCTGCCGCAACGCATCGGACTTTTGCTGCAACTGCTCCTTCTGCTGCAAGACGTCCGTGTTTGATGGATCTTCGCGCAACCGCCGCGCCGAGGCCAGCAACTCTTCCTCGCTCTTGAAGCTGCGCTCGAGTTGCGAAATCACCGAGTAGGCCCGCCGCGTTTCTTTCTCCGCCTTACGCGAATAAAGGAAGAAAATTCCCGCGATCACGAGCGCCAAACCGAACAACGTCCCAACGCCGATTTTCAGGATGCGCTCAAGTGAGAAGGCGTCGCGCGTCATCTTCTCCGTGACTGCAAGTGCTTGAAATGCAGTCTGCGCCACTTGGTAGCTTTCCTCGGCGTTCAGGGCCTTTCGGGCCAACTCCTCCATGGATCGCTTCACGCGCATTTGCGTGCGCACGTGCGCCAGAAGTTCTGCTTCTTCATACGGCACGGGCAACACTTCATCGGCTCCCTGGTCGAGCCACAAGGCCCTTCGTGTTGCATTGTCACGGCTTAGCAGGATCACGCGAGGGCGCAGATTGATCGGCGAGGTTTCTATGGCCGTCAGGACTGCCTGAACACTGGCGTCCGCAAGCCCATCGCCAAGAAGCGCTACGTCACCTTCACCCGCGCGAAGCATGGCGAGAGCGGCTTCCAGAGATTCAGTCGCCATCACTTCGTATCCCGAACCCTGAAGCAGAGCGCGTAAAAACTCGCTCTGCCCTGCGTCCGGCGCAGCGACGACCACGCGTTCGGTTGCGGAAACCAATTCTGGCCCTCCACTGCCTCGTGTCAAAGCAAGCAACTAAATGCAAGCGGGAGCGGGAAGTTTACCTCAAAACGGTTAGATGCGATGAGGGAAACAGAAGTAGACAAAAATACCGGCTTGCGCACCCAGCTGTCGGAGAATGTTGGCGGAACTCAGTATTTGCGCAGAACGCCGATCACCCGGCCCTGAATCTTCACGTCGTTGGCGGGCACGAAGATCGGGGCCATATCGGAATTGGCGGGTTGCAGCCGGATCTTGCCGGCGCCTTCACGGTAGAATCTCTTCAAAGTAGCCTCTTCCCCAGCGACCAGGGCCACAACAATGTCACCGGCGTTTGCCACCTGGGTCTGCTCGCAGACCACGTAGTCGCCATCCATGATGTGGTCTTCGATCATGGAATTCCCTTTTACCTGAAGTACAAACGAATTTCCGCCGCGCGCAAAATCTCCAAGCGATAGCGTCTCGCGTTCCTCGACCGCCTCCAGCGGGCGGCCCGCAGCGATACGCCCCACGAGCGGAAGTTCGTGCACGTGCCGCTCGAGCACCTGCTCCTTCACCGGCTTTGGCAATTGCAAGATTTCGATCGACCGGCTCTGGTTATACCCGCGCCGGATGAATCCCTTCTTTTCGAGCGTGGTGATGTGTTTGTGCACCGTGGCGAGCGAGGTCAGTTTCATGCCCCGGCCGATCTCTTCAAAACTGGGCGCGTAACCGTGGCGCGTCTCGAACGCCACCAGGTAATCCAGAACTTCCTTCTGTCGCTTGGTCAAGGCCATGAGTGCCTCCTGCTTCTGAACTCGCGCTCCCCGCGCGTTCTTGGTAAGGAATGGGTTACTGCGCCGCCCTGCACGTCGGCGAGCACTTCTCACTCTAGGCGAAAGGAAAGCGAACGTCAAGTGTTCTTTTCACCCAGTTCCATCCGTTTCGTACTATTTCCTTCCCCACCCTCGCGATGTCATCTTAGCTCTATGCCCATCCCAAGTCCCCGTTCCGCCGGTGTCACTGCCGCTGCCACTTACGCGATTCTTTGTTGCGTCACCGCGTTGGGCTTCTGGGGCTATGTTGTTTTGATCATGGTAAATTCTACTGCGGACCATCAGGGAAGACATCTATACCAGAAATTTCCAGGGCTTTTCTTGCTGGTCGCCCTGTTGCCCCCTGCGCTGATTGCCCTCGGCATCCGAACAGCCGTTGGCTTATTCCAATTGCGCCCCTGGGCGCGCCTCGCGGCACTGGTGTGGGCGGCTTTTTCCTTAATCCTCTGCCTCGCCTTGATCGCCTACCGGCCCTTCGAAACTTTTTTCATTCCTCACCGGTTCGTTCGTGAAACGGAATTGTTCAAGCAGATGGTGGCGATTTCCTTCCTGCTGATGATTCTCCCTGTCAGCGTCTGGTGGTTGTTTCTGTTCCGAGCCAAAAGTGTCAAAATGCAGTTTCTCTCTTCGGAATCGCAAAGCTCGCTGATAACTTCGTTCCCGCAAAAGAGCTAGGGTTATCCCCGTTGACAGCGGCTCCTGAATGATCTTGGTCGCTTTGCTTTACTACCGCGCACGCTTCCTGGAAGCAGTCGAAGCGACGGAAAAGACGCGCAATAGCGCCTCCGTGTGACATGGGTCACGACTCTACGTGACTTGGCTCACGCGGGCCCCTTTCGGGCCTCCCTCTGTGCTATTCTCATCTTGCCGGCTCCTGGCGGTCCGGCGCGCGCTCCCGCTTTCGGTTCCCGTGCCGCCCATACTCTAGGGGCCAAGCTCCTCTGCTCACCGGTGAGGAGCCTTCGGAAAATGGGGGTTTCGTAAGACGATGTCTACGCTCGCTGATGTTTCCTTAGGCAAAACCAAACGAGAAGTGATCGAGCAAGCCGTTATCCGTTTCGCCGGTGACTCCGGTGATGGTATGCAAGTCACAGGCAGTCAGTTCACCAACACTGTGGCGCTGTACGGAAACGACATTGCCACGTTCCCTGATTATCCTGCGGAAATTCGCGCCCCTGCTGGCACCGTCCCAGGAGTCAGCGGCTTCCAGTTGAATTTTTCATCAGGCGAGGTCTTCACGCCGGGCGACACTGTCGATGTTCTCATCGCCATGAATCCAGCCGCCCTGAAAGTCAACATTGGCGACCTGAAGGCCAACGGCATTGTCATTGTAAATTCTGACAGCTTTAAGGAAACGGACCTCCGCAAAGCTCATCTCACGACGAATCCTCTCGAAGACCATTCCCTCGACAAGTTCCGTGTTTTCCCGGTCGAACTCCAGCGGTTGACCCGCGCCGCGCTCGAGCACCTCGGGCTCGATGCTAAGGCCATGGATCGCTGTAAGAACTTCTTCGCCCTTGGCATGAGCTATTGGCTCTACAACCGCTCGATGGACCCCACCTTTCGTTGGATCGACGACAAGTTCGGCAAGAAGCCGCTTCTCGCCGAAGCCAACAAGCTCGCGCTGAAAGCCGGTTACTCCTATTGCGAGGCCACCGAAGCGTTTCAGACCACCTACGAAATTCCTCCTGCGCAACTCAGCCCCGGCCTGTATCGCAACCTGAGTGGCAATCAGGCTTTGGCCCTCGGCTTTGTCGCCGCCGCGCAAAAATGCGGGCTGAAACTTTTCCTTGGCAGTTATCCCATCACGCCGGCCTCTGACATCCTGCATGAACTCTCGCAGTACAAGGATTTCGGCGTCCTGACCTTCCAGGCAGAGGACGAGATTGCCGCGATTACTTCTGCGATCGGTGCTTCCTATTCGGGCTTGCTGGCTATTACCACCACATCCGGCCCTGGCATGGCGTTGAAGACCGAGGCGCTTGGTCTTGCGGTGATGACCGAACTTCCGCTGGTGATCTGCGACATTCAGCGCGGCGGACCCTCCACGGGACTGCCGACCAAGACCGAGCAGGCGGATCTCTTGCAGGCACTCCATGGCCGCAACTCCGAGGCTCCGATTCCCGTGCTCGCTGCGGCCACGCCCGCCGATTGCTTCTGGGTCGCCGTGGAAGCCAGCCGCATCGCGCTGAAGTACATGGTGCCCGTCATCGTTCTCTCCGATGGGTATTTGGCCAACGGCGCGGAGCCCTGGCGCATCCCGAGTCTCGACGAAATTCCCAGCGTGCCTGTGCATTTCGAGAAAAATCCCGTGGACTTCCACCCCTACAAGCGCAATCCGGACACGCTCTCCCGCCCCTGGGCCATTCCCGGCACTGTGGGTCTGGAACATCGCATTGGCGGACTGGAAAAGCAGGACGTCACCGGCAACGTGAACTACGAGCCGCTCAACCACGAAAAAATGGTTCGCATTCGCGCCGCCAAGGTTGAGGCCATGGCCCAGGACATCCCCCACGCCATGCCGGCCGGCGATCCCGAAGGGGACCTGCTCATTGTTTCTTGGGGTTCCACGTGCGGAGCCATCATGCAGTCGGTGAAGGCGCAGCGCGCCTTGGGCCGCAAGATTGGCCATCTCCACCTGCGCTACCTCAACCCGCTCCCGGGCAATGTGGGAGACATTTTGAAGCGCTACAAGAAAATTCTCGTCCCCGAACTCAATCTGGGTCAGCTCGTCTGGGTTCTCCGCGCCAAATATCTGGTTAACGCCGTCGGCCTCAACAAAATTCAGGGCCGTCCTTTCAAACAGGCTGAACTCGATCAGAAGATCGAAGAGATGCTGGATCTATAGGAGAACGCCATGACTACGACTGCCCTGCCTCCGCTCACCAAAAAAGATTTTCAGACCGACCAGGAAGTACGCTGGTGTCCCGGCTGCGGCGACTACGCCATTCTCTCCGCTGTGCAGTCCGTGTTCCCCGAACTCGGGATTCCGCGCGAAAAGTTTGTGATCATCTCCGGAATCGGTTGCTCCAGCCGCTTCCCCTACTACATGAATACCTACGGTTTCCACGGGATTCACGGGCGTGCGCCCGCCATTGCCTCCGGCATCAAGATCGCCAATCCCGAGTTGGAAGTCTGGGTTGCCACCGGTGACGGCGACTCGCTCGCCATCGGCGGTAATCACACCATTCACATGTTGCGCCGCAATGTCGGCGTCAAAGTGCTTCTCTTCAACAACCGCATTTACGGCCTCACCAAGGGCCAGTATTCGCCGACTTCCGAATTTCACAAGGTCACCAAGTCTACTCCCTTCGGCTCGCCCGACCGGCCCTTCAACCCCATTTCGCTGGCGATCGGCGCGGAGTCAACCTTTGTTGCCCGTTCCGTGGACATTTTCCAGGCGCACCTGAAGGAAGTGCTGAAGGCTGCCGCCAAGCATCGTGGCTCCGCCTTCGTCGAAATTCTTCAGAACTGCAATATTTTTAACGATGGCGCCTGGGTCGGCCTTACCGAGAAAGATGCCCGCAGCGAGCACGTCCTCCAGCTCGAGCACGGCAAGCCTTTGATCTTCGGCAAGAATCGCGACAAGGGCATTCGCCGCAAGCCCGACGGGGATATCGAAGTCGTGCCCCTCGGCAATGGCATCTCCGAATCCGACCTCGTTGTTCACGACGCGCATCATCCGCGGCCGTCTTACGCTTTCTTGCTTTCTCACATGGAGCATCGTCCGGGTTTCCCAACGCCTATCGGCATCCTGCGCGCCTGGGATGACCTGCCACGCTACGAGGACGTCATGAGCCAGCAAGTGCAGGAGGTCATCCAGAAGAAAGGCCCCGGGGATTTGGCAACACTGCTCCGGGCCGGCGACATCTGGGAAGTGAAGTAGCGCTTCGTTGTGGGTTGCGGTATGTGAGGTGTTTTCTTCGGACACTCGCATGCCGCACTATTTAAACTTTGCTTGAGGACCATTCGGATAAGAGGGGACATGTGTGACTCGTGTCACGTCCTCCCTCTTCCCACTTACTGCAGTATGGTTCCCTACCCTTGAGCAGCAACCACGCGCCAGGAATAGCCTTCGGCGCACTCTGATGCCCCAAATTCAAGCATTTGGGGAGCTTTTGTCTTTGGAACATGTTTTGCTCCTGATTTATTTGGTGGTGTGATTTGGGGCCGATCACTACTGCCTCGCGCTGATTCAACGTGGACCTCAAGCGCCTGCTAACGGCCAGCAGACTCAAGAAAAACCTCTACGCCGCAGTTCTTTTGGTTTTGCCAGTACTAGCAATCTTATCCTTTTGGTTCTGGAACGGCGCCCGTTTTTCCCTACATCATTTTGTTCCCGTCGACGCTCCCGATCCTCCTCCAACTTCCTCCTTTTGGCTCTTCGATGTGGCACAATTCGGCAATTTTGCAGGCCAGGATTTCCTTTCCAGCCGCCCTGTTTATCCATACTCCGTCATACCGGGTGGCGTCGTGAACGCAAAAGAGTTAAATGCAGCAATGCGGCAAGATCCCGTGATCGCCGGCCATTACGCGGATTTCCGGATGCGATCTACCCATCCCGTCCGGCTCACCGCTGCGCGCAGGGTTTACGTTTCTTATCGCCTCGGCAATCGCATTTACTGGACACGAAAAAAAGTTACGTTGCACGTGGGCGAGACGCTTCTGACGGACGGTGTACATTTGGCGCGCGTTCGCTGCGGCAATCGTATTTCAGAAGTTCCTGCCGGACCAGTTTCGCCTTCCGAGCCACCGGTTGAAGTTTTCGATAAACCAATCTTGCCGAATTTGCCTGTGCAAACTGTCGATGCTCTGCCCGGTGCACCAATCTGGGGGGACACTCCGCCGATTCTTCAGGTCACCTTGAATCAACCGCCGCAATTTGGAGTTCCATTCATTCCGCTTATTCCCATTTTTCCCTGCTGTGGCGGTTCGGGCGGTCCTTCTCCATCTCCAAACCCTTCCCCTCCTCCCCAGCCCGCGCCGCCTGTAGCCACGCCCGAGCCCGCATCGATTGTTCTCCTCCTCATCGGTTTCTGCGGACTTCTCTGCCTGTGCAAATTCCTCTGTTCCTGAATCTCTCGCGTCTGTTACGCCGCGATTCTTCCGCGCCCCTGATTCCCTTTTTTCGATGAAACCAACTTTCTTCCTCATCATCCAACGATTGCAGTTAGAATCTTGGCCATGGATCAACAGCCAAAACTGATCCCCTTCTCGATTCTCGGCGACGCCGACCCCGTCCCTCAGCCGGACATCTATGTCGCTCAGCCCGAACAGGCGCAGTCCCTGTCCCTGCTCTACGAAATCAGCCACGAGCTTACCTCCATCCTCGATCGACAGGAATTGCTGCGCCGCATCGCCGCACGCGTCAAGAAACTCGTCGATTATCACGTCTTCACTGTCATGCTGTGGAAAGAGGAGGCTCAGGTCCTGGAGAGCGTTTTTTCCATGCGCTTCCAGGATGCCCTGCCGACCCGTTTGCAGATGCCTTGCAATCACGGCATCACCGGCACCGCGGCCGCCGAGCGCCGCACCATTCGCGTTGTTGACGTTCGCCTCGATCCACGCTACGTCACTTGCGAAAGCGATGTCGAAGTTCGCTCTGAACTTGTCGTGCCCTTGCTTCTCCAGGATCGCCTGATCGGCCTCCTCGATCTGGAAAGCACCACGCCCCACGCCTTCACTGCCGAACACGAGCGCCTTTTGAATATTCTCGGTTCGTATATTGCCGTGGCGCTGGAAAACGCGCGCCTCTTCGAGGACGCGCGCGAGAATCAGGCGCGTCTGCAGTCCGACCTGGAAACTGCGCGTGAAATTCAGCGCCAGCTTCTCCCCTCCGGCGCGCGCGAGGTCCCCGGACTTGACCTCGCTACCGCCTACGTTCCCGCGCGCGAATTAGGCGGCGACTTCTACGACCTGCTGCCGTTTGGTGTCGGGCGCCTGGCCATCGCGAACGGCGACGTTTCCGGCAAAGGCACGGCCGCAGCGCTTTATGGCTCGCTGGCCATCGGCATTCTCCGGGAGCTCGTCAATGACCGGGAAGCCTCCGCCGCTGAGATGCTCACCCTGCTCAATATCCGGCTGCTTGCGGCCCGTCTCGACGCGCGCTTCATTGCCATGCACTTCGCCGTCTATGATGCCGCTCTTCGGGAACTCAATATCTCCAATGCCGGCGGGACGCTTCCCTTGCTCGTCCGCGACGGCCAGGTCAGCGAAATCAATGTCACTGGCATGCCCCTCGGCCTTCTCCCCGAAGTCGATTACGAGGACCTGCGTCTTGCACTCCAGCCAGGCGACATGGTGGTGTTTGCTTCTGATGGCATCCACGAAGCCATGAACAAAGACCAGGAGGAATTCGGAATCGACCGGTTGAAATCAATTCTCGCTGGCGTTGCGCCCTCCGATCCCGGCTACACTGTCGCGCAACGCATCGTCAAAGCTACCGATGAGCACACCGGTGCGGGGCGCACTCCGCACGACGACCGCACGCTCCTCGTTCTCCGCGTCACGGAAGAAGCGGGAGCCGACTATTCCAAGCTCCCCATCATTTATTAGCGCCCTCGATGCCGTCTGACGTTTATGTCCGCGGGGCTTGCTTATTCAAACCTCGAATTGAGTGCGTTACTGGCGATAGCGGCTAAGGAGTTTCTGGAAGCGAGGATCGGACCGCAGCGAGGCGAGAGCGGTGCTTGCATCGATGGCCGCAAAATCACGGAACCCTTTGTCCAGCGCGACCTGCATTTGGGCGATCGCTTTTTCTTTGTCACCCCGTGCGGCGTAGATAGAGCTTCCCCAAAAGGCTCCTATGGCGGTGGTGCGCAGATTCTCGGGCTGACGCAGCCAGTAGTCCAGCGACCGGTCATAGTCGCCCTTTGCCAGATACACCTGTGCGAGTCCCAAATCGGGGGTCGAGGACTGAGGACTCAGCTTGCGGGCGTGTTCCATGGCGTCGACGGCTTCGTCATAGCGGCCCTGGAGATAGAGGGCCCGGCCAAGGTGATAGTAGGCGCCCATCTTGTTGAAGCCGAGGCGGATCGCTTCCCTCGAGGCCTTTTCCGCTTCCACGGCATCCGGAGGCACCTCGTAGGCGAGAGCCCACGAGCGGAAGTCCCAGGCGACCACTTCATCCGGATCGAGACGGATGGCTTCGAGAAACTCGTCAGCGGCACGACGATAGTCGTAATGGTTAGCGGCCAGGGCTCCCATGGCGGTGTGCACGGACGGAAATTGAGAATCAATCGCCCGTGCACGGTCAACAAGTTCTTCGGCTCGCTTTAGGCGGGCGGGATCGGAGTTCAGGTTCCGGTAGTATTGAATCTCGACCCAGGCGAGACCCGCCAGGGCTGGCGCGTAGTCCGGATCACGTTGCAGCGCGAACTCGAACTCTTTCCGAGCGAGCTCCAGCTTACCGGGAAGATCGAACTCCGCGATCAGCATCCGGCCGCGGAGGTAGGCGTCGTAGGCTTGCGCGTCTTGGGTATAGCGGTGAAGGACGGCCTGTTGCTCCTGCGGGGTGAGGCGAAGATTCAACGCGTCCGCGATTTTCACCGCGGTTTCCTCTTGCACCGCAAACACATCGTTCAAATCGCGGTCAAAGTCTTCCGCCCAGAGGTGGAAGCCAGTCGAGCTGTCAATCAGCTGCGCCGTGATGCGCACACGGTTCCCCGCCTTGCGGACGCTGCCTTCCAGTAGATATCGGACGCCCAACTTGCGACCGATTTCCTTCACGTCTTCCTGAGTACCCTTGAACCGCGCGACGGTAGTACGCGAGGCGACCTCTAGATTCTTAATCTTAGACAGCTTCGTAATGATCTCTTCCGTCGTCCCATCGCTGAAGTACTCGTTTTGTGGGTCCCCGCTCAGATTTTGGAATGGGAGCACGGCTACGGAGGGCTTCGCAGCAGGCACGGCCGCGGCCGGCCCCGCGCGTCCTTCTCGCCAGCGCAGGCCCCCATATAAGCCCGCAAGCAGCACGAGGAATGCCCCCATAACCATGGCTGCACGCAGCGTGACGCTTCGTCTCCTACTTACGGCGCTCGCAGCCACGGCTCGTCCGGACTGGGAATCGCGACGCAGGCGTTTGAGGTCTACACTGAGCTCGGCGGCGGATCGGAATCTCAGCGCGGGATCCTTCTCGAGCAGTTTGTTGATGACGCGATCGAGTTCAGCGGGAATCTGCGAGTTCCGTCGCACCGAGGATTCGGGTGATTTGTTCAGGATGGCATCGAAAATCGCCGCAGCGNGTGTTCCCTGCAAACGGCTGGACTCCCGTTGCCATTTCGTAAAGCACCACGCCAAACGAGAAAAGATCGCTGCGTGCGTCGAGGGGCTTTCCCAATGCCTGCTCGGGCGACATGTACGCAACAGTTCCCAAAGTGCTGCCTGGACTCGTTAGATGGTCCGGGTCAATTTCCTCCGTGGCAAGTGTTTTCTCGCTGCCAGCGGCATTTCTCAGTGGGCTGACCTTGGCAAGACCAAAGTCAAGAATTTTGGCCTGTCCACGTTGGGTGACAAAGATATTTGCAGGTTTGACGTCTCGGTGCACTATTTCCTTTGCATGCGCCGCGTCGAGGCCGTCGGCAATTTGAATACCGAGTTCAATGATTTGCTCAACGGGCAAGGGCTTTGCCGAGATCATATGTTTTAAGGTCTTGCCTTCGAGGTACTCCATTGCGATGAAAGAAATGCTGTCGTGTCTCGCGATCTCGTAAATAGTGCAGATGTTGGGGTGATTCAAAGCAGAAGCTGCCCGCGCCTCGCGACGGAAGCGTTCGAGAGCTTGAGCATCTTTTGCAAGGTCTTCCGGAAGGAATTTCAAAGCAACAAAGCGGCCAAGCTCAGTGTCCTCAGCCTTGTAAACCACGCCCATCCCGCCCCCACCGAGCCGTTCGATGATGCGGTAGTGAGAGATGGTCTGCCCGATGAGCGCGTTGGAATCCGCCATTGTGTCGCAATCTTAAGTTGCGCCCCTGAGGCAAGTCAACGAACCAGCGCGGTTTATTGGGCAGCTTGGCAGCAAGAATCGAAACAGGTGCGGGGCACACCCCACACTATGACCGCACACTCCTCGTCCTCCGTGTCACGCAAGTCCTGATTCATAGCCTGCGCTAGCGCCTCTTCGCCCTCTTCACTTTGCTTGCTTTTCGTCCTTTGCTTGCCTTCCCAAACGTAACCGGATGTTTCGGCTCATATAGGCCGATTTCGCCGCCACCCGGAAGTGCAATCGTCGTGCGTGTCCCCCATTGCTCTTCCGCTATTTCACCACAGCGCACGCCCTTTTTTTGCAGAGCCGCCATCTGAGCGTTTAGGTTGTCGCACACGAAATACATCTCATGCAGGTTGTTCTGGTCGTGCGGGTGAAACGCTGCTTCCGCCGCGGGGAGCCTGAAAATCAGCCAGCCGTGTCCAGCATCTACGGACCGAAAGCCCAGAACATCTCTAAAGAACGCACGGTCCGCCTCCGCATCTTTCGAATAAATCACAACGTGTGCGCCAGTAGGCATAAGCAACCTCCAGATGCTTGGGTCTAGTCCGCAGATGTCCGGCTATTCGTAGCGCAGCGCGATAATCGGGTCCACCCTAGTGGCGCGCCGCGCTGGAATGTAGCAAGCCAGTATGGCCACGCACACCAAGACGAGCGAGACGCCGCCGAACGTGACCGGATCGTGTGTACTGACTCCAAATAACAAGCTGGAAAGAACTCTGGTCAGCCCAAGGGCCACCAGCAATCCCAGCACGAGCCCCGCCGCCGCCAGCCGAATGCCCTGGCCAATTACCAGCCGCAACACCTGGTTTTGCCGCGCACCGAGGGACATGCGGATTCCAATTTCGCGCGTCTGCTGGCTGACCGAATACGAAAGCACGCCGTACACTCCCACGGCCGCCAGGATCAGCGCCAGTCCACCGAACACGGTCAACAAACCCGCCCCCATGCGCGGCGCCCAAAGACCCTGGCTCACGATTTCTTTGACCGTCTGCACATTCGTGATAGCCATATTCGGTTCCAGCGATTGCATCTGTGTGCGCACGCTTGCGATGACTCCTCCTGGCTTGCCCGACGTGCGCACTTGCAGCGTCGCCGCGGGAGAATAGTCCTGCGTGATCGGCAGATACACCAGGGGCTGCGGCTCTTCGCCAATTTGATTCACCACAGTGTTCTTTACCACCCCCACCACTTCCCTCAAATCCGGCTCACCAAAGAAATGAAAGCGCTTGCCCACGGGCTCCTCGTTCGGCCAGAACTGCTTTACCATCGCTTCGTTGATCACGGCAACCCTGTTTGTGTTTTTCCGATCGCCGTCATCGAACACCCGGCCGCGCACCAAAGGAATGCGCAGCGTCTCAAAGTAACTCGGCGTGACGTCGTCGAGTTCAGTCAGCGTCCCGCGATACCCGGATGCTTCATCCTGACCCTCGGGAAACACAGTGCGCGCTAATCCCCCGCCAAGGGGAAAGTTGGAAGCAACTGTCGCCCCTTCCACACCCGGCGTGGCTTTCGCGCGCTCGACCGCCGCCCGGAAGAACTGTTGCCCCTGGCCCTCCTCATAGTGCAACGCCCCCAGATCAAACGCCATCATGAACAGCTTTTCCGATTCAAACCCCAGATCGATGCGTTGCGCGTTTTGCATGCTGCGGATGAAGAGGCCCGCTCCGATCAACGCCACGAGCGCCAGCGCGATTTCGGAAACCACCAGCAGGCTGCGCAGCGGACTCCTTCTCCAGCTCATCGTCCCCCCTCGCCCGCCGACATTCAGCACCTCGGCCAGATTGGGTCTGGCCGACTTGATGGCTGGCACAACGGCGATGAGCACAGCAGTGAGCACAGAGATGCTCAGCGTAAACAGCAACACGCGCCAATCAAGCGAGAGATCAAGGTCGTTGCTGCCGATGAAAGGAGGCCGGAAAGACCACAGCACGGTGCGGCCCCCGTACGCGATCGCCAACCCCAAAATTCCCGCGAGTAGCGAAAGCACTAGACTTTCCGTCAGCATTTGACGCAGCAGCCGGCCTCGGCTGGCCCCCAGCACCGCGCGCAGCCCAATTTCTCTTTCGCGGTGCGCCGCCTGGGCAAGCAACAAATTCGCCAGGTTTGCACAGGCGATCAAAAGCACCAGGCCGACGATCCCCATCATCAGGCCCCCGGCCAGGTTGACCTGGTGGAAGTTGTTCGCCCCGACAGCCGCATCCGCCAGTGGCGTCAGAGCCACGGACCGCCCGCTGTTGTCTTTTGGAAATTCGCTCTCGAGGTGCTGCGCGATCGTCTTGAGCGAGGCCTCTGCCTGACTCGAGCTCACGCCGGGGCGTAATCTTCCATAGACCACCAAGTCCAGAAACCGGCGATTATTGAAATTTTCTTTCAAGAAGCCGGAGAGCGCCTGCCCGTACATGCTCGTGGGGATCCATACCAGCTCCGCAGGGCCTAAGCTGAATGTCCCTTTGAATCCCCTCGGCGCAACGCCGATCACAGTGTAGGAAGTCGCGTTCAGGGTTATGGGCTTGCCCACCACATTTGCATCGGCCCCAAATCTGTCGCTCCATAAGCTGTAGCTCAGCACTACAACGTTGTTCCCGCCTGGCTTCTTGTCCTCATCGGGTAAGAAAAACCGCCCGGCGCTGGGCTGGACTCCCAACAAATCGAAATAATTCGCGCTGACCAGCAGCCCGTTGAGCTGCTTGGGCTCAGCACCCCCGCTCCAGGTCAGTGGCCCGCCGCTGAGGCAGGTGAGCCCCGTGAAAACCTGGTTCAGCCTGGCATAATCCTGAAAATTCGGATAGGACATCCCCAGCTTCGTGGCGTTTGCCTGTGTCACCATGGTCTTGGAATCCACGGTATCCATCTGCACGAGCGTGGAAATATCTGTAACGGGAAGCGGGTTGAGCAGAATGGCGTTCACCACCGTAAAGATGGTGGTGTTCGCGCCGATCCCCAACGCCAGGGAAAGTGCGGCAATCGCGCTGAAACCCGGGTTCTTCAGAATCATACGAAGTGCGAAGCGAATGTCTTGTCCCAGAGTTCCCATGTCTATCGCCTCCCCCCGGCCACCTTGCCCAGAATCACACCCTCACGATTGCATAGACGCACCATTTTCGCGCCAAGATAGCAGATTGTGCAGGAGATTGTACGTTCTGTTTTAGTTCGTGCTCGGTGACCTGCCTACTACGCCGGTTTCTTCTACGCCGACTCGGACGCGCAAGGTCTTGGGTATGAAGAAAAACGTCAAGAGAGCCCCGATCATCAGAATCCCCGCAATCATGTACAAAGCGGCGGATCTATCCGCGGAAACGAGTCTTGCCCAGATCGGAATATTCGGTCCCACATAGCCGCCCAGATTGCCAACTGAGTTCACGATGCCGATGCCAGCTGCGGCCGCTGTTCCGGCCAGGAATGCGGAGGGCAACGGCCAAAAGAGTGGCATAGAGCCAATCACGCCGAGGGTCCCAATGGAAAGAAAAATGATCGCCAGGAGAGGATTAGCCGCATACACGCCGCTCAACACCAGGCCCGCGGCCCCGGCCGTCACGTTGGCCACGTAGTGCAGGCGCCGCTCGCCGGTGCTGTCGGAATGATGGCTGAGGAGCATCATCCCGATCACAGCCACACCGTAGGGTACGGCGGTAATCAGTCCCACCTGGAGATAACCCTTGACCCCAAACGCCTTCACAATCGTGGGCAGCCAGAAGGCGATG
>OCOJ01052398.1_pt1 | contig 15060 bp, 14 predicted proteins | sample 1539251 | NCBI WGS metagenome assembly OCOJ01 (sample SAMN01911457, study PRJEB22624) | soil metagenome | biome: Soil | place: Malaysia | collected 2012-04-30 | depth RA_metagenome m | reverse complement strand
GCCCGGCTGGGTGCCTGGCGGTACGCGAACCGTAGCAGAGCGCGAAAGCGTCGGAACCCGCAGAGTGGTTCCCAACACGGCATCGAAAACGGGGATGGTTTCCTCGCGCCAAAGGTCCGACCCGGAGCGGGCAAAGCGGTCGTCGGGCGCGCTGACAATCCGCGCGTAGAGGTCACCCGCGAGGCCGCCCGGTTGCGCTGCCGGACGGCCCCGCCCGGCCACGCGCAGCACCATCCCATCTTCAACGCCGGGGGGGATGGTGATCTCCAGCGCCTCTTCCTGTGCAATCTCAGCCCTGCCGGAGCATCTGGGACACGCCTGGTCGATGACAGTGCCGCGGCCGCCACAGGCTGAGCATTCGGCAGAGTACTGCACCAGAACGTTTGCCTCGCGCGTCCTGGTCATTTTGACCCCGGTTCCCTTGCAGTGCTCGCAGAGCAACCTCCGTTGTGTTACGCCGGACTGCTTGGCGTACCTGCCGTAAAAGAAGACAGGCCGCGAGTTGACAGAAACGTCACCTTTCTCGAAATCCACCAGCAAGGTGATATCTGGCCTCTGCCTATCGACGCGAATCCCAAGCCGAGAAGCGACATACGACGCGACGAGCCTGGCCGCCTGCGTTTTGATGGTCTCGCTCCCCTTGAGTTTCAAGGAGGATCTCAGTTCATCCTCCCTCTCCTGGACCCCTTCGGGGACAGTAACTCCTACCGTGAACGTCTTCCCCTGAAAGCGTTTTGCGCCGCTGACCGCGGCCTGCGACATCTTCTTCGTTCTGTCCATCATTCCGGCACAGACGAAGCAATCCTTTGCCAGCACGATGAGGAAATTGGTTGTCGCACCCTGCCGATCCGAGCAAAGCTGGCAGAGCCTGAATGCTTGGGGTGCCGTCTGCACCCTACTGTTCCCCCATCCGGCGCATCATCTGCCTGAGCTCCCTGCCCTTACTCGTCTTCACCATAGCCTTCATCTGCTTGTACCGTGACAGGAGTTCCCGCACATCTTTCTCACTGCGTCCCGATCCCCTCGCTATGCGCCTGAGCCTCGAAGAGTTGATGCTGTCCGGGTCCGACTTCTCATCCCCGGTCATCGACTGGATGATTGACTTGTAGACCTTCACTCTACCCTCGGCCTTGTCGAGTTCCTTGACGTCGACTTGGCCCGAGAATCCGGGTATGTGCTCCAGAACCTTCTTCAGGGAACCGAATTTCTTCATCTGCTCAAACTGGACGAGAAGGTCGTTCATCGTCATCTTTCCGGACATCATCCGCTGAGTCATCTTCTCGTCGACCACCACCTCGGCGTCTTTGACCATCTCCATGAGGGCCTTCAGGTCCCCCATGCCCAGAAGCCGGCCTACGAACCTGGTTGGGACGAACTCCTCCAGATCGTCTATCCTCTCCCCTGTCCCGATGAAGAAAATCCTCGCGCCTGTGGCTGCAGAGGCGGCAAGTGCACCACCCCCCTTTGCAGCGCCGTCAAGCTTCGTAACTATGATTCCTCCCACCGGAGCGGTCTGATGGAACGCCAGAGCCTGGTTGTAGCACTGCTGGCCTATGGTCCCGTCGATTACGAGGACCGTCACGTCGGGCTTCACGCCGTTGACGACATCCTTCATCTCTTGAAGTAGTCCCTTCTCCTCTTTGTGCCTCCCAGCAGTATCTATGATTACAAGATTCTTCGACTCGGCGAACGCCTTCTTCCCTTCCTTAGCAATCTTCACAGAGTCCTTTTCTTTCTCGTCGCTGTACACCTCCACCCCGGACGATGCGGCGAGCGTCTTGAGCTGGGCCACGGCGCCCGGCCTGAACGTGTCGGCTGCCACGACCCCGACCTTGAATCCCCGCTTTGAGTAGAGACGCGCCAGCTTCGCAGTTGTGGTTGTCTTCCCGGAGCCTTGGACGCCGAGCATGATGAGTACGGTTGTCTTGTCCTTGCTCAGATGGAGCCCTCCCTCCCCTCCCATGAGCCGGGCGAGCTCCTCGTAGAGTATCGACACCACCTGGTCCTTCTTCGTGACCCCGCCCGGTGGCTTCTCATCGAGGGCCCTCTTCTGCACGCGCTCGGTGACTTCGAGGGCAATCCTGACGTTAACGTCTGACTGGATTAGGGCCCTCTGCAAATCACGGACGAACTCCTTGACGGCTTTCTCATCAACGAGGTTGGCGCCCACGAGCTTCCTCACCGCAGCCTGAAGCCCCTCCCTCAGCGAGTCGAGCACAAGACGCCGACTCGGTTCCGTCTATTTAATACCATGAGATGACATCGGAACTCGGCGACATGAGACGAGGGTAGGTGCGCTGTTTTCGGGGGGCAAGGATTCGACCTACGCCGCCTGGGTTGCCTCGAAGGACGACGAGCTGGCCTGTTTGATCACCATGTTCCCGAAGTCAGACATGTCCTACATGTTCCACTTTCCGAACATCCGATGGACCAGCCTTCAGGCAGAATCCATGGGTGTCCCTCAGCTCCCGGGAGAGACGGAGGGCATCAAGGAAGAAGAACTGGGTGACCTCCAAAAGGCACTGGCCAAGGCAAAGAAGGGGTTCAGTCTTGAAGGGATCTACACGGGAGCGCTTGCGAGTATCTATCAGAAAACGAGAGTCGAAAGAGTATGCGAAAACCTCTCGCTCCGTTGCGTCTCGCCGCTGTGGGGGATTGACCCCGAGACTCACCTGCGGCGCCTGTTGAGCGACGGGTTCTCGTGCATCATGGTGAGCGTTTCTGCCCTCGGCCTGGACGAAAGATGGCTTGGAAGATCTCTAGACCCCTCCGCAATCGACGATCTCGTCAGACTCGGCAAGAAGTTCAGGTTCCACATTGGCCTAGAAGGAGGAGAAGGGGAGACGTTCGTCCTCGACGCTCCTTCCTTCTCGAAGCGGGTCCAAGTAAAATCATCAGTGAAGCATTGGAAGGGGGACTCGGGGTTCCTGGAAATCACGGAAGCGTCCTTGGTGGCGAAGGCTAAGACGACGGAGGAGGGGGCCTGGTCCCAAGGACAACGTTGACATTCATCAACTGCCCGCCTCTCACTATGTGCAGGACGAGGGTCTGGCCGGCCAACGCGTACTCTGCCAGATACGAGGACAGGGCGTCGGTGTTAACAATCTTGGTTCCGTTCACAGACAATATGACATCCCCGCCGATGAGGTAGCTAACGCCCGAGACCAATGCCGTCTGAGTGCCGCCCCGTAGCCCTGCCTTCGCAGCCGGCCCTCCACTTGTAACGTTCTCGATAAGGACACCATAGGTGAAATTGGTCTTCTGGAGTTGCGCGAGCTGGTAACTCATGTCTACGCTTGAGATGCCCATGAGGGGGTGCAAATTGTAGCTCCCTGTCGTCACCAGCGAAGGCAGTTCCTCAAGTATGGTGTCAGAGGGGATGGCGAACCCGACCCCCTGTGAGCTGCTCACGATTGCAGTGGTGATTCCGACAACAGCGCCCTCGGCGTCCAACAGTGGACCTCCGGAGTTTCCCGGGTTGATGGGCGCGCTGAACTGGATGACGTTTGCTATGGCGAAGTTCCCCGCGAGCGACTCGGATAGGGTCCTGCCTAGCTGGCTGATTATGCCGACAGTCATGGACCCAGAGAGCCCGAACGGGTTCCCTATGGCCGCCACCGGCTGTCCTACCACTAGTTGCGACGAGCTCACCACCTGGAGAGGATGGAATTCTGAGGTTGGTGCCGTCAGCTTCAGGACTGCGAGGTCACTGTACCCATCACTCCCGACGACGCTTGCAGGGTAGGCATTTCCGTCCTGGAAAGTCACAGTTATGTCGGTTACCCCTTTGACCACGTGAAAGTTCGTGACGATGTAGTCAGCGTCGGAGAAGTTGAACACGAACCCCGACCCCAGGACTGTCGTGTTCGAGCCTCCCGAAGACAGCGTACCCTGCACCGTCACAATGCCAGCAGAGACGTCCTGGTAGATTTTGATAGAATCCAGGCTCAGTGCCGTGCCGTTGGCCCTGACCGCCAGCTCCCTCTGAAGTTCCGCGTTCTGGTTCTGGAGCGAGTTGATCAGGGCCTGGTCAGAAACCGTCGTCGTGGTGCTCGTGGCCGGACGCACGCCTGAGGTCACCGAGTAGGTCAGGGCGAAGGTGGCGACCACTGCCACCGCGAGAATCCCCCAGTAGGCGGCACCGACGCCACGTTGTACTTCCATTTCTTGCTCCGCGCCGCTATGCCCAACACAAAAACCTATATTCTGAAACGGGCACAAGGCACNCCGCTCTAGATGAAGGGGTTTTCGGGAAGAGCCGTCTGAGGCATCGATGAAGAGCCAAACCATCGATAGAGCGAAACTAAGTCTGGATCCTACTATCCTCTCCCAATCGAACAGGTTTGCAATCCCTCCGAGCCCCTGCACGTATGGGGTTCAATCGATACTGTGCTGATCCAAAGTATCCAGACCGGGAACGTCTTCCTCCTAATCGCGCACTTGGTGGTCACTAATGCTATTAATACAAGGTCGCCCGACAAACGGAGTTGAGGCACGTTCCTAGAACCACCGCTTCAGCCCTGCTCCTGGGCGCTTTTCTAATCACTGTGACAAGCCTGGTTTCGAACATAAGCCTTGTAGACATCTCGAAGCTACCCAATACGAGCAGCCTTCAGCAACCTTCCCCTCCGACCACTTTCCTCTCAAGCCAGTCCCCAAGCACCACATTTTCCCCTGGCTCCGTGATTCTACTCGCCATTGTGCTGGTTTCGCTCCTCGCTGCCTTCGTAATGGCAAGGAGACGGGGTCCGGCGAATCCCTACGCATTCTGGAGACTCGTAGGGCTCCTCGTGGGAATGGCTATCATATACGAGATAACTCAGATTCTACTATCCGTCCAATCGAATGGGATAAACACTCTCCAGGAACAACAGGCCGAGTTGGCCGTTGCCGCAATCTCGCTTGCAGTGGTCTTGGTGGCGGGTCTGGTGGTCATTACCGTTGCGATTAGAGACCGTTCAACGGCAGTTCACCTGACCGCAGTGATTGAGGAAGCTGGGTCGACCAGGGCGATTCGGCAGACCCTCAAGTCCATAAGGTCAAGGATCTACTCAATGCCGGAACCCGAGGTTTACAGGGATGCGGTGATCACCTGCTATTCTGCCATGACCAAGTTCCTGAGCAGACAGGGGGCTGAAGACAGGCCCAGCTTCACCCCTCAGGAGCTAGAGGCGAACGCCACGGGGAAGGTGGGCTCCATTGAGACTGAAGTTCACGCTTTGACGCGGCTCTTCGAAAAGGCACGGTATGCATCATCGCCTGTTACCATGCGCGATGCTCAGGACTCGGCAGACGCGCTCGAGAGAATGACCAGCCGCGAGTCTGCGGGAAGCAGGTAGGTGGATTCGCCTTGAACAAAACGAAGGTCGTCGCGACATCTGCCCTGGCTGTTGGTGCCCTCATGGCTCTGCTGGACTCGACTTCGGGACCTAGCCTCGCCCTCTTGGCTTCGAACTCGACCATGCTGCTAATCCTCACAATCATACTCGTAAGCCTGTATGCCGTCGGCGAGGAGAGGGCTGGTGCGGAGAAAAGCAAGGATTTCGTCCGACTGAGGAGGACCCCTCCAAGACAGATGGTCGGGACTTTAGTGGGGGCGAAGGATGGTTACACCTCAAACCGCAGGGAGATAGCTCGTATCCTCAGGGACGCCGTTGACGCCAAAATTGGAACCGGGATCGGCACTTGGCCTCCTCACGCCGCCGATTCATATCTCAAGAGCATCCTGGGTGCCCAGAGCTACGCCGAGTTCATCTCCGAACCTGAAAGGATGACTGCCAGAGTCGAGGCCACGAAGGGCTACATCACGCGTCTTAGGGACGTGGTGGCGTTGGTGGGACAATCAATTGGGTTCCAGTGAAACTGCCAGCTCGGCAAACGCTATCTTGGACGAGGTTTCCAAGGTGATTTTGGGAAAGCGGGAAAAGCTCGAAGCCGCCCTGACCGCGCTTCTGAGCGACGGCCACGTGTTAATCGAGGACTATCCTGGTTTAGCGAAGACTCTGCTGGCGAAGTCATTTGCCGCGGCCACCAGCTTGAAGTTCAAGCGGATCCAATTCACGTCTGACCTTCTCCCTGCGGATGTCACCGGCTCGTACATCCTGAACAGAAACACTTCCCAGTTCGAGCTAAGGGAAGGGCCAGTATTCACCAACATTCTCCTTGCCGACGAGATCAACAGAGCTCCTCCCCGAACCCAGTCTGCCCTGCTCGAGGCCATGCAAGAGAGACAGGTCACCATCGAGGGGGATACTCTCAGGCTCGAAGAACCATTCTGGGTTATCGCGACCCAGAACCCAATCGAGTACGAGGGGACGTACCCTCTCCCCGAGGCGCAGATGGACCGATTCATCATGAGGCTCGACATCGGCTACCCCACCCGCGGGGACGAGGCGGCCATACTCGCAGGCAGAGACAGAAGAGGAAAGGACGACTTCGACATCTCTCCAGTGGGGGACAAAGCAGTACTGCGACGCATGCGAGGGGAGGTCGAGAGGATCCACGTCGACAGGGCCCTCGAGGAATATATGGTGGAGATAGTCGAGGCGACACGCGTTCACAACGACGTAGAGTTGGGCGCCAGCCCCCGAGGGTCCCTCGCGCTGCTGAAACTTTCAAAGGCCAGAACTTGGCTCAAGGGAAGAGACTTCGTACTTCCCGACGACGTGAAAGCCGTGGCTGTCTACGCGCTCTCGCACAGACTTCTATTGAAGCCAGAAAGATGGATGAGCGGTGTAAAATCCGCCGACGTCGTCCTCGGAATCCTTGGCAAAGTTCCTGTCCCTAAGGTAAGCTGACGGGGTCGATGACCGAGAAAAGGAACGGACTGGTCTCCGCCGCCTTGGTTCTTGTGGGAGTCGGCGTCGTATTGAGGATGGAATCCCTAGTTGTCCTATCGATTCCGGTTGTTGCCTATGTCGTCCTCGCGGAGCTCGTATCAGGCGAGCCACACTTGGACGTAACCTTGGGCCGGGAAACCAACGCAGGAAAGGTCTTCGAAGGAGGAACCTTGGAACTGAAAATCAACATAACCAATGAAGGGAGGGCACTGGAGTTGCTTAGGGTAGAAGACACGCTCCCCGAAGGCCTGAGTGTTGCGACAGGTAGCAACGTCGCCTTTGCGAGCCTGGCCAAAAGCGGGATTTTCGAGATGCGCTACAAGGTGGGCGCTGACACCCCCGGTTCGCGTATTCTGGGCCCAATCAAACTAACGGCAACAGACTACTTTGGCCTTCGCTCAAGCGCCTCCACGATTGGCTGCCCCTTCGTGCTCGACGTTCTTCCCAGAGTCGAACGGCACCGATCGGTCCGTTTCAGGCCTAGGAGGACCGAGAGTTGGCCTGGCCAGATAATCTCAGCTAGACCCGGCCCGGGTCAGGAGTTCTACGCCGTCCGCCAATACACATCTGGGGACCCGGTGAGAAGCATCAACTGGAAGGCTTGGGCCAGGCTCGACAGAATGTACAGCAACGAGTACATGAGTGAGCTCGGCGCCGACGTGGTCGTCGTCGTGGACAAGAGCTCTACTTCCGATTTCGGCCTTGCCCCCGAATCGGCTCTGACATACGTTGAACGATGCTCAGCAGCAGTGTCCGACCATCTCCTTTCAATGGGGAACAGGGTCGGAATGATGGTGGTCGGGGAACGAGTCCTTGTGGTGAATCCCGGTACCGGACCGAGACAGCTGGAAAGGATTCTGCTCACACTCGTCCGTGCCAAGAAGGGGCCGGCCGAGAGGCTGGGCCAACTGCCGGATTACTTCTCGATATGGTTTCCCAGAGCCATCAACCTAATTGTGATATCTTCTCTAGCTGACGATGCCATCCTGCCTCCCCTCATGAGATTCGGACCACGTAAGGAACTGCACGTAATCTCCCCGTCCTTCGTAGGAGACGTTCGAGGGGAGCAGACGAACGGAATCAGCGAGGTTGCGCTCATGCTTGTTCGGCTGAGGAGGCGCGCTATCGCCGAGCGCATCCGCAGGTTCGCAGAATTTGTCGAATGGAGGACCGACTCGCCAATAGACGTCCTGCTCCAGAAGGCCTTCCCTGGGGCGCGGAGGACGGTCGCTGGATGAACTCTATCGTGGCAGTCCGCTGGTTCGCCACCATGCTCCCCGGACCTCTCGCAATGGGCGCCATTCTGACGCCCATACAGGGATACACGCTTCAGGAATACGTGGCGGTGGCTCTCTTCTTCGCCATCTTCCTAGGAGGGCTTCTGTTGCGCTCAGACAGCCTCCACATCACATCCTTCGCAGGTCTGGCCGCCCTCCTGGTTCTTGGAATCTCCCAGGCAGGATACCTCTACGCCTTTGCCGCCGTCGTTGCGCTATTGGTGGCGCTGGACTTCGTGGGGCTGGGGCACTCGCTTTTTGGGTTGACCCGGTGGAAGGCGGACCTCTCGGCCGATGGCGCATCCTCAAAATATCTCGACATCGTGACAGAACACGCCTTCCGGTCGTCAATGGTGGGAATCTCCACCTTTCTGGTTTCGGCGGCGACCATGAGTGTGCCGCTCCCTCAGCTGGAATTCGGGAATCCCGTCTCCAGCACAGGAATACTGGCGCTCGTGGTACTCCTCCTAATTCTGCTCGCGCTTTCCAGCTCAGCTCAAATCAGGAGATGGTTCCGAGGTCGACAGGGGAATTCGACACTCGAAAGGTAAATCCACAGGAACTGCCGTGCACAAACCGAGGGCGGCGGAATCAGCTTCCAGGCCGATTCTACGGATAGGACCGATCAAGGAGAGGCACGAACCGATTCTCTCGAACTTGGATTCAGCATTGGGCCAGAGCCCGGCGATTGGAACCAAGACCCGGAAAGAGCGCATCATCCATCGAGATTCCATAAACAAAACGGAACGGAGAGCCCATTCAGGCTCTCCTTTACACTGGAGCTGTGGTCGCCGTCGTGATAGAGACCCCTGTCTTCGCCTTCGATCTGTAGGCCAGATAACCTACAGCGATGGCAACGGCCACGAACGCGGCACCTGCCACTAGGAGGTCAGTCGAACTGCCTGATGGAGCCGGTTCCATGACCAGGGACTCTCCTGACGCATTCGCGTAGCCCTGCACTGAGATCGTCCCCGATGGGTCGGAGGCGGAGGATAGAGAATAGGCCTGGCCGTTGTAGGTGGCCTTGAACGAGAAGGTGTCCTGCCCTGATATCGTCTTCGAGAATGTAGTGGTGTTGGTGGCAGCGTCATAGTTCTTGGTCCAAGTACTGAGTGGGGTGTTGAGTTCAGAGAAGTTCAGTGTTGGCCTGTTCCAGAACCTATCGCCTCCGAAAGCACTGAGGAGCCAGCCAGCGGCGTTCCCATGCGATCCGAGGGAATCCATCATGGCGGACCCTGCGAGGTTGACGTCGTAGTCATGGCCTTCCAAAGGCAGATTCATCGCCCCTGTAATGGCGAAGGCTCGCCACCCAAGGTTGGCGGTCACGGTTCCGTTCACGACGCTGAAGACGCCGGACACGGTGGCGGAGACGTTGGTCACCTTGTTGATAACCAAGGCCGTTGTGTTGCCCTTGGCTGAGTAGTCGAGTGACACGGACATATTGGATACTTTGATGTGATGGTTCCAACCATCGAAGCTTCCCTGGAGTTCGAGCGCCCCTGACGAGCTGCCGTCGAATGAGCCCTTAAGGTTGAGAGACGAACTGACACTCTTGAGGTAGTCCGAGATGGTCGAGTTGGCCGGGTAGGTGAATACTATCTTGGAGGTGCTGATGCTGTCGACTTTGGCGACTCCTGTCGTCGGGTTGAGGTTGATTGTGATGCTAGAAGCAGAGGCGATTGGGCTCAGCGAAACGAGGAGAATGGCAAGGGTTGCCAGCGGGAGAATTCTTTTCGCTTGTGTTTTCATCGAGACCCTAGAACTGGGCGGTTCTGGGTTAAAACTACACTTTTGAACGAAGAATCAAACCCGTTGTTTGAACAACACTGCCGCAACAAGAAACAGTCACGGCTAGCTTCCGCCCTTGACTCGCATTATCCTGTTGCGGCCCATCATGGCCCAGTACTCGACTTCCGAGCCGGGGGCCAGGTTCCCGCTCAGCTCTGCCATCTCTTCGGGAGTCGGCTTTGGTGTCTCCAAAACTTCGAAGGTAGCCAGGTCCATTATCTGGACGGTGTTGTCCATGATTGAGGTAACCTGACCCGACCTCTTGTCAATCATCGGGATTTCGACCCTGGACTCTGCCGGCGAAACGTAGCTTTTCTTCGAACCTGTGAACAACGAGATTGCCACAAGCCTCACCTTTGCGCTCCCGTGCTTCCCGGGCTTGAAATGCTCCCGGCTCACGACTTTGCATGGTTCACCGTCAATAATTATGTAACTTCCTTCCTTGACGCTTCCTAGTTCAGCTGGCCGACTCAAAGATTAGCGAAAAGAGCCTCTTAATGTAAACTAAATAACTCTTACAAGGCACCGAGGCTTGTTAGCCGTAGTTACCCACAGAGCCATCCTCATACTGTATAATCCAGATCTCTCCTCCTCCCGCGCCATGTTTCTGGGCCTCAAACAGACGCTGGCACAGGCTGGCGTGATCCTTTTCATATTCTGGACGACCTCTTCTGTCTGGGGACCTTTCTTCGGCCAACTCTTCCTGCCGTCCTACCTCACAACCATGGCATGGATGCCGCTGTTCGTTGTAGCTGCGCTGCTCCCAGAGGGCCAGCGGGAAGCTTGGGGTAGCATGTGGCCCCTGGTTGGGTACGACAATGCCATAGACGCGATTTACACGAGGGGTCCATGGCTGGCCCGCTTCGAAGAACTTGATGAACGCGCAAGAGAGAGACAACTGACCGAAGGAATGGACGCACTGTTTGGCCGGCGACAGTCGGCATTGGTTCAGCCTGATTGATTGGCGAATGTCATGTAAACTAAATAAACATCTCACTAGAGGTACAATCTGCACGCATTAATGACATCACGAGAGCTGAACGCGCTTTGCGTTCTGTCCAGGTAAGATTGAAGGATTGAAGGCACCTCCATTTGTCTGACCCGGCATACGTCCTCGACTCTACCGCATTCTATGCAGGCATCCCTTACCAGGGAAGCGGCCGCTACTTCACAACCTACCTCGTGCTCGAGGAGGTCAAGCACCACAATGTCGGCTCTTCGCTCATCCACACCAGGGTACAGGTGACAGAGCCTTCACCCGAGTCCCTCAACAGGGTAAAGACAACCGCAGCCAAGACGGGGGACATTCGCGCCCTGTCCCAGACGGACCTCTCCCTTCTGGCCCTCGGTCTTGATCTCATGCACGCCGACGGCGGGGTCAGCATTGTCTCTGACGACTTCGCCATCCGCAACGTTGCCGAGGTCCTCTCCATCCCGCTCGCGCCGACTTCAATGAAGGGGGGCGAATGGAAGACAATCGCCTGGAAGATCTATTGCAGGGGGTGTGGGAAGACGTACACGAACCCGAAGCTCACGACCTGCCCGGTGTGCGGGACCCAGCTGGTCCGCAAGGCGTCCAATGGTTGACGCATCGACCGAGACCGACTAATTCTAAAAGGAGGAACGGCGGCTCACCGCCGAAGTGGCTGAAGCAGGCGGAAGCGCCAAACCACGCGAAGCTTNTCATCAGAGGCTTCAGCGCCGGCATAATCGTTCTAGTTCTCTGGTTCATCATCAGGCTCGGAGGGCTGGCGCCGTTCCCGCCGGAGTCAGCGCTGGTATCTCTCTTCTCGGTTATCCCAGAATCAGTACAGGAGCCAGCCGTCCAGACCCTTGGAGAAGCGGCGGGCCTCCTCGGGTTGGTCGCGGCGACCGTCGTGGCAGCAGCGGTCTACGGACTGCTGACGATCGTCTTCGAGAAGTATCTCCTCATGCGGCTTTCCACTCCAATCCGGTTATCCCGCCTTGAGAGGACCCTTGTCTTCGCGGTCGTCCCATGGCTTTTGTTTGGCATAGTAGTGCTCCCTCTTGCAGGGGAATCTTTCTTTGGGATGGGTTCGAACATCTCATCTCCTTCCATCGTCTGGATTTATCCAGCAACCACGCTCATCGTTCAGCTTCTCTGGGGGTTGATGCTCTTCGGAAGGGCCCCCGTCTCCTTGACTGTTGCTCCGAAGATCGGTGCGGACACCACCGCAGGGATGGTGCCGAAGAACGTGGACAGGAGGACGTTCATCGAGCGGGCAGTGATATTGAGTGGGTCGGCGGCCCTGGTGGTCGCAAGCCTGGGCTCAGCAATCGGGACTCTCATCTCAGAGGGGGGCCTGCTGGCCGGCAGCGGGGCCTCGGTTCGGTCTGGCACGCCAATCAACACAGGCAATCCCCCACAAATCTTCAGTGACCAACGCCTGGCACCCCTAGTGGATTCGGAGCTAACCAGCAATGACTCGTTCTACCGCGTCGCCATAGACATCTTCGACCCAAGCGTCTCTGCGTCTGAATGGTCGCTGCTTCTGGGCGGCTTGATTGGAAACCCGAAGAGCTACACACTATCGAACCTTCAGAGCCTCCCCAAGGCTCAACAGTACAGCACCTTCGAGTGCGTCAGCAACTTGGTCAACGGCGACCTGATAAGCAACGCACGGTGGGGCGGAGTCAGGTTCTCGGACCTCTTCGCCGACGCAGGGGGGGTTCCTCCGAACGCGACGTATATCATATTCCATTCCATCGACGGCTATACCGTCGGGATTCCAATAGCCAAGGCACTTGAGCAGGAGAGCATGCTCGCCTACGAGATGAACGGTGCGCCGCTTCCGCAGCGCCACGGCTACCCGCTAAGGGCGGTCATCCCTGGGCTTTACGGGATGATGAGCGCGAAATGGGTCAGACAGATAGACCTGGCCGAATCCGAATATCTCGGGTACTGGCAGACCAGAGGATGGAGCAACGAAGCGACGGTTCAGACCTCCGTCTTTGTGCGAATACCGGCTGACGGCAGTTCAGTGAGCCTGTCCCAGAGCGTCGGATCCGTGATCATCGGAGGCATGGCGTTCGCGGGCGACAGGGGGATTTCGAAGGTGGAGGTGAGCATCGACGGCGGAAGGACATGGGAGGTGGCCACGTTGAAGCCGCCCTCTTCGGGCCTTTCATGGGTACTCTGGGCCTACGAATGGTACCCTGCAACCGCTGGCGAGTACACGATTTACGCGAGGGCGACGGACGGAAATGGCCAGGTTCAGACCGACGCGCAGGCGGACCCTTTCCCATCCGGGGCGACGGGATATGTCATGTCGACCGTCAACGTCGTCCTGTAGTTTCCATTACTGCGCTGCCGAGCCGGGGGCTCCCATCTTCGCCGGCGAAGACGGCATTCCGCCAGATCTCAAGCCAAGGACGATCAGCACAAGGCCGATGATGGCGACGGCCGCCCCGACGTAGATGTAGGTGGAGACGCCACTCATGACCGCGCTCCCGGTAATGATGTTCATTCCCTGCAGTGAAAACACGATTCCCATCAGGAGTAGGATCACGCCGACCACTAGCAGACCGAGTTTTCGCGAGTTCGTAGAAAAAACCCGCGGATCGGTTCATTTAAGATTATTTCAAAATGCTGCATGCCCAACCTGAAAAAGTCGGACCGAGCCGCGTCTCATTGGTTAACTCCACTTTACCAACCAACTCAGAAAATACTACTACCCTTAAATATATGGGATAACTCCTATCGGTTGTATAGTGAGCAAATTGAGATACCCCAGGACATCGGCTCTACAAGTTTCTGACAGATGCCCCCAGTGTGCCAAAAGAACACTGGTCGAAGACGCGAACACGGGCGAGCTCTCATGCAGCAACTGCGGGTTCGTGGTAAGCGAGAACTCGGTGGACCAGGGTCCGGAGTGGCGGTCATTCGGCGACGAAAAGGGAGAGGACAGAGCCAGGGCAGGCGCTCCGACTTCCATCACCTACAGGGACATGGGACTTTCGACCATGATTGGCAACTCCAACGTGGACGCTTCTGGTCGGGCGTTCAACTCTCCGATGCGGAACACCATCGACAGGCTCAGGAAGTGGGACAACAGATCACCTGCGTTCGGGGCGCAGGAGAAGAACCTGAGCGTCGCCCTCCGTGAGCTGGAGAAGATGGCCGACAAGCTCGGCGTATCCCAGGCTGTCAAGGAGCGGGCCGCCTACATCTACCGGAAGGCACTGGAAAGGGGCCTCCTCAGAGGGCGTTCCATCATCGGCATATCCGCAGCAGCGCTCTACGCGGCGATGCGTGACACCGAGACTCCGAGGACTCTGAAGGACATAGCGGCGGTTAATAATCTGAACAAGAAGGCGGTTGCAAGAGACTACAGAATCCTGCTTAGGGAGATGGACCTGACCATGCCAGTCGCTGACGCGGCTCGCAACGTCAACAGGATTGCATCCCGGGTTGGGCTCTCCGAGAAGGTTGCCCGCAAGGCCATCGAAATAGTGAGGATAACCGAGGAGAAGGAGATTTCCGCCGGCAAGTCCCCCATGGGCCTGGCGGCAGCATCGCTCTACCTGGCAGGCGTCATCGAAGGGGAGGTCAAGACGCAGAAGGAGATAGCCGAGGCGGCCGGCGTCACCGAAGTCACGGTCAGGAACAGGTACAAGGGGCTGCGGGCCGACCTAGGCCAGCAGCTCGGCCTAGAGACCGAGCCTCAAATAGTGGCGCGCTAGTCGACCGCTCAGATGCGGTTCTACATCGTTGACGTCTTCGCCCAGACTAGGCTTGCTGGCAACCAGCTGGCCGTCTTCAGGGACTGCGCAAAACTGAGTACCAAGGAGATGCAGGCGATTGCAAGTGAGATGCATTTCTCCGAGACCACCTTCATTACCTCAGAGGCGCCTCCCGATGGAGGCTACGACGTCAGAATCTTTACGCCCAACTACGAGCTACCGTTTGCTGGCCATCCCACACTTGGTACCGCGTACATAATCCAATCTAAGATCATCAGGAAACCGGTCAAGACGGTCATCCTGAACTACAAAGTAGGGCAGATTCCTGTCACCTTCTCATACAAGGGCGACTCACCCGACGTAATGTGGATGAGGCAGAAGCTGCCCACCTTTGGCAAGACCTTCGACCGGGGTAGAATTTCGAAGATCCTCGGGCTAGAGGTCTCCGACTT
>OCOJ01012966.1_pt1 | contig 15070 bp, 16 predicted proteins | sample 1539251 | NCBI WGS metagenome assembly OCOJ01 (sample SAMN01911457, study PRJEB22624) | soil metagenome | biome: Soil | place: Malaysia | collected 2012-04-30 | depth RA_metagenome m | reverse complement strand
TTGGGGGAAGTGGGTTCCCGAGACGACCGACATGGTGCGCGGCGAGACGGACGACGACGCGTCGGTGGCTTGCATCGGTCCGGCCGGCGAAAAATTGGTTCTGTTCGCTTCCATCCAGAATGAGATGCACCGCGCAGCCGGACGCGGGGGCGTGGGCGCGGTTATGGGCTCGAAGAATCTCAAGGCGATTGCCGTCCGTGGAACTGGGGCCGTGCGCGTCGCTGACGTGAAAGCTCTGGAAGCAGCCGTCTGCGCTGCCCGAGCCAAGGTAGCTGCGAACCCAGTCGCCCAAGGATTAAACCGGCACGGTACCGACATTCTGGTCAACATTCTCAACGAGACTGGCTGCCTTCCCACTCGCAACTACCAGGACGGCCACTTCCCGACGGCTGACAAAGTCGGTGGCGAGTCGCTTACCAAGGAAGTCCTCACTCGAAGAAAGGGCTGCTTCGCATGCGTCATCAGTTGCGGGCGGGTCACGCGTGTAAGGAATCCTAAGTTCGCGGGAGAAGGCGAAGGTCCGGAGTACGAAGCAGCGTGGGGGTACGGACCTGACTGTAGCGTGGACAACCTGGACGCGGTCACTAAGGCCAACCATCTTTGCAACGAACTCGGCATGGATTCCATCTCCGCCCCGGTGACCATTGCTTGTGCAATCGACATGGCGGAATCGGGCGTGCTGCCAGCAAAAGACTTTGATGGCCTGGATCTTCGCTGGGGAAACGCCGAGCTGATCGTCGAGCTCACGAAGCGGATGGGATTGCGCCAAGGAATCGGCGACAAGCTCGCCCTCGGTTCCTATCGCTTCGCTGAGATGTACGGTCATCCGGAGTACTCAATGACTGCGAAGAAACAGGAGATCCCGGCCTATGACGCTCGCGGAATTCAGGGCATCGGCCTCGAATATGCCACGTGCAACCGTGGCGGCTGCCACGTCAAGGGTTACACGATCGCCGTCGAAGTACTTGGCAACGGCATGCGGCTTGATCCTCGTGAGATCAAAGGCAAGCCGGGGATCGTAAAGGCATTCCAGGACATGACCGCGGCCGTGGACGCATCAGGCGGCTGCATCTTTGGCACCTTCGGAATGGTCGCGGATGACTATGCAGCGATGCTGAGCGCGTTAACAGGGGTCCAGTACGGCCCTGCCGATTATGTCAAGGCTGGCGAAAGAATTTGGAACCTCGAGCGGTTGTTCAATCTCAAGGCTGGTTTCACCGCTAAAGATGACACGCTGCCCGAGCGCATGCTCAAGAGCCCAATAAAGACAGGTCCATCAAAAGGCTTGGTCAGCCGCTTGCCCGAAATGCTGCCGGAGTACTACAGCGTGCGTGGTTGGAACGATCAGGGCGTGCCATCGCCCGACAAATTGCATGAACTGCAACTGGCTTGATTAAAGGGCTGCGGACTACAGGAGCGAACCAAATGACGGTCAAATACTTTGGCGATATCCGGCCGCTCACGGGTATTAAGGAGGAAGGGTGGCCACATCCGAATCCCGACGTTCGCTCCCTACTGAACGCCCTGGGCGAAAAGCACGCCGCCCTTCGAAACCGCCTGTTCGAAGGAGATCAGCTCAGCAGCACCATCATCATTTTGGTTAATGGCAGGAGTGTCGACTATCTCAAAGGCATAGAGACACCGCTTCAGCCGGATGACATCGTGGACGTCTTCCCGGTCGAAGGCGGTGGCTAGGCTGAGTGCATTCACTTCGACACAAGAAAGTTGAGTTCGGGAGGCTCGGTTGAGTCCGGTAATCCTAGTAGTGCTGCCAATGGCAATCCTGTTGGCGGGAGTTCTGCTCCAGTGCCTGCTGGCGGGCGTACTTACCGCCCGATCAAAGGGGTGGCTTGCATTTGCCAGTGGCTTGGGTGCGTTCGCTGCAATAGTTAGCATTTGGCCAAAGATTTTGGCCGGCAAAGTCATTGACGTTACCTTGGCCCATTGGGATGGGCCTGCACAGTTCGCCTTCCATGTGGACGGCCTGAGTTTTCTTTTCGCAGTCATGGGAGCGGGCATCGGAACCGCAGTCCTCTTTTATGCCGTCGCGTACATGGAGGAAGAGAAGGGCACCACCCGCTTTTATTGCCTGGTTCTGATCTTCATAACCGGTCTCATTAACCTTGTTTATACGGCCGACCTATTCCTCCTCTACATGAGTTGGGAACTTGTCGGGTTGTGCTCCTTCCTCCTGGTTGGCTTCTGGTACACCAATCCGGATTCAGCTTACGGTGCGCGCAAAGTATTTACCATCACTCACCTGGCCGGCTACGGTCTGCTCGCGGCCGTCGTCCTCTTGTTTGTAAGGACCGGTTCCACGCGCTGGACGGATCCCCGGGTACAAGGCGCGTTCACCTCCGCGATTTTTGTCCTGATGCTGATTTCGGCTATGGCGAAATCGGTGCAGTTCCCTTTGCACACCTGGATACCATTCGCGATGTATGCCCCTACGCCGGTCAGTGCTTTACTGCATGCCGCGGTCTACGTCAAATGTGGCGTGTACCTGATGGCGCGACTGCACTCGTTCGGCCCCTGGCCTGAATCCTGGAGCCTTGCACTTGCATGGGTAGGAACCATCACGCTGCTCGTCGGCGCGCTCTTCGGTCTGGCGCAGCAGGACCTGAAACGGCTGCTGGCATACAGCACAGTGAGTCAGATCGGTTACATGATGCTGGGACTCGGATTGGGAACTCCTTTGGCCATCGCCGCCGGCCTTCTGCACTGCCTGAATCATGGACTTTTCAAGGCCAGCCTTTTTCTTTGTGCCGGCGCCGTGCAGCATGCCTGCGGCACGCGCGACATGGACCAGCTCGGCGGCTTGGGTCGCCGCATGCCGCGAACCATGCTCCTGTGGCTGATCGGGGCCGGTAGTATCACCGGTGTTCCGCTGCTGAATGGCTTTGTCAGCAAATGGCTCTTATTTAATGCTGCATTGCAAGTCCATCAGCCGATCTTGGCACTCGTTCCGTGGATCGCAAGTATTTTTACCATTTTCTATTTCTTGAAAGCGACCAGTGGCGTGTTTCTGGGCGACGAGGGTCGAGCGGTGGAGCACGCTCACGAAGTTCCCTGGACGATGAGCGCCGGAATCGCCGTGCTGGCCGGAGGATGCATCCTGTTGGGAATCGCGCCCCAACTCGCCATCAGGTACCTCATCAACCCAGTGCTGCCCGCGCTTGGATACGCGCCCCTCGGTGGCATCAGTTGGTTAGGATTCGCAGCCGGTCAAGGCGAATGGTACGCGACCGGTGGGCTTGTGTTGAGCGTCCTGGCGTTGGGATTTGGGCTGCTGATTTATTTGCTGCCCTCGCGTGGACGCAGATTGGCAGCTGCGAGCGGGCCTTCCTCTGTCTTTACCGGTGGCGAACCGCTCAGCGCAAAGGGTCGCTTGCACGCCAGCGACTTCTCGCAAGTCGTGATGCCTAGCCTCACCCCTGTTTACCGAATCCTGGACGTCGATCGTATTTGGCTTGGGCTTTGGCATGCGACCGGGCGTTTGGCATCGGCCTTGGCCCGGACGCTCAACAGTCTCGAACGTCACCCCGGACCTTACCTGGCAGGGGCGGCAAGCTTGGCCGGATTCTTCGCATCGTTTCTCTTGCCCCGCACCTCGGCGGTGCAGCGGGTGGCTGACCCGCCTTTGACCCCATTGGCAATCGGCTTATTCCTTTCGCTTGCGGGCCTGCTACTCGCTTGCTGGGCGTCGCAAACATTGAGGCGATGGACACTGCCACTAGCAATCGCCGGCATTACCGCATGTGCGGGTGTGTTAGCTTCGGGCACCAGCGAGCGTTCCATCCTTCTTGAAACCGCGTCTGTTATGGCGCTGCTGATGCTGTGGAGGACCGCCAAACCGCGGGCCTGGCAGGCATACCTGGCTGCGGTGGTTGTTTCGGCTGTGGGAATGGTAGGCGGCGCCATTGCCGCCGAACACGGCCACGTACAACTGGCTAGGGCGCTGCTGCTTCCCGGGATCGTCACCAAACTCGGTCTATTCCCGCTTTGGTTCTGGCTGCCTTTGCTTGCCGAATCTGCGCCCGCAGTTGTGGCTGGTCTCGTGATAGCGATCATCGATGTAGCAGCCTTCGCAGAGGTAGTCACGTTGCGCACCGTTACCCCCGAACTGTTCAGTCCTGCTTTGCCGTGGGTGGCGGTTGGGATCATATCGGCCGCAGGCGGCGCCTTGTTTGCACTGGCTCAACGCAATCTCAAACGCTTGCTTGCCTTCTCGACCGTAACCGATATGGGGTTGATGATCGTCGCCCTAGTTATTGGTGGGGTGTGGGGCATTGAGGGCGCAATCCTCGGCGCAGCTGCTCACGCGATTGCCAAGGCGTTGCTGTTTGCAAGCGTATCGGGGCCGGAGGCGGAGGGCGCCGCCATGGTAAATCCGCGTGGGCTCGCATCCCAACATCCGCTGCCGTGCGTCGGATTTGTCGTGGGCGCGCTGGCTGTTCTCGGTGTCCCAGCCACGGTGGGGTTTGCGGGCCATTGGCGAATCTTCTCCACGATTGCCACCAACGTGCCACTGTTCGTGGTTCTTGCGGGAAGCGCGATGCTCAGCGTGGCAACATACGGCCGTGCGATTGCTCTTTTTTGGTGGGGCTCTGAAATTCCGGCCCCGTGCGAGCGCCGATACAGCAGAGTCGCTCTGGGCGCATCAATCGTGCTGCTCGCCGTGGCGGCCTTGATCGCAGGTATCTGGCCACGCGTACTGGGAGGCCTTGCGTGAAAGATTACGGTTTCCTCTACAGGCTGGTCGAGCGCGCTCGAGAGCACTCTGCATTCCTGTTCCATTTCAACGCTGGGGCCTGCAACGGCTGCGACATCGAACTGGTCTCCTGTCTGACGCCCAGATATGACGTGGAACAGTACGGAATCAAGCTGGAGGGAAGCCCGCGTCACGCCGACGTATTCGTGGTTTCAGGCCCGATCACCCGTGCGACACGAGCCCCATTGGAGGCCGTTTATAAGCAGTTGCCCGATCCGAAGGTCGTGGTCGCAATCGGCAATTGCCCGGCCACCGGAAACGTCTTCTGGGGCAGCCCCATGATTGAAGGTCCGCTTGATCGAATCATCCCAGTTGATATCTACGTTCCGGGTTGTCCGCCACGTCCAATGGCTATTGTCGAGGGTATCGCCGCTGCAATTCATAAGCTGGCTGGCCGGCATTCAGCAGCGTCAGGAGGACAGGGATGAACCTGGCACAGGCGTTAGCTGCGCTGCTGATCTTTCCTGGCCTGTTGTATGCCGTGCCGATGGGCTGGCTGATGCTGGGCACCGAACGCAAATTGCGGGCGAGGTTCCAGGGAAGAATCGGGCCCCCGCTGATCCAACCGTTCTATGATCTGATTAAGCTGCTAGCGAAGTGGCCATTGCCCCGTGCTGCGGGCGAGCGCGCCTTGTTGGCCTTCTTCCCGCTGCTCTCCATAGGCGCCATGATCGGCGCGGCTGCCTTGCTCCCCGTCTTTCGCGGTGGAGCGGGCTTTGCGGGGGACTTGATTCTCTTGGTCGGCTTGCTCGAGATTCCTCCGGTTTGCATGGTGCTGGCAGGGTACGCATCGCGATCGATTTATGCTGAAGTTGGTGCGAATCGCGAAGCCGCGATAGATATCTCGTGCAATATACCTTTCTTTACGGCGCTGATCGCAATGGCGGCAAGTGCGAATAGCCTGCGCACAACTGCGATTGCCTTCGCGACTCCTTGGCAGGTACGCCTGGCAGCTGTGCTCGCAATCCTGATCTGCCTGCCTGTGAAACTGCGCCTGAATCCTTTTTCCATAGCGCATGCCGAACAGGAAGTGCTCGCAGGGCCGCTGATCGAAGCGGACGGGCGACTGCTCGGGCTCTGGGAACTATGTGAAGCGCTGGAATGGGTAACTTTGATCGGCTTTGTTGTCACGATTGGCATTCCCAGCCGGAGTGGCGAGTGGTGGATCGATGCCATTGTCTTCGCGGCATGCTCGCTCGGCCTCGTACTCCTGCTGACCTTGTTGGCTTCGGGGACGGCTCGCCTGAAACTCAGGCAGGCGACGCGGTTGCTATGGCGGTTCTCGTTTGTGCTGGCCGCGATGTCGCTGGGAGCGGCCTTCCTGCTACGAGGGAACTGAGATGTTTGAAATTTTCCACATTATCGGCAAGAACGTCACCGAGAAGCCCGAGACGATCCGGCTGCCGCACAGACCTGCTCCGCCGACAGGATTCCGCGGCCTGGTGCTTCTTGATTCGCAACGCTGCATCGGTTGTGGAATGTGCGCGTATGTATGCGTCAGCGAGTCAGTGACTGGCACCAGCGATGAAATCCAATATCACTGGCAATATGAACCAGGGCGCTGCACGTTTTGTGCGCGTTGCGTCGACCGTTGCCCTGCAGACGCGCTGCAAATGTCAGGTGAGTCGCCGCCGGCTTACTCACGCCCCGGTGAACTGGATGCCAGGCACACTGTGCCGTTTCCACCGTGTAAGGGTTGCGGCAAGCCGACGCGGCCTACACCCGAAAGCATGATGGGCTGGGTTGCTGAAAACATTCACGATGACGCCCGACATCTCTATGGGCTTTGCGATCGGTGCAGAAGACTGCATTACCAGACTGCGATGAAATCCATGCTGAGCGGCACTCCGAAGGAGGAATTGCCATGACGAGCCAGGAACGGCGACAGCGTGCCGCCAGCAACTGGATACCGGCGAATTTGAGCGAGATCCGCTCGATTGCCCAAGGCATGCTGGAGCGCGGAGCGCGGTTTGAAGCATTCGTGGTCACCCAGACCAAAGCTGGCGACTTGCGGTTGATTTGGAACTGGGACCTGAAAGGCAAGTTGTTTTCCGTTGAAAGCACCGCGGCGGTAAATACACCTCTGCCCAGCATTGTGGATATCTATTGCGGAGCCGACTGGGCTGAGCGAGAAGCTCGCGATTACTACGGGGTGAGCTTCGAAGGTCGCGCATCGACACCACCGCTCATGCTGCCCGAATCCGACACGCCAGGCGTGCTGTTGCGTTCCGAAGGAGGTCCCAGGTGAGCTACCGCATTCCTCTCGGACCGTACCACGTTGCCCTCGATGAGCCGTACAAGATCGAAGTTGATTGCGAAGGCGAATCCATTACGGATGCGCACATCAAAGTGGGGTTTAACTTTCGCGGCATCGAATGGCTCGCGCAACGCAAGAACATTACCAGGTGTATCGCCTTGATGGAGCGCGTCTGCGGCATTTGTTCGAACGTCCACTCAATGACCTTTTGCATGGTCTTGGAACAGATTGGAGCGATCGAAGTCCCGAAACGCGCGCAGTACATCCGAATGGTAGTCGCCGAACTCGAGCGCCTGCACTCCCACTTGCTCTGGGCAGGTGTGGCTGCGGAGATCATCGGCTTCCAAACTGCCTTTATGGAAGTGTTCCGCTTTCGCGAGCGGGTGATGGATCTGTTGGAAGCGATCTCCGGAAACCGAGTGAACTACTCCATGAACTGCATTGGCGGCGTCAATCGTGACATTACCGATCGGGCGTCGGTGGCCGCTGGAGCACGAGAACTTCGCGAAACGGTTAATCGGGTCCTCATCCCGGTCTTCACGACCGACCGCACGATCTCCGCGCGATGTCGCGGAGTCGGTGTTCTATCGCAGGCCGACGCTGTCCGGTACGGCGTAGTTGGTCCCGTCGCCCGCGCATCCGGTATCGACACGGATCTGCGCCGCGATTGCGCGTACCTGGCATATAAGGAGATCGACTTTGCAGTGCCTGTTCGAACGGAAGGAGACGTTTTCGCGAGGGTGGTAGTGCGTGCTCAAGAGATCGTGGAAAGCTGCAACATAATCGAGCAAGCCCTGGCCCAGATGCCGTCCGGCAGCCTCAATGCTGGCGATATCTATACCGTGCCGCCTGGTGACGCCGTCCTGCGCGTCGAAGCGCCGAGGGGCGAAGTTTTCTACTACGTCGAGAGTGACGGCAGCGACGTTCCGAGCCGCGTGAAAGTCCGGACACCGACATTCGCAAATATTCCCTCTGTGATGGCAATGGTCAAGGGAAACGAGTTCGCGGACATGCCTTTGATCCAGGCTGCACTCGACCCCTGCTATTCCTGCACGGACCGGTGAAACGTTGAAAGAGGTTGGATGGAGAACTTACAACATAGCCAAACGGTCGTGGCGAGCATTACGGCAGCGGAGGTGTGCAAATTACCGCTGCGCGAAGCCAGCCCCCTACGAAACCCTGTTCTGAATGTTGATCTGCTTCATTTGACCTTCGATAATGTCCTCGATGCCTCCGAATTGAACACGAACGAGGCACACGAGGAGCACGAACATGAGACTTAAAACCACTGCAATCGTGTTGTTGGCCCTTCTGGCGTCTTCCGTGGCGCTGGCGCAAGAGCGCCTGCGGATGTCGACCACCACGTCAACGGAAAACTCAGGCTTGTTAAAAGTGCTGCTCCCGCCATTTGAGAAGCAATGTAATTGCCATGTCGATGTCATTTCGGTCGGTACAGGCAAGGCGCTCAAACTGGGTGAAACGGGCGACGTCGATGTCGTGCTGGTACACGCGCGCAAACTGGAGGACAAGTTCGTCGCTGAAGGTTACGGCGTCAACAGGCGCGATGTCATGTACAACGATTTCGTCATCATCGGTCCGGCGTCTGACCCTTCACACGTGAAAGGCGCTAAGACGTCGGCCGAAGCGTTCAAGCGCATTGCCGACAGCAAATCGACGTTCATCTCCCGCGGCGACGAGTCGGGCACGCACCAGAAGGAAAAAGAAATCTGGGCAGAAACTGGTGTTACACCGCAGGGGAACTGGTACCGCTCGGCAGGCCAGGGTATGGGCGAAGTGATCACAATGGCTACCGAGCAGCACGCCTATACGCTCTCGGATCGCGGAACTTATAACGCTTTCAAGCACGGGAAGACGGACCTTGCTGTTGTGTTCGAAGGTGAGAAGAGTCTGTTCAATCCCTATAGCGTAATCGCCGTCAATCCGAAGAAATTTCCGCATGTGAAGTATGACCTGGCAATGAAGTTCGTTGATTTCATCACCGGTCCAGAGGGGCAGACGATTATCGCGAATTACAAGGTCGAAGGGGACCCGATCTTCTTCACCAATAATAAGAGGTGATGAGTGGGATCATTAGCGCAATCAGTCGTAACCGCATTCTCGCTGATCTTCTCGGCTGACCGGGAAGTGTACGCGGCGGTTTGGACTTCGGTGAGCACGGCTGCGTGGTCCACCGTGATTGCGTCATTGTTCGGACTCCCGATCGGCGTGGCGATCGGTTTGTCCGACTTTCCGATGAAACGACTCGTGGTGATCCTGCTGAACAGCCTGATGGCCATGCCCACGGTTGTCCTTGGCCTTTTGGTATTCGGTCTCTTGAGCCGGCAGGGAATGCTGGGCAGCTTCGGCCTGCTCTTCACGCCCAAGGCCATCATCGTCGGACAATCATTGCTGGCCACTCCAATTATCGCGAATTACGCGCTCAGCGCGGTACGCGCCGCCGACGCTCGCATCCTGCCGACGGCGCTGACGTTGGGTGCCGGACCGATGCAGAGCTTTACTCAACTCACGAACGAGATCCGCTTCGGCATCATGGCCGCCGTGATTGCCGGGTTTGGGCGAGTGATCTCCGAGGTGGGCGTCGCCATGATGCTCGGCGGCAACATCCGCTGGTACACCCGAACCATGACAACCGCCATCGCGCTTGAAACCAGCAAAGGAGAATTTGCGTTTGGTTTGGCTCTGGGCATCGTGCTGATGTTGATTTCCTTCAGTATTAATGTCGGCTTGAGCTTTATGCAGGAGGAACCTCAGCCATGAGGGTTCCTTTCTACCATCTCGACCGCGTTGAGGCACGTTACCAGGCAGAGACCGCGCTAATGGTGGANAATGGTGGACGAACTTGCGCTGCGCGGAGGTCAACTGAACGTCGTCGCGGGCTTGAATGGGTCCGGCAAGAGCACTCTCCTGAGCGTGCTGGCATTTCTCAAGCAACCTAGTCAAGGAATAGTGAAGTTCTGCGGAAAACGCGTCGGCTGGGACCGAGCCCAGTTACGCGAGCTCAGGCAATCCGTGACACTGGTACATCAGCACCCGTTCTTGTTCCGGGGATCGGTGGCCTCGAATGTTGCTTATGGGGCGAAAGCCAGAGGAATCGGCGGCGACGCATTGCACGAACGCGTGCGGGAATCCCTTGAACTGGTGGGACTGTCCGGCTTCGAAGCCAGAAATGCGAATCGGTTGTCGGGAGGCGAAGCACGCCGGGTCGCGCTTGCCCGCGGTCTGGCTTGCGATCCGAAAGTGATTTTGCTCGACGAACCGCTCGCATACGTCGATGAGTTGAGCACCAGGATCATCGAGAACCTGCTTGTTGCATTGGTTGACCGCGGCGTTCTCGTCGTCGTATCGAGTCACGATGCGACATTGGGCTTTCGCCTGAAGGGAAAAACAATACGCCTGCGACAAGGCAGGTTGGTGCAGGATTCTGAGGAGCAGGAAAGCTATGCCATTAAATCACCAGAAGACAGTCTGTGCGCCATGCTTTGAAGAGGCGGTACGTCTGATCCTGGACGCGGTCGCGCCACTCAGGTCCGAAAGCGTACCTCTGCTTGATTCGATTGGCCGGGTTAGCGCTGTGGACGTATCGGCTCCGTGGAGCACACCTCGTTACGACAACTCGGCGATGGATGGCTTTGCCGTTCGTGCGGCAGACTGCGAACCTGGTGCGGCATTGCCAATTGCTGGCTACATGCCTGCTGGTGCAACGCCCAATCCACCTGTCGGGGACGGCGTCGCGATCAAGATCATGACCGGAGCGCCGATCCCCGGCAATTGCGATGCTGTCGTTCCTTTTGAAGCGGCGGAGGAAATAAACGGATTCGTGCGCCTGACGAAGCCCATCATTGCGAAACAGCATGTCCGCTTTAAAGGAGAGGACATCAGCGCCGGTGAGACGATTCTTGCCAAGGGCGACGTCATTCGGCCTGTACATATTGGAGTGTTGGCATCCTTCGGCAAGAAAAACACTGCCGTCTACATGCGGCCAAAGGTCGCAGTTTTGTCTACGGGTGATGAGCTCGTCGACGACGCTGATGACCTCGTTCCCGGTAAGGTGCTGGACAGCAACCGCTGGGCGATAGCTGCATCCGTGCGCGAATGCGGCGCCATTCCCGTAATACTTGGTATTGCGCGTGACGATGCGCAAAGTCATCGCGAAAAGCTGCAAGCAGGGCTTCACGCGGACGTCCTCATCACCAGCGCTGGCGTTTCTGCCGGCGACCGTGACCTCGTTCGGGACATACTTGCTGAACTTGATGTGCGGCCGGTTTTTCGAGGAGTCCGCGTCAAACCGGGATCGCCCACCTGCTTCGGGCTGCGCGGGAGGACGCGGGTGTTCAGCCTACCTGGGAATCCAGTGGCCAGCCTTATCGCGTTTGAAGAGTTCGTTAAACCCGCATTGTTAAAGATGACGGGGCATCAGCGCCTATTGAACCCATTTCTGCCGGCGATTCTTGCCTCTGATGTTCGCAAGAGTCAAGGGCATGCCAAACTGCTGCGGGTCAGATTAGAACAACGCGACGGGATGTTATGGGCATGGAGCGCCGGGAAGCAAGATACGGGGGTGCAAAAAACTCTCTTGCGAGCCGATGCCCTGGCGCTTCTGCCGGAAGACCGCGTTTCCTTCGCAGCAGGGGACACTGTTAGTGTGCAAATACTCAACGCTGCGATGGCCGAGGCAATGGAGCCAGCTGCCCATTGCACCGCACTGACTTCTAATTACGGCGCGACGGAGACCGGCGCAGCCCGCTCCGCATGACAAGGGCGGTGATTGGTTGTGGCTGATGATCACGAAAGAACTCGGACGCCGATGACAGGGTTGACGGCGCTGCGTGTATACAAGCTGCTCGCACGTACTGTTCATCTCATCGCCATAGCCGGTTTGGTGGGAGGGCACATGTTCGGCGCACCACTTGCGCCACTCCGCCTGTTGCTCTATCTGTCGGTTGTTAGCGGCGTCGGGATGTGTGTTCTCGAGGCTTATCCTAATCGCCGCTTCTTTTGCGAAGGATGGGCCTTAATGCTCTGGTTGAAACTCGTAGTGTTGATGCTAGTCCTAATGTTTTGGAACGCTCGCCGACCCATCTTGATCGTAGCGCTGGCAATTGCGTCACTCGGTTCGCACATGCCACGTGCGCTGCGGCATTGGACGCCATTTCACAATCAATGACACCAGATTTGTAATCCGTCATCGCTGGAGCCCATAGTCAGGTGTCAGAAGACGAGAGCGTAGAGGCTGTTACGAGCAGTCACAGGAGGTCAAATGTTGAAGAGAAGTCTTCACGTAACAACCTTATTTCTGTTCATTGCGGTGAGAATCTGTTTGGGCAGCCGGGCACAGCCGATTTGACGGGGTATCGTTTCCTATAAAGTGTCGCCATTTCAATCCGGGAGGAGAAAAGCGATGTCTAACGAGCGTAGCTGTTTCAAGGTGCACAGGCAATGTCTGGCGTTCGTGCTGTTGGTCACAATGGTGCTTCTCATGACGCGCCGTCAATGCTGGGCCCAGAATGACGGGGGCTTTATCTCGCAATGGTTGGACATGTGCAACGAGACTCAGGCGAATCAGCCTCACTGGATCACTCCTTTGGCGACAGTGACCCCCCGCCTGGAACAAGAGTATCGTTTCGATGCGTTGCGGGAGAACACGGCGATTAAACCGGGGGGCGGCGGCAATCCGCTATGGAACATCGACAATGGCAAGGGCTTAGAGATTATTCCCGAGCAGCACACGGAGTTGCTGTTTAACCTCCCGCCTTACTTCGTGCACGACAATCCGGCGCCGGGGACTACTCCGAACGGATTTGGCGATGTCACCTTTCTGGGCAAATATCGCCTACTTTCCAAAAACGAAGAGCACGGCAGCTATATACTTACTTTTTTCCTGGGGGGCAGCATCCCAACCGGGGTTTACAGGAACGGAAGCGCCGCCGCGGTAGTTACCCCGTACGTAGCCGCCGGCAAGGGCTGGGGAAGTTTCGATGTGCAAAGCACACTTGGCGGTGGGTTGCCCGTTACTAATCAATCGACCGTGGGACATGCCATCGCTTGGAACACGACGGCGCAATACCATGTGCTCCACTATTTCTGGCCCGAACTGGAAGCGAACTCCATCTTCTGGAAGGGCGGTGAATACGATGGCAAAAAGCAGGCATTCATGACCCCAGGCTTAGTGTTTGGCAGGATTCACATTCACAACCGCATTGGCCTTACGCTCGGGTCCGGCATGCAAATCGCGGTGACGCGGTATCACCAGTACAACCATGCGCTCATCTTGACGGCCCGCTTACCCTTTTAGGCAGCTCACCAACTGTGCCTGCAGCGGGTCAAAGACTGCCGCTGCGGACAGCCACTGGCTGCGAAGTTCTGTTGCCCCGTACGAGCGATTGCTGCTGAAAACCCCGTGTGAAACACGGACTATCGCGTTAGACTGAAATTGGCTGCTTATGCAGGTTCACGTGCTTTTCTTCGGGATCCTGAAAGATCTTGCAGGTCAGGGAGATGAATCGCTTGATCTGCCTGAGCACGCAGTCTTGGGCGACCTGCTTGCGCATTACGAAACGCGAATTCCCAACCTCCGCAAGTTCAGGCCGTCGCTAGCTATGTCGATCAACCAAGAATATGCTGGACCGAACTCCAAATTGCATGCTGGTGATGAAGTGGCTTTGCTGCCGCCAGTAAGCGGCGGATTAGGAGACGGCGCTGTCGATTCCCTTATCACTCGGGTGAAGTGCGTCACAATTGTCCGCGAGAAGATCGATACCGCCGGCTTGCTGGAAAAAATCAAGCGCCCAGCCGATGGCGCGGTTGTCGTCTTTGAAGGGGTGGTGCGGAACAATAGCCGCGGTCGCCGCACGCTTTTTCTCGACTACGAAGCCTACGAAGAAATGGCGCTCAAGCGCATGAACGGCTTGGCCGAACAAGCCATTTCTCAGTTTCAAGTGCGAGAAGTGGCCATGGCGCACCGTATTGGGCGCCTACAATTGGGTGAAACCAGTGTGGTGTTGCTGGTCGCTTCCGAGCATCGCGCTGCCGCGTTCGAGGCCTGTCGCTGGCTGATTGACAGCCTGAAGCGGACGGTGCCTATTTGGAAAAAAGAACATTTTGCGGACGGCGCGGTCTGGGCTGATGGTGAGCCGTTTCCTGCCGACATTGAAAAGTCGGCAAACAGCTAAATGATAATAACAATCGTTCGAACATCTTGGCCGCTCAATAAGCTGTTTGGAGGGGAGGCGGCGGGAGGGCGATATGAAATTCCTGGTGCTTTGGCATTTCGACCTGAACCGGCTTGGCCCCGAGGTTGTGCGGGCTGTAACGCAGATGCCTGATTATGCCAAGAAGCTCGGAAATAAACTGGAATCCCGCTATCACGTGATAGGCAGTCACGGAGGCGCTTGGATCTACGATGTCACTTCGAATGAAGAGCTAGACCGGTTGTTGGCCATGTCTCCGGTCTACAACTACGCAAGCTATCAAGTACTGGCCCTGGCGGAAATGGAAGATCCCAGAACGGTAGTGGGCAAAGCCGATTAGCAGATCTACTTGTGGCCACGACACTCTCGCAACGGAGCGCCTCCGCTCGGAGGCTGCACAGAACAACGAGACGCGCCGACGGAGTCTCATGGCTCTCATTCTCATGGGAATTATAAGGGGTATTTCCTATCACGGTTGGCCGCCAACGTGCTCTTTCGTCAAGTAATGAGGATGTGGTTATGGCCAAGATAATTGAGTTTTATGTTCCGACAAGATTCCAGAAAAACGTGACGCCGCTGTGACACTTGCAAAAAGGAAAGGTCATAGACTTTTACCCTACGGGCAACTGCAACAATAGCCGTTGAAGCGCTTTTCATGCCCTCAAACTTTGTGCCCCATCTCGTGACCCGCTAGGGGCATGCCTGCCCAGATAAGGGCACGAGTATGACCCACCCAGCACTCGATATCACTACTTATCAAGCAAATTGCCGCTCCGGTTACTTGGCGAGGCAAGTGCATTAAAGGCCGCGTAGCTGACTGATTGTCACTGCAGG
>OCOJ01775949.1_pt1 | contig 15103 bp, 14 predicted proteins | sample 1539251 | NCBI WGS metagenome assembly OCOJ01 (sample SAMN01911457, study PRJEB22624) | soil metagenome | biome: Soil | place: Malaysia | collected 2012-04-30 | depth RA_metagenome m | reverse complement strand
GCCTTGGCGTTGGTCCTCGCCAGGTACGAAAGGCTGGCGACGGCGAAGGTGAGCTTCCTGCTGCGGGAGCTTCCGTCCTCCTGCGAAATCAGGTGGTAGAGGCTGTTGAGGCTGTCGATGATGACGACCTTCTGCTTCGATTCGAAGAGCTTCGCAAACTCGCCTTCGATGTCCGCCCCGGGTTCGGGGACACGGACAATGGTCGATTCGGCTGTGGGTTTCGGGAGTGGCGCGAAGACTGTGTCCGCGTTCGAAGAATAGAAGGCGTCGATGTCGAGGATGGAACAGGCCTCGCCGGAGTCGGCGAAGAGGCGCATCAACCTCGTGGCGAAACCCAGGTTCGCCTCTCTCCCCTCAAGGAGAAAGGTCGCCGTTCTCCCCGTCAGGGGCCCGAAGAACGACTGGGCCTGATGCCCGCCAAAGCTCATTAGGTCAGTCTGGGTGCCAGCCCACGGTATTTCAAAGTGGACCGGATATGCGTAGCTACGTCGAAGGCCAGGGCCTACTACGCCCTGGTGTCGAGACTGAGGCGAGCTGGTCTTCCCTTCACGAGCATCCTTCCGGATTCAGACTTCCGAGACTGCGAGCTTGTTCTGACGACCGCCGATGAAGCAAGCCAGTTCGGCGGGAGGGCGCTGGCGCTGGAGGAGCTGGACGAGAACCCGGGGGTCTTCAAGGGCCAGGTGGTGTCGAGGCTGAAAGGGAAGGGGGAAACAGTCCTTGTCGGCGTCGACCCGGGGAAGCGGACAGGGCTGGCGGTCTTCTACGGGCAGACAAGGTTGGCCTTCAACACGTTCGATTCGGTGAGTGCCGTGTTCTCGCGGATAGGCGCCTTCGCCAGGGGTCTTCCTTCGAGCAGGCTGCTCGTCAGGGTGGGGAACGGGAACAGGTCGATGGCATCCAGGCTGATTGACGGCCTCAGGAGGGAGGTCCCCGAGGCGACCATCGAGTTGGTCGATGAATCGGGCACCTCCAGCGGAAGCTCGAGGATGAAGGGGGTGCAGAGGGACCAGGTGTCAGCGGCCAAGATCGCATTCAGGAAGGGTGAGGTGGTCAGCCAAGGGACGACCAGAACTCGCGGCTGAAGGATTCGATCGAGCTCGGTGACAGATCCCCGACCACCATGTCCCTCCTCAGCCAGGAGGGCATCAGGTCGCGTGCGACCTGGCTCCCGAAGCGCTCGTCCAAGAAGAAGACGAGCCCCCTCTTCCCCGGGCTCCTCACGTGCCGTCCCGCAGCCTGGAAGGCCCTTCTCAACGCCGGGAGCCTGGAGAGCATCAGGTAAGAGTCTCGTTCCCCGGCGCGCTTGAGGCATGCGTATTCGGCGTACATCATCGGCGTGGGGGGCGGGAGGGCCAGGCCGACAACTGCCACAGTCCCCATGGCGCCACCGTCGAAGTCTTCCCCTTCGGAGAACCGGCCGCCCTGGACGGCGAAGAGGACCGAGTCGTCCGCCGACCTGAAGGAATCGAATACCTCCTGCGCCTGGTCGTTGGACAGCCCCGGCGCCTCTGAGACCATGTTCCTCCCGACTACCCTTTTCGACACCATCTCGCATATCGCGCCCAGGACAGAGTAGGAGGGAGCGAAGACTCCGACCCCTGAATGTGTTGACCTGATCACGGCTGCGACCCTGTCCGATATCCTCGAGTACATCTCAGGGGTTCGGAGCTTGTAGCGGGTCGATGTGCCTGTGTCTACGGCCGTCCTGACCGTCACCAGAGGCTCCGTCGACGCGCTGTAGGTCATCACCTTGCCTGGAATGAGGCCCACAGACCTGGCGAAGACAGATGACGGGTTGACCGTAGCCGAAAGCAGGACTGCGCTTCTGAACTCGGAGAGATGCTCTGACACCTCTCTCACCGGGTCGGGGTCGACGAGGCCGAAGGCGTCCTCCCACTTCACGAGCACCGAGTTTGTCGCAGTCGAGAGGCGGAGCAGGAACTCTCCCACCCGAAGAATCAGGGAGGGGAGCCTCCTCTCGTAGACAACCGAGCCCCACGCGGCCCCCGAGCTCGCGCTCAACTCGAAGGCCAGGTTCTGGAGCCAGGGCGCGCCGTTCTCGTCCCTGACCCTCTGGAGGACTGCCTCCCTGTCGAGGAGCCACCCCTGATGGTCCTCCATGACCCTACTGAGGGTCCGGTGAAGCGATTCCAGGGAGAGTGCCGCCTCCTCCATGAGCATCGCCTTCGCCTCCCTCACAGCGCCCCGCACCTGGTCGAGGGTGATGTTCGAAGAGTGTAGCCCCCTGTAGAAGTCCCTGAGGTTGTGCGCCTCGTCCACAACAAGCATGGTCTTGTTCCTTTCAATCCCAGACCTGTCGAGGAGAATGGGCGTCGCCTTCGGGTCGAAGGCGTACTGGTAGGGGACCACGGCCACCCCGGCCTGGGCCATCGCGAGCTTGGCCACCTCGTAGGGGCAGACGTGGATGTCCTCCGACCTCTTGATGAGCTCCAGATGGCGTGGAGCGGCGTCGACGACCTCGGAAGCGAGCTTCTCGAAGGCCTCGGTCAGGGGGACGTTCAGGAAATAGGAACAGAGGTTGTTGCTGACGTTGAACGTGCAGTACCAGCCGAACGACTCCTGGGGGATGGCCCTTCCGTGCCTCAGGAGGCAGTAGTCGAATTTAGAGAGCATCGAAGCCGCCTTGAAATGGTGCCTCCTCTGCAGCCGGGCGATTTCTTCCACGACCCGGCCAATCTGGCGCTTCGTCCTGCAGGCGTATACGACCCTGCTCCCCGTCTCTTCTGATGCTGACAGCACACCGGTGAGGACGGCTGCGGTCTTCCCGAAGCCGCTCATCGCTTCAGCTATCAGGGTCTCGCCGTCGAGGCACGCTTCGTAGACGCGCTGGGCCAGCTCCTTCTGGCCTGGCCGGAAGGAATCGTAGGCGAACCTGCCTTCTATCCCCACGCTTGAGTAGGTGGCCAGACTATTTTACGACAAAGGGTCGCGGCCGCCTGGGACGGTCAGACAGAGATCTTCGTCATGTATCCGCCGTCCGAGAAGAGGCGCGAGGTCGCCCTCTCGACTGCGGCCCTGTTCTCGGCCGTTGTGTAGACCCTCAAGATGTCCATGTACCCCGCTATGGAGCCGACCAGAGGGAGCTCATTCAGAGGGACGTTCTTGTGCTTGAGACCTCTCCCCTCCCCGTAGATGACTTTGATCGATGCGGTCGCCTCCCTTGCTGAGGTGTAGGGGACCGAGGGGGTCGTCGGGACGTCGAGGTAGATGTGGTTCCTGTCGACGTTCGCCTTCTCGGCGATGTCGAGGACCACCTGCTCCCTCATGCGGCTGCGCTCGAAGAGCTGTTCCACCACCCTGTCCTTGCGCTGGACGAGCTGTTCGAACACGCACTTCACTAGACGCCTGTCCCTGAAGCCCATGGCCAGCTCCCTGGCCTCCTTCCTCTCTGCGTCCACGGGGTCAAGCGTGACAAGGTCATGGAGGACCCTTTCGTCCGTCATCTCGAGGTAGCTTTCGATGTCGGAGAGGTCGGTCAGGTGGAGCGAGGCCTCGGCGAGCTTCATCGCGTATACCAGCATGAGCTCGGCTGCCCTTACGGTCCTGTGGAAGTACACAGCCTTGAACATCTCGTACCTGGCGAGAAGGAGAGCCTCGAAGGCGTAGAGGCCGGCGTTCTCTATCGCCAGGTGTTTGTCCGCCACCCTCAGTGAATCGATGACCCGCTGCACGTCCACCTTCCCGTATTCGACGCCGGTGAAGTAGGAGTCTCGCAGGAGGTAGTCCATTATGTCCGCACTCAGCCCTCCGGCTATGATCTCGTTCATGAAAGGCACCTTGGCCGTCTGCTTCCCGACGGCGAACTCGGACATCTTCTTCGGGGAGAAGCCGTGCCTGTTGAGCATGTCGCTGATGGAGGTCTCTCTGATGATTCGCTGAGAGATGTCCTCGTGGGTGGTGGTCGTCCTGTCGGCCAGGACCTCCTCGAAGGTGTGGGAGAACGGGCCGTGGCCGACGTCGTGGAGAAGCGCAGCAAGCCTGATCTCCTGTATCGAGTCTGGCTTCAGGTCAGTCCAGAGCGCGAGCGACTCCGCGAGCTGACCTGCGACGTGCATGGCCCCGGTTACGTGATCGAATCGGGTGTGGACGGCCCCGGGGTAGACCATGTATGCCCCGGCCAGCTGGTGGATCCTCCTGAGCCTCTGCAGGAAGGGGGTGTCGATTACGTCCCGCTCCGCCTCGGTCACCTTGATGTATCCGTGGACCGGGTCCCTGATTTCGGCGACAGGTCTTAGAGTCAACCCTGCCTCGGAACATCCTCTACGTCTTAAACGGTTTCTCGCTTCGCATCGAGCGCCTTCGACACGGCCGACTTCACACCCCGGCCCGTCTCGTTGATGCCCCTGTCGGCGCTGACGACCGTCCACGCGAACTTCTCCGCCAGCGTCAGGTAGGCGGCCCTGACCTTCTCCTGCAGTTCCAAGTTTCTTTCGTATGTGTCCTTCCGCTCTCCCCTCCTCGGGGCGATCTTGACAGGGGGAGCGTCCAGCACGATGGTGATGTCGGGTTGAGGGAGCCCCGACTCGAGACTGACGAGCCAATCGAGCTCAAGGCCGTTGGAGGTGCCGTAGGCGTAGTTGGAGCCGGTGTACCTGTTGACAATCAGGGCGTCATTGGTCGAAAGGAGGCGTTCGAGCTCGTCGACCTTCTCCCACCTGTTGGCCGCGTAGAGCATCGCCCGCGCCTGCTGGGGGTAGCTGGCGGTCCCGGCCAGGAACCTCCTGATCTCCCTGCCGATGGGGGTATCGTACGCCGGGAAAGAGAAGGTCCGGGTGGTCATCCCACGGGAGGCGAGCCAGGACTTCAGGATGAAGGTCTGGGTCTTCTTGCCGACTGCGTCGATTCCTTCGATTGCTATGAAGACCCCCCGGCGCCGGCTCATGGTCGGCGTAGCCGGAGCACCGTCTAAATCCGTTTCCTACAGGAAGACCGACGCAAGCCAGAGGACGGTTACGGCCGCCGTCCCGAACCTGAAGTAGCGCTTAGAGAACGCCGAGGCCGTCTGCATTATGGCAGCGAACTCCTCGAGCGCCTTGGAGCCGAAGACCCTCACCCGGGTCTTCATCTTCGCCGAGCCGTAGGAGGCAGAGGCCAGCCTCGAGTCCGCGAGCTTCGCCATCTTGACCACGGCTTCTGCAATGGTAGACGTGGGAGTTGCCTCGCCGAGTGCCTCGTATCCGCGCTCGACCGTCAGCCCCCTGGCGGCGAGGTTATGGCTGTCCGAAGTGCAGAACTCGATCAGCCCGTAGCCGGCAGAGCTGAGCGCCTTCCTAACCTCCTCCCTGATGTCGGGGACCGAGTTGTTGGCGTCGGCGAGGATGAGGGCGGACTTGGCGCCGTGCTGAACCAGAAAGAGGCCCATCCCGTTCTCTGTGATGTCTCCGCGACCGGAGAAATCGACTTCGCCGGAGTGGGAGTAGGCCACGCTGAAGCGTTCCGGTTTCGTCGCTTTCATCGCCACGTACAGGTCCCTCCATCCGGGGTCTGCGGCCACCGGGGACTGCAGGTTCGGGTCGATGGAGTTGTGGGCGTCCACGACTGATAGGTCGAACCCCAGCTCAGATGCTGGCCTGACGAGCTCCGACTCTGCGCCCGTGTCGATGTCGTCTGACCCCAACGGGGCGAAGGAGACGGTCATCAACATGTCATCTGAGAAGGCCGACGCGCTGACGTTCGCGTTCCCCACCCTTGCGTGCGTCGGACCGCGAAGGACGGCGCGAGATTCGTCTACAGCCGTCGACTTGGCCAGGTCGGCTACGGCGAGAGCGTAAGTTTGGGTGTCGGCCCGCGTCGCCAGGTTCCGCTCGTGCCCTCCTGGCCTGTGCAGGGTCATGACCTGGCCGAGGTCCTTGAAGGCCCTCGATACCACGCCTGGCAGGTCGTAGCTCCCTATGGGGTAGAAGGGTCCGGGATGCACGCCTGGCAGCACTAGGAAGGTGTCGCCCGAATTGGTGCTGAAGCGAAGGACCTTGGTGGTGACCTCGACTTCTTCCGAATGTGCTGAAATCACCCCCTCCAGCTCGTCGGCTCGGCCCGATGTCCAGGTCTTCATGAAAGCCTGAAACAGCCCGAGGGTGTCGAAGCCCAGGCTGGTCTTCTTCCCCTCAAGCAGGATGGGGAAGGCGACGAAGACGGCTAGGGCGACGACGCCGCTGGAAGCTGCGACTGGGTCGAGGTGCCCCGACAGCTCTGACAATCTGACGATAATGAGGGTGGAAGCGGGGTGTATTGAGGCCAAGACCAGAGACAGCGGGGTGCTCCGCGCGAAGGCGCCGTTGATGACCAGGAACTCGAAGCCGGCGCTGACGAAGGCTCCGAAGAGGAGCGCGTTGGTGAGCGGGTAGGAGGAGTTCGAGGCCCAAGAGTACACAATACCCATGGCTGCAATCAGGATCCAGAGGGCTTCGCCTCCAACGAGGAGCGCCTGGGCCCGTCTGAAGGTGGCGATGGTCTTCCTGTCGACCACCTGAAGGGCGCTCGATATCGCCGAGCCGGAGAGAACGTAGACGACGAAGGCTGGGATGAAAGACAGGACCCCGCCCAGCCCCCTTGAGAGGAGGACTAGGACGAGGGAGGCCACTCCACCGTAGATTAGAAGCGCCAGGGTGGAGGGCAGGGAGAAGAGATGCCTGTAGCGGCTTGCCAGTATCTCGGTGGCCGAACGCCCTTGGCTCTTACTTGACGAGGTTGAGGACAATCGAGACAGCTATCAGGGCGACCGACCCTATGAGGACTATTTCTGGCCTAATCTTCACTCCCTGAGTCTCTTCGTTGAAGAACGTGAGTAGGCCTGCGCTTGAAGCGGGCATCGGAGCGTTGTCCTTCTTGCTGCTCATTGGAGTCTCGAGGGCCTTGGACTGTTCTTAAGCGTAACGCCGAGTCACCTGCCGTCAGGGGTGGCGGCTTCCATCTCGCGGTCAACGGCCCCTATGAGGTCCAAGAACACTGCGGGAGCGAGGCCGATGGTCCAGGTGTCATGGCCAGCGCTGACGTCGAATGCCTCCCCTGGGCCTACCTCGAGCTTCGTCCCGTCGTTCATGACGAACCCGAGCCGGCCCGAGAGCATGTAGCCAACGTGTCGCACTTCGCAGGTTTCGGTCTTGGCGAAGGGTTTCATCGACTCGGACCACCTCCAGCCGGGCTCCAGTGTGCGGAGACCCATGGTGAACCCGCCCACGGTTACAAGCTGCAGCTTCGCCTTCGGCGTTACCCTAGTTTCGTCAGGGTCGTTGATGCTCGCCTTCGTAGCCGACATCTCGGCGACCTCCTTCCCTCTCTTGGTGATTCGGATCACCACCTTGGTGAACTCCTTCCCTCGCACGACCTCGATTACTCTGTTCCCGCTCTTCTTCGCCCAGGCCCTGACGTCGCTCTCTACGTGCGGCTCTGTGGCTATGAGTTCGATGATGTCACCGAGGTTCGCCTTCCGCCAGGCCTTGAAGAGGTCGGTGATGGGCGTCGGGGGGCACCAAGTTCCCCTTGAGTCGACGGTTATCCGTGTAGGCGGGCGCAGGGCTGTCTTCAGGCCGAGTCGCCCCCCGAAAAGTCGAAGGTTGCTTAAAAGACGGGAGCATGATTTTCAGAAATGATAACGCGCTGAAACTCGGCAGAGGATCTGGCTATATCGACCCAGACGTTTCCCAGGTTTGAGAAACGCCTTCGTTCTTTATTACCATATTAGAATCCGCGAATATTTGTGAGAATCGTTGGCCCAAGTGACGCAACTTAAGGCCGCAGAAAAAGGAGAGCAGACCGATAGGCTGCTCATCATCCTGTCCAAGGGGAGCATGGACATGGTGTATCCTGCATTGATGATAGCCACCACTGCCGCGACCATGGGGAGGGAAGTCCATATGTTCTTCACATTCTGGGGGCTGAACGCCATCAGCAAGAAGAGTGTGGGCTCGCTGAAGGTCTCACCCGTCGGCAACCCCGGCATGCCCATGCCGAACATCCTGGGGATGATTCCAGGGATGACCGCCATGGCCACTAGGATGATGCACGGGAAAATGGCGAAGGCCAAGGTGCCGTCTGTCCCTGACATGTTCAAGATGGCCCACGAGCTAGGAGTGAAGCTCCACGCCTGCTCGACGACCATGGAAGTGATGGGGGTCCCGAAGGCTACGTTCATCGATGAGGTTGACGACGTTGTCGGGGCCGCGACCATGCTCTCGCTGGGCGAAGGCGGTCAGATCATCTTCATCTAGGCGATGCGGATGTCTGCGGTAGAACAGCACAAGGTGGTCGACTCCCGGGGCAGCTTCTGCCCCGGGCCAATCACCGACCTCTTCAAGGCCTACAGGAGCTCTCAGCTAGGAGACGTCATCGAGCTGCTGGCGACGGACCCGGCCGCCAAGGCCGACGTGACGGCCTGGGCCCAGAAGAGCGGGAACGAATTGGTTGGTATCGTGGACGAGCAGGGGTACATGCGCATCACAGTCAGAATCACCAAGAAGAGAGGGTAGTGGCGACCATGCAGCGAGTGGTCGTCGTCGGCTCCGGGGACGGGGGGACCTTCACAGCGAACCTCCTGGCTTCCGAACTGCACGACGAGATTCAGGGGGGGCTGGCGACGGTCCAGCTCGTCGGGGAGCACCTGAAGCACCCGTTCCAGCCGGGGAACCTCGACATAGCGTTCAAGGGGGCCGACCCTGAGAAGTACGTGAAAGACGAGACCGACCTTCTCAGGAAGGGGGTCGATTTCATCCAGGACCCCGCTGTCAAAATCGACTACGCCTCGAAGTCGGTCACGACCAAGAACGGGAGAATCCTTGGCTACGACTTCCTGGTAATCGCCACCGGCGCCGTCGCCGACCCAACAAAGGTCCCGGGCCTCGCCGAGGGCTCGATGAACTTCCATACGGGCGGGAAGAACTCCCAGAAGATCTGGGAGGCGCTGCAGAGGTTCGAGGGTGGGACCGTGGTGGTGGCCATAGCCGGCACCCCGCACAAGTGTCCCCCATCGCCCAACGAAGCTGCCTTCATGCTGGACGAGTTCTTCCACAAGCGCGGAATAAGGGACAAGGTGAAGATCAAGTTCCTCACACCATACCCGCGCCCCTATCCCGCGGAGAAGATCTCCAAGGTGGTGGAGCCGATGTTCCAGGAGAAGGGCATAGATGTGACGACCTTCTTCAACGTCGATTCCGTCGACCCGGCTGCAAAGAAGATCTACTCTCTCGAGGGCGAAACCTTCGACTACGACATGCTCATCGCAATCCCACCGCACCATGGGGCCGACGTCGTCATCGACTCAGGAATCGGGGACCAAGAAGGCTACGTCCCCACGGACAAGGGCACCATGAAGGTGGTAGGCCAGGAAGGCGTGTACTGCATCGGGGATGCCACGAACATCCCGGTATCGAAGTCCGGCGTAGTGGCGCACCTGCAGTCGGTCGTTGTGGCGCACAACATTGTCTCTGAGATAGAGAGATCGAAGGACCTCCTCGAATACAACGGCAGAATCAACTGCCCGATGGAAGTCGGGCATCACAGAGCCATATTCGTCTCTGCCACGTATACTTCGCCTCCCGTCGACCAGACGCCTTCGCTGGTGAAGTACTACATGAAACGCTCCTTCGCCATGATCTACTGGAGGGCGCTCAACGGGAGCCTAGAGATGATATTCGATGTGTTCTTCGGGAAGACCAGGTTCCCGGTGTCGAAGATTCCAGAACCCGTAAAGCAGGTCATAGCCGTGAAGGTGCCGGAAGGGGGCAAGACCAGTGCATAGCGCGAAGAACGGAGATGCGGAAGAGGAGCTCTACAGGCTCCAGGCGGAGTTCTGCAAGGGCATGGCCCACCCGAAGAGGATTCAGATTCTCAGGACGCTCAAGGGCGGAGAGAAGACTGTGAACGAGCTTGCGCAGCTTACTGGAATCCCCCAGGCCAACATGTCCCAGCACCTGGCGCTCCTCAGGCAGTTCGGGCTCCTTAACACTCGGCGGGAAGGCACCAGCATCTACTACTCCATCAGTGACCACAGGATTGTCGAAGCCTGCGAACTGGTTCGGAGCTGCATTGGCGAGAGGCTGAAGAAGTCCCAGATAGTGCTGGCGGTGCCACCGTAAAAGCGGCTAGACGAAGCCGCTCTCGGTAAGCTTCGTCGCGACCCTGCTCCAGAACCCTGCGCTGAAGACGAGCAGGGCGGCCAGCACGTAGAGCGCCAGCCCTCCGGCCACCGCGACTAGAGGGAAGATGGCCGACAGTGCGGCCAGGAGGACGACGGGCGCTATCAGAAGCCCAGTCGCCATCTGCCTCAGGTTGAACTGGGCAGGCATCATCATGTCGTCCCCCTTTACCTGTATGGGGGCTATGTAGGCCGACAGGCAAATCTGAAGGACGAACGAGGCGGGGATGACCGTCAGGACTATGACCAGCCCCGCGAACTCCATCGGGTAGCCGAACGCCGCGAGGACTGCGTCGGCCACGGCGAAGGGCGTCAGGATTATCATCAGAGAAACGAACTTCGATCCAATCAAGTGCCTGAAGTATGTCGCTGGTGGGAGGGAGGTCAGGGAGAGCCAAATCCTCTCGTTGGTGATGGCCGACTGCGAGAAAAAGAACCCAAGGAGTGAGAGGATGATGGCTGCGATGAGTGCTCCGGGGAAAGTGTCGTTACCCTTTATGGTCGGGGCCTGTCCTGCATAGAGGGCGAAGATGAAGTAGGCGGCGGCTGCCACCGATGAAGCCGCCAGAATCCATTTGGTCTTCACCCTCCTCGAGACGTACCTCGACGTCCCTGCCATGTTCATCCTCCCTGCGAGAGCCATGTTTGTGATGTTCATCGAATAGATGGCGCCTACTGGGCTCTTTCCCGCGAAGCTCGTCGGCGTCCGTATGTCAGCGGAGGAGGTTCTGATGAGGTTCCTCATCATATCCAGTTCGGCCCTCGACAGGCCTCTGACCGCTGCCATGGTCGTCGCCGCTGTCAGCAGTAGAAGGGTGGCCGTTCCCATGTAGAGGTTCCCGTTGAAGGCGGAGGCCGGGGTGAACGGAACGTTCTCGAGGGACAGCAACGTCCAGCCTGCCAAGGCGACCGAGAGGAGGAGGCGTATCCGCGTCTGCAACGAAGTGGCGATTATCCCGAGCGAGGTGACAGTCAGGGCCAGAGCTATGATGTCAATGACAAGGAGCGGAGATGAGAACCCGGGGGCGAGGTAGACGAGAATGAAAAGGATGGAGGCTCCGTAGGCTATGAACTGTGAGAAGAAGATGGAAATCGAAAGGTCCCTGGTGCTGAGCGGCAGGGTGAAGAGATAGTCCCTGTCAGACTTCATGACCATCACACCGCCTGTGGCCAATGACATGGCGAAGAAGAATGCGACAACGGCTGTGCCCTCGTAGCTCAAGATTTTGGTCACGTCCGACGGAGGAGTCAGGCCGGTGGCGATGACAGCGTACAGCACTATGATTCCCATGAGTATCAGAAACGGCCTGGAGAATCGCGTGCGCAGAATGAACGTCAGTAGCTTAGGAAGCACCAGTCATCATCCTCGCTACCACCTTCTCTATCGGCTCCTCCGGAGACCCTTTCTTCCTCAGCTCCTCGATGGTTCCCTCCCAGAGGAACATGCCCTTTGATATCATGACCACGCTGTCGGTCAGCCTGTTCGCTATCGCCATTATGTGGGTGGAAACCAGGTGAGTGCCCTCCATCCTGTCCAGCATTGTGATTACCTTCTCCTGGGTCGGTATGTCGAGGTAGTTGAGAGGCTCGTCAAGCAGGAGCACCTTGGGGGAGTGGACGATTGCGAGGGCGAGGGCGAGCTTCTGCGTGTTCCCCCTCGAAAGCCTCCCGACATTCGACTTCTCGTACTGCCTTAGTTCAAGCTCGTCGAGGAGGTAGTCGGTCCTGCCCCTGACGTCCTCGACTCCTCTAAGTGCAGCGATGTACTCCAGGTTCTCTCTTACGGATAGCATCCTGTAGGGCAATGCGTCCTCAGGGAGGTAGCCCACAACGGCCTTCGACTCCGTGCTTTCAGGGGCCGAGCCGAGTATCTTCGCGAAGCCCGTGTCAGCCCTCAGCGACCCTATGAGGAGCTTCAGGGTGGTGGACTTTCCCGCGCCGTTCGGTCCGAGAAGCGCGAACCTGCCTCCGACCGGGATTTCGAAGGTAAGGTCGTTGAGCGCCAGGACCGACCCGTAGGATTTGCTGACGTGCTCCAGCTCGATTCCATTCTTTCCGCTCCAACCCGATTGTGAACTCAACGCCGACGAATAGGCCTCTGATTGGTCGGTGTATTAACTAACCTCTGAGCCTGTAAGCCTTCCCAGCCGCCAAATGTATAATTATCATCGAGGTTCATCGCGTCTCATGCCTTCCTACGATTCAGAGTTCAGGTCGGTGATGAGCAAGGTACGCTCTCACGAGAGGTGGTTCTCCGAGAGCCTCCCTTTGATAGCCAGCGAAAACCTGGCTTCTGAGCCGGTGCGGAGAGTGCTCTCTTCCGACCTCGGCCACCGTTACGCCGAGGGGTGGCCCGGGGAGAGGGTTTACGCCGGGTGCAGGTACATCGACCAGATTGAGCTCCAGGCCATAGCGCTCGGCAAGAAGCTGTTCAGGGCGGACCACATCGACGTCAGGCCGACATCCGGCGTAGTGGCGAACTTGGCGGTGTATTCCGCGTGCACCAGCCCCGGGGATACGATGATGGCACTTTCGATCCCCAACGGGGGCCACATCTCTCACGGCAAGAAAGACTTCGGAGGCTCGGCGGGAGCGGTTCACGGTCTGGAGGTCGCCTACTTCGCCTTCGACAAGGAAGGGATGAACATCGACGTCGATGAGACGAAGAAGCGCATAGCCGCCCTGCCTTCGCTGAAACTCGCCATGTTCGGGTGCAGCCTGTTCCTCTTCCCACATCCACTTAAGGAGCTGGAGCAGGCCATTCACGACAAGGGGGGGGTCATCTGCTATGACGCGGCACATGTCGCCGGGCTGATAGCAGGAGGCCAGTTCCAGGACCCGCTCCGCGAGGGAGCTCAGGTCATGACCTTCAGCACCCACAAGGTCCTCTTCGGACCGCAGGGGGGAGCCATAGCGTCCAACGCTGAATTGGCGGAACCCCTGAAGAAGGCGGTGTTCCCCGGGTTGACGAGCAACCACCACCTGGCAAACGTTGCTGCCAAGGCCATGGTCTTCGCCGAGTTCCTGCAGTTCGGGAGGAGGTACGCAAAGGACGTTGTGGTCAACGCCCAGACCCTAGCCGTAAGGCTGGCTGATCTCGGGGAGAAGGTGCTGGGGGAGAAGAACGGCTATACGAAGTCGCATCAGGTCGCGCTGGACATCACGAAGTATTCCGACGGAGGGGTGATCGAGAAGCTTCTAGAAGACCAGAACATCATTTGCAACAGGGAGCCAATCCCTGGGGACCTTCAGGCCGGGCGGCACTACACGAACCCGGGTGGCATCAGACTCGGGGTGTCGGAGCTGACGAGGCTGGGGATGGGCAGGTCTGAGATGAAAGAGGCGGCGGAGATCATCCACCTGGCCCTGGGCGGGACGAAGAAGCGCGAGGTGGTCGCGAGGGTCAAGGAACTGCGGAAGGGGTTCCAGAAGGTGAAGTACTCCTTCAGGGACTCGCCGGCCTACTCATTCGGCTAGCGTCGGCTTCAGGAAGTCGGTCAGCTCCAGCTGGTCGGCCTTCCTCGGGCCTTGGAAGAGCTGGTCCAGCTCCCGCTGAAGCATGTCGAGGCGGTTCTTGAGATACGGGTCGACGTCGTAGTCGCGTGCGAGCCTCTGAGCGATGTAGAGGTATTTCTCCACCGACGCCCTGGTCAGCGTCCCTCTGACTTCGCTCCCGCAGTTGGGGCACCTCTGAGAAAGCGGGGGCCGGCGCAGGGTCATCCCGCAGCCCTTGCACTTGAACGCCTGGGTGGCGTACTTCTTGGCGTTCCCCATTATGTCCCTGATCAGGTGGGTCCTGATTATCGACTCGACGACCTCCTTCGTCGACACCGCCTCGATGAGTGAGGCGACCTCGATCTGTTTCGAGATCTTCTCGTTCAGAGTCCGCAGGGTGGAGTAGGACCCCCTGGACCGCTTTATCGTCAGGGAAGAGGTCTCGTGAGTGTATCCGTAGTCGTAGAACTGCGTGTCCTTTTCGAGGCGTGAGCCTATGCACTCGATCATGTCGCTGACGGACTGGGCGGAGGGGGCGCTCTGGGTCTTCTCGTAGAACTCGACCGGGTAAGATGAAGCGATGTCGAAGTTGTGCGCTTGCTCGTCGACCTCGGACGGGAGTATGACAGGCTGAATGAGCAAAGGCGTGTCCATGTAGCCCCCTATCTGGGCGGGGATGTATGAAAGGGAGAAGTTGAGGAGCGAGTCCAGCAGGAGCAGCAACGAGTCTCCGTCCCCGTCGCAGTCCCGCCTCTTGGCTGAATGCCAGTAGGGGTTGGCGAAGCAGACCTGGGTCGCCGAGAAACCGACCACCCTCCCCGCTACACCCACAGAAGTGTGGGGTGCGAGGCCTATGACCAGCTTCCCCAGCAGGTCCTCGGGTTCGTCGGCGTTGTAGAACGGCTCGAGCCCATATAGGTTCTGGAGCTCGTCGTCAACGCACTGGGCCATCCTGACGAGGTCGCCCCCTATTTCGGCGGGGACTATGATGTCCTGGGGGAGAAGCTCCAGCACCTGGTCGTCCCCCTCCAGAGGAGCCCCGTCCTTGTCATGAGAGTAGCCGAGCCTGACCAGGGTGCTGATGTCCGCCTTGATGTCCCTGGGCCTGAAGTGAGTGAGCGGCTCGTTGGTCGCGTCGATTCTCAGCGTCCCGTCCTTGTAGACGTAGGTGTCGTGCCTGCTTCTGATGATGCCCTTCTCCAGCGCCTCCGGCTGCTTTGAAGCGCTGGTCAGCCCCCTCACCCCCTTGACAGGTTTGTTCGGGCTGTGAGGAATCTTCATCCTGAGCGCCTCGAGCCGCGAGCGGAAGTCGAATTCCATCTTCGAGTAGGCTTGGGTCTTGGCCCTGCAGTTAGGGCAGGAGGCATCTTGGGTGGTGGTCCCGCACCTCGGGCACGCCATGAACCGCTCCGTCGCCTCCCCGCAGACCTCACAGCGCAGCGACATCCTTCGCTG
>OCOJ01033304.1_pt11 | contig 15104 bp, 15 predicted proteins | sample 1539251 | NCBI WGS metagenome assembly OCOJ01 (sample SAMN01911457, study PRJEB22624) | soil metagenome | biome: Soil | place: Malaysia | collected 2012-04-30 | depth RA_metagenome m | reverse complement strand
CCGCCTTCTCCACGAAGTAACGACCGTGTTCGCGGGCCCGCAAGGGCGTTCGCGAAACCCCGGACGGGATCGATCCTTTCCGAAGTAGAACAAGACCCTCCCGGGCCCCGAGGGGCCCGGGGGAAGGAAAGGGTTGATCCGCTCGAGAGCGTCCTGACGGCTCCCTAGCTCGGTGGGGATCCCCCGGCCGGTGGCCCTTCGCTCCAGCTGCCCGACCCGCCGGCGCCCTCTCCGCCCGGGGCCCCGCCACTCGAGGTTCCCGAGGGCGGGGTCCAGGCCTGCGCTCCCGACGATGAGGGTTCCTTGCGTCGCCGCAGGAACATCGCGAGGAGGCCGATGACGAGGGCGATCACGGCGACCGCGAGCGCCACCGCGAGCCAGTTGTTGAACGTTCCCGTCTGGACGTACGACGGCGTCGAGGTCGGAGTGTAAGTCGCGGCGAAGCTCATCGGCGTTCCCGCGATCGTCCCGCTCCCCGAGGAGTTCGTCCCGAGCGTGTAGCCCGACACCACGTTGAACGAGTAGGTGAAGCTCCCGTTCACGAGGTAGAACACGAGCGACGTACCCGAGGTCGACTGGGTCACGCTGTTCACGGTCGCCGACCAGACCGCCCCCGACGAGAGTCCGCTCTCCGTCAGCGTCACGGCGTACTTCGAGGGCGGGATCGGCGTGAAGGTGAGCGGGACCGAGTAGTTCGCTCCCGACACCGTCACGGTGCCGCTCGAGGGCGTGAGCGAGTAGCCGGAGACCGGGCTCACCATGAAGGAGTACGTCCCGATCGTCTCGGTGAAGTTGAGCACCGGCGACATCGAGCTCATCGTGACCCCGTTCAGCGTCACCGACCAGGTCGTCCCGGCGAACAGCCCCGTCTCCGTGAACGACACGGTGAACGTCTCCTGGGGGCCCACCGGGAACAGGTCGAACGCGACCGCCGAGATGGGGTAGGGGGCCAGGTAGCCGTTCGCTCCGTAGGTGTGCCAGTCGGACCAGGTGTTTCCCATCCCCGTCGTGCAGCTCGGGTTGGTGCACACGTAGAACGTGTTGTACTCCGCGCTGAACGCCTGGACATTGGATGGGCTAAAGGTCGCGGTGGCGCCGTTGTTCCCCGTGAAGACGTTCCCCCAGACCGTGTTGTCCTCGCCCGAGAGGATATCGACCGCGTAGCTCACATCAGTGGTGAACGTGCTCCCGGTGACCGTGCTGGCGTAGGTGCCATCGAAGACGACTCCGTAGTAGTCGCCAGTCGAGCTCACTCCCGAGATGTAGAGGCCGTCGGAATCGAAGTCGTAGACGGCGGCCCCGTAGTTGGTCGTCGTGACGCCCGAGACGGTGACGGCCGTGTTGCCGTCCAACACCACCGCGGAGACCGGGAGGTCCCAGTAGGACGAGTTGACGTACGGGCTCGCCGCCGGAGCGGTTCCGGTGGCGGTGACTCCCGAGATCGTCACGACCGTGGACGACTCCACGTACGCGCCGATCGAGAAGTCGGACGCGCTCACGGTGGAGATCATGACGTCGGTGGACTCATAGACCTCCACTCCGAGCGAGAACGACCCTGCGACGACGTTCGAGATGGTGAGTTGGGTCGACGGGTCGGCATAGACTCCGAGCGAGTCGTTGGTGGCCGTCACCCCGTTCACGACGGTCGTGTCCGAACTGTACAGTTCCACGCCCGTGGAGTCGGAGTCCGCCGACACCGTGTTGATGGTGACTCCCGAGCCGTCCTCCACGGTCACTCCGGTCGCGTCGTAGACCATGGTGTTCGTAACCGTGTCCCCGGTCGAGGGTCCGCCGATCCACACCCCGTAGGCACCGTAGGTCGAGCTCAGCCCGTTGATGGCCGAGTCGGTGGTGTCCTCGAGCTGGATAGCATAAGTGCTGCTGTAGGGGATGGCGATGTTGCTCACGGTGTTGAACGTCTCGTGGGACGAGAACGCGTCCGCGATGCCCTCATTGTAGCTGCTCGTCTCGTTGACCCAGTTGAACGTGGTCATGTAGTTGGCCTCTCCGAACATCGCGTCGTAGTTGTCGTAGAGGGTCACCGAGTTGAACGTGGTGTTCCCCGAGAACGCCCAAACGCCGCCGAGGTAGGAATCGTACATCGAAATGTTGCTCGCGTTGGTGTACGAAGCGCCGTCGAGGTAGACGAGGGTCGCCTGGCTGAAGCCTCCGTCCGCGAGCGCGTTGGTAACGGTCGTCCCGCTCGCGCCGAACGCCTCCACCCCGATGGCCCCGCCGATGATGTACGTGTCGTTCACGGTGATACCGGTCGTCCCCGAAAGGAACGCACCCACCGAGAATCCCGCCGTGTTCAAGGTCGGCAGTCCGGAGTGAGTGATGTTGGACGCAAAGAACCCGGCCTCCAGGTTGTTGACCCGCGAGTCCGACGACCCGGCTCCGTAGTAGCCGGTGGCGCCCTCCTCGGCGAGGATGTTCTGGAACAAGCCGTGGGAGCTCCCGACGTCATAGATACCGAACGTGAGCTCGTCGATCGTCCCTTCGCCGTTGTGCCACGACACGCTGGCCGCGGTCTCGAGGTTCTTCACGTTGGCGTAGTTCGAGCCGGCCAAGCTGACCGCGTTCGCGCCGAAGACCGAGATCACGTCCGTGACATTGGCATGCGGGGACGCGGCGAGGTACGCTCCGAAGGATCCGTATTCGGACACCGTGCCGTTGACGTACACTCCAGGGTCGTTCCACGCGACGACCGCCCCACCGGCCGGGTTCAGCGCGTAGTACCCCGAGGGGTCCAAGTAGGATCCCGCGAAGTATCCCTCGGCGAGCTGTCTCCAGACCTGGACGTGGGTGTCCGAATAGAAGGCGACGATGGACCCGTACTGAGGTAGACTGTTCGTCACCGCGGGGAAGATCCCGAGAACCGTCGGCGGCGAGCCGATCGAGGGCCCGTCCATGTAGTACGACTCAAAGCTCGGGCCGGCCTCGCTGAACCCTTGGGTCATGCCCGAGACATTCAACACGTCCGTAACGCCGGTGGCCTGGAACATGTTGAACGAGACGAAGCCCCAGTCGTTCAGGTGGTCGAAGAACTGGGCATCCGGGGACGAGCCGTTGTTGTAGCCCGTGAGGACGGTCAACCCGAGGAATTTCACCGGCCCGCTCACCCAGCCCATCAGCACGCTGGCCGCATTCTCGGCCTGAGCGTTGCCGTTGAGGTAGAGGGGTTCCGTGTAATCCGCCGCGGTCGCGAGGTTGATGACGAGCCCCGTGGCGCTAGCCGCGTAGTTCTGTTGCCAGCGGGAGTATCCGTCCGCCAACCCCCACAGGTAGTAGGACCCCAGGATCGGGAAGACGCTGTTCTTGGGGGGAAGGTACGTCAGGAATTGGCCGAGGGAGTTGGTCGGCACCCAGGACTGGTTCCAGTACCACAGGCCGTCTCCCATGAAGACGAAGCCCCACTGGGGAGTGTTGATCTTTCCCTGGAACTCGATCTGACCCGAGGAGGCCTGGATGGTGGCCGGCGTGTTCCACATCCCGTAGAGGAGAGAAGGACCGGCGCTCATCGTGACGGTGCCGCCCGGCGCCCACGTCTCGGCGACTCCGATCGCGGTCTCGCCCGTGTCGGCACCGAAGTCGTAGGCCGACGGAACGGTCTTCCAGCCGCCGCTCGTCACGTTCGAGTACTGGAGGGTCTCCGTGCCGGTCAGGTTGTTGATCACGGCGTTCGAGCCGCCGCCCGGCCCGCACCAGACCAACTCCGCGTCGTAGTCGAGGCCGAGCGGGGAGGTGTACTTGCCGTTGACTTGGAACACCGGCTTGTGGGCGGGGGCCATCGGGTACCAGTAGTTGTTGAACGTGACGTTGTCGTAGATTCCCTGGAACGTTCCGGCCGAGTCCACGACCCGGTATCCGAACGTCACCATGTCCCGGTTGTTGACGACGCTCACGTTGTTGTAGAGGTCGATGGTCACGGGGAACCGAAGGGGGACCGAGGGGCCGTACTTGTAGTAGAAGACCGGGTAGACGGGCGTGCCGTTGTAGGCATAGAAAGTACCGGGGAGGAGGGAGCTCCCGGTGAAGTTCCAGACGTTGTCCTCAAACGTGATCCAGTTGCCGTTCATCGTGAGCACGTTCTGGGTCCAGAACGAGCTCGCGTTGTCGCCCGGAATGGAGATGTTGTACGTGACGGTGTTGAGCTGGACACCGATGTAGTACGGGGAGTTGTACGACCCGCCCGTCGCCGCCGGTGGGGTGATGAAGTAGTAGGCTCCCGGATACGTGCCGTTCGCCGCGTCGAGGGTGAGCGACCCCGCGAAGTGAGATGTGTTGTACACGTAGGGGGTCGCGCCCACGCCAATGTCCCCGATTCCCATCGGGGCGGGGTTCGACACGTACCCGGAGCCGACGGGCTGGCCGTGGTGGCCGGATTCGAGAAGATTCAGGTTCGGGAGATAGACGGAGGAGGGAGAGACCTTGCCGGAGGCGATCAGACCGGCGAGCGAGCTCAGGGAACTACTGATCGAGTTTCCCGGCTGGGAGGCGACGCTTCGCAAGGCCGATGCGTACTCTTGGGCGTTCTTGGCAGAACTCAGCGTAATGCCCGACGAGCTCGAAGACTGCTGGCTCCACGGCGAGGAGGCAGCGGCGTTCGAAGGTGTGATGGGGTGGCCCGAGGATGCCGAAGGACTCACGGCCGCGAGCGGAGAAGCGGCGGTCGAGCCTCCCTGGGACACCGCTTGAGCACGTGCGCCTCCCAGAACTGCCCCTGAGGGCAGCATCATCAGGGCACAGACGACCACGACGATCGGCAGCAACCAAACGCTCACCCGGAGACGGGACGCGGGCAACATAGGTGCCCAGTCACGAGGCGTCGCACTATAGAAACCTTCGCTCGGCGTTTGCGATATCGGTACGGCTTCCCTCGAGAGGGAGCGCGCGGGAGGGAAGGGACTCAGGGGACCCGCTCGACGCGGTCCCCGGTCGAGATCGAGCCGTCGGTGACGACCCGTGCGTACCAGCCCCGGCGGCCCAGCATGACCTTCAGAAACTCGGCACCGCGCTCTACGCCGACGTACGGTAGGAGGAACAGGTTGTCGCAGGGGGTGCACGGCTTGGTGATTTCGATAACGGTTCCCCCGATTAGAAACCGCATCCCCGGCGCGAAACCGCCGTACGGGATTCCCTCGGTCGTGATGTTCTCCCCGAGATCCCCCGGACGGACCGGCCACCCCTCGGCCGAGAGGTCGGTCAACGTCTCTCGCGGGATGAGCAGCAACGCCATCGCAGGGTCGTCGTCCTTCTCTTCGTGGCGATAACGGTTGAAGTCTCCTCGGACTCCCGCACGCGTCACGGCGATCATTGGGATAGAGGGCTTCGGGAGGCCGTGCTCTCCCCGGGCCTCCGCCTTCTGGTGAAGTTCGTAGACGCGACCGGTCGACCGGGGTTCAGTCTCCATTACGGCACCTACCTCCCTGTTCCTCTCGGCGAACGACTATGCTCCCCTAAAGGGTAGTGGTTCAGGCCGAGGGTCTCGTGGTTCGCCGCTTCCCCGCGCCCGATGCGCCGGGTGACGAGCTTTTCTCCGCGCACGCATGACGAACGGTATGGCGCGGCCGGTGGGCGCGGGGGTCCTGACGATCCTGGGCGGACTGTTCATCCTCGTGGGCGGGCTCGCGTTCGCGCTGATCGGCGTCATCTTCGCGGTCTTCGGGGTCAAGAGCGACGTGTTCCTCCTCGGGCTCGCGCTCGGCTTGCTCACGATCCTGGTCGGCGTCCTGATGGTCGCTGTCCCTTCTCTCCACTCGCTCTGGGGCGCGCTCGCGATCATCTTCGCTCTCGTCAGCATCGTCGTCGCGCTCGGCGGATTCGTCATCGGGTTCATCCTGACGTTGATCGGGGGGATCCTCGCGCTCGTCTGGAAACCCCCGACCCCGTCGGTGTTCGTGGTCGAGGCGCATCGAGTGCCACCCCCGGGATAGCTCCCCTCGTCGGCGTCGTCGGTCCCCGTGCGACTATCGGGGATTGTGGGAGAGAACAGGAAGGTCCGTGAGTGACGTCCTCTTCGACCTCGGATTCGGCCTTCTGCTCGGGTTCTCCCTGACGATCCCGCCGGGTCCGATGAACGCGTTCATCGCGGCTCAGTCGGTGCGCGCGTTCCGCGACGGGGTCACCGCGGGCTTGGGGGCGATGTGCGCCGACCTCGTACTCGGGCTCCTCGTCTTTTTTCTCCACTCGACCGTCGACCTCACTTCGGTCGTCCGTTGGATCTACGTTCTCGGAGCCGGCGTGATGTTGTATCTCGGGGTCAGCTTGCTTCGTCGCCCCGCCGGAACCTCCGCGTCGAGGACGGCGGGCCTCGCGACCTTTGGAGCAGCGTTCGGGCTCGGGGTCTCGAATCCGTTCCAGATCGTTTGGTGGCTCACGGTCGGCCTGGCGTTCGCCTACCTCGGGGGATGGGTCCTGTTCGTGGGGCTCTTCGGCGCGATCGCGGTCTGGATCGTCGTTTTCCCGGCGCTCCTTCACGCCGGAGCAGAGAACCGGCCGAGGGTCGCGAAGTGGATGGTGATCATCTCCGGTCTTCTCATCGTCGCATTCGCGGCGTTCCTCGTGGCCGTCGCGCTCGAGGGGCCGACCTGAACGTCGCGGTCAGCGGGACCGAAGACGGCTCGCGTACTCCTTTCGGAACTTCGCCACCTTCGGGGCGATGATGGCCCGGCAGTAACCGCTTCCCGGGTTGCGTCGGAAGTAGTCCCGATGATACTCCTCGGCCGGATAGAACTCGGTGAAGGGTGCCAGCTCGGTCACAATCGGCCGCTTCCACAGCTTCTCGGCCCCCAATTCGGCGATCACCGCCTCGGCGGTCGCGCGCTGTTCGGGGGTGTGAAAGAAGATCACCGAACGGTACTGGGTGCCCACGTCGTTCCCCTGGCGGTTCGGCGTCGTCGGGTCGTGCGTGGTCATGAAGATCGTGAGAAGGTCTCGGTAGCTCAGTACGCGAGGGTCGAACGACACCTGGACCACTTCGGCGTGACCCGTGCGTCCCGTGCAGACCTGTTCGTAGCTCGGGTGCGCTACGGTCCCACCCGCGTAGCCCGGCAGTACGCTCAGGACCCCCGAGAGCTCGGAGAAGACGGCTTCCGTACACCAGAAGCATCCGCCCCCGAGGGTCGCGAGTTCTCTCCGCTCGAGCTGGGACGGTTGGGCTTCGGACACGGGGTTCCTCCTGCGGGCAGCGAACGCGGTCGAGGCCGCTCCGTGCCGCGGGGCCCGAGGCGGCTCGAGAGATTTGAGTTCCCGGTTTCCCGTGAGGCACTAGGTGGCGAGAGGGCGGGCGCCGCGGAACACGAAGTACGGAGCCAGGACCGAGAGGATCGGGACGAGCACGAGGAGGTACTCGACGCCCGGGAACGACACCACCAGCGACACGAACGGACCGATCAGCACGAGCAGCAAGACCGCGTAGAGCGCGGCCCCAACCCCCATTTCCCTTGTGTGGTAGCGAGAAGATCCGGTCCATAGGCCGAGGACGATTCCGACCCCGCCGAGCCAGGCCAGCCAGAACCCCAGGACGGCGGTGTACGCTCCGAGGGGTTCCCCGGACCGTAAGCAACTCAACGCGTGGGTCGGGCGTCCTTGGAGGCAGCCCAGGAAGGAGTCGGCGGACCCGACGATCACCACCGCCGCGACCAGGATGAGCAGGAACCCGACCGCGCCGACCAGGCATAGAATGGAGGCGACCCAGAAGCGGGAGTCGACCTTGCGGAGGTGGGCGAATCCCCTTCGGTAGAGGAACAGCGAGAAGAGGAAGAGCAGCGACCCGGCCAGGATCAAGAGCGCGATCGCGTCCACGAGGGCTGTCTGGTGGAGCGATAGGAATCCGGTCGCGGCGTAGGACGCCACGAGGAGGAACCCCATCGGAATCACGATCACGAGGAGCGCCGCCGCGAGACCGACTCCGGCGCCGGTCGCGATCCGGAACAACCCCTTCTCATCCTCGGCGGACCGTGCGACCGGTACGTTCACCATCTCCCTTCACCTGCGGTGCGGGGAGTCGGACAGGTTCGGGACGGCAAAGTAAAGCCGGGACAAAACCGGGACCCCCGATGGGGGGAACACATCCCTATCCATAAACCCGCGAACTCCCCGGTTTTCCCGGCCGCGGGTGGTCGACCCCCACGGTCGACCCGGCGGTCCGCCCGCCGAGTCCGGGGAAGTGGCAGGGACCACTCACTTCGTGCGGACGACGAATTGAACTTCGGTGTGGGACCAGGCGTTTCGGTCCGTCCAGGGATTCCCGTGGTAGATCTCGCGAGAGGAGACCACGGACCGGATCGTCTTGTCGCGCTTTCGCCAGCGCGTCCAGTCGGAAAGCCCGTGATACACAAGACGGGGGGAAACGACCTCCGGGTCGAACTGCACGCGGGCGACCGTGGCCGCCGGGAGGGTCCGCACGCGGACTCGGCCCTCGGACGTCACCTTCCCGCGGACCTCGACCCCCGTCTCCCACGTACGGTTTCCGGGCTCTCGGAACACCCATCGGCCCGTACGGACTCCCCGGGAGCGAGCCCACTTTGCAACTTCCTCGAACCGGGCCCGGATCCGCTTCTCGCTGTACGGTCCAGTCCACCGAATCGCCGCGATCCGAATCGAAGGGGACTTCCTGAGCTCAAAGTCGATGGTCATCGAACGCGCTCCGGACCCACGATACGAGTGGTGACATTTAATGGAGTAGGGCGGCGGGAGACGTTCTTTCGTGGAATCCGGTCGGGGGCGATTCCGCCGCTAGGAGCTGGGATCTTGAACCATCGGGAGCTCGAACGGAGCGCCCCGAGCCGAGCTCGGGGCCGGGAACTCTCGCACGAACCCACCGTAGAAGGGAACCCGGGTCGTGATGACCGTGCGGAAGGCCCCCCGCAGCGCGTCGTCGTCGAGGCCCCGCGTCGGGACCAGGTCGTCGTTCCGGTTGAGGCAACCCTTGAGCTCCCCCCGATGCGTGACCCGGATGCGGTGGCAGTTCGAGCAGAATTCTCGGTTGTAGACCGGGTCCACGACCTCCACTTCCGCGCCGCGCACGACGTAGACATGCCGGTGGTGCATCTCGCGCACGTAGACGTGGGACGAATTCTGCTCGAGCCAGTCCTTGACCTCCTGCATGTCGACGACCCACGAACGGTGGTCGATGAGTTCGGGCATGAACTGGATCAGCTGCAGCTTGAGCCCGTCCGAGGACCCGACGAAGTCGATCATGCGGGGGATGTTGGGGAGATTGCGTCGGAAGACGACCGTGTTGAGCTTGACCGGCTTCAGTCCGACCCGCAGGGCCTCCCGGATGCCGCGGAGCACCGGAGCGAGGGAACCCTTGCGGATCGACCGGAACTCCTCGGGGTCCGTCGTATCGACCGAGACGTTCACCCGCTTGAGGCCGGCGTCGCGCAGCGCCTCCGCCCGCTTCTCGAGCATTGACCCATTCGTCGTGAGCGAGACGTCCGGGATCTGGCGGACGGTCCGGTCGATAATCTCCTCGAGGTCCGAACGAACGAGCGGTTCTCCGCCCGTGAACTTCACCGAACGAATTCCGAGCTCGCGCGCGACGACCACGAGCCGCTCGACCTCGGTCGGGGTCATCTCGTCCTCGTGCGCGGCGCGGGGCCGCGCGACGGGACCGAGGCCCTCGTCGTGACAGTAGATGCAACCGAAGTTGCACCGCTTGGTGACGCTGATTCGGATGTCGGTGACCTCGCGTCCGAACGCGTCCGCGAGCATCACCTCCTTGAGACGTCACCCATCTTAAAGGCCCCGAAGCCCGAAGGACGACAAACCAAGAGCTTCGGGGCCCCTCGAGGGTCGGACGGCGAAGAAGAGGACGCCTTGGAAGGGGTTCCCTCCGCAGCGGCGGGTCCGAACGCTCGGAACGGAACCCTCCGTCACGGAGGCGGGGTCGACCTTAGGACCCAACGGACCTTGGCCTTCTGTCCGTTCAGTGCGTGCGTCGCCCCGGGAAGATCGGCTCCGGCCCAGAGGGCGGGGAGGGCATGGGGTGGACCGGCAGCGGGGTCGACATCGATTACTCCGAGAGCAGCTTCTCGAGGCGCTCGTAGAGCTCCTCGAGCTCCTTCTCCTTCTGCCGTCCGCCTTCCCAGCGCGCGTTCACGACCTGGACGAGCAGGTCGGCGACCTTGTCCATCCAAGGGCCCTCCTGCGCGTCGAACCGCTTCTTCACCTTCTCGCGAAGGAGCTCGTTGTACGCCCGGTACGCCGACCAGACCCACGGCCCGAAATTCGCTCCGCTCGACTCACAGTCGTCTCCACCTTCGTGCATTTCTTCCTCGTGGAACTTGGGTTCCGCTCTCCCCACCTCGAGGGGGAGGATATTGACCGGGTCGCCCGAAGGCCGGTCACGGGGGAGAGACGGGGCGGAGCTTCCGCCGAACCGCGCACTAAGTAACGAGCGAGTTACCGACGGGATAAATGCGGCCTCTCCGTGTCAATCCCGATGGCGACGGAGTCGAACGACGCCCTCACTACGTCTCCGCTCGGTTTGGACGAGCGGGTCCTCGCGACGCTCGAGGGGCTCCACGGAAGCATCGCGTTCAGCGGGCTCCGACGTGCGTTGCATGCTCACCCCGAATCGCTCTCCCGCTCGCTGCGTCGCCTCGAACGTGAAGGGCGGATCGAGCGGTCGGCGGGCGGATACCGGGCTTTGGGGCCCTTCTCCGGTCCCGCCCCCCCTCAGGCGTCGGATCGTACTCGCGCCATCGCGCACGTTGACCTCCCCCCGGGTGTCTCACCGGACCTGGTCTTCAGTCGCCTGACGGGCCGTTGGTTCGGGTCGCTTCGGTGGGTCGGCGTCGTGGACCACCCGACCGGGCGACTGCTCGCCTGGGCGAAGCGGGACGGGGATGGCTACGTGCTGCTCGGGATCGAGCGAGGGGTCCTGCGAGTGTTCCTCCGCGACGACCCTTCGAGTGGCGGGGACCCCGAGGAATCCGAGGACGCAGCGTACGAGCTCCTTTCCCATGCGGTCGAAGCGATTCGACCGACCGCACGCTCGCCCGTGCCGTCGGTGATGCTGTTCGGCGCCGGCGACCTGCTTCCTGAGCCGCCGTCGGACAACTAGTTCGTTGGTTGTCGCCGACGGGCAGCCTCGTTCTCGCTCGGGACCTACTTCCGACGGTGCCGCGGGACTCCGAGCCGACCCCCGCGGGTTAATGTGGGGTGAGCCGCCTTTCGGGGGGGAGCCGATGTCACCGTACCCGTCCGGGGTCGCGCAGCCGCCCGAAGCCGTCCGGTCGCGCTCGGTTGGATTCGGCCCGGCCGCGCCGGAGGGAGTCGCATCCGCGCTCGAACCGGGCGCCCCTCGTCCCATGGGGCGCGGGACGACGCTCGAGGTCGACGGGATTTCGAAGTCGTTCGGGTCGGTCCAAGCTCTCGCCTCGGTGAGCTTTACCGTGAGGGCCGGAGAGATCGTCGGCCTACTCGGCCCGAACGGGGCCGGGAAGTCGACCGCCATGAAGGCGATCCTCGGGATCGTGCCCGCGGATTCCGGGGAGGTCCGTCTCTTGGGCCGCGACGTCGGCGAGGACCTGTCGTCCGCGAAGCGCCATATCGGCTACGTCCCCGAATCCCCCGCGCTCTACGAATTCCTGACGGGAGCGGAGTACCTCGACTTCGTGGCCGACATGTACGGACTCGAGGCGTCGGCCCGGAAGGAGCGAATCCAGCAGTTCCTGACCGGCTTCGAGCTGGACGGCCATGAGAATGCGCTCATCAGCGGCTACTCGCAGGGGATGCGGCAGAAGGTCGCGCTCATCGCGGCGTTCGTCCATCGGCCCCAGCTCCTGCTTCTGGACGAGCCGCTCAACGGGCTCGACCCGCGGTCGGCCCGGATCACGAAGGACCTGCTCCGGAATCTCGCGGACCACGAACGCACTGCGGTCCTGTTCAGCACCCACGTCCTCGAGATCGCTGAGGCGATCTGCGACCGCGTGGTCATCCTCCACCGAGGGCAAGTCCTCGCCTCCGGTCCGTTCGCTACCATCCGCGACCGCGCGGGCCTCGCCGGTCAGGACCTCGAGGAGGTCTTCCTCAAGCTGACCGGGACCGGCGACCTCCGCGAGGTGGTCGAGGCGCTGAGCCGGTAGGGGGCCGATGGAGCTCCACCGCGTCCGTCGTCTTGCGTGGACCCTGGTCGCCTCGCAGCTGCGCACGGGCCGAAGTTCGTCCGACCCGAAGAGCTTCCTCGGTCGCCCGGTTCTCATCGGAGCGGTCGACGCGGGGCTCTTCCTCGGCGCCTTCCTGTTCGTCTTCGCGGCGATCCGCACGAGCCCCGTCTCCCCCTCGACGCTCGGCGACCTCTCCGAGACCTTCCTCCCGTTCATCCCGATCGTGGCGGTCGGTGTCGTACTCGTCGCCGGCATCATGTTCGAGCTCGCCACGACGTCCAAGTTCGCGGGGAGCGACGCGGCGAACTGGCTCCCGATCACCCCGGGCGAGTACCTCCTATCGTCCGTCTCCGCGATCGCGTACACCTACTCCCCCACGGTCGCACTCGCCCTCGGGGTCTTCTTCCCCGTCGCCGTGCTCGGAGGGCAGTCCGCCCTCTTCGTCGCGACGAGCGTTTTCGCCGTCGCCGCCCTCGTCGAGGGAGCCGCGCTCGTGGAGATGGTCCGCGCGGTGACCCAGCGCGCGAGCGAAGTGACCGCGGGCCGTCGCGGACAGGTGAACCTCGTCGTGCGCGCGGTCGTCCTGGTCCTCGTCATCCTCGTCCTTCAGCTCGCCTTCAACCCGCTCTTCATCCTTGGAGCCGCCAACCAGTTGTCGGTCGTCGGCCTCGTCACGGCGCTGGTCCCGTTCTTCTGGCCGACCCAGACTCTCGCCCAGTGGGTCTGGGGCGACCAGGCCGCCGGCACCGCGTTCGCGGTCGGCTCGTTCCTCTTCCTCGGCGCACTTCTGTACGCGGCGCAGGACCTCAGGGAGCGGTTTTGGGCCCCGGCACCGGTCGAGGCCGAGCTCGAGACCCACGAGTACGCGCGTCGCAACCGGTTCCTCGCCTTCCTGCGATTCAACGGCGCCGAATCGGCCATGGTTTCGAAGGACCTCAAAGGGCTGTTCCGTCGCCGCGAGATGCTCCCGACGCTGGTCGTCCCGATCGTGCTGGCCGTTCTGGTGCTCGTCGAGGGGCCCGTGCTGGGCGTGCTCGGCCCGTTCATCTCCGCGGTGTGGATCGGATGGGTCGCGGGATTCTTCGCTCTCCTCGTGAGCGGCGCCTCGATGGGCCAGGAGCGCCGGGCGGTCCAGTCCCTCTACGCCTTCCCGCTCGGAGCGCGGAGCCTCGTCCGAGCGAAGGCGATGTTCGTCCTCGTCCCGTCCGTGACCACGGCGGTCGCGCTCGCGCTCCTCGTCGGGTTCGCGTTCGGGATGTCCCTCCTCGAGGTCGGCGGGATCCTCCTGCTCGTCGTCGCCGCGGCGGTCGTCCTCACGTTCTGGGGTCTCGCGTTCGCGTCGCGCTACTCCGATTTCCAAGAGCGACCCCGGCCGCAGTTCCTTCGGCCCGGGGCAATGCTCCTCGCGACGGGGTCGGGCATGGTCCTGCTCTTGGCGATCATCGTCCCCGGCACGATGGCCATGCTGCTCCCCTCATCATTCTCCCTGCTGCTCGGCCTCGTTTCGCTCCTTCTCGCGGTCGCGGCGGGAGCGCTGGCGTTCCACTGGACCAACTCCGGGTTCCGCGATCTGATGCACGAGCTTCCGTTCTAACCGAGCCGTGTCAGAGGGGAGCCCCGCAGGAGGGGCACCGTCCGTCGAGCTCGTTGCCGAGCGCGCTGCAGTAGCGGCAACGCACCTTCACGACCTGTCGCTCGATGACGTGGACGGAAGTCTCTCCGGCGCCGGGAGGCGGGGGCAGCGCTCGGCGTGCCTGCGCGATCGACGCGGTCCAGGCGTCGGGGTCCAGGACGTCAAAGGACGGACGACCCTGCGACGTCTCGAGGACCAGCCGAGGAGCGCCGACCCGGGGCCGACGGACGGAGACGTTCGTGAGGTCGTGGAGGGCGACTTCGAACTGCGTGTCGGTCTCTCCGGACGCCCGGCGTCCGACCGGTGCTTCGAAGACCAGCCGGTGGTTCGTCAGGTAGAGGACCCCCGGGCCCTTGGGACGGGCGCTCGACGGCCCCTCCGGAGCGGCGACCGCGTACGCGCTCCTCAGGGGGACCTCCCCGTGGCCCAGAAGCATCTTCCCGGCCGACGGCCGCGCAGACTATTACGCTCGTGGGCGCCCGCGGGCCCGGCGGGAGGCACTCCGGAGTCTTTCCCGGAAGACCGGGGGAGCTCGTTCGGTTGCGACCGTGAGCGCGACCGGGGAGAGGCGCCCAACGTTCGCCCGGAGGAACCTCTCCGTCCGAGCGCGGTCCTCCTTCCAGCATTCCCGAAGCCAGGTGCCGACCGCCCGCTGGACCCAGCGCTCGGGGTCGTCCAGGAGCAGCTCAAGGATCCGGAACGGTCGGTCGAGCTCTCCGTCCCTCACCCAGGCACGAAGCGCATAGGTCGAGGCACGACGGCGCCAGAGGTTCTTCGAGCGAGCCCAATCGTGCAGGTCCTCGAACCGCGACGGCACGGCGGCGACCCAGGTCGCGACCGGACCGGACGCGAGGCTGTCGGAGAGCGCCCAACCGGACGCCGCGTCCACCCAGCGCGAGGCCATTCGGTACGCCCTCGCGTCGTCCCGGAACGCAGGCCCCCGCAACAGTTCGATCGCCGTCATCTTCTCCTCGAAGGTGGGTCGATCCCAAAGCTCTCGGACCAGGCGCCGCGCCTCGCGCGGTGGCAAAGCCCGGGTTCGGGCGGTGGCGCCCCGCGCGACCCGTCGTAGGTCCGGGACCGAGACTCCGAGCACCGGCACCGGGGACCCGAGATACGCTCGTAGCGGTCCGGTATCGGCCCCGGAGCGGGCCACGCGGAGCTCGCGCGAGACCCGGCGCCGCTCGCGCGCGACCCAGGTCGGGGCAGCGGCCGTCACCAGCCGAGCGGAGTGTCCCGGTTCTGCTCGTCGAGCCATCGCTTCAGCGGGGCGAAATAGTCGAGCAGCCCCTGCGAGTCCATCCGTCGTTCGCCGGTGATCGTCTCGAGGGCGTCCGGCCATTCGTGGCTCG
>OCOJ01035282.1_pt2 | contig 15106 bp, 10 predicted proteins | sample 1539251 | NCBI WGS metagenome assembly OCOJ01 (sample SAMN01911457, study PRJEB22624) | soil metagenome | biome: Soil | place: Malaysia | collected 2012-04-30 | depth RA_metagenome m | reverse complement strand
CCCATTTTCGGTTTGCTGATCGATATTGGAGCGCTGGTCAGTATGTTTGCGGGAACGCTGGCTTGCGTTACGGCGGCTGCGCGCGTGCTTTTGTTGATGTCCTACAACGGGCTGGCCCACGACAGTTTGCGAGCTACGCACCAGCGCAACGAAACGCCCGGCCGCGCCATTATCGTCACCGGAATTGCCGCCGGACTTCCGGTGGCCATACTCGCGGCACGAGGGGCCAGCGGACTCGATGTGTACGGATGGATGGGCTCACTGGCCACCTACGGTTTCATTGTTGCCTATGCCCTGGTGAGTCTGGCCTTGCCGGGTTATTTGAAAAGCCATGGAGTCCATCGCGCCAGCGCGCAGTTGCTTTCCTGTCTGGCCTGCCTTGCCATGCTGCTTGCGCTGGCTGGCAATCTCTATCCGGTGCCGGAGGGACCGTACGGCAAGCTGCCCTATATCTACTTCGTTTATCTGGTGGCCGGAATGTGCTGGTATTACTGGCGCACACGCAATAGCGGGCCGGCGTTGGCCGAGATCGAGAGCTAGAGCGGCTCCTCTGTTTCGGGCTGCACGATCAGCAGCAGAACAATACCAATTACAGTGAACATGCGGAACGCCGCCTCCTGGCCGTTCCACGTTCTGGACTGCCACATCAGAAACCACTCGCCGCCAACGCCCAGAAAAGCGACCAACCACATCAGCAGACCAAGCGTGAGCCCAGCGATGGCCACGTTGCCGGCGCGGCGAATGGAAGCCGCACTCCCGCGCAAGGCCCGAATCAAACGGAATCCTCCCCACCAGCAAAGGATCATGGTCACGGCTTCCCAAAGGATGATGGTCAGATAGAAAAGCGTATGCCAGGCGGGCGAATTCAGAGCCCGCCACATCCCGCGATTGCCGGGGAAGGTCGAATCCATCATCAGCACGTGGCGGACAAACTGGAAATTCGAGTTGTAGTCCGTGAGGTTGTTGAAGACCACGAAGGTATAGAAGAGCGCTACCCCGAGCACAAGCAAGGATTTGGCAACGCGAAGGATCATCGTTTCACCGGCGCCGCGAATGTCTTGAAGTAGGCAATCAGGGCCTGGAGTGTCGCGTCATCATAGCCGGGATTGCCGGGCATCTGGGCATCTCGAGCCTGGGCCTGCGGATTGTGCACATAAGCCGCGAAGTTTTTCGGAGCTTGCGCTGCAAAGAGCGCGATTCCCGCCCAGGTCAGCTTGCCTTTGAGAGGTTCCTCGTCCTCCGGTCCATGACAGCGCCAGCAGTTTTGCTGGGCAATCTGATAGCCAGCCTGGACGGCTGGATCTGTTGCTGCGGCGCCGCGGGGAGCGATCGCAGATAGTGCTGTTCTTTCGTTGCGAAATTCCAGTTGAACCACGCCCCAAGGAATTTGCGCTTCCTCCTGCTGCGCCAGAATCTTAAAGCTGGGCGTGAAGTGCGGATGGGTGATCAAATAAGGTCCCATCGACGAGCCAGAGCCATCCTTGCTTTTCGGCCAGCCCGAGGGCGGTTGTCCATTGATCTCCAAAGCCAGAACGGGGTTGTGGGCGTCGACGTAGGCCTGTGAATAATGCGCGCGGTACCAGTCATCACAAATCGCGACGACCAACGCGCTCTCCCCGTCGGTGGCCAATCTGCCCGCAAGTAGCTTGAGTTCCACTCCTCTCACCTGAACAGGAACTGCAAAATTGGGATCGTCCGAAACCGCAAAACTCACTTGAGGGAGGGCGAGCAGTTCCTCGCGGCGAAGATAGCGTTTCGGTCCCGGGGGGAATCCGGTCAACGCTCCAGAAACTTCCAGGTCCAGAGGCGATGCGCGCTGCTGGTGCGAAATCCATTTGGGTCCACTGGGAGCGGGCCTGGGTCCGACATTTGTGGATTGCGAAACGCAAATGGCAGGAAACAAAAGAAGAACGGTGAATACGAGGAAACGCCGGGAAGCTCGTCGAGGCATGGCACATGCTAGCGCAAGAGAATCTACCTGCAAGGAAAAAATGCGCCGTGCGGGCTGAACGTAGCAGGAAAAAACGCCGGAACGTACTTTGCACCACGGGATTGCGCTGTGAAACCACATTCAAGTTTCAAAACGAATGAAAAAAACCAATGAAGGACAGAAAAAGTTTGCGTTTCGATTCCATGGCAATTTGGCTTAATTTCCTCGGAACGGTTCGACAGGAGGTGGGGCCAAGCGGGGGATTCGCTATTACAAAGAGGTGCTTGGTCTATTTCTCAAAGGTGACAGCGCAGCCTGTCGTGCAATCGTTCGGAGGAAACGGGGAATGACCAAGAAATCGGGAATAGTTTTACTTTTTTTTGCCGCAGTAACGATCGTGTGTTGTTCACTTTTTCTGTTTCCAGAGGTGGCATACCCACAACAAACCCTGGGCGGAATCACGGGAACAGTAACGGATATATCCGGCGGAGCCATAACGGAAACGCAGGTCACTGTTGTCGCAGAGGGCACGAATCTAACACGAACGCAGAAGACCAGTAGCAACGGAAGCTACGATTTTGTGCATTTGCCCATCGGATCCTACACGCTGACGTTCTCCCACGATGGCTTCCAAACGCAGAATATTCCCGGCATCGTGGTTCAAGCCGATCGCACGGCCACGCTGAATGTGACCCTCAAAGTCGGGCAAGTGGGAACGACGGTCACCGTTGAGGCCGACCCGCTGCTGAATGCCGTGGACACAACCAACGGCTACATTTTGGAAAAGGACCAGATTGAATCTGTCCCCTTGCCAACCGGGAGTTTCACGGGACTGGCCATTCTGTCTCCCGGCGTGAACGCCGAACTCTCCAGTGGAACGGGTGTCAACAACGGCCTGGGCAATCTGCCAATCTGGGCCAACGGCCAGCGCGACACCAGCAACAGCTTTCTGCTGAACGGAGTGGATGCCAGCAACCTGTTCAACGGCAAGAGCACCAGCTCGGTGGCGTCGGCGCGCGTGGTGAACAACACCGGTATTGGCGGCGCAGCGAGCCTTTCGAGCACGACGGCATCGCCCATTCAGAGCACCGCCTCGCCCTACCTGGCAATTGGCCAAGCCTTGCCAACACCTGCTCCGGAGAGCATGCAGGAATTCCGGGTAAACACTTCGATGTATGACGCGCAGCAAGGGTCCACCAGCGGCGCGCACATCGACATGAGTACCGCGTCGGGGACGAATGATTTCCATGGAAGCGCCTACGTTCACCGGGGGACGGATTGGATAAACGCCGCGCCTTATTTCTACAAAGCAAACGGCAACATCCCGGATAGCGACAAGGTTCCTTCCCTGCATCGCTATACTGCCGGTGGCACTCTAGGCGGCCCGATCCTGAAGAACAAGGTGTTCGCTTTTCTCAGCTACCAGCACATCCACGATTCGGACCAGGAAATTGGCAGTTCCCGAATCGCAGTGCCTGCGGACCTTACGGACGACCGCAGCCCCGCAGCGCTGGCAGCGATCGCTAACGGAAATTTCCCTGCAGCCGCCCCGACGTCGCCGGCCGTTGGAACTGCGCCGGGTGATATCAATCCCATGGCCTATGGCCTGCTCAATTACAAGCTTCCCAACGGCAAGTTCCTAATTCCTTCGGCGGGGAGTTTCGTGCCCACGATCAACTTCCCAGAGAATGTCTTTACCCCCGGTACTGCGTATTTCCTGGCAAACCAAGCGGTATCCAATGTGGACTGGCTTGTGAACTCCAAGGACACCCTAGCACTGAAGTATTACTACCAGCACGATCCAAGCATTGCGCCGTATGCATTTTCCGGGGTGCCAGGTTTCACGCAGCATCTCGACGCCGGGAGCCAAGTAGCCTCCATCAGCAACACGCAGACGATAAAGCCCAACCTGAGCGTGGTGGAAGTCTTTGGCTTCATTCGTGAAAAGGTGTATAGCACCATCTCCCAACCTTTTACGCCACAACAGTTCAGCGCTTACGTACAGCAGCTCACGGGCTTGCCGGCATCGGAAGCGACGATGAACACGTTTGGTTCTACTACCTTTCCCGGCATTTCGATTGTCGATGATTACGGCAACTCCGCGCCTTACAACGTGAACTTTGTTCCCAACGCAGGCGTGAACATCGGGGGTGGTTCCAACTCCCAAGGAGCTTTCACCGGGGTGTTCCAAAATCGGTTCATGCCGTCGGCGAACGCAACCTGGACCCTGGGCCGGCACACACTTACATTTGGCGGCAGCTTTTCCTACACGCAGTTGAACACACGCGATGACAGGACCAACAAGGGCGTCATCGCTTTCGCGGATTTCTCCCAGTTTCTGCAGGGACAGGAAACTTCGTACAGCCCGAACGGGTTTGTCACCAGCACGTTTCTGCAAGGCGACGCCAACCGCTACTATCGATCGAAGGAAACCGGCCTGTTTTTCCAGGATAAGTTCCAGCTTCGATCCAACCTCAGCCTGACGGCCGGCTTGCGCTTCGACGACCACGGAGGGCTTACGGAGAAGTACGGCCGCCTCTACAATTTCGAGCCCTCGCTGTACTCCTATGACGCGACCACGGACACCATCACCTCGAACGGGTTGATCATCGCCGGCAACAACGGTTTGTTTCCCACCAAGGGTGTGAGCGACTCCACGTTGACCGGAAGGCAGTGGGGCCTTGCGCCTCGTCTCGGGATGGCCTGGAGTCCCAAGAAATTCAACAACAAGGTCGTTGTTCGCGCCGGTTGGGGAATGTACTACGACCGTGGCGAACTCTTCACTTATCTCTCTCCGGGCGTGGCAGCAGGCGTCATTCCCGGCGGACCATTCGGCGTGAATCAGTCGCCGCCCTTTGTCAATTCGCAAGTCTGCACGGCGATTGGCAGCTATTATGAAGGCTTTATTCCTACGTGCGACCCGACGCAGCCGAACGGCGGCTCGTTCAATAATCCCTGGGGTGCGACGCTTCAGGCTCCGCCGACCGGTAATCCCGCGACGATCACGCTGCCCAATGCGGCGGCAATCGAAAATGGATCATCGCTCTTTGCCTTTGCCGATTACAACCGCAAGAACAAACTTCCTTACACCCTAAACCAGACTTTGAACATTCAATGGCAGCCGCGGAACGACCTTATGATCGAGGTCGGCTACGTCGGTAACCTCGGACGCCATGAGGTCATTCCCATTCCTTTCAACCAGGCAGGCATTGCAACTCCCTCACACCCCATTCATGGCCAGAACTACACTTATGGATACAACGTCCTGGCGCCGCCGGGCTGCAATCCAGCCTTGAACCCTGCGGCATGTGGGTACACACCGACGTGCAATCCCAACGGCGTTACTTCCGGGTGCGGATTCATGGGGCTTCCAGATGGCACGTCCATGGTAGCGACGTATGAAGGGGGCAACGTGGATCTGCGCGTTCCTTACATCGGCTACTCATCTGAATCGGAGTCTTACACAGCGGCGGGCATCTCCGCCTACCATGCGCTCCAGGCGCACGTGGAAAAACGTCTGAGCCACGGACTGCAGGTCGGCTTTTCTTACACCTTCTCCCACGCAACCGATGAACAAAGCGCTCTGGGTCTCTTCTACAACGGCAACAATCCTTTGAATCTGCGCAGCGGATACGGACTGTCCGACTTTGATCGCAAACATGTGATCAACTTCACTTACCTCTACCAATTCCCCAATTTCTTCGAGCAGGCCAGCTTCAAGGGCAAGCTAGCAAACGGATGGGCTATTGAAGGACTTGGTATTTTTCAAAGCGGGCAGCCTTACAGCGTCATCGACTACTCGGGAGCGGTGGGCAGCATCTTTTACGGCACCAGCGACGGCATCACCAATCCGATTGTTCCGCTGACCAGCAGTTGCTCGCCGTCAAAGGCGCTTACGGGTAACAGTGGAGCCACACCTGGATTGCCCGCCTTGAATGCGGCTTGCTTCACCTTACCGCTGCTGAGCCCGGGCGATTTGGGCGGAGGAATTCCTGCCGGTGACACGTTTGAAACAAACTTCACCACTGGTCAGCGCAACATTTTCCGGCAAGCCTGGCAACGGCGCATGGATGTCTCTCTGGTGAAATGGACGCAACTGACGGAGCGGGTAGCGGCGAAGTTCAGCTTCGACGTATTCAATGTGACCAATACGACGAGTTTCGACATCCCGGTCGACAATGTCTCTCAAAACCTGTATTTCAACGACTTCCCGGTATATGGCGCGCCGCTTTACTCGTCTCCCACGGCGAGCGGGCTGGGAATCGTGAATAAAATCATTGGCAGTCCAAGGCAAATCCAGATGACGCTCACTTTGAAATTCTGAACCGGCCTTCGCCGTGTGGATCGGGCGGCTCTATTCCTGGCCGATATCCTCGTTCCACACGGCCGGATTTGCCCGGATATATTCAGCCAGGAGGGACATGCACTCGGCCGATTCGAGATCAATTACCTGGATCCCAAGGGAACGCAGCCAGTCGATGCCTCCCTGAAAATTCTGGCTTTCGCCCACAACCAAGGTGCCAAAGCCAAACTGACGAACCAGGCCGCTGCAATACCAGCAGGGTGCCAGGGTAGTCACCATAATCAGGTTTCGGTAGCTGCGCTGGCGGCCGGCGTTACGAAAGGCGTCCGTTTCCCCGTGCAGGGAAGGATCCCCAAGCTGCACGCGGCGATTGTGGCCTGCACCGATGAGTTTTCCCGTTCCATCGAAGATGGCCGCACCAATCGGGATGCCGCCTTCCTTCAACCCTAGGCGAGCCTCGGCGAGCGCAACGGCGAGCATCGCCTCATAGTCCGACTTGGCGTGCATTGTTAGCTCCTACACGGAAGAGGTTGAAGTCCTCCTGCGGATGTGGAACTGAACTCGTTCTTATATCACACCGTTCGCAGCAGCGAATCATGCTCCATGCGCACACGGCTTTTTCAGAGAACAACTGATGTTCATGCCGGAGATCCGCTTGGTCTGGCCGTCCGGAGGGGCATAGCCGCTGCGGACAGTCCAAAGACCCTTGTCCTTAAACTGCTCTTCTGGACAGATGGCAGGTTAGGCGCCAAGGGGTAGCTTGCGAGGCACAGCCCTATCCCAAAGTTGAAGTTTTGGAGGCATTATGCGCAGCCTCAAGTACCTGCCTCTGGCCCTGGCGTTTAGTGCGATTCCGTCGGCGGCGAATACTCAGCAACCGACGACCCTGAGCGAAGCAGTGGACAAGATTGTGGCGCAGGAGCAGATGGAGATGCAGTTGCTTCGCCAATACTCGCCGCTGGTGGAGACGTACATCCAGTATGTCCACCCGGATAAGCAGCTAGGGGAAGTGCCTGATGGCGACAAATACTTTCTTGGCCGGGCCGAGCTGGCGAACGGCGTGGAACTCCAAGCGCTTAGCCGTGACTCTGGGACGAAGCACAAGATTTTCGGAGGTTGGGGGGAATTCTTCTCCATGGAATTTCTCCCGCGCGGTTTTCTGCAGATGATCTACCTGGACATGAATGGCTTCGACCGCCAGCATTNGAATTCTTCTCCACGGAATTTCTCCCGCGCGGTTTTCTGCAGATGATCTACCTGGACATGAATGGCTTCGACCGCCAGCATTACAAGTTTGCATACGTCAGGCGCGAGTTTGTGGGTGAAGTTCGTTGCCTGGTCTTTGACGTCGACCCGCTGCCAAAAACCGGCAAAGGACGTTTCGTCGGCCGCATCTGGGTGGAGGATCAGGATTACCACATCGTACGATTTAATGGCGCATATGGCGGGACCTCCCTTACCAGCAACTACTTCAATTTCGAAAGCTGGCGGATGAATGTCGGAAAGAACCAATGGCTGCCGGCCTTTGTCTATAGCGAAGGAGCCAGCGTCCACGATCCGACGGCAAGAAGCTTGGGATTCAAGGCTTTTCGAGCGCAGACGCGCCTTTGGGGCTACGATCTTGGCCAAGTTCAAAAAGAGCAGGAGCTGAGCAAGATCTTTGTGGAAATGCCGGCCTCCGTAAGAGATCAATCTGAAGCCGCCAACGATTACTCGCCGCTTCAGGCAGAGCGTTTTTGGGACCGGAAGGCTGAAGACAACGTCACCGATCATTTGGAGCGGCAGGGCTTGCTGGCGCCGCCCGGGGAAGTGGATAAGGTGCTCGAGACGGTGGTTAACAACCTAGAGGTGACCAATAATCTCGACATCCAGCCGGAAATTCGCTGCCGCGTTTTGATGACTTCAACGCTTGAGTCGTTTACCATGGGCCACACCATCGTCTTGAGCCGTGGGTTAATCGACGTGCTCCCTGACGAAGCCAGCCTCGCCGCCATCCTGGCGCACGAGTTGGGTCACGTCGTGCTCAGACATCGTATGGACACGCAATTTGCGTTTTTTAACCGCTTGCGATTTGACGAAAAGGGAACGTTCCGCCATTTTGACTTTGCTCGCACAAGTGAGGAGGAACAAGCGGCCAGCCAGAAAGGGATCGAACTACTGAGGAACTCGCCATACAAGGAACAGTCCAACACTGCGCAACTTTTTCTTCAACTCCTCAAGAACCGCTCCAAGGAGATTCCTAATCTTGTGAGTTCGCATCTCGGCGATAGCTGGATCCTCAGCTCCACGGTGTTTTCTGGCCAGCCGTCCGATGCGAAGCCAGCGGTAAACGTCATTGCTGCGTTGCCCCTCGGTGGGCGCATCAAGGTCGACCCATGGAATGACGAACTGACGATCCTCAGGGCCAAGCCGGTAAGCACCATGGCCGAAGACGAGAAGAAACCGTTCCAAATTACTCCGTTCGCGTTCTATCTGACCCGCCAGGGGGGAAACTCATCCACAGAAGCTCCTGGCGCTGCAGCGGCGAAGTTGGATGTAGATGCAAGACCTTAGGTCGCTCAAAGGGCCAGGGACGCGACAAGCCAAGGACTGTTGCCTTTTTCTCCCATCAGACTGTTTTTCTCTTGGAAATTCCGCTCTTGGCGGGATAAGGTTTCGCCGAGCCAGCCCCCTTGAGGTCTCCATGAAACTGCTTGTAAGAATTTCCCTGCTGTCTTTTTCATTCTGTATTTTAGCTGCCGTATCCGGTGGAGGGTCGAAAAAGCCAGTGGATCCTGGCGTACGTGGCGGGCCGGCAGGTGCAGGTGGCCCGCTGAACGGTCTGAAGGCGGACGAAATGGCATTCTTCCAGGATGGCCAAAGCCGCTTCGCCGAGATCGAAGTGGTGCAGGGAGGCACGAACAATGGGCTGGGCCCGCGATTCAATTCGAATCAGTGCTTCTCGTGTCACTCGCAGCCGGATATGGGCGGATCAAGCCCGGCCAAAAATCCCCTGCTGGACGTTGCCCACTTGAATGGGGCGAAGAACACGGTGCCATGGTTCATCACGGCAAACGGCCCGATCCGCGAAGCGCGTTTCAAGGAAAGCAACGGCGTCAGCGACGGTTCGGTGCACAATCTCTTCGTGATCACGGGGCGAAGTGACGCCCCGGGTTGCAACATCGCGCAACCAGACTTCCTGCCCGCCGGAAACCCGCTTACGGGACAAGGCGGGAATCCGAACATCATTTTCAGAATACCGACCCCTGTCTTTGGCGCGGGGCTAATTGAGGCGGTTCCCGATTCCGTCATCCTCGCCAATATGCAGGCCAATGTTCCCCAGAAGTCGGCGCTAGGTATTTACGGGCATGCGAACGCGCACCTTGGCGGGAATGTAAACCGCAGCGCCAACGACGGGACCATCACTCGTTTCGGGTGGAAAGCGCAGAACAAATCCCTGTTAATGTTCGCCGCTGAAGCCTACAACGTGGAAATGGGCATCTCCAACCAGTTGTTCCCTCAGGAGCGCGACGAGACTCCCTCCTGTCTTTTCGTGGCCAATCCCAACGACACGCTCAACTTTACGACTCCGGCCACTAGCGCTGGCACGACCAATCCGGCCGTCATCTCTGACATCGAAGCGTTTGCCAACTTTATGCGGATGCTCGCTCCTCCGGCTCCCGCGCCCGACACCCCGTCTATCACGAACGGACGAGCCGCCTTTACAAGAGTGGGCTGTGCTCATTGCCACACGCCCTCGTTGACCACGGGTAAGATGATTGGCAGTGGCTCCTCGACGGTCCCGAGCGTGGCCCTTTCGAACCAGACGGCACACCTCTGGTCCGACCTCCTGGTTCACCATATGGGAAAGGGCCTTGCCGATGGCATCACGCAAGGTGCTGCGGGCCCCGATGAGTTCCGCACTGCCCCGCTCTGGGGTGTCGGGCAGCGCATCTTCTTTATGCACGATGGACGCACGACTAATTTGTTGGAGGCGATCCAAGAACACAAGAGCCCCGGAAGCGAGGCCAACAANAGTGATCGAGCAATTCCATAAACTGTCCAACCAGGACCAACAGGACGTCCTCAACTTCTTACGTTCGCTCTGACACATCGTTGAAGCTTCAGGCCTGGGGTGAACCTTGCTCCCCAAAGGGGGTAAGATGTCAGCCCTAACGAAACCACCATGAAGCTTAACAAATACCTCCTTAAGAGTACGGTGGTCGCCGCCTTAGGAGGTTTGCTATTTGGATTCGACACCGCCGTGATCGCCGGCACCACGCATGCTTTGACGGCAAAGTTCCACCTTTCGCCCGGCGCTCTCGGAATGACCGTCTCTGCAGCGCTCTGGGGAACTATTGTTGGATCCATGCTGGCGGGCATTCCAGGCGACAAGATTGGCCGTCGAGACAGCCTACGGATCCTGGGGGTGTTGTACTTGCTTTCCTCCCTGGGCTGTGCGTTTGCTTGGAATCTTTCGACTCTGGTGTTCTTTCGTTTCATCGGAGGCCTTGGGATCGGGGGCTCGTCCGTGCTTGGGCCGATGTACATCGCCGAGGTATCCCCCGCGAAGTGGCGCGGACGCCTCGTTGGACTTTTCCAGTTCAACATCGTTTTTGGCATCCTGCTGGCCTATTTTTCAAACTATCTTGTCGGTCTGCTGGAATTAGGAGCAGCGGAATGGCGCTTGAAACTGGGCGTGCCGACAGTCCCTGCCCTATTTTTCCTACTCATGCTTTTCGGAATACCCCGCAGTCCTCGCTGGCTGGTGAAAAAGCACAGGATCGAAGAGGCGCGCGAGGTGCTGCAGATGGCCGGGGAAGAACAATACGAACAAGAATTGCAGGACATTGTTGCTTCGGTCGGCGCCGAGCAGTCGGTGAGCGATTCGCTCTTCTCCTGGAAATACCGGCTGCCTATTTTCCTGGCCGTGTCCATCGGAATGTTCAACCAACTCTCAGGTATAAACGCTATCCTTTATTACCTGAACGACATTTTCGCCTTCGCCGGATTTAGCAAAGTATCCTCTGACCTTCAGGCAGTCGCGATTGGCGGCACAAATCTGGTGTTTACCATCGTGGCAATGTCGGTAATCGATCGGCTTGGCCGCAAGACACTCCTGCTGATTGGTTCCGTGGGAACCGCAGCGTCTCTGGCTGGTGTGGCGGGCGTGTTCTTCACGGGAAGGCATCAAAATCTTCTGGTTTGGCTGCTCATCGGTTTCATCGCTTTCTTTGCGTTCTCGCAGGGCGCGGTCATCTGGGTCTATCTCAGCGAAGTTTTCCCGAATCGTGTCCGCGCCAAAGGCCAGAGCCTAGGAAGCTTTTCCCATTGGTTCATGAATGCTCTCATTTCGGGGGTCTTCCCATTGCTCGCCGCCAAATCAGGTGGCTATCCATTTCTGTTTTTCTCCGCGATGATGGTTCTCCAATTCCTGGTGGTGCTGTTCATCTACCCAGAAACGAAAGGTGTTTCCTTGGAAGCCTTGCAAAGAAAGCTGGAACTTGCTTGAGCGGTTGCTCAGAGATTGGCACCCACCGTGAGTGCAAACTGGCGGGTCTCGAAAGCAAGACAGTATCGCTTCGCAGGAGCAAACCAATCTACTTCTGGTGTGCCGCCAGTTCGTCAAGCTTACGCTTTAACTGTTCAAGCTTCTGCCCAGCCTCGCCGAGCTTGCCTTCGGCCGTCAGTCGCTGGTAGTCGGCGAGGTCCTTGGCGGCTCCCGCGATGAGCGCATTCAAGTCGAACGTAGGCTTGTTTGCGGCGGCAGACGCCGGCGCGTTTCGTTCCAGTTCCACAGGAGCAGGCGCGGCACTCAGCGACGAAGCCTCTCCTGCAAAGAGAGCCCGCATCGCCGAGTCGAAGGTCGGTCCGTAAGCGAGCCGGTCTTGCAGCGCAAGCACCACCAAGCGTAACTCCGGCATAGGGCTGCGTTCAGCCTGCAGGTAAATCGGCTCCGCGTACAACAACNGCCCTCCCGCACGGGATGACCAACAGAGTGCCGCGTCGGACATGCGAACCTTGTTGATTCCACAACGTCAATTGCCCCGATAGCTGCGCGTTCTGATCAATACGTGCTTCGACCTGCAGAGGGCCGTCGACCAGCTTGGTTTTCGGGAAGTCGTAGACTATGGATGTGCCGTAGTGCGCCCCGTCGCTGCGTCCAGCAATCCACCCAATCAGGTTGTTCCGATTGGCCGGAGTGAACGGGAGAATCTCGACGAACTCGACGCCGGCTTCACCCGGCAATTTCATAAGCACGAAATTGGGCTCCATCACTAGGGTTTTCTGCTGACCAGACTCGTCCATGCCGACTTCCGAAGCGACAGTCCACAGGTCCTCACGGTTGTAGAACACTTGTGGATCCGTCATGTGATAAACGGCGTAAGCGCTCGCCTGAAGCTTAAGCAACAACTCGGGATAGCGCACGTGCTTGCGCAGTCCGGGCGGCATGGCTGTCGCTTCCTTGAACAAAGCAGGAAAAACTTGACGATACGCCAAGATGATCGGGTCTTGCGGGTCAAAGACGTAGAAGGTGGTAGTTCCGTCGTAGGCGTCGATGACTACCTTAACGCTGTTCCGCATGTAATTAATCGGAATACCGCCAAGAGTGTAATGGGTGGAATAGGGATAGGTGTCGGACGTCGTGAACGCATCGAGCATCCACGAAAGCCTGCCATCGTCACCGATGACAATGTAAGGATCCGAATCGTAAATCAGGAATGGCGCTAGCGCGGCTACACGTTCACGCACGTTGCGCCGCATCAACAACCGGCTCTGCTCCTTGACATCGTCACTAAACGGGAGCTTGGTGATGTCGCCACGGTCAAAGGCGATGAGGACACGGCGAAGAATACCACCGATCTGGATGCCGCCACTGCCTTCGTAGGTGGCCAGGCTGTTGGTCTGGCCCTGCGGGTAGTTGAATTCCTGCTGGCGCGTCTTCACATAAACGTCGGTGTCGGTCAACTCGCCGAAATAGATCTCCGGGCGCGTTACAGCGATGCCTGGGACCGTGCTCTGAATGGGCATATTGCTCAGAACCAGCGTAGGCAGCCCTTCCGCGGTGAACCCATTCACGGGGTTCATGGTGATACCGTAACCATGGGTGTAGATAAGCTTTTCGTTGATCCAGTTGCGACTGCTCTCCGGGAGCTTATTGACGTTCAGTTCGCGGGCCGCGAGCATTACCTCACGCATCGTACCGTTGATTTCATAGCGGTCGATATCAATGTCGGGAAAATCGTAGTAGGTGCGGATCTCCTGGATCTGACGCAGCGTGTCCTGCAGTGCACGCCAGTCCCACAGACGGATATTTTGCAGCGTGGCTTGATTATTCGCCGGGTCGGCGGCCTCGACGGTGGTCTCGGCGGGAAATTCGCGCTGCAAGAGGCGGTTCAATCCATAGGCCTGCCTGGTGAAATCAATGTTGTAGGCAATATAGGGCCGCTCGCGAACCAACTCGTTTGGCTTCACAATAAAGCTGCTGACGTACCAGCCCAAGATCTGCACGGCGAGATAACAGACTACTGCCGGAACCACTGCTCCGAGCAGCCAGCGCACGCGCGGCGCCGACACCAAGTTGATGCAGGCGATCGCAGCGCCGAGAACGAGCGCCGCACAGACAACGAGCATACCCGTAATCGTGACGTGCGCATCTGTGTAGGTGGCACCGTCAAAAATCGTATGATTTTCCAACAATTGCTCGAACCGGCTAAGATAGGCGCGCATCGCGAGCGCCAGCAGCAAGAATGCAAACGCGAGGCAAAACCCGCGCCACGGCAATGATATGTATCTGCCCCGTGTTCCCACGAGCATCCGGGTGCTGCCGGTAACAAAAACAAAGAAAACGCCGATTAGACAGGCAATCACGGCCAGCGTCAACAGCCAGCCGGCGACCAACTGCCATGCCGGGAGGGCGAATAGATAGAAGTTGATCGGCTTGCCAAAGATCGGATCCAGCAGGTCACCGGCGGGGCGGGGCGCATGCCAATAGAGTGCGAACGTCGGCCACTCCGTCATGAAGCTGGTACCGGTTATCAGGGCGATGACAAGCGAAGCCAAGAGCCCAACGAGACCAAGGATACGCTCGGCCGGCAGTCTAACCGGGTGTCCTCCGATGAAAATTGTGCTCCCACTCGGCAAGTCGCGCGCGTAGACCCGCCGCAGGGCCAAGAACCATCCATATAGAACGAGAAATGTGGCGGCAGAAAATATTGCGAATACGCCCCACTGAAGAGCTAACGTTTTGCGGAACACGTCCCCGTAACCCAGCGATCCAAACCAGAGGGCCTCAACATAGTAAGACAATGCGGTCCGGCTGCTGAAAATGACAACGAGCAGGACGGCAAGAGCGACGAAAAACGGGCGGCGTCGCCGCGGTGGTTGTTGCCAATCGACGATCTCAGCCATAGCTCAATTTCCTTTCCCAAGCACTTCCCGGAAGTTTCAGTTAACACAATTGAAGAGGTCAAGACGCACGCCCGTTGCGTGCCGGCTGAAGATCGCGAAGTTTACGCCATTTCTGCTGGCGTGCGCGCCGAGAGGAAAGGGGAGCCCTGAGCGGACAGCTTGAACCTCGCACAGACCCAGCAGTCGCTCCAGCTCGGCAAACTGCTCAGCACTTCGAGGATCCAAGGGAGCAGTTTGGGTCTCCTGGGCGCCTTGCACTTCCGCAGAAAGTGCAGATTGCGCTGAGGTGGATTTGCTCAACATCCATCACGAGTCTAACACGATGCTCTTTCGGGGGAACTTCCGGCCAACTTTCCAGGATCCTCGATGGATTTTCGCAGCCAACCACGGAGGGGCACCAGCACTCGAAGCGAATGCGCGATTGACCGGCTCGGAATAGCCTCGAGAATTAGTAATCTGCTCGGGTTCGATTTCGCGTGACC
>OCOJ01045263.1_pt2 | contig 15113 bp, 18 predicted proteins | sample 1539251 | NCBI WGS metagenome assembly OCOJ01 (sample SAMN01911457, study PRJEB22624) | soil metagenome | biome: Soil | place: Malaysia | collected 2012-04-30 | depth RA_metagenome m | reverse complement strand
AACCCATAGTGGAACAGGTCCCCGAGGAACGAATAGACCACGAAAGACACCATTCCGACCCCTACCTTCCTGACAAGGGCCGCGATTACCATCATCGAGAGTAGCTGTCCGCCCCAGAACCCGATGGAGATGTAGTTCGAGGCGCCCGAAGGAACGAATCCGCCGAGGAACGACCCGATGAAGAATTGCCAAACGACCGCGAAAGCTGCGCCGATGCCGATGAAGACCCAGTCTAGGGTCGTGAACGCCGCGAAGCCCTTCCTCCTCCAGCCGATGAACCCTGCGATGATTAGCGCGGCGATAAAGTAGCCAACTACATAGTACCACTGAAGCTGTCCCGCCACGTCAATAGCGCCCGCGATGCCGTTAAAGCCCATGGTCGCTGTGCCAAGCCTCGGAGATTTTTGTTAATAAGCCTTGGGGAAACCAACAGTTATCATAGTCCGCCGTTCAAGACTGCTGAACGCTTAAATTACGATTTTTTTGATACGTCGGCAGTGGAGAATCTGGCTTCGACGACTCCGGCAAGCGGGGCGCCGACTAGCGCCGGCATGAGCTCCCAGAAGGAGATTCCGCGGAAGTATCTGGTAGTTGCCTACATCTTCGTCGGGCTTCTGTTCATGATAGGAGTCCCAGTCTCGTTCTATTCCTACCCGGTGGTCAACTACAACGTCATTGCCATCGGCGAAATATTCGGCCTAATCATCATAGGCGCTGCGCTGTGGGATTGGATGGGCGCCAAGGAATTGAAGCGCAACATCGCTCCCTACGTGCTTCTGGTGCTGGGCATCATCTCGATATTCCTATTCTCATATACCTTCGACACGCCGTGGATTGGAACCTACCATCTCTACATCTTCCCGATTGACATAGCGAACACTTCGACTTCAGTTCCGTCCTACGTGGCGGGTGCAGCGAACCCAGCCGAGTACAACGTCCAGAATTATCTGGCAGAGATCAGCACCATGGGAGGGCTCATAACGCTGTTCGCCTCCCTGTACGAGATAACTCTGGTACGCAAGCTACCTTAGGGATACCACACCATCAGACGAAGAAGTCTGGCAATTATCTAGTCGATTCCTTCGACATGATAACACCAAGATTATTAGCTGTCCCGGCGAAAACGCAACGAGGCTTCACTCAGCGAGATTATCGATTCTGATTGGCCTGATTTCATCGGCGGGCTTGAAACCGAAGACCTTCGAGTAGAAATAGAGCTCCAGCTCGATTGATCTCTTCAGATTCTCTCCTTTCCTGAAGCCGTGCTGCTCTCCCTCAAATGGGACGTAGGCCGTGGGCAGTCCCTTCCTCTTGACGGCCTCATAGAACCTGACAGACTGGTCAGGAGGGACGACTTTGTCCTCTAGCCCCTGAAACAGGATAATCGGACAAGAAATCCGGTCGGTGAAGTTAATGGGCGATCTCTCCCGATAGAGGTCTTGTCGCTCAGGATAAGGCCCCACCAGCCTGTCGCCGTAACGAGACTCGAATTTGTGGGTGTCCGTCATGAGCGCCTCTATGTCGCTCACTCCAAAGTAACTGGCGCCCGCCCCGAAGACCTTCCGGAAGGTAAGAGCGCAGAGCGTCGTGTAGCCTCCCGCGCTTCCTCCCGTTATCGCTAGCCTCCGCCCATCGACGCTCCCCCTCCTTACTAGGTATCGCGCAGCGTTCATGCAGTCGTCCACATCCACAACCCCCCAGTTGCCTTCCAGCCTCTTCCTGTACTCGCGGCCATACCCTGTGCTGCCTCCGTAGTCGACGTCCACCACTGCGATGCCGCGGCTGGTCCAGTACTGGACCCCATATCTGAGGGCCGTCCCCGTGGATGCTGTGGGGCCCCCATGGCTCATCAGGAGCAGAGGGGGCACCTCGTCGGCGGACGCTCTAAAGTCCTTGTTTGTAGGCGGGTAATAGAACGCGAAAGCTGTCCTACCACCCTCCGTGGGATACTCAATGGTCTCGGGAGCCGAGAAGTAACCGGCGTCTACGGTCGCAGGGCGTGACCTCCTCAACACACTCGCTTCGCGTGTCCCTAGGTCCAGCTTGATCAAGGAGACCGGAACCGTCGGGGACCCAGCGACTAAGAAGACGTCGTCCTTCCACACGACCACGTCAAGAATGGCGGTGTAAGGAGATGGAATCTCTTCCAGGTCGCCGGCTTCAGTATCGAGGATCCCAATGTGAGAGGCTCCCTTAACGATGTAGCAGCACACCAGAGTCTCCGGTGTTGTGAAGGCATAGGTTCTCTCGCGGAACTCCCACTGAGGGAGGCCAAATTCAGCTTCAATCTCATGTAACGCTTCGACATTGCCGTCTCTTCTTCGGTAGAGGTTCCACCATCCCGTCCTATCCGACACGAAGTAAAGGGTCCCATCGGGCGACCACTCAGGCTGAAAGATTGATTCTTCCTCGCCCCCAGCGACAATGCGCTTCTGTTCGATGGCGCCCTCTGGACCCAGCTCGCCGACCCACAGCTCGGTCCCGTCCCAAGGCATGTTGGGGTGGTTCCAAGTCAGCCACGCCAGCCGGGTACCCGCAGGATTCAGGCGTGGATTCGAGTAGAAGTCATTGCCTGATACCAATATGCGCACTTGGCCAGGCGAGGTCACGTCGATGGACGCGATCGAATTCACGGCCTGGCGGCCTTTGACCGCGTGGTCCTCTCGCACCACCACGAGCCTGTTCCTCTTCACATCGAACACCCCGTCCGCATAGCGTACGTCAATCCCAAGTGGGGAAATCGGATTCGGCTGTGAGCCTGGTTCGTGCACATACAGGCGTTGGTCCTTGAAGTTGGAGAAGTAGACCTTCCCAGACTGAACAAGGTAATCTCCGCCTCCGTACTCGTGAACGGTGGTTCGGACATTGAAATCCTTCGGCGTAGTTTCTGTTACCGCGCCATCATTCTCAAGCCGCATGATGACGGAGCGTCCGCCCTCCTTCGGCCGGCTTTCCCTCCAGTAGAGTCGTCCGCCATCTAGGAATACTTCATTGACACCGACATAGCTGCTAGCGTAGAGCTCGGCCGTGATTGGCGACTTCCAAGCGCCATAGGGCGCCACCGTAGCTTGGGAAGCCAAGGGCGGGGCAAGTGTACTTGAATGTCCTTTATCCATTGTCCTATCAGCTCCCTAGCGGAGATGACGGCGCGACATGGCGGAGAGACGGAGGCGCAAGGACCGCAGTTAGCCGACCGACGCTTGCTCAGCCGCCCTTCGCCGCGGCAGGAAGTGCGAAATCATGGCGTTCACTAGGACCATGAGGGCGAGCCCCACAAAGAACACCAGCACCAGCGCCGCCCCGTTGATCGCCTTGGCATAGAACCGATTGAGGATGAAAGCTACGTAGAGCGAGAACAGCCCGCCAACGACTCCGCGCAGGGGCCTTGCGAAACGATTGGAGAAAGCCAATCTAAGACCCGAAATCAAGATCCCCCAGATTCCACCGGCAGCGAACAGGAATATGATTGCCTGTCCAAGGCCATAGGAAGGCAAAACCGGGTGGCCGTACGTCTCCCAGCTCTCGAGATATTTGACGAACAGCGTGAACACGTTAGGATACGAGAAGATTGTCAACCCGATTATTATCAGGAAGCCGACCCCTCTGATTGCGCCCCAGGCAGCGTCCACCGGCTCCCAGTCGTGCCGCTCCCACCGCTCCCTGCGCCAGGCCCACCACCAATCTGCTGGCGAGTACTCGCCAGCCCTAGCGCCGCAGTTATGACAGTAAGTCGCACCGGGAGCCAGCTCCTTCCCACACCTCTGACAGAACATCGGCGTGGATACTCCGAGCGCCTGCATCTTATCCCAGTTCCCTAATTCGGGCTCGNCTCAGGGACCTCGAACCGAAAACTTGACGTTTGTCACAATCAGTACCTGAGATCGGAGCGGGGAGTGCGTATGGTGCTGACTTGCGAAGTCTGCGGCAGTCCGATAAGGACAGCATCTAACCGAATCCTAATTGACGGAGCGGTGCTCCAGGTATGCCAGAACTGTGCGAGACGAGGGACCCCCATCGGGCCCCCGGCGCCGAAACCACACCCGATTGGATCCCGCTCCGTGGTCCACGATAACCTCGCGGAGCCCGACCTCGAAATCGACCCCGACTACGGCTCCATCATCAGACACGCGAGGGAGAAGATGGGCCTGACGCAGGAAGCTCTCGGACGGGCGATAAATGAGAAGCCTTCGGTCATAAGCCATATCGAATCGAAGACCTTGAAGCCGGATTTCGTCCTNCGCCAGTAAACTCACTCACTTCCTGAAGGTCAAGATTCTGGTTTCGAGCAGCGAACTGGAGAGGCCTTGATACAGCGTCCGCGCTTTCACAACGCCCGCTTTCATCGTGTTCGAGCTCATCCCATAATCTGAGCCAGGGCACGAACTTTCTCTTCCAAATGCTAACTGAAGTGCCAGAGCACTCCCTCGTGGCGACGAGAACGCTCTGGTCCCTCAATTGCTATCGTGTCTTCTTCTCCAACACAAGCATGGGGTAGAATCTCTCGTCTACTCTCATTTCTCCACTCAGCCTACCAACCACTACGAAGCAGCTTTCTCATACATCCTGATTGCGGCGCGCTGTTGGCTGCTCACTTAGAGTCTGACCTTTACAACCTTCTTGTTTGACCCGGCCAGTCGGACCACGCCGGCCGTACATGCTCATAAGTTTCGTACGCACCGATAGGCCAGTCACTTTCGCAACCCTCCCTCCTGTTAGCGAACCCGCGGCGCCTAGCCCCTAATATGAGAGGCGCTCCTCGTGGACGCTTCCGTGCCCCAGACGCAGCTCCAGTCACACCAGGATGCCTTCCGCCGCGAAAACACATGGATAACGGTCAGGGAGGTCAAGTGCAACAGCCTGATCCACGATCTCGCATACAGAGATTCAACAGGCTACACCATCAACCTCTACAAGGGGTGCACCCATGGCTGCGTCTACTGCTACGCGCCGTCGCTTACTCACGACAAGAGAAGATGGGGAACATACGTTGACGTGAAGGTCAACGCGCCACAGGTGCTGGAAGGCGAACTCAGAGGACTGAGGAGGGGCCAGGTTTTCCTCTCGAGCGCTTCGGACCCCTATCAGCCCGTCGAGGCGAGGTACCGAATCACTCGCCGCTGCCTTGAGGCGCTCCGCAGGAGTAGGTTTCCTGTCTCAATCCTGACAAGATCTCCCCTGGTCCTTAGAGACCTCGACATTCTGAGGAAGTTCGAATGGGTGAAAGTCGGCATGTCCATCACCACGGTTCCTGCAAGGCGATTCGAGCCAGGAGTCCCTCCCCTCCGAAGGAGGATAGACACGCTGAAGAAACTTGCAGAGGCAGGGCTTTCCACCTGGGTCTCTCTCGCTCCGGTCATTCCAGGAATCATGATGGTGGACCTCGACGAACTATTCGAGGAACTAAGCGGGGCGGCCGTGTCCTCGGTCTCGTTCGGTGTTTTGAGATTCGCAGGGTATGAAGAGTCGAAGGCGATGTTCGAGGCCATGGCTGGGAAGAGCGTCGAAGAGGCGCTCGTCGGCCAGGCGGAGGTGGTCGCCAAGTTGTCGAAGCTGGTCAGGAGTCACGGGATGGAGCCGGACGAGCACATGGCGGAATGGAGACCAGAGTTGGACGCGCCCTCTCTTGACGGTTTCACCTGAGGGCCATCCAAGCCCGAGATTAGGGGGGTGGAACAGCTTTATTCTTCCGATGGTTATCTGACTGACGTGCCCAAAAGACCAACCACCCGTCTGGACCTTTCAGACCTATTCTCATCCTGCTTCACCCAAGACAGGGGGATTCCCAGGTTCAAGCAATTCATCGGCGGAAGATGGACAGATTCCGGCGACCACCGCACCTTCGACGTCGACACGCCCATAGACAATTCGGTGATAGCGGGAGTCCCCTCCGCTACTTTGGCGGACGTGGACCGGGCCGTCTCTGCTGCCGACCGCGCGAGGAAGTCGATGCGGGACATACCTGCCATCGACAGGATTGACATCCTGAACAAGGCGAGGCACATAATGAGAGATCACAAGGACGACTTCGTGAATACGCTTGTGCTCGAGGCTGGCAAGACGACGAGCTCTGCCACCGGGGAGGTGATGGCCTCTCTAAACAGGGTCAAGATGACCATGGAGGAGGCGAGGAGCGTCTTCGGCGAGTACATCCCGGGAGACTGGTCCGAAGACACAATGGCGAAGTTCGCACTGGTGGTCCACGAGCCCCTGGGGGCAATTGCGTGCATCACCCCGTTCAACTACCCTCTTTTCTCTGTCGTCGCGAAAGTAATCCCCGCCCTGGTCTCGGGGAACACAGTCGTCACGAAGCCGGCAAGCGACGACCCCATCGTGGCGCTTCTCCTGGGGCGAGTGCTTCAGGAGGCAGGGATTCCTGATGGAGCTGTCAACGTGATTACCGGACAGGGCGCCAGAGTGGGAGACAGACTGGTCACCCAGGACAAGATCAAGATGATAACCCTCACGGGGAGCACAGGCGTGGGAAAACGAGTAGCCTCTCTGGCTGGGATGAAGAAACTACACCTGGAACTCGGAGGCAAGGGGGCCGCAATCGTAGCGGCCGACGCAGACCTGGCTCTCGCATCCAAAAAGGTCCTCGAAGGGTGCCTGAAGTACTCGGGCCAGAGGTGCGACGCCATCAGCAGGGTATTCGTTGAAGACGCCGTTGCCGACCGGGTCATGGGCCTTCTCACAAAGGAGCTGGCGTCGTGGAAACTAGGAGACCCGCGGAAACCTAGCAGCAATCTGGGGCCGCTGATCAACCCGGAGGCGGCTGAACGAGTGCAGGCACTGGTGGACGACGCGGTCAAAAAAGGGTGCAAACTGGTCCGCGGCGGCAAGCACAGGGGCAGCTACTTCGAGCCCACCATCCTGGATTTCGTTTCGCCAGACGCCCGCATATCCGTAGAGGAGACCTTCGGCCCGGTCGTGACAGTAATGAGGGTGAAGAGCCTCGACGAAGCCATCGAACGGACCAACGAATCCAAGTTCGGCCTGGACTCCTGTGTCTTCACAAACAGCTTCTACACGGCATGGAGGGTAACCAAGGCGCTAGAAGAAGGATCGGTAACAGTCAACGACGCCCCTGCCCACGGCGTTGGCTACTTCCCGTTCGGCGGGAACAAGGACTCTGGAATTGGGAGGGAGGGAGTGGGATATAGCATTGACGAGATGACGCGCCTGAAGACCATCCAGTTCAACCTCGCCCCGGCCGGGCTAGGGAAGACCCGACAGACCCCGAGGATGTAGGAAGGCTAGTTAGAGCCGCTCTTCCTCTTCCCGAGCGGAATCAACATCGGCGTCTCATCAACGTACTTAACCCACTGCTCTCCGAAGAGGGCCTTCAACTCCCTCTCTTCGAACGGGATGAGAACGAGGCCGAACCAGAGCAGCAAGACCACCGTAGCCACGAACACGAACGTGCTGCTCGACAGAATTGCCCACCCCAAGACCATCACGATTACGCCTAGGTAGAGGGGGCTCCTCACGTACTTCTGCGGCCCGCTGATTACCAGTGGTTCTGTCCTTCCCGCCCTCTCCGCGAGTGGCACCTTCCTGAAGATCTTGGCGAAGGTGATGTAGGTGGACACTATGACATTTGACGGTCTCCTGTAGCTGAACACCCAGCCCATCAGTGTCAGCCCCGCGACAACGACGACTCCCCCGACGGCCCTCGCAGCCACCGGCAGACCAAGGGAAGAAGGGAGTCCAAGGGCAGACGAGAGGGCGTAGGACGCGCCAAAAAGAGTCAAGACAACGAGCACAATGATAGGAAAGGCAATCGAGGCTGCCTTCCTGGCGGTCGGCTCGGACATTTCTGAAAACTGAGTTGGCCCCACATTTGAAGCGAGAAGAGGATTCCCAACTCTGAGAATGCCGCAGCATCTAGTTGTCGCATGAGAATGCTCTTCCTAGCACAATCTCTTTCTGTCACGAAAGCCGCGCCTTCAAGCGCTAAGGCGCACCATACGCCTTACAGAGTTTGGGTGGTTATTCCCCCGACTATTTGCGCCTTGATTTCAGCATTCCTGCCGCTTCAAGTACGTCCCCATGGCCTCTCGTAAAGTCCTGGTGTCTCAAGCTGCTGAGCGGCTGATAGGATAGTTCGCTGAACCACGCCGGTCGAGCCGGGATTGCCCTCCCCTTCCCGGATACCTCTACCCGATAGAGGAAGCAGATGTCCCAATGGGGAGGCTCTTTTTCGTTTCTTACGTCGCCCGAAACATGCGATTGGACGTCCAAAAGTGAGATTTTGTCCTTCGGAACGCCCAAGCCGACCATATCCCGAAGAACGCTCTCAGCAGCGTCGAGGGGCGACTCATACCAGTGCAAGTGCCTCGCAGGCAAGATGTACTTGCCACTGCCCGCGTAGATTGGCGCAAACTTCGGCCCCACGAGGAACTTCTCTATCCAGAGTTCCGGTTTGGCCATCTTCCCAACCAGTATGCCACGACCGTTTGAAACGACGACAAATGATGACAGGCAGGTGCCCCCTGGTGGAACGTTCGCCTCGGAGAAAAGCGACTTGGACTTCGACAGGTCAACCATGCCGGGCCAAAGGGCCCATCTTGCTGTTAAGCTTTGGTTGATGAGCATCCTCGAACAAACTCCTCAATGCACCCACCTCGTAAGAATAAATAACGAACGGACATATCATGGGAGCAGCGATGACACAGAATGTCGAATTGAGCGACAAGGCGTACAGGATGCTCACGAACGCGAAGAGACCAGGAGAGTCGATCTCTGACACCATAATCCGCAACCCGGACATAAGGAAAGCAAACCTCCAGAAGAGAGGCGAGGTGGACATTACGACGATAGAGGGCAAGAAGCTGAAGGCAGGAATCGTGGAGGACTTGTGCCTCGGAACGGGATTCTGCGCCGTTCTCGCCCCGGAGCATTTCTCTCTGGAGAGGCAGCAGATCGGGGGCGAGCCCCTCGGCATAGCCGACGCAGATGAGAAGCTCGTAGACCTTGACCGGCTCAGGCGCGCCGCCGAATCATGTCCCTGGAGAGCGATCTACCTCAAAGACTCCGAGACCGGCGACTACATAGTCAGAAGCGGATAGCCGAATCAATTCACTGACCCAGGCCCCACTTGCGCAAGGCGCTCGTCTACTTGGAAGGAGGCAGACAGCGCTCCCGTGATTCTCGCGAGTGAGAAACGCCCACCTTTCTTAAGAAACGCAAAGGCAGAGCGGGTGCAAATGGCTGCGGTCTGGCTCCAGTATATGGTTGCCTTCTTCGTCGGTTCCCACGGGCTTGTCTACCTAATTTTCGGTGCGCTGTCCATTTCTGGCCCAGGTTTTCCCCAGGTCTTCCGAACCTGGAGGGGGAGCTCGGCCATGCTTGGAGGAGCAGTGGGCAGCGCTTCACTTAGGACGCTGGCCGAATACCTCTGGATCATCGCTGGAATAGGAATAATCGCCGCCGCCATCGCAATTGGGCTTGCGTCATTGTTTCCAGGATTCTGGCAGCCAATTGCGATTGTGGGTTCTGTCGTTGGGATTGCGAGTTTCGCTGTCTTCTGGGATGGGCAGACAGCCCAGTTCGCAAACCAAGGAGGAATCGGGATGATTATCAGCCTGGGAATCATCTCAGGAGCAGTCCTTTTCCCCGCTGCTTTCGGATAGTCGGGATGCCGATGGGTCGCCAGACAGCAATCGAAGTCGGAAACACCCCACTGGTAAGGCTCGATGGAATCTACGCGAAGCTAGAGTGCATCAACCCTACTGGGAGCATCAAGGACCGGATGATCAAGTACATTCTCGACGAAAGCGAACGCCGAGGGCTGCTGAGGAAAGGAATGACAATCGTCGAAGCGACCAGTGGCAACACCGGAATATCCCTGAGCTACTTTGGGAGGCAGAAGGGGTACGACGTCACCATTGTCATGCCGGAGAACATGACTGGTGAGAGAAAGGAACTCATTCGCAAATACGGAGCGCGGCTCGTGCTTTGCTCTGCCGAGGGGAGCTTCCTAGAGGCGATTCGAATCAGGGACAGGATGGTGAGAGAAGAGCACCGCTTCACCACTGACCAGTTCGCTAACCAGTTGAACATTGAATGCCATTACAGGACGACGGGGCAAGAAATAGTCAGGCAGTTAAAGGCCGAGTCCTCAACAGCGAACGCATTCGTCGCCGGAGTGGGGACAGGAGGAACGCTCATGGGAGTCGCACAGGCTCTCGGCGAGACCAACTCGAATCTCTTTGTCGCCGCGGTCGAACCCACCGAGTCCCCTGTCATGACCGGCGGCGCCGCAGGGGCTCACGACATAGAAGGCATCGGTGACGGTTTCGTCCCCTCTCTGGTCCAGGACGCAAAGGGGGGCATCAGCCCGGAAATCGATGAAATCATTCACATCACCAGCAAGGACGCCGCGGAAGCATCGATGTACCTTGCAGAGAACTTCGGATACTGCGTCGGCGTCTCTTCGGGGGCCAACTTCCTGGCCGCCAAGGAGCTGTCTCACCGGTTCAAGACTGTCGTAACGATACTTCCAGACGGGTTCACTAGATACGTGTCGGTTGGGCTGAGGCCCTCACCCAGATGTCCCTTCCACGGTGAGGCCTGCCGACCAAAAGAAGAAGCGATTCTCTTATAGCGCAAGTGACGCGAACTGCTCCTCCAATGTCTGTCAAGCCCAAGGGGTCGGTAAGAGCCCAGAAGGTCGACAAAGCTGCCAAGACCGAGATAGAATGGCTTGTTGATAGGCACGACGGCGCGCCCAATTTCGAAATGCGGAAGTTCACCATCAAACCCGGCGGGAGCATCCCCAAGCACTACCATCCAGACATAGAGCACGAGCAGTATGTGCTGAAAGGCCACTATAGGATAGGCATCGGCACAAAGATACACTCCGTGAAGGCGGGGGACTCGGTCTACATCCCCGCGGGAACGCCACACTGGTACAAGAACACTGGAAAGGAGAATGCCGAGTTCATCTGCATCGTTCCCAAGAAAGAGAAGTACGATTCAATATACGAAGAAGCGAGCAAGAGATAGTTCGAGTCACGGAACGCAGTTTCGCTGACTCTCCCCCTTCCTGACTAGGCTTCATTCCGGCCCCATCTAATATGCGGTCATAGGTCGCTTCCGATTTCATGAGCAAGGAGCCGAGAAGACGCGAACCGTCAGACGAAGGCTGGGAAACGGTACAGGACAGCGTGGGGGCCAGGCGCTGGCTCTCCCCGGAGAGGTGCAGGAGTCACGGCGACTGAAGGGGAACCGACCTATCGGGGCATCCCACCACATCTAAGGAAAGCTCCCACGACGCACCCTGAGACCCTCCTTGCGGGCAGGTGCGAAACCTGCGCTTCATTCTCAAACGTCGGCTTCTGCATCAAATACCAGACCCCTGTCAGCGAGGACGACCTCTGCGACGGTTACCTGTCGATCATGCAAGGAGGAAAGAGGATGTGGGCGGAACGCTGACCTGATCCGCCACCCTGAATAACGAGGGAACAGCGAACAGTTTATCGCGCTTTCCGGTTGAAACCTCGACGTGCAGTACGAAGCGTCCATCGTCGTGAAGGCCCCCCTCGGAAAGGCCTACTCCGCCTATACCGACTTCGAGTCCATACCCAGGTGGTCAAGGCAGACTTCGGCAGTGAGGATAGTTGCGAAACAGGGCGACGCTGTCCGCCTCGAGGCCACGGGCATTTCTGGTGGAAAGGACAAGAGGGCCGTCAGTGACTTGAGACTCTACCCTCAGGAAAGGGTCGAATCCGAGGGAGAAACAAGGTTCACACGGATTCGGAGAACCGTGTCCTTCGCCGAGGTACCAGAGGGAACAAAAGTGACGGCGTCCCTCGAGGTGAAGATGAAGGGGAAGTGGGGCTGGATACTTAGGACTCCGGGCAAGGCCCAGGCGGAATCATCTGCCTATGAGGAGCTTGCGTCCTTCGCCACATACGTGCAGAGCCTGAGCTAAGCCGACAGCGCCTCCGACAAGTTACGGCTCCGGCTCGAACGTAAATAATCCACGGCCAATGCCGAAAAGAGCCACATGTCCTTCAGAAACCTAGTGGAAAAGGCTGGCAGTTTCAAGGCGCTGATGGAAAGCGCGAAGGCTAACGGCGTAGACATCGAAGAGCAGGTACAACGGGCGTTCGAGGGCGACGGCATCTTCAGATACGTCAATCTGCGGGTGGACAAGGTAGATTCAGGGAACGTCCAACTCAGCTTCCCCATGAGCGAGAAGGTGACGCGGTGGGGAGGGATGGTTCACGGCGGTGTGGTGATGACCGCCCTCGACAACGCGTGTGGGCTCGCGGTTATGACAGTCAACCCGGGGAAGAACCAGGTTACCATGGAGCTGAAGGTCAACTTCCTAGAGCCGCTGACAAACGGGCCCTTCCGCGTCCTAGGCCGGGTCATAAGGGCAGGGAGGACCGCCATCGTCGCCGAGGGGGAAATCAGGGACTCGAAGGACGTGCTGTGCGCCAAGGGCATAGGGACCTGGCTAGTGCTCACCAAAGCCTCTTGACGTCCGGGAAGTCTTTTATCAAAACAGAGAACCGATTAGTTCATGAAACTCATACGGTACTTATCTTCCAATGGTTCCGAAAGGTTCGGCACTTTCTCGGACGGCGGGGCAACTGACCTCACATCTTCGTACACTGGGTTCGCCGAGTTTGTGGCTGACGTCCCCAAACAGAAGAGAGGCAGCGCTACCGATGGCGCCAAGCACAAGGTGGACGGGGCGAGCCTCCTTCCGCCGGCTGACAGGCGTTCCAAGATACTCTGCATGGCAGTCAACTACCACAGCCACATCAAGGAGATGCATGAAGAACGGACGAAAGAACCAATTCTCTTCGCAAAATTCTACGCCAGCTTGACAGGGCCCTACGCGCCGATACCTAGGTTCACCATCTCCCAGATCATGGACTACGAGGGGGAGCTTGCTGTCGTCATCGGCTCAACAGCAAGGAACGTCAGCCGCAAAGAGGCTTGGGAGCACGTGGTGGGGTTCACACTCCTCAACGACATGTCTGCCAGAAGCCTGTTCAAGGTGCCTCAGGGCAAGGAAATAATGAAGGACTGGTTCTCGTGCAAGGCCATAGATCATTCAACTCCCATGGGCCCCTGGATTGTCACACCGGACGAGGCGGGGGACTTCGGAAACCTGCATGTTGAGACCTTCCTCAACGGCGTTAAGGTGCAGTCTGGGAGCGCCTCAGACATGGTCTTCGACGTCCCGAAGATAATCGAACACGCCTCAAGCAGGCTGACCCTGGAGCCGGGAGATGTCATCTCGACAGGGACGCCCGCTGGGGTCGGCGTCTCGCGTAAGCGAACCTTAGAGAAGGAAGACGTGATAGGGGTTCAAGCCGCAGGGATCGGCCATCTCGAGAACAGGATTGTCTGAACCCCGGGCGCTCGGTCTACACGATTTAAGCGACGCCCCACGATTGAAATGCCGTCTAGGTCCGGAAAGCTAACCCTGCCTGTAGAGTGATTTGGGGCAAACGCCATTGTACTCGCAGGCTCTGCATTTTCCCTCACTCGTGCTTGAGAGAGGCTCCCGTTCCTCCAGCCAATACCCCGAGGCGGCGCGAACAGCATTCTCCGCCTTTCCGACGTCGTGCTCCAGCACGTGGACCTTCATCCTTCCCTGGTATTTCGTTTCCAATTCCAACGTTGCGTTCCACATCAAAGCAGCCGACACCTGGAGAATCCATTCCTTCTTCACCTGGTCTCTCAATTCGTCCGACTTCAGCCTCACCACGGCCAGGCGCATCCCCGAGCAGTCAAATCCCATTTTCTCAAGAAGCAGCCCATAGACCCTGACCTGGTTTTCCTGATCTTCCCATAGAGGAGCGGGGTCCCCCTTAGTTGTCTTGAGCTCTACGACCCAGAGCGGCTTACTCTGCGACCAGACGATGTGGTCGGGCATCCCTACTACCTTGAGGCCCCCAGCTGAACCCCAGACACCAAGTACAGCCAGCGTGGGCTCCTTCTTGCCTACGAGCTTTGCGAAGGCCTTCGGGCTGATCTTCTCCGTCGGCATGAGCTCGTCATGCAGGGCGGTGCCGGAGATTTTTGCTTCTGAGGGGATTTCCCCGAAGGCGAACTCGTTTTCGAGCTTGTACTCGCAGTAATACTGTTCGGCGATGGAGGAAACTGCCACGAAGGAGGTGTCATGTCTGAATTCCCCGTTGCCGGAATCGAAGAACTCTTTCTCGTTCTTCCAGAGCTGTTTCCAGAAGTTCGTCAACAGCCGGATTGCAACCCGCGGCTATCTATTTCTTCCAGGCCGAAGCCGGGCAGGCACTTTCACCGAGGTCTAGCCCTTCTAACGGTGCTCAGCTGCCACTCTTCCCTGGGTAGGTTCCTACGCTGCCTCCTGCTCCCCAGCTTGGGCCGCACGAGGTACTTCGGGTCCACCTTCCCATTGACCTGGTGCCACGCCTTGTGAGAAGACGGATCGAAGACTCCAATGTAGCCATTTGGCAGGAGCTGGAACGGTCTGCTGATGTGCTTCCGAAAGTCGAACTGCGTGGATCCATCTTTCCGGAACCCTTCGAACCAGGCCGGGAAGACGAAGTCCGAGACCAGCACGCCGTCGATCAGATAGCCGTCTGGGTCGTCCTCACAAGGGTCGCAGACCTCGTAGGCGTAGAAAACCATCTCCCCCTTCTCCTCCCTGTAGGCAGCGAGATTGATGTCAGGGTCCCCGAGCATCTCAAGCACCTCGTGGCTCAAATCGTTGGTCCACGAGCTGTTAGACTGTATGTCGCTTTCGGCGAAGACCTTTCCCACCGGAAGCCCTTTGTTCGTCAGGTCGTGGTAGCCGAGGGCTCCCGCCTTGTCGGAGTTATCGAAGATTCCAATCCACCAGGTGTCAGGACGCAGCTTCTTCCCCTTGGGAACGAAGCTCAGGTTCGCGTCGATTCCCCACACAGGGGCGAAGTCCCTATGCACCTGTTTCTGGACGGCCACCACGGCCTTCTTGATCTGGGGGTCGTTGAGGACGGTGCATTCGTTAATTACCTCGATGTTGATTCCTACCATAGCGCAATACGCCGGGGCTTCTTATTTTTGAATTGCTGATGGTATCCGTGCCTGCCCTCCTCGACGTAACCGAAGTTCCAGCTAGGGGGTGCGTC
>OCOJ01001991.1_pt2 | contig 15144 bp, 11 predicted proteins | sample 1539251 | NCBI WGS metagenome assembly OCOJ01 (sample SAMN01911457, study PRJEB22624) | soil metagenome | biome: Soil | place: Malaysia | collected 2012-04-30 | depth RA_metagenome m | reverse complement strand
CGTGGAGCCTCCGCGAATGCGGCCGCCTTCCAAATCGTTTTCAGCAGCGATTTGCAGCGCTTGCCAGTCGAATCCATGATGCTGATAGAAGCGCGCGTCTTCCGCGGCGACGACAGCATGCTGGAAATCGGGGGAGATTTGGCTCAGCGGAACGAATTCATATCGTTCGTGATACGGCGTGTGGCGAATCCAGGCCTGCAAGCGGCGCTCCGTGTGCACCGCGGTGGTCGGTGGGTCGATCCACCGGGCAGCCACCAGGATAAGCACAGCAAGCGACCAAAGAAGCGCCACTCCGAACAGAAACCATCGAACGAAGGATCGGAGAGAGCCTTTCCGACGCGGGATGTTGGGGTGTGTGTCCGGATTTTCAGTCACATTTCAGAATAATCCTTCAGGCTGGAATGACATAGCGTCCGACAAGTCGGGAACTCGGTAGTAATGCAGATTCTTTCCGAGTAGCCCGCCATCCGCCCGGAATTAGTATGGATGCCTGAGGAGTTGCAAGTCAGCAGCGGGCACGATAAAAGCAACAGGGCCGGATTAGGGCGCACAGGCGCCCGGGTTGTGGTAGTCGCGGAAAGCCCAAAGGAGCAGGAACATGGCAAAAAAGACGCCGAAAAAGATGGAACGGCCGACGACAGGTCCGGCATGGAAGGCGCTGGCGGCGCACCACAAGAAAGTTTCGAAGCTCCATCTGCGCAAGCTCTTTGCGGATGATCCAAAGCGCGGCCAGCGGCTGACACTCGAGGCTGTGGGCCTGTTCCTCGATTACTCCAAGAACCGGGTTACGGACGAGACCATGAAGCTGCTGCTTCAGCTCGCGCGGAAGGCCGGCCTGCGCGAACGGATCGACGCGATGTTCCGCGGGGGAAAAATCAATATCACTGAGAACCGCGCCGTGCTGCACGTGGCCCTGCGCGCGCCAAAGGGCGCGTCGATTGTCGTGGATGGAAAGAACGTGGTGCCCGAGGTCCATGCCGTTCTCGACAAAATGGCGGGCTTCGCGGAGCGGGTGCGAAGCGGGGCGTGGAAGGGCCATACGGGAAAGCGCATCCGGAACATCGTGAACATCGGGATCGGCGGCTCCGATCTCGGGCCGGTAATGGCCTACGAAGCGCTGCGGAACTATTCGGATCGCGGGCTGAACTTCCGGTTTGTTTCCAACATTGACGGCACCGACTTCGCGGAAGCGGTCGAGGATCTGGACCCGGCGGAGACCCTGTTCATCGTCTCTTCGAAAACATTCACAACGCTGGAGACGATGACGAACGCACACTCGGCGCGGTCCTGGTCGCTCGCCGGATTGGGCGGCGACCAGAAATCGGTGGCCCAGCATTTTGTGGCGGTTTCGACCAATGCGGCCGAAGTCTCCAAATTCGGCATCGACACCGCCAACATGTTCGAGTTCTGGGATTGGGTCGGCGGCCGGTACTCGATGGATTCCGCGATCGGGCTCTCCACGATGGTGGCGATCGGCCCGGAGAACTTCCGCGCGCTGCTGGAGGGCTTTCACCAGATGGATGAACACTTCCGCACGAGCCCCTTCGAGGCCAACCTTCCCGTGCTCATGGGCCTGCTTTCCGTCTGGTACAACAACTTTTTCGGCGCGCAGACCGTGTCCGTTCTGCCGTACGAGCAGTACCTGAAGCGGTTCCCGGCGTATTTGCAGCAGCTGACCATGGAGAGCAACGGAAAACGCGTCACACTGGATGGAAAAGCGGTGGAGCGCGATNACGGGCCCCATCTACTGGGGCGAGCCGGGAACGAACGGGCAGCACTCGTTCTACCAGTTGATCCACCAGGGGACGCGACTGATTCCCTGCGACTTCATCGCGTTTGCCAAGCCGCTCAAACCGCTGGGCCGGCATCACGACATGCTGATGGCCAACGTTTTTGCCCAAGCCGAGGCACTCGCGTTCGGCAAAACCCCGGAGCAGGTGAAGGCGGAGGGCGTTCCGGATTGGCTGGTGCCTCACAAAGTGTTCGAGGGTAACCGTCCCTCGAATACGATCCTCGCCGAGCGGCTGACGCCGGAAACTCTGGGCAAGCTTGTAGCCCTGTATGAGCACAACGTCTTTACGCAGGGCGTCGTGTGGAACATCGGTTCGTTCGACCAGTGGGGCGTGGAGCTGGGAAAGGTGCTTGCGCAACGCATCATCCCGGAGCTGGAGAGCAGCTCCGAGCCGGCGCTAAAGCATGACACTTCGACGAATAATTTGATACGGCGGTACCGCACGCTGAAGTAGGCGGAAAACCATGGGTGGATCGTGCCGCATCGGTGGCAGAGACGGAGAGTGGATAGAGTGCGCCTGGGCAAGATGGGGCACGACATGTCGTGCCCCTACGAAGCTATTCCTCGCGCAGAGACTGCATGGGGTCGACCGCGGCGGCGCGAAGAGCAGGCTGGCCGGTGGCGGCGAGCGCCACGATCAGGGGCAGCGCGCAGGCATGTCGTATCCCGATCGGTTCAATCACGGGGACGTGCGGCATGCCGGAGAGGGGTAACCGTCTCAGATTCGGAGGTGATATTCTTAGCCAATTCGAACAACAACGCTCTATGTCTGAAGTCCCCGAGCGCATTGGTCCTTACCGCATCCTCTCCCAGATTGGCGAGGGCGGAATGGGTGTGGTGTACAAGGCCGAAGACGAGCGCCTGAAGCGCATCGTGGCGCTCAAAGTGATTCGCGATTTCGATTCCGACTCCGCTCGCCGTCAACGGTTCTGGCAGGAGGCGCGCACCGCCGCGCAGGTCGCCCATCCCAATGCCTGCCGCCTGTATGACATCGCGGAAGACGGCGACCGCCTGGTGCTGGTCATGGAATTCATCGAAGGGGAAACGCTGGACGCACGCATCCGGCGCGGTCCTCTTCCTGCTCAGGAAGCGGCTCAGATGCTTCTGGCCATCCTTTCCGCGCTGGAAGCCTTCCACAAACAGGGAGTCATCCACCGCGACCTGAAGCCGGCAAACATCGTGCTTTCTTCGAGCGGAACGAAGTTGCTGGATTTTGGGATTGCCAAGCATCTCCCGTCCCATTTGCCGGAAGGCGACGCGGCAACGCTGCCCGGCGTTACCAGCCCAGGAATGTTTCTCGGCACGCCGAGATATGCATCGCCGGAACAGTTCAGCGGCAAGCCGCTCGACGCACGCTCGGATCTGTTTTCCGTCGGCGTGATTTTCTACCAGATGCTGACAGGCCAGCCGCCGTTTGCCGGCGAATCGTTCGGCGAACTCGCGCACTCCGTTTTGCAGGGATCCGTGCCGGCGCTCAGCGGCTCGCCGGCAATTTGCGCCATGGGGCGGATCGTGCATCGCGCGCTCGCGCGCAATCCCAAGGAGCGCTACCCAAGCGCGGAAGCGATGGCCGCGGAACTGCGCGCCACGTTGCTCCTGGAGGGAATCGGGACGCCGGCGCGCGCCTGCCCGCTTCGCCGGCTGATGGTCCTGCCGTTCCGGGTGCTCCGACCGCACGAGGACACGCAGTTCCTGGCCTACAGCTTGCCCGAGGCCATCACCGTGTCGCTCGCCGGCCTCGAAAACCTGGCGGTGCGCTCCTCCGTCGTCGCTTCGCGCTATTCGCCGGAGGCGCTCGACCTCCATCAGGTCGCACGCGAAGCTGAGGTGGATGTGGTGCTCACGGGAGCGCTGCTTACGGTGGGAGAACAGCTCCGCATCACCACCCAACTCGTCGAAGTGCCCGGCGGAACGCTCCTGTGGTCGCACACCGCGCAAGCCACTACCCGCGACCTGCTCGAGCTGCACGACGACCTGGTGCGCCGCGTGGTGGACTCCGTGCTGCCTTCGCTGTCGGTGCAGGAACATCAGTCGCTGCAGCACGACCGCCCCGCTAGCCCAACCGTCTATCAACTCTACTTGCAGGCCAACGAATTCGCGCGGCAATGGCAAAACCTTCCGACCGCCATGGAGTTCTACGAGCGGTGCGTGAAACTCGATCCTTCGTACGCGCCGGCGTGGGCGCGGCTGGGCCGCGCCCGCTGGCTGATGGACAAATACAGCTTGGGCTCGAGCGAGGGATTGCAGGCTGCCGACGACGCCTTCCAAACCGCGTTGCGGCTCAACCCCGATCTGTCCATGGCTCACAATATCTATACCCAGCTCCAGGTGGATCAGGGGCGCGCGCTCGAAGCCATGAGGCGGCTGCTGGACCGCGCGCGCAGGAGGAGAAGCGATCCGGAACTGTTTGCCGGCCTGGGACATGTTTGCCGCTACTGCGGACTTTTGCAAGCCGCACTGCGGGCCCAACTGGAAGCCCGCCGGCTGGATCCCTTGATTCCCACCAGCATCAATCACACCTACTTCATGCTGGGGGAGTATGAGAAAGCGCTGGAATATTCCGGAGGCGATTTCGGCTACTGTTTGGGTCTTACGCTTGCGACGCTGGGGCGGACCGAGGAAGGGATTGCGAAACTGGGTCAACGACAAGCATTCGACTGGCGTCTCGGACGGCTGTTTCTGACCTCGCTGCGCCTACTTCTGGAAGGCAATCGGGAAGAGAGTTTGCGAGCCAGCGATGAGCTGAGAGGCGAAACGTTTCGCGATCCCGAGGGAATCTACTATCTAGCGCGGCAACTTAGTTTCCTCGGCGAGCAGGACGCGGCCCTGGAGACGCTGGGCCGCGCCATCCATACTGGCTTCTTTTGCTATCCCGCCATGGTGCGCGACCCATGGCTGGATTCCATCCGTGGCCGTCCGGAATTTGCTGCCCTCTTGCGCCAAGCCCATGAGCTTCATCGCGAAGCCGCAGCCGCGTTTGTCGGGGGTGGTGGCGAGACGCTTCTGCAGTTGGAGTAGGGTGGAGATTCGCTGTAAGCCCGTCCCGGGAGACGGGAGCCACACCGTTGGGAAGGCGAAATGGTGTGGCACCTGCAGGGTTCCTTCGCTGAAACGCAGAGGGCGGCGCCTACGTCTTTCTCCTTGACGGTCTAGGAGACGGCCGGTATATTCCTAGAGGCTCTAGGAGAGAGCGCCCCGGTGGACAAACAACTCGAGCTTCTGCAAGGCACTCTCGACATGCTCATCCTGAAGGCCGTCTCCCTCGGCCCGTTGCATGGCTATGGCGTGCTGCTGCGCATCCAGCAGATTTCCAAGGATCGCCTGGAAATTCAGCAGGGCTCGCTCTACCCCGCGCTTTATCGTCTGGAACACCAGGGCTGGATCGCCAGCGAGTGGGGCGAATCGGAAAACAAGCGCAAGGCCAGGTTCTACCGCTTGACCGCGGCGGGAAAACGCAGGTTGCAAGCGGAAGCGGAGAAGTGGAAGAGCATGTCCGACGTCATCGCGGGAATCCTGAATAGCACGCCGGAGGAAGTATGACGCTTTGGAGCCGGATTCGCTCCTGGATGCGCGCCACTCTCTGGCGCTCCCGCCTGGAGAGCGACATGGACGTGGAACTAAAATTTCACATCGAGGCCTATGCCGAGGATTTGCTGCGCAGCCGGGTTTCGCGGCAGGAGGCCCTGCGGCAAGCCCGGCTGGAATTCGGAGGGGCCGAGCGGGTGAAAGAGGAATGCCGCGAGGCGCGCGGCGTGAGGTGGCTCGAGACCCTGGCCCAGGACGTGCGCTACGGCGCGCGCATGCTGCGCAAGTCTCCTGGATTTACCGTGGTGACAGTTTTGACGCTGGCGCTCGGCATCGGAGCCACGACCGCGATTTTCAGCGTCGTGGACGCCACGCTGCTGCATCCCTTGCCGTTCCCGCAGCCGGAGCAGCTTGTAACCATTCAGGCCGATTTTCCCGGCGTGGGCGCGCGCGACGTGGGAATGTCCCAGCCGGAGTGGCAGGACCTTCAGCATTCGGGAATTTTTGAAAATGTATCGCCGACGTGGTTTGACGAACAGAATCTCACCGGCTCCTCGCAACCTGCGCGCGTGCGCTTGCTCATCGTGGCGCCGAATTATTTTGCGCTCTTAGGTGTAAAGCCGCAGTTGGGACGCGCCTTCCATCCCGAGGACCACTCGCCAGGAATGATTCTGGAAGTTGTGATCAGCGATGGGTTATGGAAACGGGATTTCGGAAGCGATCCGCACATTCTGGACAGAAGCATTCGGCTCGACACCGACTTGTACCGGATCGTTGGCGTCATGCCGGCGCGCTTTGACGCGCCGGGACGAATCGCGGAAGAAAGGAAAATCGATGTCTGGGTGGCGACCAGTTTTTACGGCATGCCCATGCTGGATCATCCCCCGCGCCGCGGCCGCAATCTTCCCACCGCAATCGCCCGGCTCCAACCGGGATTGACGCTGGCGCAGGCACAGAGCCGCGTGGACGCGCTGGTTCGAAACCTGCAGAAACAGTTTCCCGGCGATTATCCGGTGGAAAGCGCATGGAGGGTGCGGCTGATACCGCTGCACGAGAGGATAGTCGGCAATGTCCGCCAGTCGCTGATTCTGTTGTTTGGCGCTATGGGATTGGTCCTGCTGATCGGCTGCGTGAACGTGGCGAATCTGCTGCTCGCGCGCGCCAGCGCAAGAGGGCGCGAAATCGCCGTTCGCCAGGCGCTCGGCGCCGGGCGGAAGCGGCTGACCCGGCAGTTGCTGACCGAGAGTGTGCTTCTTTCGTTGCTCGGCGGAATCGCCGGCTTGGCGGTTCTTTACTCCACAAAAGAATTTTTGCTGCGGCTGGTGCCGGAGAGCCTGCCGCGGCTCAACGAAATTTCGATCAACTGGAGCGTTTTGCTTTTTGCCCTCGCCGCCTCTCTCGCCGCCGGCGCGATGTTCGGCCTGGCCCCCGCGTTGCATGCCGGACGGATGGATTTGAATCACATGCTGAAGCAGGAAGGGCGCGGCTCGACAGGCTCCGGGGAACAGGCGCGAACGCGACGGGTGCTGGTGGTAACGGAGTTTGCCCTTTCTATGGTGCTGCTGATTGCCGCCAGCCTTCTGCTGCGGAGTTTTTGGGACCTGCTGAACGTGCGGCTGGGTTTCCGTCCAGAAAATGTCATGGCGGTCCGGACGAGGCTGCCGGCTCCCAACGACCCCAAGACCGACCTCTACGAAACCCCCGCGCAGGAGGCGCTTTTCCTGCGCGAAGTGCTTCGCCGCGCCAGAACGCTGCCGGGAGTCGAAGAAGCGGCCATCGGAGACACGGCGTCTATCCCGTTAGACCAGAGCCAGCGGGATCTAAAAGTGATCTCCGAAGGCCCCTTCCTGCTGACACTCGAGGGACGCGACGTTCCCAGCGACCAGCCGGCCGTGGTCGAACGATCCAGCGTCACGCCGGAATATTTTCACTTACTGGGCATTCCACTCGTGCGCGGCCGCTTGTTCACCGATCTGGATACGGATACGGCCCCGCAGGTCGCGGTGATCAATGAGGCTTTCGCGCGCACGTACTGGCCAGACCAGGATCCCATCGGCAAGCGCTTCAAGAGGGCCAGAGACGGCTCACCTTGGGTCACCGTTGTCGGCATGATCGCGAACGCCAGAACAGAAACGCTGGCGGAAGCGAGCGTCCCGAAACTCTATCTTGCTTTGCATCAGACCGGGGGGAAACGCCTGGCGATCTTCCTGCGCGGGCATCTGAACACCGCGGCGATTCCTGAGGAAGTGCGCGAGCAGGTGCAATCGGTCGATCCAACACTTCCCGTGTTCGGCGCGCAGACGCTCGACGAAACGGTGTCCGCGTCTCTTGCCGCGAGACGATTCTCGATGGAAATGGTGGGCCTGTTCGCCCTGACAGCCCTGGTTCTCGCGGGACTTGGAATCTACGGTGTGATTTCGTACATGGTGATCGAGCGGGCGCACGAGATCGGGATTCGCCTCGCCCTGGGGGCGCAAAACCGGAACATCGTGCGAATGGTCCTGCGGCAGGGGATGGGACTTGCGCTGACGGGTGCCGGGGTCGGCTTGCTTGCCGCGTTCGTCATCGCGCACCTGATGGCAGGGATGCTTTACGGCGTGGAGCCCACCGATCCTCTCACCTTTGGCATGGTGGCTCTTTTGCTCATCGGCGTCGGTCTGCTCGCCTGCTACCTGCCGGCGCGGCGCGCGACCCGGGTAAACCCGATGTGCGTCCTTCGCGAGGCGTGAGCGCGTGAGGCCAGCGAGGGGCCGCCAGCGGGCAGCCTGAGTTCGGTCATTACATCCTGAAACGGAGGGATGAATCGTATGCGCAATCGCTGGACACTGTTCGTGGCCTTGCTTGTCGCGCTGAGTCCAAGCGCGACACTCACCGCCCAATCACCCGCTCGCGTCACTCTGGTGAAGGCTNGGCCGGCTGCTCGACCCCCGGACTGGAAACGTGCTTTCCCCCGCCGCCGTGCTGATTGAAGACGGAAAGATTAAAGAGGTTGGACCGCCGGCGCGAGTGCAGGCGAATGCGCCAGCGGGCTTCAAGACCATTGATTTGGGCAGCGCGACTTTGCTGCCTGGGCTGATCGACAGTCATACACACTTGTTGATGGACGACATAGTTTACGTAGCGGAAGCCGAGCGGCCGCGCCATTACAACGGCGGCTATGTGCCGGCGCAATTGCTGGCGATAGTCGAATCGCCAAGCAAACGAGTGTTGATCGGCGCGCAGATGGCTCGGGAAGACTTGGAGAGCGGCATTACAACCGTTCGCAACCTGGGCCATTCGGGCGTGGATGGCGATACCGAATTGCGCGACGCGATCAACGCCGGTCGGGTTCCCGGGCCAAGAATCCTGGCCTCCGGACGCAAACTGACGACGCGAGGCGCATACGTACAGAACCTCAATCCTGCGCTCGCCGACGCCATCCTGGATCAGGAATTCTTGTTTATTGAAGGAGCGGATCGGGCGCGCGAGGCAGTCCGCAAAAACGAATTCCAGGGCGTGGATGTGATCAAGGTCTCGGCGGAAGAGAATCTTAGCGTTCCTGAGCTGGCAGCCGTGATCGAAGAAGCGCACCGCGCGCATCTGAGGGTTGCCGTCCACGCAGTTGACACGCCCAGCATACAAACCGCGATTGATGCCGGTGCGGATTCTATCGAGCACGGCAACGAGGCAACCGACCAGCAACTCAAGCAGATGCGCGATAAGGGGATGTTTTTCGACTTCACACCCACTTCCTATGGCGACTTTTTTACCAGAATTTTCGAGGCAACCATTGTGGAGTCTTTAAGACTGCGACCGGAGCGTCTCGGGGCCGACGAGCGTCACCGGCAGCGGTACAACGATCTGATTCAGCAGATTCAGAAGTCGTGGCTGAAGTCGGCGGATGAGTCCGATGTGCAGTACGACCAACAGTACAACAGCCTGGTTCAGCGGGTCCTGAAATCTGGCGTAAAGTTTGCGGCTGGGTCCGACATGGCCTGGTACTATCCGGGGAAAACACACGGGGAAAACTCGGTATCGAGGTTTCCGACTTTGCATGACGCCGGGATGCCAGCACTTGATGTTATTCGTGCCATTACGACAAACGCGGCGGAAATGCTGGGCTGGCAGGACCGCATCGGCGCCATCGAGCCCGGCAAGTTCGCCGACCTCGTCGCTGTCTCCGGCGACCCCATCGCCGACATCACGGAGCTCGAACGCGTGCGCTTCGTCATGAAAGGCGGGCAAGTCGTCCGGAACGATCTTGCCTCACATTAGGACACGATAGAACCAAAGGAGATTGCTCAGATGCGACAGATTCGAATCATCCTGCTGTCCCTGTTGGTAACCGCCACTGGGGCTGGCTTCGTACTGCGGCGAAGCCCGAAGCTCATCGCGTTTGTTGCCGCTGCGCAGTCTTCGCAAGCTCCGCCAACCATCGCTTTCGTGGTTGACCGCGACATTAGCGCCGTCGAAAAGCAAATCGTCGAGGTTGCCGACGCCATGCCCGAAGATAAATTCAATTTCACTCCCGAAGCCCTGAACATCCCGGGCAGCAACTACAAAGGTGTTCGCTCGTTCGCTGTCCAGGTCAAGCATATCGCTGCTTCCAATTGGTGTATCTGGTCGCCCCTCACAGGCGACAAACTCCCGGATGGCCTGGGAGACGAAGGAAACGGTCCCGCGAATCTCCAGAGCAAAGCGGACATCATCAAATTCCTCAAGGGCTCTTTCGCTCTTGGCCACAGGGCAGCGGCCACGCTGACCGCGGAAAACATGCTGCAATCACCCGCGAACAGCAAATCCCCGCGCCTGCGTTTGGCCGAATTCGCGGTCGCTCACGCCTACGACCACTATGGACAGATGGTCGAATATCTGCGCATGAATGGCATCGTACCGCCGGAATCTCGGCGGTGAGAACGCAGAGGGACGCGGTAGCAGGCGAAGAGGGCACGGGTGGCCCGTGCCCCTACGGAAGCAATACCCACTTCGGCCGGCGCGGGACGCCGGCGCTACTCGATGCGCTCCCAGGTGAGTTTATAGGTGGCGTCTTTGCGTTTGATGGTGCCGAACTGGCTGTTTTCGGAAGGAATCAGGACCAGCCGATTGTCGCCCTGCAACTCGAACCAGCGGACGTTATCGTGACCGCGCATGCCGGGATAGTTGTAGTCCACGATGTGGTGCGTGATCGTCTCCGCGCTCGCGTCCACCGTGTAGGTGCCGTAGTAGGCCAAGTAGGTGTCGAACGCTTCCGCCTTTTCTTCCGCGGTTCCATTGGAATAGCCTTTCGCGAACGGCTTGCGCTCGCCGTGGATGGCGATCTGGACGCTCATCCAGCCGGAGCGGTCATAGACGATGAACCCGGTGGGGTGGTCGTAATCCACTCTTCGCACGGGAGAATTGCCTTCCACGGAAACCAGGCGCCAGGCGCCGATGATTTTGTCTTCGACTTTGCGCGGCGCCGCCGGGGCCGCTAGGGTGAAAGAGCCTAAGAGCACGAGAAGCAGGGATGTGTGGAGCGGCCGGCTCCATGCCGCGCGTAGCTTCGGCCTCTTCGTCGCATTGCGCTTGCTCGCCGAGTAGTTCATGGATCACCTCGCAAAGAGTTGTGCTGCTTGCTGAAACTTGCCAGGGCTGCTTCCTCAGCTCCGCCAACTAGTGCGAGCGCCAGGATCAAGATCAACCACGGAGTGGAAGCGCCAGGGAGTTGGAGAAGCATCAGGGGGACGGCCTTTGGCGCAGAGGCTACCAGCCCCCGCCGGGCAGGTCAAAAATGACCGAAGGAAGTCAGGCTACTAGGCCCGCAGCGCCACCCAAAACCAGCAACCCCATTCCAAAGATCCCGCCCCACATCACTTCGAGCGCGAGCAGGAAGAGGTTCCCCGCCACGTCCCCGCTGCTTTTGTCCCCCGAGAGGAGGACGAGGAAGACGAACCAGATGACGAGGCACAGGGCGCCCGAGAACAAAAACCTGAGGAAGAGTCCCGGCTGCTTTCGGGACGTAATCACTTTTACCGACAGAGTGAGTAGGTAGGCGGCAAACGCCAGACTGGGAATCAGCAGTAGGAACCAGGACACTGCGGAGAGGAACAGGACCAGGACGGGCGCAAAATAAACTGGGAGCAAGCCTGGAAACAGCTTCCTAATGTCAGTGTGCGGCAGCCAGCCCGCCTCCAGTGCCAAGAGCGAGGCCAGTGTCATGGCAACAGGAAAGCCGAGACACAGGATGGGCCACTTGCGGTCAGCATATTTCGTCAAAGCCGTGTGCGCGCGGTACCAGTTCTCGTACGCGGCGACGGCCTCGGCAGGGGAACGGTGGGGAGCCGCGTACTGGCTTGGAACGGCGCTGTACAGCGTGTCTACCCATGTGGAGTACGCGACGTAGGTGACTCCCGATAGGAGCCCCGCGAGACAGAAGACGAGCGTAACCCGAGTCGCACTGTTCATGGAGAGGCGCTGCTTCATTGTGCGGGAATTCCTGGCGAGTAGGGCGCGCAGAGGTGAAGTGAGTGCGTGAGGGATAACTGGTGCCGGGGGTGTGGAGGGGAAAGAGAGAGGCCGGGGCCCGGCTCCCGACGAGGCCCAATACGGGCGCGTAGGAGCCCGCCGTGCTGCCCCCAAGCCCCCCAGGGGCCTGTCCCAGTTTTTGTGCGTTCCTAGACGTGTTGCCCAGTGGGCACACCCCATCGTAGGGCGACCAGGCGAACCACGGTAGCGCCGGCGTCCCGCGCCGGCCTCAGGGGCGCTCCCGACGCTTCGGGATTGCCGCGCCCTCGGCGGCCGCCGGGGCCGTAGGGGCACGACATGTCGTGCCCCTACGAGGAGGCGGACGCGTGGACTTCGTTGGCCACGCGATTTGAGACGGTCACGCAGGCGCCGACGGCGGGGCCTTCCAGGTAGCTGCCGGTCACGTGAAGCCCGGGAATTTCGGCGAGCGCGGCGCGGACGCGACGCAGCAGTTCCGCGTGACCGAGGTTGTATTGCGGGATGGCCTGGGGCCAGCGCTGCGCGAATCGCACGCGCGGCGCGAGCGTCAATCCCAGGATGCGACGGAGCTCGGATTCGACGGTTTGGAAGGCGGCTTCGTCGGGCAGCGCGCCTGCGGATGGGTCCGTCATGCCGCCGACGAAGCTGGTGAGCAGCGTTTGTCCGTCGGCAACGCGGCCGGGGAAGAGCGACGAGTTCCACACCGTGCCGAGGACGCGCATGTGTTCCGCCCGCGGGACGAGAAAACCGAAGCCATTGAGTGGGTGCGGCAGATGTTCGGTGGAATAGCTGCCGGCTACGACGGCTACCGGAGCGTACTCGATGCGGGCGAGGTCGGCAGCGGCAGGGACGAGCGGAGCGAGTAGCCCCGCGGCAACGCGGGCGGGCGCGGCAAACACGACCGCGGCGGCGGGAATCGTTTCGCGCTGACCGGCACGGTCGCAGACGACTTCAAAGCGCGCGCCGGATTCAGGCGCAGCTCGACGTAACGAGATGGCGCGAGCGCCGCGGAGGATGCGATCGCCGAGGCGTTCGGAGAGCCGAGTTACGAGGGATTCGTTGCCCTGGCGAAATGTGGCCAGCCCGCCGCGCGAACGGGGGCGCTCACCGGAATCCCCCGGCGGACGGGATTTCATCATGCCGCGGATGACGCTGCCGAAGCGCTGCTCCCAGTCATGAAGGGACGGGAATGCGCTGCGCAGGCTGAGCCTCTCGGCATCGCCGGCGTAGATTCCGGAGACCATCGGCGCGACGAGGTGGTCGAGCAGGTCGGCGCCGAATTTGCGGCGGACAAATGCGGCGATGGATTCGTCGTTGGCCGGCGGCGTGGTGTGGCGGAAGGCCTCGGTGAGCAGGCGCGCCTTGGTGCGCGCGGAGACGAGGCCGGAGAAGAGAAACGCAGGCGGGCCGAGCGGAACCGCGCGCAGCTTTCCGCCGATCACGACGTAGCGCGGGGCGCGCGGGTTGGCGAGCTGCAGCTCCTCCTCGAGGCCCAGTTCGGCGGCGAGGTCCGCGAGCGCCGGGGTGAGCATGAAGCTCTGCGGGCCGGCTTCGAAGAGCACGCCGTCGCGGCGAACCGAGCGGATGACGCCTCCGGCGCGGTCTTCCTGTTCGAGAAGGAGCACAGGAGCGCCCAGCCGGTCGAGCCGCCAGGCGCAGGCCAGGCCGGAAATTCCTCCGCCGATGACGACGATGCGCATGCGGGCGGGCAGCGCGCGGGCCTCAGAGCGTTTTCGAGAACAGAGGGCGTTCGGCCAGGCGCTGCTGCTCGAGATAGGGATCGAAAATCATAGCCACGTTGCGGATGAAGATGCGGCCGAGGCCGACCACCTCGACGGAATTGGGACCGAGGCGCACCAGGCCGTCCGCGGCGCAGGCGGCCAGCCGTTCCAGCTCCGGCGCGAAGTATTCGTCGAAGCGCAGCGAGAATTCGCGCTCGATTTCGTCTTTGCGGACCACAGTGTGGCACAGCAGGCGGCTGATCACGCTGCGGCGGATGCGGTCGTCGGGCGTGAGGCGATAGCCGCGCATAGTGGCCAGGCCGCGGGCGGCGACGGCTTCCGCGTAGCGGCCGGCCTCGCGTTCGTTCTGCGCGTAGGCGTCGCCGATGCCGCTGATGGCGCTGACGCCCATGCCGTAGAGGTCCGCGCCGGCCTTGGTGGTGTAGCCCTGGAAATTGCGGTGCAGTGTTCGATTGCGCTGGGCGAGCGCCAGCTCGTCCGTGGGACGCGCGAAGTGATCCATGCCGATGTATTCGAACCCCGCGGCGAGAAATCGCTCGAGCCCGGCGCGGAAGATGCGGAATTTTTCCATTCCCTCCGGCAGGCGGCGCGCGAAGGAGCCTTGCTGCTTCTTTAGCCAGGGAACGTGCGCGTAACTGAACATGGCGATGCGGTCGGGACCGATTTCGATGATCTGGTCCACGGTGCGGGCGAAGCTCTCGGCGGTTTGAAGCGGAAGGCCGTAGATGAGGTCCACGTTGACGCTGTCGAACCCCAGGCGGCGCGCGCCAACGACGAGGTCGCGCGTCAATTCGTAGCCCTGGATGCGATGGACAGCCTGCTGGACCTCGGGCGTGAAATCCTGCACGCCCATGCTCAGGCGGTTGAAGCCGAGGCGGCGCAGGGTTTCGAGATGCTCGCGCGAGGTGACGCGCGGATCCACTTCCACGCCGATTTCCGCGTCGGGAGCAAAGGTGAAGCGCTGGCGTGTGAACTCAAACAATTCCTCGAGCTGCGCGGGGGAATAATACGTCGGCGTGCCGCCGCCCCAGTGGAATTGAATCACCGGGCGCGAGCGGGAGACGTAACGCGCCACGTTCTCCACCTCGCGCTTCAGCGTATCGAGGTAGGCCGCGGCGCCGGTTTTGTCTTTGGAAATGACTACGTTGCAGGCGCAGAACAGGCACAGGCTCTCGCAGAACGGCAGGTGTTGATAGAGCGAGACGGGGCGGCCCTCCCCGTCCGCGGCCCGGCACACGCCCTCGAAATCCGGGGCGCCAAAATTGTCGAGCCACACGGGAGCCGTGGGATAGCTCGTATAGCGCGGGCCAGGACGGTTGTAGCGCTCCAGGAGTTCTTCCGAGACGTCGAGCGCCTGGACATCGAGCGAATGCGAGAGCCGGCGATGGTCCATATCGTTCATAATTTTCCCGTGGCCGCCTGGGGAGCGGTAACGGCGGCGCCGCCGGTCCCTTCGATTGTGGCGCTCTCGATGCGCGTCTGCCCGGCCTGGACGAACGCGCGGGCCGATTCCACCGAGACGTCGGGCAGAATGCCGTGGCCCAGATTCAAAATATGCGCGCATCCTCCGGTTTTGGCCAGCGCGGACTGCGCCGCGGCGCGCACGCCAGCCTCCGCCGAGTA
>OCOJ01005761.1_pt5 | contig 15145 bp, 18 predicted proteins | sample 1539251 | NCBI WGS metagenome assembly OCOJ01 (sample SAMN01911457, study PRJEB22624) | soil metagenome | biome: Soil | place: Malaysia | collected 2012-04-30 | depth RA_metagenome m | reverse complement strand
CCCGCGAATGCGCAACGAGACGGTCCGAGCCCTCTTCTTCGTAGTCCTCATCGTGATAATAGCCGAGATGCTGTACAAGGGGGTGCTCGCACTCTGAGCGACAGGGACTCCAGCCTAGAGGTCGTGATCAGCTGGATTCTCATCATAGGCGTCGTGGCCAGCGTAGTGTTCGAGTCCCTCGGCTTGGTTCTGAACTATGCGAGCACGCGCAGCCTGACGCTGACGATCTCACCCGAATGGCACGTGCAAGCACCCAACTTCTTCTCCTTCGTTGCTTCTGCAATTCCTTCCGCGTTGGCCGGAGTGAGTGCCGTCAGCCTGGTCACTGTGGGGGTAATCCTGCTCATGCTTACGCCGTATGTCAGGGTGGTGGCGTCCGTCATTTACTTTGCCCTGCAGAAGGACTACCGGTACCTCGGAATAACGCTCCTGGTCCTCGCCATAATCACCACAAGCTTGCTCTTGCTGTAGAACCCAATCTGCAAAGACACCTGTAAAAGCGACAGCCTTGACGGGCTGCCGAGATGGTCTCCGTCGCGAGCCGTCGTAAGCGCAAGGCGTACATTAGTAGCTTGATTGACAGGATCTTCGAGGCGGATTCGGGAGTCAGGTTCGTCGCAATATACCAGGAGCAGCACATGCTGGCCGGCGGCATGAGAGGTGGAAGGTCATCTTATGATCCCGAGGAGGAGGCCTACGACATCGACCTGCAGCTTGCAAAGATAGGCGAGATGACTAGATCGTGGCAGAAGTGGTTCGGCAACATGAACGCGCTGGTTGTAAGCTATGAGAAACTGAACCTCGTTTTCCAGCCCCTGAGCGAAGGCAGATTCCTCGTTCTGAGCACGGAGGTGGGGCTGAACTCGTTTGAGCTCCTCGAGAAACTGGCGCAGCAAGACTACAAGCGCCTGGCAGACATGATTCCCTAGTTCGTGCGAGTATAGCTTGCGCAGAGCATTCCGTAGTAGGTAGGGACCTGATAGGAAAGCAATTCGGGCTCCATATGGACGACGTCGAGTACGCCCGCCAAGATCGTCATCTGCCAGAGGCTGTCGGGCTTCGCTCCTTCGACAAGGCGCTTGGGGAGCCTCATGAGCGCGTGCAACCTCCCTCCTTTCACCGCCTCCAACACCTTGCGGTCGTACCGTGCCGCTTCCTTGCTGTACCCGTAGGGTCCGCTTCTGAGATGAGTGTGGGCTTGATCTGCGCTCGCGATGAATGCTATCCTCCTTTCTGACCGTTCCGCAACCTCGGCTACGACCCTACCGAATTCGAAGTCGGTCTCCACATCGATGGCCGGTGTCACTATGACGATTCGCTTCTTGCCCTTGCCTCTGCCAATGAAGAACCAGAGCGGAATGAGGCTCCCGAAGTCCATGGGAAGATTGGAGAGTGGTCCAGAGAGAGTACCATAGTTCGCGCCTACGACGGGGATACCTCTTTGGTCTGCTGCGTTGAAGATTTCGTTGCCGAGTTCCAGGTCGCACTTCGCGCTCAGGGCGACTTCGTTGCCACGCAAGGCGACCCTTCCACTCGAATTCTCCGACAAGACAACTCCTACATACCGTCGGAGCCTAAGGTTGTGTGGGGTTGCAATGACCAGAGTCTCCGGATTCGCCTCGGTCAGCCTGGCTGCGAGGCCCCGCATGCCTCTCCTCGTAGGCGAGAAGAGAGCGAGACTTCTTCCAGCCAGTCGCGGCACGATCTCATCGCCGTGCGGCGATATGCAGCCGTAGACGAGTGTCAAGCCAGCGCGTTCAGCCCGCCTGGGCTATTCAAGCATTCTTCTCAAGGTAGTGATGAATGCCCATCGTCGATGTCCTTACGAGCAACTGCGCGTAGACCGGAAGCTCGACGATGCCGGCCTCCGCGGCGACGTCGGCAACCATACTTTCTGCTATCTCGTCGAAGCCCATACCAGCGTTCCGCATCGACCTTATCTTTCCGATCCATTCTTCCATCTTCCTCCTGGTGCTCTCGAACGCGAATTCAGGGTCATCCTTGGCTCCAAAGTGCGGGACCAGAAGGGTGCGTGGAGCGAGCTGGGAGAGCCTATCCACGGTGTCCAGGAGAACGCTCGGCTCGAGGCTTGGTGGCGGAGTGGTAGGAATCAGCAGCTTCGTGCCTGGATACATCACTCCAACAGCGTCTCCTGTAAGCAGGACCTTCTGCCTCTCCAGCATCACGCTGATTTGGTGGGGAGCGTGACCCGGGGAGTGCAGCAGGGTGGCGCTCATGCCGTTTCCAAGATCCAGTGACATTTCTTCACCTACGGCGGTCATCCGTTCCCTCGGAACCGGGGTCGGGATTCCGTAGAGCCCGATGATCTCCTTGCCAAACACCCTCGTCGCGCTCTCAATCAGGCGCCCTGGGTCGGCCAGGTGCGGGACTGCTCTTTCGTGGGCGATCAGCTTCGCGTTGGGCATCCTTCCCATAAGGTGCCCCGACGCGCCGGCGTGGTCTAGGTGGACGTGCGTCGGAATCACGAAATCCACCTCCGATGGCGAGACGCCCACTTCGGCGAGACCCCGGAGCACGTTCTCGTATGTGGATGCGTAGCCTGTGTCCACAACTGCCGTCTTCGCACCCTTCACGACGTACGCTCCGACCGTGTTGCTGTGGCCGAGGGCCACGGTGTCAATCAGGTAGATTCCGTCGCCGACCTTCGTGGTGTACACTCACACTCGCCTACCTGGAGGTTGAAGACCCTGTGAACTCAAACGCGAGAAGTGCCAGGGAGGCCACGCCAAACTTCAGGACGTCTTCGTCGACCTTGAACCGCGAGCTGTGATTGGGGTAAATGCACCCCTTCTTCTTGTTGCGCGTTCCGAGGTAGTAGAACGTTCCCGGCGCCTTCTGGAGGAACCGCGCGAAGTCCTCCCCGCCCAGCAGGGGCTCCATTCTTACCACTCGAGTTCCAGGAACCCTTGCCAGGATCCTGGCAACCATCTCCGCGACTACAGGGTCGTTGCTCAGCACTGGATAGGCGTCCTCCTCGAACGAGACCTCGCAACCTGCGCCGAAGGCACGGCAGACGGTTCGCGCCACCTCTCTGACCCTGGCCTTGGCCCTCCGCCTCGTGTCCTCGTCAAGAGTCCTTATGGTTCCCTCCAGTCTGGCGTCGTCAGGGATGATGTTCTCCTTGGTTCCCGAGTGAATGCTCCCGACAGAGATGACGAAGGGCTTTACCGGATCTATGGCCCTGGCCGACACCCCTTGTAGCGCCAAGATTACATGGGCCGCGATGTAGACTGGATCTACGGTCTCGTGAGGGGCCGATCCATGCCCGCCCCTCCCCAAGATTCTGATGCGAAACGTGTCAGGAGCCGCCATGGCGGCCCCGCCTCGCACCCCGAACGACCCCGACGGAAGCCTGTTCGATATGTGCAGGCCGAAGACGAAATCGACTTTCGGGTTTTCCATGACGCCGTCCTCAATCATGGGCCCGGCTCCTCCGCGCCCACCGTGCTCCTCGGCGGGCTGGAAGAGGAACTTGACAGTTCCCTTGAGATCGCCCTTCCGGGCCGACAGGATTCTCGCTGCACCCAGAAGCATGGCAACGTGGCTGTCGTGCCCGCAAGCGTGCATGACGCCTTTCACGCGGGATCTGAAGTCCACGTCGGCCTGCTCCTCAACGGGCAGCGCATCCATGTCCGCCCTGAGTGCGACAACCTTCCCTCGCATTGCTCCCTTCAAGACGCCTAGGACTCCAGTGCCCCCGACCCCGGGAGTGGTCTCTATCCCCAATGATTCCAGCTCACGAGCCACCAGCCCAGCGGTCGCGAACTCATGATAGGCCAGTTCGGGTTTCTGGTGTATCTTCCGCCTCGTCGCAACGACCTGCCTCTCGATGTCTTCGGCTTCGCTCAGAAAGTCCAAGCTTGCTCGCCCAATCTTCGCACCATTAAAAGGTCTCATCCTGCTTCTGCGGTGCTCGGCTTTGGACGGACCTCGATCGTAGTGCAGCCCGTCCGTGAGGGTCGTCCTCCAGAGAGTACCTTCCGAGCCTTCCTAGGATTGGGCCAATAGAATATAGAATCTAGCTCCGCCACGTCTGCGGCTGGCTTGACGGCTCCACTGCCGAGGTCGCGTGGGTGAGAGGGTGCTCCAGAGCGGTCTTCTGGGGAATGTCCTACTTCTTGTCGGCTGCTACGTCTACGTTCTCTTGGTAATAGTCGTCTCCGGCAAACTCCGCTCGATAACGGGATGGTCAAGCAAGGCTAGTCGCAAGTTCCTTCATATCATGATTGGCAACCTCCCCTTCGTAATCCCATTCTTCTCACTGACGACCTTTCCACTGGACTTCCCATTCTTTGTCGCGGCTCCCTTCATAGTCGTAACTCTCCTAGCCACGCCTTACTCGCCCTTGAAGAAGATAAGAAGAGAGCTGGATGGCTTGGCCGGGATTACGGAAGAGGGTCACCAGCTTGGGCTCGTCTTCTACGCGATATCCTATAGCATCCTTGCTCTGTTCTTCTCGGGGAGACCATACATAATCGCGGCGGGAGTACTACCAATGGCCTACGGAGATGCATCCGCCTCGATCGTTGGTGAGAGATTCGGTAGGCTCCATTACAGGCTCTTGGCGGAAAAGAGTATCGAAGGCTCTGTTGCCATGTTCGCCGTGAGTCTGGCCAGCGTGGTGGCGAGCACTCTCTACTTCTCATCCTACTATCCAATATCGCCAGTGGGACTCCTGCCTGCGGCTCTTGGCACAGCTGCTGTAGCCACCCTGGCGGAAGGCCTTACTCCACTGGGCTTCGACAACGTGACAGTCCCCCTACTGGGTGCACTGACCTTCCTAGTGCTTAGCGGGGTGCGCTGAAACGCGCCTGCTTGTCCTAGACGGTCTCGATGCCTCCGGAAAGAGCACGCAGGCATCTCTCCTTTCCACGCACATCAAAGAAAAGGGGATGACGGTCTGCGTCCGCACTCATCCTTCGAACGACAACGTCTTTGGAAGGTACGCGGGACGGTTCCTCTACTCTCGGGGCAGAGGCGCGCATTTCGCTTCGGCCTTCTTCTACATGTTCGACGTGTTTCATTCGATCTTCCTCTACTCGTGGCAGCGGTACGACATCACAATCTTCGTTCGCTACCTAATGGGCGCGGCCTACCTCCCCTCTCCATTGCACGTGTATGCCTACAGGTTCTTCTCCGCCATCGTCCCGAGGTCGCGAGCCATGTTCTTCCTCGACGTGCCTCCAGAGGTCGCCTTTGAGAGAATTCGACTAAATCGCGATAAACGTGAGATGTTCGAGGACATGTCCTCTCTTAGAAAGGTGCGGGCAAGGGCCCTTTCACTTACAACCATAGGGAGGTGGATACTCATCGACGCTCGCGGGCCTCCCACAGGCATCGAGTTCGAGATTAGGAGGCGGCTCGGCTCAATGCGCTTCCTCTCCTGAACCAAGACGACGGGGTCTGGAGAACCTCGGAAGACTCGCAGGAGTAGGACTTAAGAATGCGGCCTCGTTTAGCTTTCTAGGACTTGTTGAGCGAGTCGGGGAAGTCCATCTTCGCTTTCGGAATCGTCGCGATTGCCTTTGGAGCAGCTACGATTGCATTGAATTCGCTGAGCTGGTACTACTCAGAGTTGTCCATCTCCATTGGTTCCCAAGCATACCAGGTTGGCCTCGTAACTAGATTCTTCGTCGTGGAGGGAATTGCAATCTCAGCGATTGTCTTGGGGATTTACATCGTGTACCGAGGTCTGTTGAGTATTAGGCTCGCAGCGAATTCGACTTCGGTAGGGTCGGTAATCTCCGATGCTCTTGCTTCAGCGAGGGATCGGCGGATCGGAGTCCTCTCCGGAGTATTCTATGGGGCAATCTACGCGTTGGTGTCGAGCAACGTCGTGTTTCAGCCCGGAGTGAACTTCGCTAGCGCCTACGGCGCGACCTCGGCCAGCTTGAACACCGTTGCCTGTTGCGGGAGCCCAGGCACCGTGCCGGCTTTCATCGTAGTCCTGCTCCCGCAGGCTCACCTGGGCCTGCAGATTCTCCCCCTGGGTCTGCTGTTCCAGGTCGTGTTTCCAATTCTTGTGGGTTTCAACATGACGATAGTATCATACTCCCTGATAAGCAAGCAAGTCAGAATCACTGGGGGCTGGGTCAGCGCGCTGGCGGTCGCTGCAGGCCTATTCACTGGCTGCCCTACGTGCGCGGGCCTCTTCCTCGCAAGCGCTTTCGGGGGGACAGCGTCTGCCGTCGCCTTGGCTCTCGCACCCTACCAGATTCTCTTCATAGTCATCAGCATCCCGATCCTCTTGGCAAGTCCCATCTTGGTCGCGACGAGCATCAAGAAGTCGATGTATGCTTCCTGCAGGCTGCCCCCAAGAGCCAGCAGGCCTCTGCTAGACGTTCCCCGATAGGCTCTTCTGGTCAGCCGCAGCGCTTCGCGAAAGCAAAGTGCGGGGGGTGGGATTCGAACCCACGAACCCCTGAGGGATGGGATTTCTGCAGCGGCGCGACTTAAGTCCCACGTCTTTAGCCAGGCTTGACTACCCCCGCGTGGCTGACGGCCAGGCCGTCAGTAATTAAGCTGCGGCGCATCACGCCGCGCGGGCCAGGACCCGCTCGAGGCTCTGGGTGTTGAGAATGTCGTCAGCCTCGAGCCACGCCCTTCTTGCCACAGTCACCCCGTACCCGATGTTGTCCAGCTGACCCGTCGAGTGTGCGTCCGAGTCTACGACCAGGGTGACCCCCTCCTCCATAGCGCGCCTCGCCCAAACGTCGTCGAGATCGAGCCTGTCGGGTTCCCCATCGATCTCGATCATCTTCCCCCCATCCTTCGCAGTTTCGATCACCTTCTTCAGGTCGATGGGATTGCCCTGGCGCTTGCCGAGTAGCCTGTTGGTGGGGTGGCATAGAAAGTCCACCGACGGAAGCGAAAGGGCTCGCACGATTCTCGCCGTTAACTTGTCCGCCGGTTGCCTGAAACTCTGGTGCAGAGACGCTCCCACCAGCTCGAACTCGTCTAGGAATTCCCTGTCGAAGTCAACGGTCCCGTCCGCTCGGATTTCAAGCTCGACGGCCTTGATGATTCTGAATGGCTTCAGCTTCTCATTGAGGGTGTCTATCTGAGCCCACTGACGCCTAAATCGATCCATTGTGAGTCCATTCGCAACCCTCATGGATACCGAATGGTCTGTCATCGCGATGTACTCGTAGCCTCTCTCGATCGCCGCCTTCGCCATGACCTCTAGCTCATCTTCTCCATCACTCCAGGTACTGTGCGCATGGAAGTCTCCCCTGATCTGGTCGAGGCGCACAAGTTTCGGCAGGGAGCCCCCGCCCGCGGCTTCTATCTCCCCTCTGTTCTCTCTGAGCTCCGGTGGTACATACTTCAGACCCAACTTGGAGTACACTTCTTCCTCGGTCCCTCCCGCGAGCCGCCGGCCGTCCTTGGCGTCGAAGAGCCCGTATTCGTTGAGCTTCCATCCTTTCTGCAATGCGATGCTCCGCAAGGCTATGTTGTGGTCTTTCGAGCCAGTGAAGTACAGCAGGGCAGCCCCCTTTTCGTCTTCGCCGAAGACTCTGAGGTCGACCTGAGTTCCTCCCTTCAGCTTGACGCTCGCCCTCTTCTGACCGCTCTCCAGCAGCTGGGCAACGCCTGGAAAGCTCTCGAGCAGTCGTATCGCCCGCTTGTCTGACGAGATAAGATCCAGGTCTCCTATGGTTTCCTTCCCTCGTCGAAGGCTCCCGGCCATGGAAACTCTTACTCCCGACGATGCGAAGTACGAGGAAAGACTCTCGAAAATGCCTTCTGCCTCAGGGAGTAGCATCCGCTTCTTGTAGCTCTGAAGGCGCTCGATGCCGTCCAAGAGCGATNTTGCGGACGCTCGGCCCGAACTCCCCATCGAGCGAGCCGGACTCGAGGGCGACCTTGAGCTCCTGCACGCTCTTTACCCCGTAGACGTGGGAGAGCTTGTAGGCCGTTCTGGGTCCGATTCCAGTCACGCTCATCAGTTCGGGAACGCCGGCCGGAATCTTGAGCTGAAGCTCCTCCAGCAACTTGAGATGACCAGTCCCAAGGTACTCGCCTATCTTCTTGGCTATGCCTGACCCGACGTACTGTATGTCCTCAAGTTTCCCTGCCTTCCAAGTGTCTTCGATATCCTGCTCTTGGTTCCGGATACTTGTGGCAGCCCTGTGGTAGGCGATTACCTTGAACCTGTCCTCACCGTTGGCCTCCACGAGGGTACCAAGCCGATCGAGGAGGTCCGCAACCTCCAGATTCCTCAACGAGCTGTTGCGATAGCGGGGAGAGTTTTAAAAGCAGTGCGAATCGAGGCCGCCCAGATGTCATCCAGGTACCAGAAAGCCTTCGTTCTGCTAAAAGTCGAGCCGGGCCATGAAGAGGAAGTGATAGACAGCCTTCTCAAGCTCGATGAGGTCAAGGAGGTCCACGTTGTCCCTGGGGAATGGGACGTGCTTGCGGTCATCCAGGCGGAGAAGGAAGTGGTCTCACCCGGGGACGAGAAGGTCTACAAACTTGTGATGGGAAAAATCGGGAAGATCAAGCACGTGCGCGACACGAACACGATGGTGTCCCACTTCTCGCGGATCAAATAGGCTCTCGGCTACTTCCACCAGCCATACTGCTTCGGAGGGTTCGTTGTCTCGAGAGCCCTGTGCCCGTCAACTCTTACGTCGTCCTCGATTCTCACACCAATCTTCCCAGGGATGTACACTCCAGGCTCGATTGTGAAGAACATGTTCTCGCGCAGCAGCGCGTCCCCGCCGTCGACTATGTAGGGCTCCTCGTGCACTTCGAGGCCCAACCCGTGACCCGTCCGGTGGATGAAGTACTTGCCGAGACCGTGGTCCACTAGGTACTTCCTTGCTGCTCTGTCGACGGAGCCTACCGCAACGCCTTCGCCGGCGGCCGCCCTGGCCCTCGATTGGGCTTCCAGGACCTGCTCATACACCCGCTCCACCTCCACGGACCTGCCGATGCACAGCGTTCTGGTTATGTCCGCGTAGTAGCCCTCGTAGACCGAGACCAAGTCCAGTATTATGGGCTCGCCGGATTTGATTCTCTTCTTCGAAGCGAGGCCGTGGGGATTCGCTGCCCGAGGTCCCGACTGCACGAGGAGGTCCGACACTCCGCTGGCTCCCTTGGCGATGATCAGGTCGGCCAGCTTCCTGGCCAGTTCGAGCTCGGTCATTCCCAGATCGATCAGATTCGGTGCCTCGTCGAAAGACCTGCTGAGAATCTCTCCTGACTTCTTCATGAGCCGGACCTCGTCCTGATCCTTCACCGCTCGCAGACCCTGAAGAATCGGTTCAGCATCCTCTGGCGTCATCCGCATGCGCGACTTCAGGGCGTTAAGATACTGGAAGGGCATCCGTCCTTCGACTCCCCACCGCCCCTTCCCCAGGCCGCGCACGGCGTGCGCCACGGCTTCTGAGGGACCCTGGGAATCGGTCCACGCGTATATCGACATCGGAAGCATGCAATTCCTGTATGGCCCCGCCTCGATGGCCGGTGCGACCAGGCGCACACTTCCATCCGAGGTCACGAACAGAACGAAAGGCCTCTCGTGCATGGCCGAAGTCACGCCCGTAAAGTACCGCATGTTGGGACCCGGTGCCATCAAGACTCCGTCCAGCCCCGCATCTCCCAGCGCTTTCCTGAGACGGTCCGCTCGCCTTCTGTAGGTTGCCGCTTGCTCCAATCCGTTCGCCCGTTCCCGATGGTATCTTAATATCTTGTGAATCGTCGAGCCCTGGGCGGCTTGAGCTTCGGGAGCGGCCTCCTGCTTAGAGTTGCTCGTCGCTGGATCGCGGGCACCGACATGGACTCGGCACTCGCCGATGCGAAGCAAGCCAACTCCCGGGGTTTCGGGGTGGTGATGAACTACCTCGGCGAAGACGTCACTGATCGCGCCGTCGCCGATAGTCACCGACAGCAGTACCTGAAGCTGCAGGAGGCAATAGCCTCTTCTGGAATCAACGGCTTCGTCTCCGTCAAGCTCACTCAGTTCGGCCTTGGCAGCGATGACGAGGGGGCGATGGCGAGGCTCGAGGCAGTCGCGGAGAACGCCGCAAGACTTCACCAGCTCCTGTGGCTGGACATGGAGGGGTCCGCTGCGGTGGACAAGACGCTCGGCGCGTACGAATCTCTCCTCTCTCGCCGCGGCGGTGTGGGGCTGGCGCTACAGGCATACATGAGGCGAAGCGAGAACGACCTCAAGGAGCTCCTGGACCACGGAGCAAAGGTCAGGCTGGTCAAGGGTGCGTACAGGGAACCGTCAGACGTGGTCTTTCCTACCAGGCGAGAGGTCAGTGAGAACTACCGTGTCCTGATGCGTTCCCTCTTTGACCGAGGGGACGACTTCGCCATCGCCACTCATGACAGCAAGCTCATTGAGGAGGCGAAGAAGCTCGCCGACGCGAAGCACGTCAACTTCAGGTTCGAGATGCTGAAGGGAATCAGGAACGAGCTCAAGGAGGAGCTCACGAGTTCAGGGTACACTCTCTTCGAGTATCTGCCATATGGAGGAGAGTGGTACGCCTACTCCAGACGAAGGCTCACGGAGCACCCGAGCAACGTCCTGCTCTTGCTAAGGTCCCTGTTCTGACTTGCGACGCCATTGATATGGTGACCCCGCCTTGATTACACGCTCAACTAGTCTAGACTCTTCTTTCAAAATACCGTGAAGTGCCCAAAAATCAGACGAGGCACAAAGAAATGACCGATTACAACAAGGGTCAGATTTGGGGGGCCCTTAGGAAGGCCTGGAAGGGGTACAGGATCGCGAAGGTCCAGAACGATGGCGTCCGCATGAGGGAGTACGCCACGCGCATCAAGACCCTGCAAGGCCAGCTAGGCGTCCCACAGGCAAGCTTCCCGAATCTGGAAAGCTAGAGGAACGAGTCGAAGGCCCAAAGCCTTCCACTCCTCTCTCCTTTTTCATTCTGAGCTAGCGAATTCTCTTTCTATCTGTTCCAGTATCTCTCCGACCGCGTGTGCCTGCAGGCCCAGCGAGTTCGAGATGTCACCCAGACTGTTTCGCTGCTCCTTCATAATATAGTGCAGCACTTTCCTCCTGTCAGACGTTCCCAGAGTGATGCTCGCCCGTGCGGCCTCCCGGAGCGCCATGTTGCGGAGATACAACAAGACGGCCCTCTCATCTTCAATCTGCTTCAGCTTCCTATCGACCTCGCTTATTATACTGGCAAGAGCGCCTATCCTGGACGCCTCGTCTGGATACCTGAGGACCTCGTTGATTCTCACTCCCAGTGGCCCGTGCTCCCCAGCTTCGTCCATGCCCGGGACGGGTCCGAAGGAGAACACTCTCGCTCGGAACAGCGAAGGAGCAAGATCGACGGTGACCGAAAGGCTCTTTCTGAGCATATACTCCTTCCTCTGGGGCCCCCTTGGGCTGTCTTCCAGCATGGTGCTTACCAGCCCCGCCCCTTCCATGCTCAGGAGGTGTTTCGCGACGAGCTGCTGGCTCACTCCCAACTCCTTTGACAGTTGAAGCTGATACGTGGGCTCTTCGCTGAGTCTGGCGATTATCCTCCGCCTGATTGGATTCTCAACTGCCCCCAACACCGAATCCAGCTCATTCTGTTCCATCGACTTCGCCTCTACCCATCGGACGATTGGTCAAGTGGCGCTTCCTGTATAAATGCGTTGCCGCTTGAGACAATCTCGCTAGCTCAACGATTGGCTTCGTGCAGTGGTTGCGGTCTCACATCTACTTTTTTAGTCATGGCCTCAATGCGGGGTGTCCGTGGTCCTGGGACGTCTCCTTCTGGCAGAAAACGGCGTTGTGGCAAGCGAACAACCGCTGGCGTCACAGGCTGGACTTGAGGTCCTGAAAAAGGGAGGTAACGCGGTTGACGCAGCAGTCGCTACCAGCCTCGCCCTGGCAGTCACCCTGCCTTCAATGAACGGTTTGGGCGGGGACTTCTTCGCAATGGTCTACACGGCAAAGGATGGCCGCATAAGATGTCTGAACGGCAGCGGCTGGGCCCCCTCGGGACTGACCTTGGACTTCCTGAAATCGAAGGGGGATTCGGCAGTGCCCGTTTACGGGCCATCGTCAGTGACTATTCCGGGCCTCGTAGGAGGTCTCTGGGAGCTGCACAGAAAGCTGGGAGGCCTCGATTTCAAGAAGCTGTCGAGCGCCGCGCTCGCCTATGCCCGGAAGGGATTCCCTGCCTCGCCGAGCCTTTGCAGGGCGACCACAGCCAACTTCGACTCCCTTACGCTCGCCGCGAAGGAGGTCTTCACGCCCTCGCATTCTCCTCCACTCCCTGGCGAAATCATACGGCAGAGCAACTTGGCCGAGGTCATCAGTGACGTCGCCTCCGGCGGTGCAGAGGCCTTCTACAGAGGGAAGGCTGCAGAGGAGATTTCGAAGGTCTTGACTGCTGGCGGGGTCAGCGTGAAGAAGGGCGATTTCGGGTTGAAAGCAGAGTGGGTGAATCCGCTCCGGCTCGACTACAGGGGAACGACGGTCTGCGAGATGCCACCCAACAGCATGGGAGCGACCTGCCTGCTCATGCTAAAGTACCTCTCCAAGAGGGACCTCGGCGCCACCAAGCCTCTCTCGTGGGAGCGGGTCAACCTCACCATGAGGGCCGCGGAGATCGCCTACGGGAGGAGGGACAGAATGCTCGGCGACCCGCGTTTCACCGACATCGATATGGAGGCCTTCATGCTGACGGGAGACGACGATGCTGAAGAGCCCGCCGCCGACATGAAGACAGGAGACACAACCGCCTACTCCGTCATCGACAAAGAGGGCAACGTGGTCTCCGCCATTCAGAGCCTCTTCCATGTCTTCGGGTCACGAGTGTTTGTCGACAAGTGCGGTATCATGCTGAACAACAGGGGCTCTGGTTTCAGCAGCAGCGGCCCCAACGCGCTCGAGCCGAGGAAGCGCCCCCTGCACACTCTGTCCTCCTTGATGCTCGCCAAGGGAGACGAAGTCAAGTTCGCCATCGGGTGCAGCGGCGGGGACTTCCGACCGATGCAACACACGCTCTTCGTCACCAATCTGGTGGACTACTCGATGACGTTAGAACAGGCCATCGACCATCCCAGGTTCCTCCGGAGCGGGCTCGGCTCGATGCTGGTGGAAGGAGGCTATGGTGACCTGGGAGGGCTCCGGTACGACATCCAGCGTCTCCCGCACCCGGGCGGGACTGGCGTGTGTCAGGGAGCCGAGATTCTGCCGAGCTCGAAGAAGGCCGTGTGCGATGTCAGGGGGGACGGCATCCCCGCAGGATACTAGGCGAAGATCGCTTCGCCGAGCTCTTGGGGACGGCCAGGCTCTTCAGTTCGTCGAAGGAGATTGCCCCTTCAACGAGGGTGGNCGTACGTACCCTCCTCGAGTACTTCCTGCGCAACCCTCTTGAGCAGGCCCACGCACGTGGGGGGCTGGCCCTCCGCGTGTCATCCTAACCCTCGACCTTTACTCGGAGGCACTGTTGAGAGGGGGAGGGTTGTTGGTATCTCCAATGCCCGGTGCTCTGGTGCCGACCGGCGAAACGCCTACCTGCCAACCTCGGAAGGATTTCTCTTGTAGCCGGCGTCAGTCTCTTGAGACGACGCCTATGACGTCTACTTCAACAAGAAACTCTGGCTTCGCCAGAGAAGCCACCTGGAGAAAAGTGCTCGCCGGAGGGTACTCAACTAGGAGAGGGGCATGCTTCTGGTAGTACTCCAGCTCNGGTCTTGCGCATTCGCGGATAGTCCTCCAGTCGCTTCAGCATGTACAGCGTCTTTATCACATTGTTCATGGAGCTGCCGACTTCTTCCATCGCATGCCTGACCTTGTCGAGGGCCACCACCATTTGCTCCTCGAAAACATTGGATTCCACCTTCATGGTCTGGTCATTCTGACCCTGGCAGCCCGAGACGAACACGAGGTTGCCTACGACCACGCTCCGGGCAAACTTGGGTGACTCCTTCGGAACGTACGGATAGGCAAGCTTCTTGCCCGCCCAGTATTCGGGATAGTATCTAACCTTCTCATCCATGTTGCTTCGCCGCATCTCCACGTGGGCCGCATTTAAGCCCGACGACCCCCCGTGGCGGATTGTTCCAGTTACACGCAGAATCTTGAGAGGGCCCTATGGGACCAGCTACGCGCACAGCGTCGAAAATAGGCTCCCGAACCATGACGCGTCAAGGATTCATTTTGAGCTAGGTTCGGCCCCTTGGCACAACGGGTGGTGACCCCAAGTATTGGAAAGTGTTCACCTGACGTGCAATATGAGCTCAAAGTCATCTGGGACGAGGAACCAATGGGGACACTGAAAGACTACCGCAAGACACTCCGAGAAACCACGCATGCGAAGGACATCGACATCAAGGTCTGAAGAAGGCATCCGGCAGGAGCGCGCCCGATTCACCGACCGGCGTTGCGCCCCCTAGGGAGTGCAAGGCCCAGACCCGGAGATCCCCTTGGGGTAGATTCTTCCCCCGGCGTCCACTGCCAGCTGGATTGAGGGCAGTGGCGTGCCCGCAGGTCCTCTCAGGACCTTGCCAGTCGTATCGAAGATTGAGCCGTGGCACGGGCAGTAGATCAGGTTGCTTGAGGATTCGTAGGTGCACTCGCAGCAGGCATGGGTGCAAAGCATGCTGAGCGCGACGAGCGTACCATCGCTCTTTTTCAGCAACAAGTTCGGATAACCACTCGGATACTCAAAATAGACCGGTGAACCGACCTTCAGCTGGTTAGCGTTTGCAATGGCCCCGCCCGCCTGGGTCGTCTGAGTAGTCTGAGAGGTTTGGGTCGCGGTCGTGTTGGGATCAGGTAGCTTCACGGACGCGGCGAGCACCGCCCCTGCTATTACCACGCTNGAAGCCGAAGAGCGAGGTGATGAAGCGCCTCCTCGTGTAAACGAGCTCTCGCCCATTTCTCTTCTTAACCTTGGCTAGGTAGGCAGCGTACCTGCTCCCGATGACACCGGCAATCAACACCGTCAGCTGCAGCGCAAGGAGCAGATCAAATGCCCAGAGGCCGAAGAGATAGGACGCGAAGTAGGTCACAGTCATGTGGTACTGCGGCGCAGTCGCGATGTCGCCGAGCTGCAGGAGGAATCCCAGGACGCCCGCGGCCAAACTGGGCACGTAGACGCTCCTCTTCGAGAGAAGGTTAAGCAAGCCGAGGACTCCA
>OCOJ01035061.1_pt1 | contig 15146 bp, 16 predicted proteins | sample 1539251 | NCBI WGS metagenome assembly OCOJ01 (sample SAMN01911457, study PRJEB22624) | soil metagenome | biome: Soil | place: Malaysia | collected 2012-04-30 | depth RA_metagenome m | reverse complement strand
CGGGTGGTTCCTTCAGGAGGCCGACCAGCGAGACCGAGAGGTCCTCGAGTCCATCCTGGGACGCCCGGTGACCGCCGCCTCTGTCTGCAGGGATCTAATGGAATTGGCAATGTCCTCCGTCTCCGACCTCTGCGTCATTCCGCTCCAGGACGTCCTAGGCCTGGGAGAAGAAGCGAGGATGAACAACCCCGCCGCTTCTGTGGGGAACTGGAGATGGCGGGCGACCAACGATGATATCTCGGGAGGCGCCTTCAGGGTCCTTGGCGAGCTCTCGGCTTCGTCCGGTCGGAGTTGACCTTCACTGCCTCGAGACTGACCGCTGGAGCTGCCTGACGCGGGTCTGTATCACTCGGACCAGCTCAGCGCGGAGCTTCTCTCCACTGAGCCCCGAACCTCTGAGCTTGACGAGCGCCTTCACCAGCTCCGGGTCGCCGAGCATGCGCACCCAGTTCTCGAAGTCTCCTCGGCCGAGGTGGAACTCGAGGGATTTCGCCTGCACTGTCTTGGCCTTCTCCACGAACTCCCTTAGGCTGTTGGCCGCAGTCCCCACGGGCTCTCCCATCCCCGCGTAGAAGTAGAAGGCCCTCTCCGGGTTCACGGGCGCGAGTATCCTTTCCGCAAGTCCTTTTGCTACTGACACGTTCCTTCCCTTCAGTGCTCGCCTTCTAAATCTTACTCGACGGACTTTCCTTCTAGGCTCGCCCCTTCCAGTACCCTCAGGTGGGGGTTGACCTTGGTGGACGCGAGCGTCGCACCCTTCTCGATGTCGACGTCGTCCCCGACTGTGCTGAGTCCTGTGATCCAGGTTGGTTTCTCCTTGGAAGAGCCCACGCGAACGTGCCTCCCGACGATGCTATCCTGGATGGTGGCCCCATCCTCTATCACAACCCTGTCCATTATTGCCGACCTCTCTATGGTCACGTCGCGCCCGATAATGCAAAAATTGTCCACGCACGAGTCCCTGATTATGGAGCCATCCTCGATCTGGCAGTGCCTACCGATGAACACATTCCCCTCGAGGCCGATTCTCCTGGAGATTGCTTTGCGCGCGATGACGGCTTTGCGCCTCACCGAGTCCGCGCTCCCTCCCTGAATCCAGACGTGGCTCAACTGCGGGAGGGGCTCCCCCAGGTAGTAGTTTCTCCTGGCGGGGTCCCTGAGCACGCTTGCGACCGCGGACAGGTATCCCCTTGGCGTCCCTACGTCGAGCCAGACCCCTCTCATGTAGAACCCGTAGACCGGATACCTCTCCACGAGGTAGGGAATCAGGTCGAGGCCGAAGTCCAGCCTCCCCTTCACCATCATCATTTCCTTGACTTCGGGGCTTTCGAACACCTCACGCATCCGGGGCGATATCAGGTAGATGCCTGAGTTCGCAAGGCGGGAGGGCGCTACTTCTCTCGACGGCTTCTCGACGAACCTCTTGATCTTCCCCTGTTCGTCCACCTCAGCTATCCCGTACGCCTCCACGTTCTCCACAGGTGTCAGCGCAATTACCATGAAGGCGTCTGTCTTCTTCTGGAACTCCAGCATCTCCCTCAGGTCAAGGTCGAACAGATTGTCCCCTTGGACGACGAGGAATTGGTCCTTCACTCCATAGTACTCCATCAGGATCCTCACGGAGTCTGCGCTGCCCAGGTCTTCGATGCGGGGCTGGTACTTGATGTGGACCCTCGGCCAGATTCTATGCTGGGCCGAGAACCCCTCGCCTTCCCTGAAGTAGTCGAACAGGCTCCTGTAATTGATGTATCCCTTGGCTCCGAACGCGAAGTTCCTAATCCCCTGGCGCGCCAGCTCCAGTAGAGCGAACTCGACCAGGGGACGGTTGAAAATCCTGACCACCGCCTTGGAAGCCTCGGCAGTGAGTGGCCTGAGTCGTCTCGCCTCCCCGCCGACCGGAATCATGACCATCATCCCGCCGAGTCGGTCGGTGGACAAGGTCAACTCGGGAGCCGGGTGGCCTTATTGCTTGTTTCGGTCTGGTCGACCAAAGGTGTTCAGGAGTAGGTCGAAGACGCGGTTATCACTCCCGTCCCGGTGAGGTAGAATCCTTCGTCGCCCGGTGCTCCTGTGGTTGCGACATAGCCTGACTGGATTAGCTTTCTTAGCTCTGCCTCGACCAACCCCAGGTCTCCGTTGAGCTTCTGGGCCAGGTCCTTTGCCCGAAGAGCCCTCTGGGGGGTCTGCGCCCCTATGACAAGGAGCATGGAGAGGAGCCCTTTGGAGCTTTCACTCATACTTGCTCTCCCTGGCTGCCGCTTCGTAGGTGTTAAGGGTCTTCGCCGCGGCGCTCTCCCAGCTGTACCTCTTCGCCTTCTCCCTCCCCTTCTCCGCAAGCCTTGATGCGAGGCCCTGGTCGGAAAGTATCCTGACGGCAGCCTCCGCGATCGACCCCGGGCTCTCCGGGTCTACCTCAAGGCCGTCCACGGAGTCCTCCACAATCTCCGCGAGCCCCCCGACCTTCGAGACCACCACTGGCGCGCCCGCAGCCATGGCCTCCAACGCGATGATGCCGAAGGGCTCGAACCTCGAAGGGACCGCCACCACGTCCGATGACTTCAGGACGCGCACCAGTTCGACGTCATCTATGAAGCCGGCGAAAGTTGTGCTGTCACCGACGTGCAGTTGCCATGCGAGCGCCTCCAGTTCCGACCGCATGTACCCCTCTCCTACGACGAGCAACCTCGACGACGGGACCGCCTTCTTCACCTGAGGATAGGCCCTGATGAGATTGTCGAAGCCCTTCTGCGCGGTGAGCCTCCCCACTGCCGCGATGAGCTTCCCCCCGTCCTCCACTCCCCACTTCCGCCGGGTCGTGGGGACGTCTACCGCCTGCTTGAACTTGTCAAGGTCCACGGCGTTGGGAATCTCCACAGCCTTGGCCGGGGGAATCTTGAACAGGGACACGACCTCGTCCTTCATCCAGCGACTGACCGCTATGACTCTCGCGGCTTCGAAGGACCCCCACCACTCGAGCCCTTCGACCATGGCAGACTCTGGGGACTTCGAGTTACCTGAGCGTGACGNGTGACGCCTCCGTGCTGTGGAAGGTCATCACAAGGGGGGCCCGGAGGAGATGTTTGACGTCAACCCCGCTGGATACCGTGAGCCAGTCGTGGACGTGGACCACATCGGGTGGACCGAACTCCTTGGCTAGCTGCCCCGCCCTTTTCTCGAAGACGTGGTTGAAGAGGAGAACCCACGCGTGGAACCCTGGGGCCGGCAGGTCGACCGAGACCCTGTGTATGTAGAGCGAGCCCCGTATTTCCTCGCTGGGCGCACCTGGGAAAGCTAGGGTGATCACATGGACCTCGTGCCCCATGGACACCAGTGCCGTTGACAGCCCCTCTACGTGCCTCGAGATCCCGCCAACTATGCGCGGAGGATACTCCCAGGTGAGCATGAAGACCCTCAACTCAGGCCATCCCAACGCGCGACCAGCTGATCCACGCCACTGGTCCATGAAAGTGCCTAGACGCCATAATTAGCGTTGTGCCCCGGGTTGGCAAAGTCGTTCGGAATCCTTTAAACGAAGTCAGGTCGGCCGCCAACGCCGAGCGCCCTGGTGCGTATTTGATACCTGCCATTTTCGTCATGGAGATAGGCATCGACAGCAAAATCCCTACCTACAGCGGAGGTCTAGGAGTCCTGGCCGGGGATATGGCATACTCCTTCGCCGACCTCGGCATCCCTGCGACCTTCGTCACCCTCCTCTCGAGGAACGGTTACGTGTCTCAAAAGCTGGACGCTGCTACGGGCCAGGTCGACTCCTCAGAGCCCTGGGACTGGGGACGAATCCTTGCGCCCCTGGAGCCCAAGGTGGGAGTTGAGGTCGGGGAGAGCAGCCAGATGGTGGGCGCGTGGGAGTACAGAATCCGCGGAAAAGCTGAGACTAGCGTGCTCTTCCTTAACACCGACTACCCTGAGAACGACACGACCTTCCGAGAGGCGACCGACAGGCTCTACGGGGGAGAGCCATACCACCGACTGCTTCAGGACATCATACTTGGCGTGGGCGGGTACCGCATTCTGAAGGCGCTCGGCCGGAAGGTGGATGTCTACCACCTAAACGAGAGCCACGCCGCCTTCGCCACCATCGAGCTCCTGCGCGATATGGGGAGCGCCGCGGCTACGCGCTCCAGGTGCGCCTTCACGACGCACACCCCCATAGCCGCCGGGAACGACGTCTTCCCGCTCTCGACCGTTGAAGAGACGATGCGCAGGTACAACTGGGTCAACTGGAGCGATGAGTCGACGAACGGAGGCGTAAACCTGTCGAGGCTCGCCTCGAAATACTGCGGGGTCACCAACGCTGTCTCTCTCAAGCACAGGTTCGTCTCCGAAAGGGTGGTCGGCCACAACAGCATTGCCTACGTGACGAACGGCGTTTATCACCGGAGATGGGTCCACGGGGAGCTCAAGAGAGTCTTCGACGCGAGGATCCCCGGATGGGAGGAGTCCCCCACCCTCCTGGTGGGTGCCGTATCGATCCCGAGCGAAGAGCTTTGGCGGGCCCACGCTGCAACGAAGCAGCTCCTGTTGTCTCACATCGAGAACCGCACCGGATTGAGGCTCAGCGCCGATGTCATGACGGTCTGCGTCGCCAAGCGGATAACAGGCTACAAGAGGAATGGCATGATTCTCAGCGATACGGAGAGGCTGGAGCGGATCGTCAACGAGAAGGGCGCCGTCCAGATCATAATGGCGGGGAGGACCCACCCGAAGGACGGGAACGCGAAGGGAATGCTCGGGGACGTCGTCCGAAAGGCGGACCTCCTTAACAGAAACGGCGGAAAGGTGAAGGTGGCCGTGCTCGAGAATTATGACATCGAGGCCGCCAAGCTGCTCGTCGCTGGCTGTGACGTCTGGCTCAACAACCCGAGACGCCCCCTGGAGGCCTGCGGCACCAGCGGCATGAAGGCGGCGATGAACGGGGTCCTCAACCTCAGCATCAACGATGGCTGGTGGCTTGAAGGGGGGATAGACGGGGTGAACGGTTGGGGGTTTGGCCAGAGGCCAGAATGGGGGGACCTCAGCGAATCGAATGACCGGGAGGACCAGGATGCTCTGTTCTCCAAGTTGTCGTCAGAAGTGCTCCCCGTCTACTATGGTGACAGAGAAAGGTGGATCGGGATGCAGAAACGCAGCGTAGCGACCGTTGGGCCACTGTTCAACTCCTACAAGATGGTAGAGGACTATGTGAGCAAGGTGTACATGAGGACTTCAGTTTATAGGAGCCCGTAAGTATTCCCCCCCGTTTGCGCTTTCGCCTGAAGCACGCCGGCGTGCTTGTCGCAGTCCTCCTTTTGGCCCTCGAAGGGATCGCCTTCACTTCGGTGCCCTCGGCCGCTGGGGCGCAGAGCCCGATACGCATGTCGATCTACACCGACAAATACTCCTATCCACTGTCTGGCGAGCTCATCGTCTACATCAGCATCGCCAACCTCCAGGCTGGGACCCTGACAGGCCTATCGGTGAATAGCTCAGTGTACGATTCCTCAAACAGGAGGGTCATGGGGCTCCCGCTAATCCTGGGGGTCGCCGTCGGGCCACTAGGCTCGGCGAACTTCAACCTGTCAGCTTCCTACTCCCTCTCCGACGCCAACTACGATATTGTGAGCGACGCCTGGGTCAACGGGACAAGGGCGGGCGTTGCAAATGTCCCCCTTGTCGTCCTTGACACCTCCGGGAGGTCGCCCCTCACGCTCGCCATGGTCTTCCACATGCACCAACCGATTTACATGAATCTCAAGGGCCAGTTCGAGCAGCCCTGGGTGCAGGTCCACTCCGGCGGGGACTTCCAAATCAATGGAACCGAGTACGGCGCCTACTACTGGCATGTACTGATGCTCCGCAGTCATCCAGGAGTGAAGGTCACATTCAATCTCCAGCCTTCACTGCTGTATCAGTGGAACGCCACCCTCCGCGGCTTCGCCTACAACGGGACCTTCCCATCGGGGGCAGCTTCTCTCAGCCAAGATATCGCAGGGGTGAACGCGTCAGTTCTGGGATACAGGGCCTTGGCAAAGAGCGGCCAGGCAGAGATCCTCACCTCACCGTTCTACCACCCGCTCTCCGCCCTGCTGGTGAAGTTCGGTTGGTCTAGCGACTTGCTGGCGCAAATCGAACTAGGGAAGAACTACACCGACTCCTACATGGGAGTGAACGCCACAGGAATGTGGACCCCCGAGATGGGGTTCACCATGCCGATGGTCCCCATCATGGAGAAGGCGGGGATCAGTTACACTGTCCTCGACCAGGCCAATCACTTCGTCGGGTCAAGGGGGCCCTCTGCTAACTCCTCGATCTACCAGCCGTTCGAGCTNACTCCTCGATTTACCAGCCGTTCGAGCTACAAGGAGCCAACGGGTCTCACATCGTGGTCTTCTTCAGAGATACGCAGATCAGCAACGAGCTGACTAGCATGTGGAACGATATTCCAAACCCCAGGGTAGCCGCGAGCGAATTCATGGCAGCGGTCGCGAATGTCTACAGGTCTTCCCCGGGCGGCGTCCTAACCCTCGCTTCCGACGGGGAGAATCCCCTCATCGCCAACGGGGTCATAAGCGCCCTGGACTGGAACGCGATCTACGGGGCGATACAGTCGCAAAGCTGGCTGCAGACATCAACCCTCGGCTCCATAGTCGCCCAGCGCCAGGTGACCGCCAGGCTCACTTCGGTCCCAGACGGGTCCTGGTCCGGGGGCTTCGGGCTCTGGATTGGAGTTCAGCCCAAGACCGCCATCTGGCAGGCCATCATGAAGGACAGGGCGACACTTGTCAACCTAACTGCGAAGTATGGAGCCAACAACCCCGAAATCAAGAAGCTCTGGAACTACCTCTACGTAGCGGAAGGGAGCGACTGGGAGTGGCAGACGCCGCAGGGACCGTCATGGTTTGCGATGCAGGGGTACCGGTACGCTAACGCTGCCATCCAGTACCAGGCTCCTCCCGCGCCTCCCGCTACCTTCCCCTGGTACACGCTCGTTGTTGCGGGTGCGGTCGTGGTCTTTGGAGTGGTTATCTTACTCGTGAGAAGAAGGAAGCCCTAGACCAGCGCCTTCTCGGTTTCCGAGTCGAAAAGGTGTGCCCTGGGGCTCGCGAGGTCCATCCATACGCTCGTACCGATGGGGGCTTGGAAGTCCATGGGCGCCCTTGCGACTATGGTCAGCTTCTCGGTATTCCCGTGGACGAACTGCTCAGACCCCATCAGCTCGCTCCCGAACACTGACACCTTCACAGTCCCTTCCTTCGGTTCCTTGCTTACGTCCACGTCCTCGGCGCGGATGCCATAGGTGACCTTCCGCTGGGCGCTCCCCGCCACGGCCCTGGCAAGAGCCGGATGGAGAGCGAAGCTGAACTCCGCGCCTTCGAAGACGGCCCCGGAATCAGACGCCCTGACCTCCCCTTCAATGAAATTCATGGTTGGGCTCCCGAGGAAGCCCGCCACGAACTTGTTCGCCGGGTGGGCGTACACCTCTGTGGGCGCGCCAACCTGCTGAATCACCCCTTGCTTCATCAGAGCCACCCTGTCTGCCAGGGTCATTGCCTCTGCCTGGTCATGTGTCACGTAGACCGTTGTTGTCCCCAGCCTCTTCTGGAGATTCTTCAGCTCCACCCTGGTTTGCACCCTCAGCTTTGCGTCTAGGTTCGAAAGCGGCTCGTCCATCAGGAAGACCTTCGGGTTCCTCACTATGGCCCTCCCGAGAGCCACCCTCTGCCTCTGTCCGCCGCTAAGCTCCTTGGGCCTCCGCTTGAGCAGGTCTCCTATCTCCAGCGCGGCTGCGGCCTTGGACACCCTCTCCTCGATTTCTGTCCTTGTTTGCTTGTGCATCTTCAGCGGGAAAGCGAGGTTGTCATGAACGGTCATGTGGGGGTAGAGAGCGTAGCTCTGGAAGACCATCGCAATGTCCCTGTCCTTGGGCTCGACGTCTGTCACAAGGGCATCGCCGATGTAGACGTCCCCCTTGGTGGGCCTCTCGAGACCTGCTACCATCCTCAATGTAGTCGTCTTCCCGCACCCGCTGGGGCCCAACAGAACCAAGAACTCCCCCTCTTTCACCTCCAAGTTGACATCTTCGACTACTGGCGCTCCCTTGAACGCCTTCGTTATGTGCTCGAGCCTCACCTTGGCCATTCTTCTCTACCCCTTCACCGAGCCTGCGGTGAGGCCCGTCACCAGGTACTTCTGGAAGACAAGGAAGACTACGAATACGGGAATGGCCATGACCAGAGCAAGGGCGGAGAAGGAGCCGTAATATGTGTAGTTGGGCTGCAGGAAGGCATAGAGGGCTAGCGGGAGAGTCCAAAGCGAGTTGCTCTCCAGCATGACGTGGGCCAGTGCCCAGTCGAGCCACGACCCCATGAAAGCCCAAAGTGCTACGGTGGCGATGCTGGGGAGGGTGAGCGGCAGGAGCATCCTTGTGAATATCCTGAGCTCGCCCGCACCGTCGATCATGGCAGCCTCATCGATTTCCCTCGGGATCGCATCGAAGGCGCTCTTCATAATGAAGATAGAGAGCGAGAGGGATCCGACCATGTATGGGATGATTACGGCGAAGTATGTGTTCACGAGTCCAAATTGGGCGAAGAGCAGGAATTGAGGGATGATCGTCACGACACCGGGAAACATCGTAGGCAGGAGGAACGAGAACATCGAGGCTTCCTGGCCCCTGAATTTCCGCCTTGAGAAAGCATACCCGGCTGGCAACGTAAGCCCGAGGGCGCCGAGTACACTGCTTACTGTGATCAGCGCGCTATTCCTCACCCAGACGGGGAAGTTGGACCCAACCACCACCTGCAGCTTCAGAATCGAAGTGAAGTGGTCAAGGGTGAAGCTTGTAGGGACAGGGAATATGCCCAGAAAGAGGTTGGGGTTGCCGAGCGACTCCCCAGGCGTGAAGGCCAGGGAGACGACCCAAAGCACCGGATAGATGGAGACAAGAGCCATCACGATCAGGAAGGCATGCTTCAGGGCGCTGGTCGCCAGCCTCCTGGCCGTTCTCGCCGAGTTGGAGCGGGCCGTCACGATCCGCCCCCTCTAGTCAGTCCAGTGTATCGTGTCCAGAAGAATCCAGGGAGGAATAGGATGACGAAAGCGATGAACGCATAGGTCGCCGCGAGTGCGTAGTTGGGAAACGTTCCAGTGAATGCCTGGTTGTAGGCTTGGGTGATGAAAATCGTTGTGCAGAGACCTGGTCCTCCAGCGGTAATGAGGTAAGCCGAATTGAAGTTGTTGAAGGTCCAGATCGAGCCGAGGAGTAGTGCGATGAGAATCGTTGGCCTTATCAACGGTATCGTGATTAGCCTCATTCTTGCGAATCCTACAGCCCCATCAATCGAAGCCGCTTCGTACAGTTCCTGCGGGATACTCTGGAGTGCTCCCGAGAATATTATCATCATGAACGGGTAGCCAAGCCAGATGTTGGCCACCACTATCGCAAGAAAAGCATTGAAGCATCCCCCGTTCAGCCAGTTGACCCCTGGGATTCCTATCTCGCCCAGAAGAGAGTTGATTACCCCGAACTGATAGTCGTACATCCCCCTCCAAACAAGGAGCGTAATGAAGGAAGGCATCGCCCAAGGGACGATCATGAAGAGCCTGTAGATTGTCTTCCCTCTCACCTTGGAATTCAGGACGAACGCGAGGATTAGCCCCAGTGCAACCGTTGGAAGGACGTTCGAGAAGGTCCAGATGACGCTGTTCTCTAATATCTGGACGAATGCAGGGTCATTGAAGACGAAGGAGAAGTTCTTCCAGAAGGGGCTGACTATGGTGTAGTCCCTGATGTGGTACACGTTCATGTTTGTGAACGCGATGTAGATGTTGAACGCGAACGGGTAAAGGACCAGGAACAGGAGTCCGATGAGTGCAGGAAGGATGAAGAGGTAGGGGGAGCCCTTCAGCCTCTTGAAAATGCTCTTTCTCGGCTTCGTCGTTACGTTCGGTTTCGTCTGTCGGTCACTCAAGCCGACGCCTCTCGGCCCGCGGTGGAGACGAGTCGTCGCTTTAAGCTTGCATCAACCCTGAGTTCCGCGGCGACCGCCCGGGGTTGACTATTCATCGGGCTTCACCGAGAAAAAAATAGGAAAGTGGTATTAGCCTTAGGCGGCAGCGCCGATTGCTGTTATGATGGTCTTTTCTGCCGTGTTGAGCTGAGCCTGTATCGTGGCTGTCGTCACAGGGCTCGTGTTAGACGTAGGCTCGGCGTTGCCGAGGTAGGTCCCAATGTTGGAATAGACGATTCCCATTTCAGGAGTGTTAATTGCTGGAGAGCTTAACGCTGCCTGGGCTAGGAATCCTACGGTGTACGGGTTCTTGGTGATTGCCGGGTCCTTGGCGAGGGCCGAGTTGCTCGGCAGGTCACCCGAGAGGGTCGCCAGGTTCTTCTGGGAGTTGTAGTTGGTGATGAAGCTGATGAACTGCCACGAGGCTAGCGTCTCCGCCGCCGACTTGCCCGAGGCGACCTCCCATCCCTGGGAGCCGATGAACGGTGCAAGTGGCTTGCCTGTGGATGCTACCGTTGGAAGTGCAGCGACACCGAAAGGTATGCTTAGCTTGGTGAGAGACGCGTTAACCGTGCTCTCGTCCCATGGGCCGTTGATCAAGAACGCCGCGTTCCCTGCCTGGAACAGCGTGTCCGCGTCGCCGTAGCCCGTTGCCGCAGGCATTACGCCGTGGCAACCTGCAGGCGAGTCTGGGTTCACGTCAGTTGCAAGGCTGTCGAGGAAGGCGACGGAGGCAACCGCCTGGGTGGTGTTGACTCTGGGTAGGGCCGGGTTCTTCGCGTCGAACACCGAGCCGCCGAAGCCCTGGAGGAAGGGCCACCACCAGTATCCTCCGCCGATGCCGCCGGCGAAGTTGAACACTATGCCAGCCTGCGTAATCTTGCATGAGCTGTCATACTTGGTGAGGCTTTGGGCCATCTGCACCCATTGGTCTGTGGTAGTCGGGAGCGTCTTCACGAGGTTCTTGTTATAGTACAAGGCAAGTCCGTTGATGTTCTCAGGGAGGCCCCACGTGTGCCCTCTGAACTGGTAGTCTGCGATTGAAGCCGGGAAGTAGTTGCCCAAGAATGTCGAGTTCGCGAACTGGTCTACGGGGGAGAGGAACCCTTCGGCCACGAACGCACCTGTCCAGTCGTTCGACACCCTGATCACATCGGGGGCCTGATTGGCCAGCGATGCTGTGGTGAAGTCGGACTGCTCAGAGCCGAATGGGTGTGTCTGGACGTTTACCGTTATCCAAGGATAGGCCGCCTTGAATGCTGTGAGGCTCTCGTTGAAGGCCCCGAACTCCGAGTTCTTGCTCGACGAGGGGGCGTAGGTCTCCCAGACCGTGATGGTCACAGGAGTCTGAGTGTGGGGAGGGGTCACTGTGGAGACCACAGTCTGTGTGTTTGTCGTCGTCTGGCCAGTGGCCGTCGATGACGTGTAGTAGTACACGCCAGCGCCGACCGCCAGGACTAAGATGACGATGATGATTGCTGTTACAGCTGTGCTAATACCGCTTCGAAGTGGTGAGTTTCCTTTCGCTATTTTTCTCACTTAGGTCGTCGAGTCTCAGATTTTCCTATTTCCGTTATTTGAAGGTAATCCCTATTCGCACAAAGCCAGATTTCAGCCCGAAATGGTCAGGCTCCGACCGGTTTTGGGCATGGTTATTAGCCCAGAGCCTGCGCGGCCGTGGACGACAGTGAGCACCCACCGCCACAACTTCGAGTCAGACTACCCCCCACGCCTCGGCCCTGAGTGGGGGTCGGGCGGAATCTTCGGCCTGAAGCACCACAGAGGGGTCCTCTTCTTCGACCTCGCCTTCGAAGCGAGCGCCCACTTCGTTACCTCCGACAAAGATGAGACGTACAGCTTCGACCTCATAGGGCCGGGCCCAAGGTCGGGGGGAGACACCTACAACGCCGTTGAGGCCGTGGACGACCAGATCTACTTTGGAGGCTGGGTCCATGCGCCCGCGGTCTATAACGGGAGGAAGGACGCCGGGGGGACGATTTCATTCCGGAACAAGTTCAGCCATCTGCACGCCTACGATGTTCGCGAACGCAAGGTCTCCTTGCTCTGGTCCGACACCCTAAAGCACGAAACCGAGTGGGTCGGAGAAGTCTCGGAGGTGCTCTACGACCCGGTCGGGGACAGGCTCATCATGGCCAGGGCTGACGGACACAGGAATCTCGGGATCTTCTCGGTTAACAGGAAGGATGGGAGCTCGTCCCGCATCAGCGACCTTCCAGGGCTGAAGGGGACCCACTTCCTTGACTACCTCTGCTTCGACGTGAAGAATGACTGGACTCGTGGAGTCGAAGCCATCCAGACTCTCGACTTGGTGACCCAGAAGTGGACGACTGCTCCCCTCGACTACCGGGCCATCTCCGTAGACGGGGGTGGGGTCCGCGGCCCCCTCCCAGGGTGCGCCACCTCAGCCTACTCGAACCTGTTTTACTTTGTGCGGGGAGGGGTGGTGGTCGGCGACCCCGTCGACAGTCCCGCGGAGATGAAATTCCTTCGGCTCTTCGACTTCGGGACTCCCTATGCGCCCAGCAGGACAATGGCCAAGCCGGTCGTCGGCGGCGTACTCGTGGCCTTCAACGCCTACAGCCATGGGGCCAGGAGTCCCGGAAGTGGGCCGGATTCTTCTCCCATAGCAGGGCCATCGGTCCTCGTGTACATCACCCCACCTCAGGCTAGAATCGTCGGGGCCTTCGGTGCGCGCATCACAGGTTTTGAGAAGGTCGGAGGAGAGCTGCTCGTGGCTGCGTCCAACGAGGCGAACCTCGGCTCCGGGGACGCCACACCCATCGACACTGGGCACAGGGACATCTCGGCCTTCGACCTCGGGCGCCTGCTTTCCTCTTCTCCCCCCGTGGTCTTCCATGGGCTCGGCTCGATGGTGGGCGTGGAGGCGTGGGGTGGTATTCCTGTGGACGGCTATCGCCACCGCGAGCTGCTCTGCGACGTCTCGAAGGACAATAGGCTTCAGGTCTGCGAATACCGGCTGGCTCTGCCAGTTCCGAAGGTCAGAACGGAATCGGTGGGTTTGAAGCCCGGCAGGAACAAGGTGGACCTCAGCGGATTCCATGGGATTGTCTCTTTCAGGCTGGAATCCAACGATACCCTCGCCAACTTCTGGGCGGATATGAAGTAGGGGCACCTAAGCTCCGATAAGCCTTGGGTCGAAGGCAACCGCGAGGGCCCCCAGAAGCCCGGCGTCGTCGCCGAGGGGAGTGATCCGCACCTCGGGAGCCCTGTTGATGGCGTACTCCTCGATGTGCCTCTTGATCGGTCGCAGGATGGCGTCCGCGTTGTTCAGGCCGACCCCTCCTCCGATCGTCACTATCTCCGGGTCGAAGGAGTCGGTGATGTTCGCGACCCCTATCGCGTTCAGCCTCCCAACTTCCTCCACCACCCTCAACGCGAAGCGGTTCCCCCTTGCGGCATAGTCGAAGACCTGCGCCGCCAGCAGGGTCCTCAGCTCCCCGAAGTTGACTGGCGAGCTAGCCTTTTCTGCATCACTCAACTCATCCCATAGGCTACGCGCGAAGGCAGGGATACCGCTCCCTGAGCAGTACGCCTCCCAGTGCCCCGGCCGGCCACAACCGCACTTCATCCTCCCTGAGCTGTCCACCACCGTATGGCCTATCTCGGCCGCGTTCCCATCCTTCCCCAACAGTAGCCTGCCGTCGGCCACGGCACCTCCTCCGATGCCAGTGCTTATCGTCAGGTAGAAGATGTTCCGCCGGCCCACCCCCGCTCCCCTCAACCACTCTCCCAGGGCACCGGCGTTGGCGTCGTTGACCAGGTACGCGTCCACCTTCAGTCCCTCCCTGATCGCCCCGACCACTGGAATCTTCGGAAACTTGATGTTGGAGGTTCGGACTATCGAACCGCCCTGAAGGTCGAGCGGACCCGGGCTTGCCACGCAAACCCCCTGAAGGTCTCTCTTGGCAACCTCTCGGGTAGGCGCCCCCACGGCTGCGACGAGTTCATCCAGATATTCTTCCACGGTCCCCGTGCGGACCATGTCATGGCTCTCTCTGCGGAGGATTCCGCCCGAGCGAGTACCGAGGCAGACCCTGACCCTCGTCGCACCTAGGTCGACGCCCACGGCGACCTTTCCCGCCATGGCCTCAGGTCGCGGAGGGCCTGTAAAGGGTTCTTCCGTCATTCGCGAAATCTGACTTATATCCACACATGGCTCGGACTCCAACCATGAGAGTCGGTGTCCTGACCGGAGGTGGTGACTGCGCTGGAATCAACGCCGTTGTCCGAGGAATCGCGAGGCGCGCTGAACATCTCGGCGCGGAAGTCGTGGGCATCAGGCGGGGATGGGCGGGGCTCATGGAGCCTGACCTCTTCCCGCTATCGTACGCCTTGGTGGAGGATGTTATTGGAACCGGGGGCACACTTCTACTGACGTCGAGGACCAACCCGTTCAAGAAAGAAGGAGGTCCCGAGCTTGTGATGAAGAACATGAAGGGGGCCCGTCTCGACGCGCTTGTCGCCATCGGAGGAGAGGACACCCAGGGTGTCGCCCACAAGCTTGCCCCAATGGGGCTGAAGGCGGTGGGGGTACCGAAGACAATTGATAACGACCTGTCGGAGACTGACGTCACCTTCGGCTTCGACACCGCGGTCAACGTGGCCGTCGACGCCATCGACAGGGTCAGGACGACTGGGATGTCACACGAGAGAGTCATGGTCGTGGAGGTTATGGGGAGGGACGCAGGATGGATTGCTGCCCACGCAGGGATAGCCTCCGGGGCGCACATCGTCCTCGTCCCGGAGGAGGAGTTCGACATCGAGAAGGTCTGTGCGGCAGTCCTCGCGCGCAAGAAGGCAGGGAAGAGGTTCACCCTCATCGTTACCGCCGAGGGCGCCAGGGTGGGGATGAAGCAGGGGCAGGTCACCACTGCCCAGGAGCTGGACCAGTTCGGACACCCGAAGCTCGGCGGAATCGGGCACCTCCTCGCCGCCCAGATAGAGAAGTCGACGGGCCTCGAGACGAGAGACGTTGTCCTGGGGCACATTCTCCGAGGCGGGCCACCGCTGGCATTCGACCGGGTCCTCTGCACGAGGCTCGGGGTGGCTGCCATGGACCTCGTTGCGAAGGGCGGCTTCGACCGGATGGTGGCCTTT
>OCOJ01033728.1_pt1 | contig 15154 bp, 18 predicted proteins | sample 1539251 | NCBI WGS metagenome assembly OCOJ01 (sample SAMN01911457, study PRJEB22624) | soil metagenome | biome: Soil | place: Malaysia | collected 2012-04-30 | depth RA_metagenome m | reverse complement strand
GCGGACGGCTTCCGCAACTTCCAGAAGGCCAAGTTCAGCGTATCACCGGAGGAGTTGCTGATCGATAAGGCGCAACTGTTGACGCTCACCCCGCCTCAGATGACGGTTCTCGTCGGTGGCCTGCGCGTCCTGGGCGCAAATTACGGAAAGTCCCCACACGGCGTTTTCACCAAGCGGCCGGAGAAGCTGACGAACGACTTCTTCGTCAACCTGCTCGACATCGGCACCGTGTGGCAACCATCCCATGCGTCCAATGGCTCGGGAGGCGTGTACGAGGGGCGCGACCGCAAGACCAACGCGCTGAAGTGGCCCGCCACCCGTGTGGACCTGATCTTCGGTTCGAACTCCGAGCTGCGCGCCCTCGCGGAAGTCTATGGGTGCGCCGACGCCAAGGAGAAGTTTGTGAAAGACTTCGTGGCGGCGTGGAACAAAGTGATGAACCTCGATCGCTACGACCTCGCCGAAGATCGCCGGAAGCAGAGAACTACCGGCACGGCACGAACCGCCGTTTCAGCTGATTAAATCGCCAAAACCGAAGGGCGCGCTGTTTTCGGGTCACGTGGCCGGATGCCGCGCCCTTTAATTTTGGGATGATCCTAGTCGTTGAAGTCACCGAAAGCTTGCAAGGTTTCGGTCGAGTACTGGAATCGATAAGACCATCAAAATCCTCGATCGCTCTTCTTAACTTCGCGACAACCGTTCGCCTAAGCCTCTCTCCTTGGGCAGATCAGAGACATAAGACAGCAAAGCCAGAGTTGGCACATTGCGCAACCAACCTTGGTCTGGAACTTCATAGCAGTTAGCAGCAGTTAGGACTTTTTGTTTGAACGAAGTGAAAGCAGGCTAGGAGGCAGGTGACCGGGCTGCCTCCCTTTCCGTTTGTAGCATTGGCGGTCAATTCAAGCCTGCGGTCGCCAGCTCGAGGAACGACGCCAGCCTCGCGGTGGCCTTGAACTGAGGAATCGGGTCGAGTTCCTTGAACGCGCTCGTGAAGGCATTGGAGAGACTCCATGTCGTCCTTGGAGCGAATTCCTCGACTGTTGGATTGAAGTAGAGGTTGTGGACGCGACGGGCCAGATGCCTCGGGACGTCCAACTCACCCTCGACGAAGGCCTTATAGATAACCAGCTTCGCGCTTTCGTCCGCAAGGCGGGTCCCTTTCCACGCTTCGACTTGCTTCCGCATCGGCTCGAAGTTCCGCTGCATGCGTTCTACTCCGACGGCGAGGATATCTACGAGGTTTAGGTGCTTGCTATGTTTAGCTAGCACCGGAGTGAAATCGCCGTGGAACGCCATGTTGTCGCACACCAATACTCGGTAGCCTACGGTGAGGGCGAGGCGCATGGACTTATCATTGGAGTTTCGGATGCCGACCGAGAATCGGCATCCGTCGAAGGTGGTTTCCAGATCGAGGATTCCGAACATCTTCATGCCGTCGCCTGTAACCGCGTATTCCTCTCTCACCACCGAGATCTGTCGGAAGCTGAACGTTTCGACTAATGCCCCCACGATCTCGAAGTGTGGAAGGGGTTGATGGCTTGCGCTTCCCGCGGGCGTCGGGATCACCTTCAATTCTTCTCGGGTGATTTTCGAACTCCCGCAGTGAGCCAAGAGTTGAGACTGCTCCATTGGTGTTGTTCTCCTTTCAGTTGCATGGTTCATCTCCGAGATCCACGAGGCAAGACGATCTTCACGACGCGGACCGCGGAATTTCGTTAAGAGTTTGCATCGTGGCGTTCAACTGAATTAGCGGCAGACATCGGGGAATCTGCGCGGGAGGAGACACTAAGCAATAGAGCGCGAAGGGAACGCGCGAGCACACTGGATGGCCGAGTTTGTTTATGGGGCCGTTTGGACGGTCTTACCAATCAGAATGGCTAAGGTCACGGCCTAGGGCTAGACTGCGTCGATAAAGTCCTGATCCTGTTTGGCATGAGGACTCTGCGCAACAGCCAGGGACTGCCTGCGGGCCTCTACAACGAAAGAGGGTGAGCACATGTCGGGAACCCAGATCTGGATGGGCCGTAAGCCTTGTTGACGCAACCGCTTGCGATGGGCTCTGACCTTTTTGCGAGACGATTTGGATCGACTTCGTACTCCCACGTCTACCTCGGTTAGCTGCAGACTCACATCGCCTTGGACTTTGCCGAAACTGCCCGAATCCACTTTGAAACTAAGAGCTTCTACCATGGTTCCATTTCCAACAGGGTCGCTTTTTCCCGCAGTTCATCAGGAGGGACATCCACCACTTCGCCGTCGCGCCAGATGTTGATTGGCAGCGCCATCTCGGCACGTACCTGCAGTGGTAACTCGAGGATGTTTGCCGGTGGCTTCGTCATTGCTTTCCCCAATGAGCGGTCAAAGTCTGATACAGCTCTCTATTTATTATACGAGGCTTGCCCCACCGCTAAGAGCACCCGCTTGTGCTCCCGCAGTTGACACACTTGTAGCAGCTTCCGTTTGGCATCATGAGCATGCCGCAAGTTGAGCACGAAGGGGCATCTCCGGCCGTGTCGCCGCCATTGCTTGACTGAATCGGTTTGCGGTTTGCCGCACTTACCGCTGGTGAACTTATGGCTGGGCGAATCATGTCCTGGTCGCTCGATGCGGCCCTCGGCTTCAGATATTCCGATGAGAGGAATTTGCCGCCAAGCCAACGGGCAATATAATCCAGCACAGAACTCGAATAACGGATGACCGGATTTTCGGTGAATCCAGAAGGCTCAAAGCGCGTGTTGGTGAGCTTGTCCACGAGAGCTTTAAGCGGCACGCCGTACTGAAGGCCGATGGAGATCGACAGCGCGAGTCCATCCATGAAGCCTGAGAGAGTGGAGCCTTCCTTGGCCATCTTGATGAAGATCTCGCCCGGCGTTCCCTCATCGTACATTCCGACAATGATGTAGCCCTCGTGACCCCCAACCGAGAACTTGTGCGTGATGGACTTCCTTTCATCAGGCAGCTTACGCCGTTGGGCACGGGCGAACAGGTCTCGTTGTTCAGGTGCCTCGGCGCTTACAGGTTTGTTCTCTTCGTTTTCACTTTGCGCCAGGGATGTGTCAGGTGACGGCGCTAAATCGACTGAGTTTCCCGCTTGCATCTGTTCCTCCACCCCGATCGGGGCTGATCAGGCGCTCGCGCCAGCGATCCCGAGGACGGCGACCGGAGTGGCCAGGTAATGGGAATGCGAGCATCCGACACAACTGGCACCCTGGGTTGCCGCGCCAACCGCTTCTGCAAATACCGCTGGAATTCCAAGCATTTCGCCGGCACGTGACCAGAACTCGGGTATGACCGATCGTCCGGCCAAATCACCGCATGCACGTAAGAGTTCCAGATCGACGAGGCCATTCACCCCACGAAAGAGAACTCTGTTCTCCAGTGGAGGCCGTCTGTCATTTTCGACATTTCCAGGCTCATGCTTCGTGATGAGTAATTGGCAGGTTCGACCTGCTCGAAATAACTCGATTCGCACGAGGACTGGAGCTACCACCACTGCGTGAACTCCGTTCACTCCGATGGCATCGATTGGATGCAGATACGGCAATGGCTCACCCTCCGGCCCACAGAACGTAACGTACCGGCCGAGTTCCTTCACCGCTCCGCCTGACTCGACCCCACGCACCACATAGCGTTTGGCCAGATGTTGGTGTTCGAGGCTCACCTGGGATTGCGCAAATATGCCTACTTCATTCAAACGTCGTAGCACTCGCCTCGACAGAGTGAGCCCTCGACGCGCCAAGAAATCTTGTTTGTCAGGCATGTGCCACCTCCTTATGCGAATTGCCGAACGGGGATAGGGCAACCCACCGCTCGACGAATCATTTCTTTCGTGCAACCCGCCCAGCAGAGGTACTTCCGCGGGTCTTCGATGGAAATCGCCAGGTTGTCGCCACTTCGATCCTGACCGGCGTCGGCACAGGAGGGACATTGCGTAACGTAGTTCCTGCCAACCTTCCGAACCTTGCCCACATGATCGAGGATTCGAAACTCGTGACCGGATGTATGAACGAAGGGAACAGACTGCTCCAGAGACGGGCGTGTTCTATCAAACTCAGGTGGCATGGTTTTGCCCGCGATGAAGGTCTGTAGCTGTTCTTCGCTCACTTTGCGAAGGCGGTTCAGATACGCGATCTGTTCTTCCAGGTCGTAATTCGCTCCGTAGAACCAATAACGGCGGTTTGCTCCCCGGTGTATTCCGAGCGGTCCACGCATCGCGTTCCCAAATTCTCCCTCTCGCAACTCATCGTGCTTCGGGAAGACTTCGATGCCTTCCGCCAAGCCAACGCCCCTGATTCGCACTCCGAGTTTCAACGCCATGTTGTAGATGTAAATTCGGCACTCGCGAGCTAAGGCAGGCCTCTCCATGAAAATCCACAGATGCCCACCCCTCTTGCTCATCTCCAAGGCGGCTTCCACCTTGTCCTGCTGGAGGAAGTACTGCAGCTTGAGCAAGTCTTCCATCGCCCCGGCATAATCGGCATCGATCGCGACCCACTTCGATCGTTGCGTTGAGGGGTTAATCGCGTACAGACCGATGGTGAGTTCGCCTTCGAGGTGACGCCGGATGGTCACCTCGGTAAGGCTCAACTCCTTGCCCGTCCCCCTTGCCTTCGGTCGAAAGTAATAGTGACGCTCGCTCTCAGGATGAGGCCGTGAGGATTGAAGCGTATAGGCCGCGCGGTTTACAAAAAGGCGGCTGTATTCGCGCACGACCCTGGGACTAGCTTTAATTGCACTGTCCACGGCTTCTCCTTTCCGCGCAATCCCGTCCAGGCGAAGTCACGTTCTACGTAAACCCGAAAATCTGCACTGTCAAATTAGTGGGCTCGCGCACTAAGTCGCGCCTCTGGTGAGGATTACGGCGGTTTGTACTGGGCAGGCGAAGGGCTTGTTCTGTCTTAGGCGGGCTTCTTCAAGGACGCTTAGGCAACTCGATTGCTTCGCTGCGGTCGAAGACCCGGCTGAACCACCCATCGATTCTTGCCCGAAAGCAGGTGGGGATGTTCCACGAGGTCTAGGAATCGGCAGTCACGGACCAGTTTTTCAAAGTCGCTGACCGTATAGCCGCCGAATTTCTCGTCTTCAAAATCTAACCAGAACCAAACCCTTGAATGACGGTCGTAAATGTAGAAAGCGCCGGATTCCGGGTCCCCCGGAACGACGAGGAACACGAACAGAGCCTTTGGGAGCTGGATCCATTTCTCGATCTTGGGGCGTTCAGTCACATCGAGCAACCTTGCGACTGCCTCTTCGACGGAGCCACTCACTTCTTCCGGCGTATGCCCGAGGTCGACGACTGAGACTACGTTCATCTCTCCGAACATGGACTTCCTCCTTTCGACTTTCAGCTGATGAACATCTACAACCGACACTCTTCATCCTAGCCAGATATCAAGACTGCCGCGTCAATACTGGGCGAATGGTCCGACAATGACATTTGCGTCTAGTCCCCGTTCGGATTGCGTTCCGCCAGTATGCACGCTCGGAATGGATCGCCAGTTTCGCTCGACCCCGCGTTCATCCGGGAGTAACATGAAGAGCGTAGGGTTAATGCGGTGCCGACCGCAGAGCTGAGCGAAGTGATTGGGCACGATATTTCGTGCAGCCATAGCCGAATGGCGGGAGCCACTCCTCGAGCGCGCGACAGGGTTGGTCTATCGACCGCCCTCACCGGTGATCAGTATCACTCCTTCCGTTCGTTCATCGTGGCAGCCCGCCTTCACATCGCCAGCTCTGGGTTTTTGGTTCAGGCCGATGATCCCCGCTGTCGGCGCTGACATGATTCTGAGAAGGAGAAGAAACCATGGCGGAAACTGCAGCAGTGAAGCGTGCTGAAGAGCCTGCGAAGCCGATCAAGTACGCATCTGTATTTGACCAGATCCAAGATACATTCAACGCTATTTCACGCCGAGCTTATGAAATCTTCGAAGGTGGCGGCCGGGCATTCGGGCGCGACCTTGAGCACTGGTTCCAGGCAGAGCGGGAAATCATTCACCCCGTTCACGTGAGCATCGAGGAGTCGGATGACTCTCTTGCGGTGAAGGCCGAAGTGCCTGGTTTCACTGAAAAGGAACTCGAAATCGGCGTTGAGCCACGGCGACTGACGATTACCGGCAAACGAGAGACCAAGAAGGAAGAGAAGAAAGGCAAGACAGTCTACGCGGAGAGCTGCTCTGACCAGATTCTGCGCATCGTAGACTTGCCTGCAGATGTCCAGACGGAGAAGGTGACCGCGACCTTAAAGAACGGCGTTTTGGAGTTCACCATGCCGAAGGTTGTCAAGGGCCACACCGTCCGCATTCATCCAAAAGCTGCTTGAAGGCTGAATACTATTCCGGCGTTCAGCCGCAGCGAACATGGGACCGCTGCCACTCAGGGGAGCCGCGCGCGCGCCGACCGTCCGGTGCAACAGGGTTGGGCGGCTCTAGCCAGGCACATGACCTTGCAGTCGGAGCCACCACCTCATGCACCGGTGCCCAAAGTCAACGGGCTCACAGTACATGAGGGGGCAACCCCCAACGATGCATTTGATGCCGCGGGCCTTGCACTCCTGAACTGCGTCTTTGGAGACACTCCCTTGCCCAAAGGAGCGGTGAAACCACACCTGGCCTACCCCGCGTTCGGCGCATTGGCGTACCAACTCGACAGAGACACTCGGGTGCGTTGCGACTAGAACGCCGTCGATCGGGTCAGGGATCGATAGAAGATCCGGGTAGCACCTTGTGCCCTCAGCCTCGGCTGCGTTCGGATTGATCGGGAACACGTCGTACCCGGAGTCTCGCAGCTTACGATAGACAGCGTTAGCCGCCTGCCCCGCCTGTCGCGAAACACCTGCTACAGCGAAGCGTTTCCCACGAAGAAAATCAGCAATTGGGTCCGGAACTTTCGCCATACTTTAGTGAATCGTCGCCTGGTCTCACTCGACTTGAAATGTTAACAAGGGAATTCCCTCTTGACGCGGTTTTCTTAAGTCCACTTGCGTCCCGAGTTGCGGCAGGACCGAATGCGGGATTGTGGAATGTGCCGGATGCGGACCATCTCATCTTCAACAAAGATGGAAAACCGCAACGGACAAGCTGGCTCTGATTGACAGAACTTCTATCGCCCGAACACCAGCCCAGTGGAATCCTTCATGGATGCCAGCGGGCTGCTCCTGAGCCAACAGTCGATAAGAGAAAGGTGTTGAGCAAGTTGCACTCGCACTCGTCTGGAACTCGGGAATAAGATGGTTGGCAGACGACCGTGCGCAAAATTGGCATATCTCGATGTTACTGAGAACAAGACAGGCTTGCCGACAGCCACACGCGTGGCGCGCGCCATTCGCGAACAAATCCGCGAGGAATTGAGTTTGACAGCCTCAGCGGGCGTAGCGCCGAACAAATTTCTCGCGAAGATCGCTTCTGACTGACGAAAACCGGACGGACTCTTCGTTACCCAGCCTGAAGAGGTCGATCAATTCCTATTGCCGCTGTCTGTGGGCCGTCTGCCAGGGGTAGGCAAGGTAACAGAAGAAAAGCTGAAGAAGTTTGAGATACGGACGGTGGGGGATTTGCGGAAGTTGGATTTATCGACACTCGAAGGCCATTTCGGTCGCTACGGCCTGCGTCTGTACGAGTTGGCCCGAGGGGTGGACAACTGCGAAGTAATCCCAGACAGACGAACACAATCCGTATCCGCCGAGGACACTTTTGAGCGCGACGTGCCGCTGACCGAGACCGAGCCAATGATCCGTCGTCTCGCGGAAGAGACCCGGACCGCATCGCGCAAGGAATTGCGCATTGCTCGCACCGTGATCCTCAAACTGAAGACGAGCGAGTTCAAGACTCTCACTCGTAGCCATACGCCCAGCGCTCCTCCGTCTTCTTGCGAGGAATTGACGAGCATCGCGCTGTCGCTCCGGGACCGTGTGGGCCTGAGCGCAGAGCAACGCTTTCGCCTAGTTGGCGTTGGACTAAGCAACTTTCGTGATCCCGATGATGCACCTGCTCAACCCGTTCTTTTCGAGTAACCGAATTACTCCCAGATCATCGAAGATTCTATTTCTGAGCCGCAAACACCACCAGAATCCAGGATAGTAAATAGATAAAGCATGGAAGCTCTACGACTTGTAGGCAACCAGNAAGAGCCAATGGCCAGTCAATGAGCGGCCATAGAAAGGTCAATGAAAGGGCAAACGGTAGCTGGTCGCGCTCGGCGCGGCCTCAACTTTCGGCATGCCGCCATTCAAAGCCTGCTGCAAGGGAAATGCGCGTTTCGCAAGACCGTCTAAGACCGGCATTTCAAGCAGATGGGAATGCCAATCCGTGAACAGACCAAAGAAGACCGGGTACACCGCTTTCGTAAAGAAGCCTGAAACGAACCGCAGAATGTCGTAGTTCGCAACCAAATAGAGCAGCCGATTCACGTGAACTTCCTGGCTCATGCAAGCAGCGATTGCTCGGTAGCATTTTGCCGGCTTCGGGGTTCGTTCGTACTCGAGTGCAAACCTGCGCTCCCCAATATCTGTGCGAACAGTCACAATTGCGTCGTAGTCCTTTGCATAGCCGAACGCGGTGAGCTCATTCTGAGAACGGATTTCCATTGAGCCCATCCAGCGCACGAGCAACCCGGCTCGCAACGCGCTGAGCTGGATCTCGTTCAGTCCGATGGCATGCAAAACGTTTCTGTCCGCTTTTCCCGCGTCCGTTCGGTTACACGCAACCAGGCAGTACTCGCCCATGCTCTGCAGCAACGTTGCTGCGCTGCTTGCGACCGAATACACAACATCCCCGGTTCCGGCCACGACTGTCTGCCGCAGTACAAGACCGCGGTCAACTAATCTTCTCATCCTCCAGTGGAACGAGTTCCGACTCCGCTCATAGTGGTTAAGTTGCGTGAACTCGAACAACTGAGAATGGGTCACGAATTCCGAGCGCAAGATTTGACGCAACAGCGGGAGATCGCGCGATTGGTTGAGTTGAATTGAGCCTCTCGGATATCGCATTGCGCACCGCACGTTATGCAGACTCCAACTGAAGCCGCGCACTCCAGGGCCAAGACACGAATGGCCGAAGCACAAACTTGCCGAGATCCGTGCGCAACCAACTGTCGAGTGGCATCAACAGCATCGCCTCCTGTTGGTCACGACACTCGCTGAAGGAAATCAGAAGGGTGCCTTCCGATCTCCATGCCGGCGACCCTACGTCGAGGTGTCCGACCTCATTGGCTCGGACCACAACTAAGAAGTAGTCGGGCTGCTGCGGGGCTGGCAGCCTGTACTTGAAGAGGACCTTATTCTGTCCCTGCCAAATGCAGGGCTCGGCGCACTCAAAGACGCTGTTGATCAATCCCAGCGGATGATTCGGGTCGAAGCCTCCGACGCCATTGAATCGCACATGACCGACAATCCGGGGTCGGGTTCGGATCTGCCCACCGACTGGAACACCGGTTGTATTGAAATAGGCCGCGCGCGCAAAGCGCCTCGGATCGCTCTGGTCCTCTCCAAAGCGCCGCCGCCAAACACTCCCAAAGCCTGTCACGGTAACGAGCATTTCTGTCATGCACCCTTCAAGCGCTTGTTCTTCTGCCGTTCGGTATACAACTCTTCCTGCAGCCGGTTGATCTGACCGACAAACCTTGTGCCGTCCCCATTGGCGGCGGTCAATACTGGCTCGCCAGCACTGCCGCTGGTGTCTCGCGNGCCCGTTTACCTTCTTTGATAAAGCATCGAGTCGTGTGGAAAGGTCGGCAACGATAAGCGATTTCTGCCTGAGCTCTTCCTGAAGCTTGTTGCGGTCCTGCGTCGTGACTTCGAGTTGACGNCGCGACGCGCCGGAGTTCCTCTTTCAGACTATCGACCTGCGTCTCGCCCCAGCCGGGTCGCGCGTCTCCTGCTTCCGAAGCCTCAATGGCGCGATTGCACTGCTCGATGTGCCGGTTATATTTCTCGATGGCTTCGGCTGCCGCCTGACGAGACAAGAGATCATGGCTGTAGACGTCGGCCATCATCTCCGCGGTAACGCGCATGCTGCGGCGGTGGTCCAGATACAATTTGGTGCAGGCAGCCATCATGAGCAGCATCCCCACCGTCACTGACACGCTGTACGAGAAGTGAGGTTCCCTCACGGTCGCTTCGAGGAAAGCCTCACGTCGTTTCTCAAGCCAGGCTCCGCAATCGAAATTGCGCGGATTGAATTGCTTCAGCAGGAATTCGTACCATGTGTCCCGTCCAGCGCTCTGCCGCTGTGGGGTTTGCGCTGGCACACTTGGCCCAACAAGGGAAAGAATGATGATCAGGAGACCGCAACAAACTATCCGTTTCATGTTCTTCACTCTCAGTGCGCGCGTCTTGCGTATCGCATTCCCGTGAGTTCAGCACTCTTAAAGCGGAGATTTGCCCCCACCGATGTTGCGCGCGACTGCTTTAGTCGAGGAAAGAGCGCAGGCTCGAAGTGAGGCACTCCAACGTCGGCTGGATGTCGCACGTGCAGGTGCGCGTGAAGGGTCCCGNCGTGTGTCATCGGTCATGAGAATTTCCATCTGACCTTTCGGCAGGTTCTTGATGTGCTCGTCGAGCGCGCGTGTTTCGATGGCCTGAATGTCGACCGCCCGGCCTGTCTCCTCATACCTTTCATATGCGAAGAACTTCCATCTCTCCATGGACAGGTTGCGCCGCGTTACACGATGTTCGGCTGAAGCCCGCAGAAAATAACGCGCGGTTTCCTCGTCGCGCGTCCGCAGAGTCATGGTTGTGTTGGGAGCCGAGGCAACATCCTCTTTGAACCCGNCGACCGACATGCATGAGCTGGGGGAGACTCTGCATTGAGAAGAGGAATGCCGTGTTCGTTCCCCGCGCCGTTTGCAGGATCTGCGGAAAGTTCCTGTAACCAAAGGGCGCGAACTCGTCCAGGACAACGCTGAAGAGCGGCCGATTGACCCTGCGGCGCTGTTCCTCGCTTCCGTATCTCTTTCCGACCATAAGCTGAAGGTTTTGAAGCAGCATCTTGCCGAGCGCGCGGACCGGCTCTGTGTTCTTGTTCACGTTCAACGTCACGAACAGAATGAGTTCCTGCTCGATCACTTCGTCGAGCGACAGTAGGTCTTCATAGGGCCCCGTGATCACGCTCAACTCGTCGTCGAGAAACGTCATGCATTCGTTCAACAGTCCCTGAATCTTTGGAACCCGCTCCCGGTCCTGGAATGACTGGTACAAATTCTTCACGGACATCTCAAAGTTGAGTTTTCGTTGCGTGCTCACGTTTACATCCTGCTCGAGCTGTCGCGAGGCTTTCGCCACTTGTTCCCGCAGCACCTGTTCGTCGATCGCCATGACCAGCACGTCGTAAAAGTTGAATTTCAGGCCCGTATACACAAGCACCCGAACGATGTCCGCAAGGTAATTCAATTGATGCTTGCCGAAAAACTCGTCGTGCAGGTTGAACGAACCGAACACCATGTTCACCACCGGCATGTAGTCCTCATCGCCACAGTAGAAAGGGTTGTATCGCACCGATACGTCCGGGCGGCCGGGGTTGAGAACACGCAGCTGGCTAAGGCGGCCGGCATGATGTATGTGCGGGAGGAGGCTGTAAAAGAATTCCATGTCACCTTTACCGTCAAAGATCACCATCGGTATGCGGTGGCGGTCTTCGGGAGGCCCAACAACTCTGCACAAATCCTGAGTAATGATGTTGCGCAGCAGGGTCGTCTTCCCTGATCCGGTCATCCCCAATACAATTCCCTGCATCACCCGAACGCGGTCGGGCCAGAGCCACGGTTTTCCGTGCACGTCGTAGCCGAGCACAACGGCACTCTGGTCCCAAGCCTTCTGCGTTGCCCGTTCATCTGTGCTCGGGCGCACAACCAGGGGCGGATGAGGCCACTGTCTTTCCCGGCGCGAACGTTTCGTCAAGAACAGGTATGCTGTCGAGTAGAGACCGGTCATCGCAATTGCGAGATAGCACGCCAACTCGGCGACTTGCCGGCCCGTCATGTGGTACCGCTCGCGTGCCAAGTACCAAGCGAACCAGCCGCCAGCGAGTACGAACGCTGTGATGACAATCTCATGCGCTTCGACCAGAGGAGGATGTTCACGCGGCGCTGAATACGCGGGGTTCATGACTCGGTCACCGCGCCTTCACGACCGACAGGTTGCGCTTTCCGCGTACCTGACAATGACTCGCGCCCTGCTGCCTGCTCGACTCTTGACTCTGGCGGAGATGAGGTCGTTATTGTCGGTCGTGCTGGAGCCTGCAGAGATCCAACGATGTTGATCGCGATGGTGACCAAATATCCGAGGGCCAGCGAGATCTTAAGTGGCAAGTCATTGTCCACAGCTCCGGCGATACCGAGCGTCCTTGCGATGCAGCAAAGGATAAAGAACGCAGGAGCAACCAACCCCAGTGTGAGAAAGTCCGGTACGAATACCGCGACCAGTTCTAATAATTGGACGAAGAAACCCATGGAGCCACCACCATTAACGTGCAAAATTGAAGTAGCAGAAGCAGCCTAGGGAGGCAGCAAATAGAATGGCGCCAAGCGAGAATACAGTTTTCGGTTTCCGTCGTGCCCTTACGTCGAATGGATTCCGGGGCTCGAAAATCATGCCGCTCATTGCGTTCCAGAAACCGATGTCGCAGCGTTGTGCCAAAGACTCCTTGATCCAGGCGTGGACATCGCTTGGTGCAACAGGCGGCGGCATCTCAAAGCACCAGCGTGGCGTTAATCGGGCCCTTCGGACTTCCAAGGAACACGAATTGAAGCACCGTCGGCTTCGCGTGCGCCGGAGGCAGCTTGATCGCAACAATTCCAATCGTTTCCTGGCCCGGCTCGATTCGTGCGGAGCGAATTTCGCCTTTTGCCACCTCGATACGCGTCTCACCACTGCATTTCAAACGTGCCGCAGCGCCTGGGCTCAACTGAGAGTTTGAGAGAGCGTAAAGCGACTCGCGGTACTTCGGCGCATTGAGTGCAACCACCTGCGGGGCCCCGGGCACATAGGCTTTTGGGGACTGGTTCCGGATCGTGTAGCGGATGAAGACTTGCCCATCGTGCTCAAGTAAATCCGTCAGGTAAACAACAACTCGATTCTTCTCAGGAATCGAACCGTACAGACGGACCGGCTTAGCTTCGATGAGCAGTTCCGCCGGCGAGGGATCACTGGGCTTGCCCGACCGATTCACGGAAAGAGCGGCGGCTGGTGGGTCGGCAACAGTCTGGTCAATCGCGAACTCCATTTGCGGCACAGATCCCGCAGGGTCGAGTTCATAATTGAAGCGCCCGGACGCCGTCCACACAAACAGATTCGTCGCCACATTTGGCTCTGTCGGTTGGATAAAGACTTTGTTCTCGCGCCACTCCACCTTGAACACGGGGCTACCCACTGCAACCGTGCTGACCGGCTCATTCATCTCGAGAACCGTCAGGTGATTTAGCGCTGTTTGAACGTGGAGGATCTGTCCGCGATCCGGCTTCTGCACTTCCACTTTTTGTCCCCAGGCAGGCCACGCGAGGGCTGTAACTGCAACAAAAGAAAGCCAAATCTTGTTCACTTCCGCTTCTCCTATCCTTTATATATGTGGGTGCCCAGGAGGCCCCGTGGTTGAGCCTCCTGGACAGCTATTGGTTTACGACGGGGTTTCTCCTTGCGCTGAAGTCGTGCGCCTGTCATCTCTCGACTCGCACAAGTTCCTGGTTGGGCGTTTTACGGTGGCATGCTGGCGAATGTCGTTGAACACCAGCTTGCCGTCACGGATCGTGCCCGACCCGTATCGCATCGGGAATGGCTGCACGCGATCGACAACTTTCCCGTCCACAAGCACTTCTCCCTTCTTCAATATCTGAAGGAGGAAAATCTTGCGCTCGTGAGTGCTGCCCTCACCGTTGGGAAACTGTTCAACGAGAAAGACGCGACCTTCTTCGTCAAACTCAATTTCACCATCCACGAGATCGGGCACGAAGACTTGCACAGGTGTGCTGCCGGTCTCCTCCGCAATCTTGTCGATGATTTCCTGCGGGAAGGCATGAAACAGCAGCGAGCCGTTTCCTTTCCCCGCACAGATGACTGCGTGCAGGGACTGGCACCAGCCGCGCCGGTTCTGCTTCTTTCCGTCTCCCCACGCTCGAATGATCGACCGCAAGGCCTGAAACTCCTCGCGGGACCTCTCCTTGTAGGCGTGGGCGGCACTCCGGGCGGCGTTGCGTCGGGTGCGTGCCTCGCTTCTGGTTGCTTGGTTGTTCCGGTTGGCCTGATATTCAGCCTCGGCTTTCGCCAAGGCTTCATCCAAAGCCTGTTTTTCCTTGATGAGTTTGCCAACCTCCTCAGCATAAATGCGGTTGACCAACCGGCACTCCTGGGACATCTCTCGCGTGAAGTGCTCGTTGGTGATCAGCCCGTGGAAGTCGGCGATCGGCAGTTTCGCGGAAAAGAAGTCTTCGACTTCCTTTCTCGCGAGGTTATAGAGGTACCCGATCTTGTCGGTGGGCAGGACTTCAACATGCACCGGCATGTCGCTGACCCGCTCCCTGTCCTTCAACTGCAGCCAGGGCGCGAGTGGCACCTTCTGGCGGATCTCGGCGATGAGCTGCTGGTTCACCTCGGTACCCCACTTCAGGCTGTCCAGGGCGTGTTGCAGTTCATCCACGAGTTGGTATGCCTCTCCATGAAAACCAGCGGCGTAACAGGAGGTCTTCAGGTCGGTGATCGAGCCAATCTGATTTCCTTTCGCCTGATTTGCCACCAGCGCGAGATTCCACCAGGGACTCTGTTTTTTGGTGCGTTTTGATTTGCCTTTTTCGTGCCGGTCCTGGTGAGCAAAACGGCTTTCCACAAAGCGAGGGAAACGGTCGCCTTCGACTACAGCTACCAAGTCGAAGTCGAAATCTCCTCCATTCTTGGCAGCAGTTTCGCTATGCAGGGTGAATGCTCCGTCAAGTTTGATCTGTTTCTCCACCAAATCCACGACTGCATCGCTGTCCATCGAGCAGCCGTTTTGCTCTTCGATAACTTGTGTCACGAGGGCGACCGCCTCTTCGGTGGACACCCGCGTGTACGGAAGCAAGTCTTCGAACATGCGGATTGGGTAGCGCACAACCAAACCCTTCGGGCACGGAACCGAACTGATGGCCCGGTCCTGTGGCAGCCAGTCCGATGCGGCGACGACCTGACCCTCGTACA
>OCOJ01043334.1_pt5 | contig 15160 bp, 16 predicted proteins | sample 1539251 | NCBI WGS metagenome assembly OCOJ01 (sample SAMN01911457, study PRJEB22624) | soil metagenome | biome: Soil | place: Malaysia | collected 2012-04-30 | depth RA_metagenome m | reverse complement strand
TTGACGTTTTCGATCTTCATGATCTCGTCGATGCCTATTGCCAGCTGGTGTTCGGCGTAGTTGATGAGCGTTTGAAGAGATTGGGCTTCATTCGTTAGTGATGTAACCTGTTGTTCTAGTTCCGAGACTTTCTTCTCAACTTCCTCTAAGTGTTGATCCGAGATCCTCGCGTCCACTGAGACTGGTTTGGTTCGTGCGGCGCCGATTCCAAGGGCCGTGATTATGGCGTTGATCTTGGATTCGAGTGTTGTGAGCCGGTAGAGTCTGTCCGAGATCGGGGTCGGAACAACGCCTCCCCCGTATCCTTTGATCATCTCTTTCACGTCGAGAAGTTCGATGGAGTTCTGTTCTCGTAGGTAGAGCATTACATCTTCGAAGGTTCTCTTGGGCACAATGATTTCGACACGTTTCATACTGGTTGGCAGCAACAAGAATCGATTCTCTCCGACTTCTCAGAAACCTGGTCAGACTTACTCCGAACTTTCCCTCTCACGTGCCCGTCGAGTTTTCTGCTTCTTAGTCATTAGTCGTTTAAGTCTATCCGTCACGAGGTCGTATACCTGCGGGAGGTCCCAACCTTCGGCGGAGTAGCTGAACGTTTCCTTTGGCGTTCTAATTTGAACGGTAACTTCGTATCGTCCTCGTTCGGTTCCCGCTTTGTGCTTGGACTTAACGATGGATCTGGCTTCCAGAATATCTGGAAAGACTTTATGCAATTGGCGCACGATTCGTTTGAACTTCGCCTTAGTCGCCTCCGACTCAAAGGGGTCTTCGGGAAGACCGACGATGAATACTGGCACCTCTGGTTCGGGCTCCACTTCTGCGATTAAGGTCATGAAATCTCTCTGCGTCGTGATCGCCTGAAGTTCATCCCACTGCGTAACCAAGATGCAAGTTTTCGCGCTATCGAGCATGACCTTAAGGGCTTCCTCAGCGGGAGACTCGGGTGGGCACGTTATCGGATTCTTGTCCATTATGTCTACGACAGGGAAATCGAGGCCCGCCTTGGTTTGAGGTAGTATGGATTTGCTACCCACTCGCTCTGGGCTCTTGAGTAATGAAACGATCTGGGTCGCTGTAACCAAACCAGTTAAACGTTTTCCGCTTGTTACTGGCAAATGGTCAATGTGTTTCTTGAGAAAGACATCTCGGACCTTCGTAACGGGGGTGTTTTCATCAATTGTTATGAGGTTGTTGGTTGCCACAGATGTAATTCTGAAGTCTCCTCCAATCCTTCCCTTTAGTTCGCCGAGGAGGGTCGTGCAATTTACCNAGGGTCGTGCAATTTACCTGTCCTATGATCTTTCGTCCGTTCGATACCGGTGCCGCCCGAATCCGGTAGTCTGCCATCAACCGAGCGACCTCGCCAAGTAGTGCTTCTTCCCGGACCGCAGGAACGTATCGGATGACAGCGGCCGGTTTCGTCAATTCGATATTAGTTTCCTTGAGAATCTCTCGTTCCGAGATCATCCCGCAATGAGCACCTTCGGGTAAGAACACCTGGTACGCCTCTCGTTCCCTCAGTATGCCTAGTACCCTTGACAGTGTGGCGTTCGCTGGTGCCTCGAGCAGGGGTGAGATGAGGTTATCAATTGGCCGGCTCTTGATTGCGTCAATGTACTTCGATACAGTAGGGGTCGACATTGAAACTCAACTTTACTTTGGGCTTTCTCGAACTCGCTTCTTGAATTTCATTGCTCCGAAAAATGCTACCGCCACAAAGGTGATCAAGGTCGCGATCCCAAGAATCAAAGCACTCTCTCCTGAAGTGAGCCGTGAAGGCATTGCTTGTATCGTGGTTCCGGAACTGCCGCCGATTTGCAGGGTTATTCCAGTCAGAATATTGTGCGGCGTTTCCGTTATTCCACCATTGCCAACGCTCCAGTATTCCAGCGTGTTGTTCGCGCCTTGTGTCGTGATGTATGGTTGTCCATCGGACGCGACGGATTTCGTCGGCCCGTTGTTAATTCTGTAGTAGATGTCTGCTGATCCTCCCAGGTCATTGACTGTTGTGAGGTTGATCGAGAATTCATTTGTGCGTGCGTTGCCGTCATAGTCGCTTGTTGTTTGAAGGGCTATGGGTACAACTCGATAGACTCCCCAGCCATAGGGAAACGTGTATGTGCGGACAACATTTCCGGCCGGGTCCACTTCAACCACCACAGCTCCGACACTGTTTGCATTCGGTGTAGGAATTCCAGTGCCGGGGAGAAAGTGACTCATGGAGCCAAAGGCGGCTATACGGTCTCCGTTCGGCAACGTGTTCATCGATCCCCAAAACGGCGTCCAATCCTCCCTGGGTGCAGTCCAGCTCCAACTTTCCCAGGCCGTCATGTTCGGTTCGTCAACTGTAATCTCCAGCATCCGGCTGCGGCCGTTGGTCTGTTCGAACGTTGCGGGACATGGGTTCGTGGAGTTCGTTGTGTTTTCGTAGTCATTGTCAAACATCGAGAAGACGTCTGGTTGAATTTCTTGAACATCATGGGCATGATACCATAAGCTCGGAACATGCTTTCCGTCCTTGCCCAGCAGTGTGAATTCGCCGTGTTTGCCCAGGCACCAAATAGTCCGACGAGTCGTTTTGTCTATCTTGCAAAATGTATCAAGCGCTCGCATGTTCATGTAGATTACATTGGCGTCAAAATCCCATTGAATGCTGTTCGCATGCGTGAGGTCTATGACCGTCTGATTATCCACGACCGTGGTCTCATTACATGGGCACTCATCAGATAAGCCGAAATGTCCGTCTGAATAGGTATCCCAATTCCATACTATGTTGCCTTGACTATCCAACTCGACGATGGTGTCCATAAGCACGTTTTTTCCATTGATCTGTCGTACATAACTTCTCAGAGTGAGAAAAGTTCCGGTGTTCGGATTGTATATCATGTCATGGTGGCCGTAAACGTTCGGAAAGTCAGTCGTCATATTCGTCTTAAGATTCCAAAAGTGCGTGGCCGTGTCCGGTTCTCCGTCGAACATCAGCGTGTCGTTGCCTAGGTACTTGATAGGTGCATAGGTCGCCATCCATGTTGAAGTGCTGACGTTGCCGAGAGTGGATCGGAGATTCAGTAACCGTCCGTTTGTCGTCATAACGACGAGATAGCTAAGTGGTGTGAGAGCGAACCCGGTTGGGCCATAGGGGAAGTCCCATAGTCCGAACGCCAAGTAACCCTCCCAAGCGTTTCCATAACTCTGAATCGTGACAGGGACTGGCAATGATTTGGTTGCAGGCTGGGTTTCTTGAATAGCGTTTACTGGCAATTCCGAGGCGCCTGCGAATAGGAGGGTGGTAGTCATCAGGGTCATTTGGATAAAGAGCGTTACCGACAATCTGATTCTCTTGGAGAAAGTCATCGGAATCGCTTTTGCGGTGGAAGAAGCACGGTCAGCTACTAGTATTTGACAATACTGGTCGCAGAGTGGCTTTAGGAACTTATCTGAGACTAGCGCTTAACGTGACTCGCTCGGTGACACGTTGGCGCTGACGAAGCATTCTACTAGGTGGAAATATGTTTAACAAAACTATTCGCAAATCTATTTGCGGATTTGAGAGTTGAGTCAACAAAACACGTCCGAAGTTACTCGTCTGCTGATTGTCGCGGGGCTCATCGGCATCGGCATACTAGCATTTCTGACTTTGCCTTCCGGGGGGTACGCGTCGAATACGCCGCTCCAGACCGCCACTTACAGTATCACGGCCGTGACGGGCACTGCTTACGGAAACCCCGGACAGCTGGAGTGTTCGCCCACGGGTTGCGTTTACGTTCCCGGCCCGTACCAGTACCGAATTAATCCCCAGACGCCAGGCTATTACAACGGAGTATACTACGCTTACGTGAATGATAATTACTACCCACCGTGTCAAGCCAGTATCGCGGACCACTCCGTATCTTGCTCGGGGTTCATCTACGATGCCCAAAGCGGCTGCACCGAACTTGTTGTGGTGGTAGCTAATGGATACATCCCGGAGAATTATTGGTATCAGTATTACACGTTACACAATACTTCCGCAAACTCGACGCTGAACGGACAATTCGTGACTGTTACTGGACAGCTATTCTCGGGGCCGAACACAAGCTCGACAGGAGCTTCCTGCCCCGGCAGTTACATCAACGTTTCCTCAGTTTCTTAGAGTACAGCCATCAAATTTGGCAGCCTACGGTCTCAAGCACTGGCAGATTTCAAATAATTTCCGTAGTATGATAGTGCCCATAGAGCTCGCGCAGCCCTTTCGGGTACATCGAATGATGGTAGCCCCCTCTTCTCATACCCCCATAGCATCGTTTGCGCCATCTCCGCGGCGCCCATATCGCAGACGGTCACCGGTTTTCCGTATTTGCGGACCGTCTTCGCTATTTTGTCAACTACGTCGTCGACTATGGTTGGCGTCTGGTGGGTGGGAATTAGCAGGAGGCTCCCGATCTCTGGGTCTTCAAGCATCGTTTCGATCACCAAGACGAACATGTCGCTCGTGGCCTCTGCCGACAGGTCCATCGGGTTGAAGCCCGATTGCACTGGTAGGAGAAGTTTCTTCGTCTTATATTCAGAGAGTTTCGTTTTGATGCGTTCCGAGAGTTGTGGGAGCGCCATTCCTGACTCTTCTAGAGCGTCGGCAGCAATTATCCCCGGTCCGCCGGCGTTCGTTATGACGGCGACGTTCCTGCTGGAGGTTGGAGGTTGCAGGGCAAGCGCTCGACTGAAGTCGAAAAGCTCCTCCACGTTCCGCGCGCGGATTATTCCTGCTTGTTTGAACGCGCCTTCATACAGTTGATCCGTCCCCGCGAGGGCTGCGGTGTGTGATGCGGCGGCTCTTGTTCCCGCCTCGGTTCTACCTGACTTCAGTGCGACTATCGGTTTTCGCTTCGATGTCTCCTTTGCGCGCCAGAGAAATTTCCGTCCTTTGGCTAGANTTTTCGCTTCGATGTCTCCTTTGCGCGCCAGAGAAATTCCCGTCCTTTGGCTAGACCTTCAATATACATCAGAATCACTTTCGTCTTTTCATCGTTTTCGCAGTAGGACAGGAGTTCATCTTCAGTGACGTCACAACGATTTCCATAGCTCACGAAGCATCTGATACCCAACCCGTTTCCCGCCATGTAGTCGAGGCCGGCGGCTCCGAAGGCTCCGCTTTGCGTTAGAAATGAGATTGATCCCGGTTTGGGTCGTGGTGTGGCTACAACCTCCCGTCCGTCTGAGAGGAACTTGTGTTCCGGCAAGAATAGTGTGTCCAGGCCCGTGTACGCATCGTAGACCCCAAGGCAATTGGGGCCTATGATCCGCACCCCGTATGCCCGAGCAACCCTAGCCAATTCCAACTCGAGGGCTTTGTTTCCAACCTCCGCGAAACCAGACGATATTACGATACCTGCTTTCGCTCCGGCCTTACCCGCCTCCTCGATGACGGCCGGAACTCTAGGGGCTGGAATTACGACTAGTACGGTTTCCACGCTCTCTGGAGTGGCTGAAAGCGACGGATAGCATTTCTCCCCGATCACTTCGCTATGCTTCGGGTTTACGAGGTAGACGTGGCCCTTGTAGAGGCCACGTTTCTGGTTGGTGACCATGTTCTGCGAAATCGTGTAGCCTATCCTGTTGCGTACGGCGGAGGCGCCGATGATCGCTAACGATTTGGGGTCGAAAAATGATCTTAGGCTACTAGCTTCTTGAGGTATTGAGTGTCTCCCCTGGGCCTTCGCTCTTTCCAGGTTTGACAGAAGTCTNGTGTTGTTTTCAAGATACCGGTTCATGGCTACTTCCGAAACTAATTTGGCAGAGCGAGCGATTTGCAGCAGATTCCAAATGATTCCTCGTAGCGCCAATGCGAGCTTTCTGTCCTGCACCGCTGAGACCACGAGCTCGGTGAGTTCCTTCTCAGCTTCTTCGATCTTCTTTGAACGTCCAATTGTACGGTTAGCGAGTTCTAGGTCCGTCATACTAAATGAGTCCATCGCTCCGTTAGATACTGCCAGTGCCTCGGCGCCAAAATTGATTACTGCATCAATCACCGAGGCGTATGCATCGTACTTTCCTTCACACACGGAGATTACCTGGCCGGCAATGGCTTCACTGCAATCGGCAATTTCTTCTAGGTACTTCGACACGGCTCGGTAGCCGACTGCGTGTGTTGCGGACTCTAGGCCCAAATGCCGCGATAACGGTATTGTGGAAATTGCTCTGAAGATTTGGCGCAAGATTAGCCAGTAGAGTCGGTCGGCCTCACTCTCAAGTTCCAGTGCCTCTAATGCGAGTGAGCCCTTGCGCTCCATTAACGCTTGTAGCGTTCGTTCGAGCATAGACGTGGCGACTTTGTGGAGTCTCGTGATGAGTCCTGTCACCGAGAATTTTGCTGGATCAAGGAAGCATTGGATAACAGCTTCTTTCGGCGTCTGCTCGACAATGCCTAGCCCGCTCAATCTCCTTGTGGAATCGCGGATTGCGTTAGTCTGCTCTGTTGTTAGGTCAGTGGAGGACGTGATTATGGTCGTATCGCGGCCGAGTATGTAGTTGCCCGTGATGATTCTTCCGAGAAGTTGGCCGTCTTTGCATGTATCGGCATTGATCTTGCAGACCGTCATCTCGTCAGCTTCAAAGTCGGTTCCCGGTGTAACGACGAGTTCACCGAACTCGGAGAGTCTAAGGGTGACAATGCCTCCTTGCTTCAGCCCAACTTGTCTCACCCAGTCTCTGGGTAAGGAGACGGTTAGCGTCGAATGTCCAACGCGTTGAACCTTTCTTATCTCCACAGCTTTTCACCCATAGATGTGTCCGGAAATAACACGGCTTATGCGACAGAAGCTGTTTCGCAAGTTAATGTTGTTATATATTGCGTGGCGATTCTATATAGAGAACTAACTAGCTAGACCTTCCGTTAGAGTGTGCTCGTTTTCACCCTCTGTCAGTTTGGATGGTTTGGAAGGTAACATCATGCGAACCTGTGTTATGAGGCATTCATCTCCGCCCTCTATCTTTAGGTCGGTCGCGCACTTTGGGCACTTCATTGAGGGCAAAGCGAAGTGGAACAACATGTCGCCCGTTTCGAACTCCCGCGCGAAACCACAATTTGGGCACCTCGCAAAACCGGGAGTTTCTTCTATAGCCAACCGTGATCCCTCAAGCAGCGTACCCTTTGAGAGAATCTCGTATGAGAATCTCAATTGGTCGAGTGAGATTAGTCTCAGTTTTCCGACCCTAAGGCGGACGGCCACGACTTTGGTCGCAGCCTGCTTCTTGGCGATTTCCGATAACGCCTCGACGAGAGATGTAGCGATGGAGAGCTCGTGCACATCTATGCTCTCCTAATCATTCCGCCGCAACTGAATGCTTTTGATCACTTCATCGATACCCGTGCCTGTCTTGCAGCTGGTGTGTATGGTCGATGCTCTGGGGTTGAGCCGAGAGACGTCGTTGCTAAGTTTGGCCGGGTCAACATCCATCGCGGCGGCCAGGTCGATCTTGTTAATCGCAACGGCCTGAGCGTCGAGAAACATCATCGGATGCTTAAGGACCATGTATGGCCCTTCGGTTACGCTAATGACGACTAGGCGTTTGTCGGATCCAAGTGGAAACTCAGCAGGGCAGATCAGGTTCCCAACGTTTTCAATGAAAATCAAGTCCAGTTTATCCAGCGGGGTGATGTCGAGGGCTTTTCTTATCAGGTTCGCGTCGAGGTGACACTCTTTCCCAGTGTTGATTTGAACGGTCGGAATTCCTTCCGATGCGAGGATGTCGGCGTCGATTGTAGTTGTCACGTCTCCCTCAATGACGGCCATACGGTAAGAGTGTTTGAGTCTTGACACCATCTGCTTGATCAAGGAAGTCTTCCCGGATCCGACCGAACCCATGACATCGATTGTTTGAATTCCCTTCGACCGCAACCGGGTCTTATTTTCCTCCGCGAGTCGACGGTTCTCCTTCAGGATATCTACTTCAAGCTCAACGTCGAAGACTTCACCTTCGGATGAAGTGACTACCTTGACCCCTTTCGACAATGCTCTGCTCTACCTACACATCGTCCGATTGCTTAACAAGGTGTATGCTGACTCACCATTAACGAGTTTGGAGCCGTAGCTCCACTGTTGGAAACGGCATTACAGACATATAACTCCCAGAAGCGGTTTTCATAGGCGTGTTCGAGCTTGTGTCTCACCATACCCGGTAAGGTCGTCGGGATTACTGGGGACCTTGCATCGGTTGACTACGGTGAGGATGGCGTTAGAAACAACGTCAACATATCCTTAGTAAAGGCCACATTAGGCGACTATGTGCTCGTGCAGAGCGGTTTCGTCGTGAAACTACTTTCAGAAAGCGAAGCGGGAGAGGTTTTGGAGATCTGGAAGACCATCCGCGAACTCGACACAGAACAAATCTAGGTGGTAGTAACCTGCAAGCGAGCTCAAACCGAATCGATGGCGCTATTCTTTCAGCTCGCCACAGCTTTCAGCCTAACCGGTTAGGTTACTGTGGCCCCGACGAGAACGACTTATTGTTCGAAGCCTGCGTAAGTAACAAGCGTAGCGACCAATTGGTCAAGGCGCTTCGAGAATTCCGCGCAGCATATCCATACCTTCGCTTTATCGCCGAATGTATCGGGTCTCAGGATGCTTTCGATTACAGGGCGTCCGAAGCCTATTGGATTGGCAACGACTATCTTCAAAAGATCGGGCCGGGTGATTTCTATGACCACTTAACTGCCAGGTTCAAGTCGAAGTTTCCAAAAGAACACATTAAGAAACTCTTTGAGGCACAATCTTTCGCGCCGTTCCCGCACCATGCTCTTCACGTTTTCAATGCCTTCTCAACGATGGGAACTGTGCCCGACTCCTTCGCAAACGCCGCGGGAAGGGACGAGACGGTGGGCGCGCTCATGGATAAATGCCGAATATCCTGGGGTCACGTTCTCGAGGTTGATGAGGCGGGAAACCTAAATGTCGAGTATGAACCTGTAGTTCGACGAAGTGGTCGACTGGCTTTGGATAAACCCGTTCTTACGAAGGTGCTGGCGGAAGTTCAAGGCAAGACTTTCGTACATGGTGTGAAAGCCGGAGATTGGGTTTCGTTCCACTGGGGATTCGCGTGCGCCATCCTTACTCCTCGGCAGGTAGCTAACGTTCGGAAGTACACGCTCTCCGATATGGCGATAGCGAACTCGGTACCCCTTCCAGACTAGCTAGCGAGTTGCACTATCTCGCTGGTTAACTCGCCGCGACTACGTTGACGGTGAGGGGTTGTGTGGGTGGTTGTTTTCTTAATCGCTTTGCTTCGGCCATCTTCACAATTTTGAGGTATCCTTTGGCGTCCGACTTTAGTTCGCGGATTTCAAGGTAGCCGGCTTTTTCAGCGTTCCTTAGCAATTCTGAGCCCTTCTCAGTCCTTGCGATGACGGTAGACCATCCGTCCGGGCAGCCTATTCCTCCTACGGAGATATCTGCGTACTGGGCGGTGAAGTCGTCGCACTGCTTGCAACTACCCCTCACGAACGCATCCACCTCTTTCAAGGGGACATGAAGGACTTCGTTCCCGCCGGACCATACAATGAATGAGCCTTTCTTGATTCCCATTCTCGTTATAGTTGACGGATCTATACCTTTGCTCGTAACGTAGGCGGCGATCAACTTATCGTACGCATAGCTCTCCATGCAGAATAGGCCTATCGACAACGTGATCGCTTGAGCCAGGCGAAGATGACCCATGGGCATAGTCTGCAACCTTCTAATCGTCCTAATCTGGCAAGGTGTTCCAACAACACCGACGTGGCTCTTCGCGTACTCGACAACGGCCGATTTCACTCCCAGGAGGGTGGGGCTTGGTGTGTACTTGGTGCCGGCGTTCTTTACCAAGTCTTCATAGGACACCGCGACTTGGGGTCTTGCTCGCCACTTGGAGTCTCTTCCAGCTACAACAGCCGAATCAATCAGTCCTGAATCTAGCGCGTAGGCTAGGAGAGCAGTAACAACTCCGCCATCTTGTGCTTGACTCTGAATGTCAGTCTTCGTAGCCTTACCAACGTATATTCCGTTTAGGATCCCGAGGGGCTCATCTTGGCGTCGGATCCGGTTGAAGAAAGAAGTTTCAATTTCCTCTCTCGGGAATTCCACTGAAGCGCACTGATAATAACAAATCTCGCAGACGGCACAGGCTCCGACAAGTTTCGGCTGTTCGCCATCAGGCCAAAGAACATCAACGGGACAAACGGCCATACAGCCGCCGCAGAAGGTGCAAAGGTCTGGTCGAATTACTCGCGTAAGTAGGTGTCCGAATAATTTCGGCCCTTCGACCATCAACAACCACGATGTATAGTTGCGACGGTGCTCCGGTACCTAAATGTACGCAACCTATTCTATAGAGAAATAATTGCTATTGCATAATGTGAGTTCGCAGCATAGCCAGATCCAACAATCACATTGAAGTCCAAATACACTTGGAATCACTGCTGATCTATTCCCCGACGAGCGATCGTGGGTCCTTCAGCGTAAGAGCGAGTACCAATGTAAGCGCAGCAGGAATCATTGCGTTCAACGCTACCGCCCTTCCCACTCCGAATGCGAATAGTGACGCTGTAATTACAGGGGAAATAACCGTGGCTACAGACTGGAAGGTGGTTGTCAGGCCCAGAGCGGTCCCGGTCCTACCCTTGCAGGTATCAGCCATAAGCGCCTGCATTATTGGAAAGATTGAGCTGCTGAAGAACCCCATTATGGCTGCTACTATCAGGGCAAGGATAGGGCTCGTTGTGGCGAAGAAGGTCCCGTAAGATATGAGCACGGCAAGTGCAATGACTGAAAGCATTCGCCCTCTCTTCCAGACATCCGACATGCCGCCTAAAATGAGCTTACCAACACCTCCGGAGATAGCGACTACGGCCGCAAACAGGGCAGAGGTTAGTATTCCGAAATGTAAGACCTTGAAGAAGTAGTAGGGTAAGAAAACCACTTGCCACACAGATGTCCACGTGGCTACGAGCGCGAACGCCAACATGAGGTTCACATCCCATCGCTTGAGAAGATCCAACGCGTCTCTGCCCAGTCTTATTCGGGCTGTGTCCTCGGAGGAGAGCCTGAATTCATTCTTCAACCCTGCCGTACCAGCGACGACCAGTAGGCCGATTGAAGGTGCGACGAAGAATGCGGCGCGCCAGTCTCCCGAGATTGAATATGCGAGCCCTCCAAGAGACAGCCCTGCGACGCTTCCTACGTCGAATCCTACGTAGAAGATGCCCAAAGCCAATCCCTTACGATTGTGGAAGTATGACGCGACGGCGGCCATTGCCACTGGCCAGAATATACCTTCACCGAAACCGCTCACGAGGCGAAAGACGAATGCTTCAGCGAAACTCGTAGAGACCCCGATGAGCCATGTAAAGAGCGTGAAGACGATAATGCCTAGGATTAACACGGTTTTCCTTCCGTATTTGTCCGACATGTGACCCGATAGGAAGACAAAACTTAGGACGCCAATGTACTGAGCTGAACTTAACAGGCCGATTTCGTAATTCGTCAGACTTAGAGCTGGAACCACGAGTGCCAGCACTGAGGCGAGGACGGTTCGGTCAGCGGCGTAGACCGCATAGCCGAGTGTCATTAGCAATAGGAATAGGCTTGCTGACAAGCCTAGGTTGGGCCGTTTGTCATCTGCTGGCAAGCATGTACTACCAGAATAGCTCTGCCTTAGTTATTTTGAAGCGAGTTGTCGAACGAGTAGGTTCGCGAGTCGCTCGCCTGCTTTCTGAACCGCAGGTGAGAGTTGTTCACCAAAATTGATTTCTGGATCGATGTCAATGGTGTAGATCTCAATCGATTTCGGAATTTTCTCCGGCGTCAGGGTCTTATATAGTTCTATAGCGCTGGCGAAGTTAGTTCCGTGTGGAGCTCCGGGGTGTATTGTATCCACGAAATCTGCGGGCGTGAACTTCCGGACGCGGCCTACTTCAGGCTCCTTTCCCGTGTGTGAGTCAATCAAAATCACTTGATCGAATCCGAGTATCTCCTCAACAAGTCTGATTCCTGAGACCCCCAATTCTTTGAACACTATGTCTGCACTTTGAGGCGATTGGGCCTGAACCATTCTCGCCACATGTATTCCGATGCTGTCGTCAGCCATTATGGGGTTACCAAGGCCTAGAACTAGTCTGCGCGTGTTTGACCAACCGACATTAGGAAAGTTTTGTCGTTATAGACGGTTCCGACTGATTTCGTGCCATGAAAAATCGAGGACTCAGACTCACTTCATACCATTGACATCTCAATAAATAATCCATATACTGTCTAAGCGGCACTACTTATAACAGAGATGTATTCTCATTGCTTAACGTGTGGTAAATGGCNNACAAGCACGCGGACAATGTGAGCAGCTCGAGTTGGCATGGCAAATTTTGAACGATGCAACAACGGAACTCGCGAGTCGGATAACAACTCTTCCAGCCGACATTTATGTCTCCCTCCGAGGCGCGAAAGACTTGATTGACCTCTGCAAATCGCATCCTAAACTTGCTGATATCCCGGCTGCGACCATTGATTCACACGCTGGTTACTGCGTTGCTTGTTGCGGCTCGGATATTGTGGGTNGATCAAGTGCGAACTAAGGAGCGTAGAAGATTTGCTCATTCTCAAAGCCGTGAATGAGCTGGGCAGCAAGGATGCTCTAAAGCTACAAGAGAAAACTATGAAGGCTTGGCAGTGGACAAAGCCACTGACGGTTACGATACCCTAGGAATTTCGGCTAACTAAACTACGCCTAGACAAACAAGTTGTGCGGAGTCGTTTTCGTCCTAGCGAAGCTTATTCAGCCCTGAGCGTCTCCACGTTGCATATGTAAAGTAAGGACATATTTCGCCTAGCAAACCTTGCGTTAACTCGTCAAGCGGGTTATATATACCATAAGTAAAACATCGTCATCATCTATATACATTGTTCAGACGCGGTTCTGTAAGACCGAGTTCTGAGGCTATTCAATGGCCCAAGTTTTAGTTGGTGACTCCGAGTTTGAACGCACAGGCCACCCTTTGAAGGATGTATTCCTGCAGGATGTTTACGGCATTCCCGGTGGCGAGAAAATAAAGGAGTGCATTCAGTGCGGAACTTGCAGTGCCTCATGTCCGACAAGCTACGCAATGGATTATCCTCCAAGAGAAATCATTGCGGCTTTTAGAGCCGGGCTTCTTGAAAAAGTACTCATGAGCAACACGATCTGGCTCTGTTCATCATGCTACTCGTGCACTGTTCGCTGTCCTTCAGGCATCAAACTCACGGATATCATGTATGAGTTGAAGCGATTGGCCATCGAATTCGGGCTAACGCCGAAGAAAGCAAAGGCACCGGTACTTGCCGAACTGTTTGTCGATATTGTCAACAAGAACGGAAGGATTGCTGAAGTGCCTCTCGTCAGCAAATTCATGTTGAAAACAAACCCACTCGGAGCTTTCAAAATGATTCCAAGGGCCACGAGGCTCTTCATTCGCGGAAGGATGCCCTTGGGCTCTCACAAGATCGAAGGGATTACGGAGTTGGAGAAGTGCGCTGGAGCGATGACGGAAACTATGTTTTCAAGCCTTCACGCCGGGTCCGTCAAGCAGGAGAGAAGTTAGATTTGCAGGCTCGGCTTGGATTCTCATATTATCCAGGCTGCTCTGTCGAAGGAATGAATAGAGCATACGATAAGTCAGCTCAGTTAGTTTGCAAAGCGCTCGACATTGACCTCGCCGAGCTGAATGATTGGAACTGCTGCGGGGCTTCCGCATACATGTCGATTCATGAGATGAAAGCGCATCTTTTGTCGGCGAGAAACTTGGCGCTCGCCGAGAAGGAGAAGAAAGACCTCGTCGTAGTCTGCCCTGCATGTCTTACAACATTGACCAAGACAAACCGTTACTTGGCAGACGAGCCGAGGCTCAAGAAGACCATCGGAGCCTCTCTCAAAGCCGCTAATCTCCAGTATTTCGGCAGTGTCAAAGTCAGGCACCTTCTGGAGGTCATAGTCAATGACGTGGGAGAGGAAGAGGTTAAGGCCAGAATCAAAACAAAGTTGTCGAACCTTAAAGTCGCTCCTTACTACGGCTGCCAATTGACGCGACCCTTCGGCGTGATCGATGACAAGGAGTTCCCATCGATACTCGACAGGTTGCTAGCATGGATCGGAGTTGAACCCGTAAACTTTCCCCTCAAGGCGAAGTGTTGTGGAGGCCTTTTGATGATGACCAACGAGGATGTCGCCCTTGGATTGACCAGGAATATACTGGACTGCGCCAAACAAAACGGAGCGGAATGTATCATCACAATTTGTCCTCTATGTCACATGAACATTGAGACTTACCAAGGCGACGTCAACAAAATGTTCGGAACGGACTTCAAGATTCCAACACTGTATTTCACCCAGCTCATGGGATTAGCGTTTGGCTTCTCTCGCAAAGAGCTGGGAATCGACGAGGAAATGATACCGAGTCGTCCGCTCTTTGAGAAACGTTTGGAGGTCGTAGGATAGTTGAGTGAAAAGATAGGAGTGTACATCTGTCACTGCGGAATGAACATAGCAAGGACCGTTGACTGCAAGGGTCTAGCAGAGTACGCCGGTAAACTGCCGAATGTTGCCGTTGCAAGAGACTATCAGTTCACATGTTCGAATCCTGGCCAAGAAATGATCAAGACAGACATTCGCGAGATGGGTCTTACCAGAGTCGTCGTCGCCTCATGTTCTCCGCTCATGCATGAGACAACATTCAGGCGCGCGGTCGAGAGCGCGGGACTCAACCCATACCTATTCCAAATGGCCAACATTCGAGAACAATGCTCTTGGATAACAGAGAACAAAGTTCTTGCAACGGAAAGAGCTAAGTCTATTGTGAGAGCCGCCGTAATGCGCGTGAATGTCAACGAGCCTCTCGACGTGAAGAGAATCCCCGTCAATTCGAACGTCCTCATTGTTGGAGGCGGAATAACAGGAATCGAAGCGGCGCTTCAGATTGCAGAGTCCGGCAAGAAGGTCTACCTCGTAGAGAAAGAACCCACTATAGGCGGATACATGGCTCGTTTTGATAAGACATTTCCAACCTTGGATTGTGCGGCGTGCATTCTTACACCAAAAATGGTTTCTGTGGAGCAACACGAAAACATCGAACTGTTAACTTACAGCGACGTGGTAGAATTCTCGGGATATGTAGGAGAGTTCA
>OCOJ01038560.1_pt5 | contig 15160 bp, 13 predicted proteins | sample 1539251 | NCBI WGS metagenome assembly OCOJ01 (sample SAMN01911457, study PRJEB22624) | soil metagenome | biome: Soil | place: Malaysia | collected 2012-04-30 | depth RA_metagenome m | reverse complement strand
GTGCATACGCCCGGCCGAAGCGGGCATGGTCGTAACGACGGCCAGCGAAAAAGTCCAGCGCGCCCGCCACACGCTGATCGAGCTGCTGATGTCCGACCACCCCAGCCCCTGCGCGCGGCAGCAGCAAACCGGCGATTGTGAACTCGAGACGCTCGCGAAGAAGGCGGGGATTTCGCAGGCGCGTTTTTCGCGCCGCAGCACCAGCCGTGGCAAAGATGCGTCCTCGCCCAGCATCGCCGTGGATTTCGACGCCTGCATCCTCTGCGACCGCTGCATCCGCGGTTGCAGCGAAATCCGCGAAAATTTTGTTCTGGGCCGCATGGGCAAGGGGTCGCTGGCGGGAATCGCGTTTGATGACAACTCGCCCATGGGCGATTCCTCCTGCGTTTCGTGTGGCGAGTGCATGGTTTCCTGCCCGACGGGCGCGCTCACGAACAAAAGCGTGGCCAAGACGGCGCTGGGATCCGGGCCCGGCTTCGAGCCGGTCCCGCTCGAAGAATTGCAAAAGCTCCCCTTCTTTCAAGGCGTTTCCGGGACGTTTTTGAGCCTGAATCGCGGCGCGATCCTGCGCCGGCATTTCAAACGTGGCGAAGTGATTTGCCGCGAGGGGGAATACGGCTCGACGGCGTTTTACATTCTCGAGGGCCAGGCGCGCGTTTCCATTTCGAGTCCCATGGCGCACGTGAAGACATTGGGTGCGCTCAAGAAATTTCTCGGCAAGCTTTCGAGCCAACTCACCGAACGCGACCGCGACCGGCGCGAGGAAGAGAGCAAGCAATCCTGGATCCCGATTGACGCGCCGGTGGATTTGGCCTATGCCAATCCCGTGGCGGATCTGGGGCCGGGCGATTTGTTCGGTGAAATGACTTGCATGAGCCTGTATCCTCGCTCGGCGACTGTCCGCGCGCAAAGCGACTGCGTGACGCTCGAGATGCTTCGCAACGTCCTCGACATCATGCAGCGCAACAAAAATTTCCGCGCGCAGCTCGATAGGTCCTACCGCCGGCGCGCGCTCGATACGCACTTGCGCGCCGTGCCCGTCTTCGCGGAATTGACGGACGAATTTATCGGCAGCCTTCGCGAAAAAGTGGAGCTCTTGCGCTACATGCCGGGTCAGGTGATTTGCAGGCAAGGCGACCCGGCGGATAGCTTTTATCTCGTGCGCATCGGCTTTGTGAAAGTGTCGCAAGCGCATCCGGGCGGCGAAATCATTCTGGCCTACCTTTCCCGGGGCGATTATTTCGGAGAGACGGGATTGCTGNCACGGCGATGTGCGCACCGCCACCTGCACGGCGCTGGACCACGTCGAGCTGGTGCGCATCGGCGCCGACGATTTCAGCCGCATGATCGAGCAATTTCCCGGTGTGCGGCAGAAACTCGAGGCCGTTGAACAGGATCGCGCGGCGCAGAATCGCGAGCGGCTTTTGCTTGCGCGCAGCGTCCCGCTCGATAATTTCCTGCAACAAGGGCTGATGGAAGCGCAGAGCCTGCTGCTGCTGGATCTCGAGAAATGCACGCGGTGCGACGCCTGTGTGCGCGCCTGCGCGGACGCGCATGACGGCGTGACGCGCCTCGTGCGCGAAGGGCTGCGCTTCGATCATTACCTCGTGGCCACTTCCTGCCGCCAATGCTTGGACCCGCTGTGCATGGTCGGTTGTCCGGTCGGCTCGATTCGCCGACGGAATTCGCTCGAAGTGATTATCGAGGATTGGTGCATCGGCTGCGGGCTGTGCGCGGAGAATTGCCCGTACGGAAATATCAACCTGCATCCGTTCAACGTGACGGCCGATGATCCCGAACGGCCCGGCAGGAAAAAAGCGATGGTGAGACAGAAGGCGACGTCCTGCGATCTGTGCACGAATTATGAAGAGCCGAGTTGCGTCTATGCCTGCCCGCATGATGCCGCCCATCGCGTGAACCCGCGCACGTATTTTGCGGGGCTATTGGGACAGGCGCCGGGACAAGCTTCGGGGCCAGGGCAGAAATGAACAAAAATTTCAAGGCCGTTGGACAGCGAGAAAACCTTGCGTATTGACCGCACGCATAAATATTGGTTTGTGGCTTCGCTTGCGATTTTGGGCGCGTCGATCGCCCTGTATGTTCCCTACGCGGCGGTCTCGCCGGGCGGACCGAGCGGCGGCAGCGCGATCGGGCTGACCTTCGGGATTATCGGTTCCGCGTTCATGGTGTTTTCGGGCCTGCTTGCGGCGCGAAAAAAAGTGGCCATCTGGAGGCTGGGCCGTGCGCAATCCTGGATGCGAGGCCACCTTTGGCTGGGGTTGCTGAGCCTGCCGCTGATTTTGTTTCACGCCGGATTTCACACGGGCGGCGCGTTGACGACGGCGTTGCTCGTTCTCCTTATCATCGTGGTCGCGAGCGGCGTCTTTGGCGCGGCGCTCCAGCACTATATGCCGAACGTCATGACCGCGGAGCTGCCGTTCGAGACGGTCTTCGAGCAGATTGATCATGTTCGCGGGCAACTGGTGGTCGAGGCGGATGAGCTGATGGCTCGTGCGTCGGCGCCCGTCAACCTCGTGGCCGCCGCGCCCAGTGGAGATTTGGCAGCCACCGCCGATTCCGTCCTCGCCGCCGAAGACACTCTGGCGCCACTCTGCGATTTCTACTCCCGCGAGATGCGCCCTTTTTTGATGGTGTCCGGCNGGGCGCGATCAGGCGCTCGCCGATGCGGAGAAAGCCCGGCAAATTTTCAAGGAGCTGCGCAGGCTTCTTCCGGCCGAAGCGCACGACACCGCCAAAAGCCTCGAAGAAATCTGCGAAGAGGGAAGGCAGCTTCGGCGCCAGGCGCGGCTCCATCATTTGTTGCACGACTGGCTGATGCTGCACGTTCCGTTGTCTTTCGCGCTGCTGCTCCTCGGAGGCGTGCATGCCGTCATGGCGCTGCGCTTTTGAAGTGTGAAGTTCGTGAGGGACCGTGCCTCGGGCAAAGCTCACCACAAAAAAACTCGCCCAGCGCATTGATCTGAATTATTTCAAGCGCCCGCATCCCTTGCGCCGCTGGCGCACGGTCTTATCGGTCTTCGTGCCCGCGCTGGCGCTGGTCTTCGTGGCCTGGGCCGCCCTGCGAGGCAACGAGCGGGTTTATAGCAGCGGAAAAATGTCTGCAAGCCACGCCGTACTGACTGCACGATGTGGCGAATGCCACGTAAAGCAGGCCGGCGTTTTCAGCTCCAAGGCGAGCGACAACGCCTGCCGCGCCTGCCACGACGGGCCCATTCATCACGCCAATCAAGTTTTNCAATCAAGTTTTCACGCCGAATTGCTCCTCCTGCCACATCGAACATCGGGGCCACAGACGGCTCGCGGCCACGGCGGATTCCGATTGCACGCAGTGTCATGCGAACCTGCATACGACCGGCGCGCCGAGCCAGTTTTTCCTCCAGATTGACGCATTCAATTCGAGCCATCCCGAGTTTGCGCCGCTGCGGCCGGGGAGCTCTGATCCCGGCACGATCAAGCTCAATCACGCGGTGCACCTGAAAGCGAACCTGCNTGGGGCCGAATGGGCCCGTGCAACTCGATTGCGACGATTGCCATCGCCCGCCGGCTTCGACCGCGCCGTGGCGTTTTGGCGCAGGGCAGTTGACCGCGTCAACCGGCGAAGCAGCAACGGCCGGCCCATCTGCTCCTGCGGGCAATCCGATGCCCCTGCCGAGAAAATTCTATCCGCCCTCGCAGGTGCTGGCGCGTGCTTACATGCCGCCTTCGACGTACGCGAATACCTGCATCGGATGCCATCCGCTGCAATTCGACAAACGCTTTCTGCAAAGCGTCCCGCACGATACGCCGGAAGTGGTCCATGCGTTCGTAGTGCAGAAATTTCAGCAATATATCCCGGCACATCCCGAAGAATTGCGCGTGACGGGGCCGGGGCGGAATTTGCCGCAGCAGCCATTGGCGCCGGCGGTTCGAGTGCTCACGCCGCAGCAGTGGGTGGCGGAACGCGTGGCGGAATCGGAACAATTGCTCTGGCGGAAAACCTGTTTGCAATGTCACACGCTGGTTTTTTCAGCCGGCCCGGCGCTCCCGGCGGTCGCCAAGTCCAACGTCACGCAGCGCTGGTTCCCGCACGCTGTCTTTGATCACCAAGATCACCGCTTCGTGAAATGCCTCGAATGCCATTCCCGCGCGGCGAAAAGCCAGGAGACCGCCGATATTCTGCTTCCCAGCATTCAAGTTTGCCGGGAGTGCCATCATGCAGGCGAGGAATCGGCGGAATCGCGCTGCTTCGAATGCCACACCTATCATGATTGGAGCAAAGAGAAACCGGTGAAGGGAAATCTGACGCTTTCGCAATCGCTGCGGCGCGAATGATCGCGCAGGGTGGGTGAAGGACGGAACTGCGGCCAGAAATCCCGTCTGCACCTTTGAGATAACCCGTAGGCACGGCATGTCACTGACCCGCCGCAGGAGGGCCGTGCCCGCACGGGAGCAAACTCAGGCTCTGGGCGAAGCCTCGGTCATTTGGTTTTCATCTCATACACGCCATCCCAATCCGGCTCGGGCGCATTTTCCAGGAATTCGACGGCGCGCTGGAGGAAAACCTGTGTGGGCCCGTCTTCGGGATATTGGCAAAGGAGTTCGCCAAATTTGGCGATCGCCGCGCGCCAGTCCTGCGAGCGATAGGCAGCCACGGCATTTTCGAACTGGCTCAGGAGCGGTTCGTATTTTGGCTTTTCCGAGATCACGTCAAGCAACTCGTAGATATTGACAGGAAGCTTCTTGCCCTTCACGCGGATCTTGTCCAGTTCGCGGCAGACGAAATGCTGCTCCACCTGGCGGTAGGTGGCCTCGCTGATCACAATTCGCGTGTGATATTCCTTGTTGATTCCTTCGAGGCGCGAAGCCAGGTTCACGTTGTCGCCCATCACCGTCCACGACAACCGCTTCGCCGAGCCCATGTTCCCCACGTTCAGCAGGCCGGTATTCAAGCCGATGCCAATCGAGATCGGACGGCGACCTTCGGCCGTCCACTTGGCATTGAGTCTCTCGAGGCTGCGAATCATTTCCAGCGCGCAAGTACACGCGCGAAACGCGTGATCCTCCTGCGGGTAGGGCGAGCCCCAGAAAGCCATGACCGCGTCGCCAATGTATTTGTCGAGCGTGCCTTGATGCGCAAAAACGATTTCGGTCATTTCGCCCAGGTATTCGTTCAGCAGGCTGACGAGTTCATCCGGCGTCAAGCCCTCGGAAATCGTCGTGAACCCGCGGATGTCGCTGAACATTACCGTCAACTCTTTCATTTCGCCGCCGGGCCGGACGTACTTCTGCGGATCTTTTTCGATGAGGCTGATGACGTCGGGCGACAAATATTGCGAAAAAGTCTTGCGGATCTTTCTCTTCTGGCGCTCCTCGAAAATCATCCGGAAACTCGTGATGGCCGCGTAGTTCGCCACCAGCGTGCCCGCGGGAATCACGAAGCTCAGCCAGCGCCCATGCTCCGCAAACATGAAATAGACGAACCACGCATACCCCGCCAGAACCACCAGCACCGAAATCGCCGATGTCACCGGATCCACCGGTCCGGCCAGCAATCCGAACAAAAGGCCGAAGCCCAGGATGAAAGCCACATCGATCATCTCCTCGTTGAATCCGCGGGTCAGGAATCCGCGGCCTCTCTCCTGGCTGTGAAGGAGGTTGTCGATGATGTTCGCGTGAACCTCTACGCCCATGTAAACCGGATCCGAAAAAGGCGTGTTGCGCATGTCCCCAATCGCGATTGCGGTGCTGCCGACGAGCACAATTTTGCCGCGAAATGTTTCGCGCGGGACCGCTCCGCTGATTACGTCCCACATGGAATATTGCTGATAGGTGTGATACGGGCCGGTGTAATTGATCAGCGCCGTTCCGTCACGCGCCCGCTGAATCTTGTGGCGGCCAAACTGGATTCGTTCCAGGCCGTTCGGCGAGATGTAGGCGGCGATATCCTGGTCGGGAATTTTTTCGTATTCGCGGACTACCTGCATGTCCAGAGAGGGATACCAATCGAGGTCCCGGTAACGCATGATCAACAATGCGTGACGCAAAGTGCCATCCGCGTCGGGGTTGATATTGATGAACCCGTAGGACGCCGCCGCCTCGGCCAGTTGGGTAATGTTTGCTTCCACGCCCGCCGCCACCGTGCCGCCGTGTTGTGACCAGGCCTGGCCCATGTCGAAATCGGGATCGTCCTTGGCTTTCACCTTGAGCACTTGGGGAAAGTTCTTCGCCCAGACGATATTGAAATACTCTTCCGCCAATTTTGAATCGCCGGATTGAGCGCGAATGGGATCCAGAAACACGTGGCCCAGAACCACATTTCCGGCTTTTTTCAACGAAGCGGNGCAAACAGACCATCCTGATCGCTCGCGCTCGCCAGATCCTTCATCTTCCGGAGGAGCGCGGAAGAAGCCGAGTGGCCGAGCTCGCGCTCCAATTCCTTTAGGGCCTCGCCGGCGGAATTCGATTCCGGCGTGGGGAAGGTCGCGTCAAAAGCGATCACCCGTGCGCCGCCTGCGCTCAATTGGTCGATCAGCAGCGCGTAATTTTTCCGCGGCAGCGGATACGAACCGGTTTTTTGAAGCGTCCGCTCATCGATTCCCACGATCACGATATTGGTGTCGTGCGGCCGCTGGCCGCGCAGCTCGAATCGGAGGTCGAGCGAGCTTTGCTCGATATCTCGGAGAAAGACAAGGCCGGCGTGCGTGCTGGTATCGATTCCCGTGAATGCGAAGAGCGCGAGCCCCGCGAGGGTGACCAGCACCGCCAGCCCAAACGAAATTTGGCGGAGCGAGGCTCGGCCCAGCCACGCCGCCCAACGGGACCAGCGTTTCTCCGGCGGACTCATGAGGATCGCGATTCCTGGTTAGGCCCTCAGAACGAGTTTGTCCGGACGCATACCTTCGCCGCGGAATTCGCCCTATTTACAGGGGGCAGCAGACACAGAGTTGGGATTACAAGCCGGTTTACTACTGCTGCTGCCATTGTTTAGACCCATTGTAAGCCCCAGCGCCAATCCTACCGCGACTGCATAGCCGAGCGCGACCCAGCGTCCCGTATGCTCGGGATTATAGGCCCGCGGCTCCTTGCTAGGAATGTCGGTGGAAGTTATGCCGTTCTGCGCCTGAGAAGGCGAAACCTGCGAGGCGAGATAACCGCCGGGTGGGATCACATTGGTGATTTGCACCGTTTGACCGGCAGCGAGAGTAACGGAATTCCCGCTCCCCTGCCCGGTATTGTTTTGCACTTGAGCGCCGCTAAGTGGCGTGACGAGGACTTGGCCTTCGTAACAAGTGACCGTGGTCGTGCCCGCTTCGAACTCCGCCAGGAAATGGGTGCCGATTACGCCGATCACGGCGTTGGGCGTCTTGATTTCGTATTTTCCGCCCGGCTGCGTGATTTTCTGCACCTGGCTGCGCACTTTGCCGTAGGTCAATTCCAGTGACGTCTGCTGCGTCGAGGCGTCGTGCTGGACGACGTGAAGCTGGGTATCGGAACCCAGGCTGAGGATCGAGCCGTCCGCCAAATTGGCGCGGAGACGGCCGCTATGTTCCGTCTGAAGCAAATCACCCCACAGCAACTCCTCATTGGGTTTCGCGGCCTGCGAGTTCCGTGTAGCTGCGGGAATCATTGCCGTGATTTGACCGGCGTGCTGACCCCCACCCTGCGGTTCACTCCAAGCAGGAAGAGCAGCCATCAGACAGGCGAGAAATATGGACAAGAATCGCTTTAGTGAAAGCAAGGGCGCCTCCTTCGAGATCCCAAGTGTTTGCAATGAGGCGATTCTGGCAGAGGGTTCGGAATTGTCAACGGCTCCAAATCGCTGAGTGAGCCATGTAGTTACACTGAATTCAGGTCAACGGTGAAGCGGTGCTCCGGCTCTCGACCGGCGAGCTGAAGTTGCCAAGCGGGCGCGCCATCAGTGGCCGCCCGATGGGCGGGCCGAATCTGGCTTGCGAGGCGAAGGAATTTTCGTCGCCGATTCGGGGAAACCGATCCTGGAAATCATTGCCTTGAACCGAGGATCTTCGTGGAGACTGTCGAACTCCGGGGCGGTCGCGAGGAACATCAGGTCGGCCGAATGTTCTTGCATGGCCTTTTCCAACATCGCAAAAGTTTGCTCTCGGTCCCCGAGGCCGATATACACGTCCGCCATACCAACAGGTGAAACATAAGTCTGGCTGGATCGAGATTTCAGCTCTCCCAGGATCCTCTTCGCCTCTTCCGTCTTGCCTTCCCATCCGTAAGTAAAACCAAGGGCTGCGAGAAGGCAATTGGCGTTGTTCGATAATTCCAACGCTTTCTTGAACTCCACAGCGGCATCCTCGTAGCGCCCGCTGTACACGTAGGCATTGGCCAGCCACGCATGAGCAGGCATATAGCGAGGGTCCAGATCGACAACCTCTCCGCATTCCTTGATGGCCTTTTCGTATTCACGGGCCTGAGTATAAACGAAACAGACCATCGAGTTCGTGACCACAAATGCCGGGTCCAGTTCTTGTTCCCTGCGAACTTCCTTCAGCGCCTCTTGATACCGGCCTGCATGGGCCAGAAATTCCGCGTACAGTTCATGTCCCGCAGCGGAACTTGGGTCTAGCTCCAGAGCCCGGCGATACTCCGCCTCCGCGCCCGCCCAGTCCCAATCGTAGTTGTGGAGGACTAGTCCATATGCAAGGTGAGAATCTGGAAGGGAGTCATCCATAGCCAGAGCTTTCTTGGCTGCCGCTCTGGCCTTTGGATAGGCCTCCTGCGGGCTCATAAACGTCCACCCGGCCGCCACGTCATAGGAAAAGCCCAGGGCCGCAAACGCGGGAGCGAATTGAGGATCTTTCTCCGACGAGAGGCGGAAGAACTCTAGGCTTCGCTGCACGCCGTCCGGAGTACTCTTGTTTAGCTCGAACAATCCCTTGAGGTAATTATCGTAGGCTTCGGAGTTCACCGGATTCGGCTCCGCCGCCGGACGCCCGTGGGAGGTGGAAAGCTCGACGGGGAGGGAACGGGCAATGCGATCGGCTACCTCGCGCTGGATGGCCAGCAGATCTCCGGCATTGCGCTCGTAAGCCTCGGTCCAAAGACTCCCGCGGTCGCGCGCATCGAAGAGCTGCGCGGTAATCCGCACTTGGTCGCCCTCGCGTCGAAATCCGCCTTCCAGAATGTAGTCCACGTGTTGTTCGCGGCTGATCTGCTCGATAGACTTGTGCGCGCCCTTGTATTGCATCGCCGAACTTCGTGCGATCACGCTGAGATGAGCGGGAGCAATCTCGCCCAAGCGGGTGATCATTTCATCGGTCAAGCCGTCGCTCAAGTAGTCCTCGTTCGCATCGCCGCTCAGATTCTCGAACGGGGTCACCAGAATCGTCATTCGATGCGGGCCGCGTTCAGCCAGCGCCGAAGCCCACACCCAACGAAAATAGAGAAGTGCGCCGATGACGATTGCCACCAATATGGCTGGTATGAGAGCAAGCCGGAACGCCTGCAAGAAACTTGATGCCGGCTGCGCCGCTGGAGGAGCGTACGGCAAGCCCTCATTCGCCGGCGGCGCCAGCGGACCGGCAGGCGGCGCCGTGTCAGCATCCTCGAATTTTGTGACGGGCGCGACGAAACGGTAGCCCTGGCGCGGAATTGTCTTGATGAAGACTTGCTCGCTGGCGGTATCGCCGAGGGCTTGTCTCAATCGGTTGAGGCTCGTATTCAGATTCGCGTCGAAATCAACGAAGGTGTCCGCCGGCCACAACCGTTGCCGCAGCTCTTCGCGAGTGACAATTTCCCCGGCCCGTTCCAGAAGGAGGGCAAGTATCTGATAGGGCTTTTCCTGCAAACGAATTCTATGGCCATGCTTGCGTACGTCGCCCGTGTGGAAATAGACCTCAAAGTCGCCAAAGCGCGCCACGGGCCCGTGCGGGCCTGAATTTTTCATTTAATTCGATCTCTCCATGTCTCTCGTCTTTGCACCAAAAGTAACTTTTAGAAGACATATTTGTTATCTCCTTAGACGTTGCCACTTCTGATTTGACTTTCTTTTGGATGCCGATTCATGACTTTCTCAGTCCCTGCCTGCCTTCAGCGCAATAATCCGCGCTTCAATTAGACTAAGAACAGTAGGAAGGAACGTTCGAATTTCAGCACTTCCACGATTCCGAACTTGGTAGCTTCCTATTGTTATCCGTATAGCAGGGTGAACCCTTCGCCGCTTCGAAGCTTCTTGATATATCCGCTTCTATCAATCCATTACCTCCGGAAATGCAACGCCACAGAACTCAGCCTCTTATCCCGTGACAGCCAATTTAGTGCAATTAAGTCGCCAGATTGTCTGACTGCCGAAGAACTTGCATTGACCTCACGCACATGAGCCCCGGCCGGAGGCCTCCTCTGCACGCAGGGATTTCTCCGAGGTGGCCGAGTGGACTGACAGGGGCATTCCAAATGTCGAAAGTTAGGAGCGTCCTAGATGAACAAGAAATGGATGTTTTGGGGGGTTTTAATCCTCGCCTTGGTTGTGGCCTCTGCGCCATGCGCGATGGCGCAAGAATCAGCGGCCAAAGGCTCCTTGAATGGCACCGTCGTTGATTCGACAGGCGGCGCCATCGTCGGTGCGACGGTGACTCTCACCGGACCGTTTGGCAACGCGACTCAAGTCACGAATGGGTCCGGATCCTTCATTTTCCAGGACCTGGTCCCTGGGAACTATAAGGTCCGGATCGAAATGAACGGCTTCCAAACTGCGGAAGTTTCTGGCGTGACGATCAACGTCGGAGCCAACACCGCAATCCGTGTTCCTCTGCAACCGGGCAGCGTCAGTACAACCGTTGAAGTAGTTTCGTCGGCTGTCACNCGGCTGTCACCGTGGACACCACGAGCACCGCGGTTGCCACGAACCTGAACGACGACTTCTACAACAAGCTCCCTGTGCAACGCAATGTCTCGGGTCTCTTTTATCTGGCCCCGGGCGTGGTAAGCGGCGGCGGCACGGGTGTTGCGAACCCATCGATTGGCGGCGCCACGGGACTTGAGAACTTGTACATCGCCGATGGCGTGAGCATCACGGATACAGCCTTCGGTGGATTGGGTCTCTATTCCCGCGTGTACGGCTCAGTCGGCACCGGCATCAACCTCACCTTCATCAAGGAAGTCCAGGTAAAGACTGGCAGCATCCAGCCGCAGTACGGCGGCGCCACGGGCGGCGTCGTCCAGATCGTCACCAAGTCCGGTGGCAACCAGTATCACGGCGCAGTTGCTGGCTACGCCCAGCCGAACCAGTTTGAAGCCCAGCGGCTGAACGTCGATGATTTCAACCTGGCAAATCCGTTTGGCAAGGTGCTGCACATTGCCAACTTTGACGTCTCCGGAGAAGTCGGCGGCCCGGTCCCCGCGGTTGGGAAGGATAAGTTGTTCTTCTTCGGTTCGTTTGATCCATCCAGAGTCGATACCCTGGCGATTTCTCCGCCTCTCGAAGGCAACCATGCGTTCGGTCCGCTCCAGGGGCGGCAGCTGAGCCTTAACTATGCTTCAAAGCTGACCTTCAAGCTAAACGACAAGAATACGATTGAAGGTTCGGTGTTCGGCGATCCAACGGATACCAACAATTTCCCCTGGAGGCGCTTGGTAGAAGGAGTTACAGGTTTTCCGAACACCACTGGCTTCAGCAATTTGAATTTCGGGAACCGCGACGCTGTGGCACGCTACAATGCCACGCTGTCTCCCACTTGGATCCTCAACCTTGATGTCACCTGGCAGCACAACAAGTTCACGGAGAGCGGCTACGATGGCGCTGATTCTGAGATTATTGATCTCACTCAGACTCTTGTTGGGCCTCCAGGTGGCTCGGGAATTGCTCCGGGTGTCCAAGAAGGGCAGTTTGTTCCGGTTGGCAGGGGATTCGTGGAAAATACCGATGACGAAAGCTACGGCGCCCACATCAACACCACAAAGATCGTCAACTTCTGGGGCCAGCACGCTTTTGACATCGGCTATGGCTACAATCGTCCGTTCTACAAGGGCGAGCGAACCTTCTCAGGTCCGGCGATTGCACCTCCTGATCTCAACCAGGACGGCGCACTCAACAGCTCACAATGCACCGGTGTTGCCATTCAGGGACAGGGTGGTTGCCCTTGGGACGGCACCTTCTCTAACTACGAGTGGAACCTCGCCATTGTTCCTGGTTGCCCGACCGGCGGAGCCACGGCGCAATGCGCTCTGATGACCGTTCCGGGTTTCGCCACACAACAGCCCGTGGCGCTGGAGTTGGTCCGCGGGGAGTTCAATGTGTCTTCCGATGGGTTCAAGCATTTCTCTACAACCGGCAGAATCCACTCGGGCTACGTCAATGACAGCTGGACAATCAATAAGTATGTAACTCTCAACGCTGGCCTTCGCTGGCAAGAGGAGCGCGTGGTCGGTGAGTCGGCCAACTACGNCGTTCACTGACAACTGGTCCCCTGCTCTTGGAGTGACCGTCGATCCCTTTGGCGACCGCAAGAATAAATTCTGGTTCAGCTTCGGTCGTTACAACTACAACCTCCCTCTCGATCTCGCCGAACGTGACTTGACCAACGAGACCGACCTGTTCAGCTTGGCGCTGGTTCCTCAGTTCACGGTGAATGCGGCAGGAAATAGAGTGGTCACACTCAATCAATTCGGCACGGTCACTCCCATCGTGGATTCCGCGCACACCTTGAACCTGGTCCCTAACGGACCCTTCGCCAGCACGACCGTGTTCGGCTCGCTTGACAGCGAGGAAGCCATTCACCACTCGACCAGGCTGACCTATGAGGATGAATACGTGATGGGCTACGAGCATGAGTTCTCGCACGGCATCGTCCTCACCGCGAGATACATGCATCGCAGCCTCAGGAGGATCGTCGAGGACACGGGCGGAATCGCTCCGGAAGCGGCCAACGCCGGCATCCCTCAACAGTTCGTAATTACCAACCCGAAGAAGAGCCTCGACATCTTCACCAATCCAATCGAGACTGACATCAATGTGCCGGGCGGACTCGTCCCATGCACCGCCAATCCGAGTAAATCGTGCTTCCCGGATGTCACGGCGCTTCCGTCTGACTGCTTGACCACGGGAGCACCCACTTCAGGGCAAGTGCAGGCGGGTTCCCCATCAAACGGCGGGTTCGTCCCATTCTTCAACTTTCCGACGAACAGCTTCGGAAAAGGCATCACAGATTCGCAGGGGAACAATGCCGCTTGCTTCGCGACGAACCCTGCGGGCACTGAGCCCGTCGGTGTAAATGGAGCCCAAGCCGGTTCGCCGGTCCCAGACGGTATACCGGACGGCTTCGCTGACCCCGTTCACAAATACTGGGCGGTCGTGTTCGAGGTCAACAAATCCTTCTCGCGCAACTGGCAGTTGCGGGCGAATTACACGGTCTCGAAGGTCTTCGGCAACTTCGAGGGCGCGTTCCGCAACGACAACGGCCAGTCCGACCCCGGCATCAGCTCACTCTTCGACTTCACGANATGGGAATTTCAATCAGCTCGGCGGGCAAACTACGCCGGGTATTTTGAACCAGGACCGGCAGCAGGTGGCGAACGGCTACTTCAGCTACGTGTTCGATCACGGGGTGCTGAAGAACCTGACACTGGGAACAGGCGTGACCCTCGCAACCGGAACTCCCATCACGGAGCTGGCTGCACACCCCGTTTACCTCAACTCTGGTGAAATTCCGATCGGAGGTCGCGGTGCAGAAGGCCGCACACCCACAACTGGAACCGTCAACTTCCATACGGACTATCTCTGGAGCATGACGGAACGGTTCAAGCTCCGCTTTGGTGCTGACCTCTTCAACGTTGCCAACACCAAGCGGATCGAGTATTTCAACCAGAACATCGACCTCACATTCGGAACGCCAAACGCGGATTTCCTGAAGCCATCAACTATTGGCGCGACCACTTATGTTAGCTCGCTACCTTCCGGCATTCAGGCGCCGTTTAACGCACGCTTGTTCGCGCGGCTCGAGTTCTAACCAACCTCGCATTAAAAGGAATGGGGGAGCGAAACTTGCTCCCCCCTTCTTTCTTTTTGGAATCGTTTCTCAAAGCAAGGCGACGGCCCCGCGGCACGCTTCGCACAAGGCGGCTTTCTTGAGATCAATCCATTCCACCGCGTGCGACGGAGCCATCACACAGTTGTAATCCTCGCAGTGAGCGATTCCGAGCGTGTGGCCCAACTCGTGGACCGCTTCCTTGATCAAGCGGCTCTGGAGCAATTCCAAATCCGGCGGCAAACCATAGAATTCCTGGCGCAGCCGGAACGTCGAAACCACCGCACAGGTTCCGTTCATCTGCGCTTCGCCGAAGACAAAGGTCAGGATGGGAATAAAAAGATCGGTGGAGGTTACGGCCAGCAGTTTGGATCCGGGTGACGTCGGCCGCGTGCTCAATTCGGCCAGGATTTGCGTCGAGCAATACTGCTCTCTGGCGGGATTCAAAGCGTAAGAAGGATGCGGCGCGGGCGGCAAGACTTCACATGGGACGGAGAGTTCCCTGCTCAGCCCCTCTTTCAGGCCAGCGACCAGGGCCGGAGAAATCTCGCCGAGCTGTAGCAGCTGAATTGTTTTCACAGGACATTGGCCGTAGCTTTGATCCAACCGTACTTTTTGAGCTTGTTATGAAGCGTCACTCGATCGATTTCGAGAATCTCCGCCGCGAGTGTTTGATTGCCTTTGCAGTCCTCGATGACGCTGAGAATATGCGCGCGCTCCACATCTTCGAGCGAACGCGCGGCGTGCTCTGGCCCGGATNTCGATGACGCTGAGAATATGTGCGCGCTCCACATCTTCGAGCGAACGCGCGGCGTGCTCTGGCCCGGATAATTTCAGCGAAAAATCCTGTTCCCGCAATTCGGGCTCTTGCGCCACGACCATGGCGCGCTCGACGGCGTTTTCGAGTTCGCGCACGTTCCCCGGCCAGTGGTAGCGGTCGAGAAGGTCCATGGCCGCGGGGGAAATGCGGTTGATCCGCTTGTTCATGGACGCGGCGAATTTGCGCATGAAGTGATTCGCCAGCAGCGGAATGTCTCCCTTGCGCTCGCGCAACGGCGGAAGCTCGATTTGAAAAACATTCAGCCGGTAATAGAGATCCAGCCGGAATTTTCCTTCCTGGACCAGCGTTTCGAGATTTTTGTTCGTGGCCGCAATGCAGCGAAAATCCACCG
>OCOJ01042702.1_pt3 | contig 15170 bp, 13 predicted proteins | sample 1539251 | NCBI WGS metagenome assembly OCOJ01 (sample SAMN01911457, study PRJEB22624) | soil metagenome | biome: Soil | place: Malaysia | collected 2012-04-30 | depth RA_metagenome m | reverse complement strand
TTCGCGGAAATCCTTGAGCACGGCGGCTGGGTTCATGCCGCGCTGACGGAGCTTTTCCTCCACCAAAGGCAGGTTTTCGCGGACGAAGTTCAAATCAAGCATGATGGACGCGGAACGGAACCAACTACTCTATCGGAAACACGAGGGAAAATGCACGCCGTTGGGGCTCGCTTCCTCACCAACTGCGCCGCTAGTTTCGCAGTGACTTTCGTTCCTGGGCCCCGCTTAGCCAGAATTGACCAGTGGTAGAATTCGCGGTAAAGTCAGCCAGGACTGTCAGCCAGGAGCAGGATCCCTTGCATTCTCCAGCCAGCCGCGCCCGCACTGTGCAGAGAACTGCATTGGTGGCTCTTCTGCTCATTTTTGTGGTTGGCGCCGCGGCTAAATCGGCATGGGCCGTCTCTGCGTTCACGCCGCCTGTGCGCGTGGGGCACACCACCGGCGATCAGTGGGAGCCCGCTTTGGCCGCCGACGGTCACGGACACGTCTACGTCCTTTACCCGCAATACGGCCCGGTTCCGGAGTGTCCGGCGTGCGTGGCGCCCACGATTTCCCTGTTGGTCAGCGACGACAACGGAGTCACCTGGCAGGCGCCGCGGGTGTTGCTTCCGTTCTCGACCGGCCAGTTTGATCCGCAGATTGTCGTCGATCCCTTGGATCGCCGCATCGTCTATGCCTCGTGGCTGCAGAACAGCAAGCGTGACATCATTGTGGCCCGCTCCATCGATTTCGGCCGCACCTGGTACCTTTCCGTCGCCTACCGCTCCTCGGAGGACACCGACAAGCCGGTTCTCGCCGTGCGCGGCGCGGACATTTACGTGGGCTTCAATCACGAGGAAAAGTTTTTTGTCGCGTCTTCCCACGATGCGGGAGAAACCTTCCGCACGGTCAGTGTGAATCCCGATGCCGGGCCGGGATGGTCGCTTGCGGGCGGCGCCACGGTCGACGCCGTTGGCAACGTTTATTTCGGCTGGACTGCCTATGCCCGGCATCAGATGTCGACTCGTCCGGTCAATATTAATCTGAGCCGCTCCGCCGACGGCGGACGCACGTGGACCACAACCTTGCTCGACGTTTCCAGTGCACCGCCTGATTGCGCCGCTCAGTGGTGCGACACCGGTTACCTGGGAGCGCAGGTCGTGCTGGCCTCCGACAGTGCGAACACCATCTATGCGCTATGGAATGCAGGCGCAGTGAACGGCGGCCCCGAGCATATCTACTTCTCATCTTCGACCACCGCGGGGGCAAGCTGGTCGGCCCGGACGCGAGTTTCTTTGGCGGGCGAGCGTGTCGAGCACTGTTTCCCGGCCATCGTGGCGGGAACGCCGGGCGATGTTCGCATCGCCTGGATGGACACACGCGCCCGAGACGAGCACGGTCGTCCTTTGTGGAATACCTTCTACCGCGCCTCGACCAACGGCGGCGCAACCTGGTCTGCCGAGGCTCAGCTCTCCGGGCCGGCGCCCGGCTTCGCCTACATCCTCCCCAATGGCTTCCGTTTCCCCTTCGGCGACTACTTCTCCATTGCTGTCGACAACCTGGGCGCGACCCATGCAGTGTGGGGTCAAGGCGCAAATTACAAGTCGCCGGGCTCGATCTGGTACACCCGCGGGAGATAGCGGATCGGTGGAACCCGGCTGAACCCGCGCTCAGTGAGTGCATTTAGGATCTATTCCCACTAACAAATTGCATCCGGATTTATTGTGCGGGAGATAGAAATAGGACGTCGAAGGTCAGTTTTGATCGCGGGAATCCGCGGTGCCGTCTGACCACTTCGAGACCGGAACGAGGAAGATGGTCGCTCGGTCGTGAGGGTCCTCTCCGCCAAAAATGGGCGAGCCCGGCAGGTTTGCGCCCCAGGCTTTGGCATCCGTGAGTGGAAGGAAAAACATCAGGTGAGGGTGCCAGCGCCCGTCGCGATCGGTTAAGTATCCTTGCTTTGACATCATGTAGCACATTGCCCCAACTTCCATGGTGGGCAACTGCTTCTTGTCGAGCGCAACTCGGACGGCGTCGCTAGTCTGGGCTCCCGCCAAGGCCAGATCGTTTTAGCGATCTCGATCGGAAGATACGAGCGTGCGGCTGGCGCGTTGAAGCAGATCGGCGCGCGTATCTTGGGATTCCAAAACTCCGGATCATCGATTCCCGCCGTCCAGGATCGCTGCACCAAACACACGAAACCGTTCGTACCCTTGACCGCGGTTCGGTACCCTTGTCGGTCCAGGACCATGACCTCGGCGTCGTCCGAAATGGCCTTTGGGGCGGCACTTTTCGCTAGCGCTATTTCGGCATCTCGGTCCGCCATCAAATATTGGTCAAGGGGAGCCATGCGGGGATAAAGCGTGTCGACCTTTTGAGCCTTCGCCTGTAATACCGGGCTCAGCAAGAGCGCCGGTACGAGAATTGTCAATCCGATTGCCCTCACCATTTGGTCCCCTCGAACACTCCTCGGATGCGCACTAGTCCCACGTTGAGCGCGGATAGGCAATTGTGCCACATTAAGCGCGTCGACATGAATGAGCGCGCGGAGCTTCGCTTTTTCTGGTGCGTAAGCGCAGACCTTCTGGCGCGTTGGCCTGATGGACAAGTATCAAGTGACGGAAAATCCCACCTTGCGCGTGGTCACTCCATCAGCATTCCGCCAGTCAGCTCGGCGATCCGGGCGACATGGTGGTCGGAGCACCACTCCTCGAGCTCATCCACGATCTTCTCGGTCGCGCAGGGATCCCAATAGCTGGCCGTTCCGATCTGCACGGCGGTGGCGCCGGCCAGCATGAATTCGACGACATCGACTGCCGTCGATATGCCACCCATGCCGATGACGGGAATTTTCACCGCGTGGGCGGCATCATAGACCATGCGCACGGCGATCGGCTTGATAGCAGGACCGGAAAGCCCGGCCGTAACGTTGGCGATGCGCGGCTTGCGGGTTTCGGCATCGATCGCCATGGCTACGAACGTGTTCACCAGTGAGACGGCGTCGGCGCCGGCCTCCTGCGCTACATATGCCATTTGGGCGATGCTGGTCACGTTGGGCGAGAGTTTCACGATCAGCGGCCGCTGCGCCACCCGCCTGGCCGTAGTGACTACTTCATCGAGCGAGCGCGGATCGCTGCCGAATTGCAGACCTCCCTGTGCCGTGTTGGGGCACGACACGTTCAGTTCATAACCGGCGATGCCCTCGGCCTGGTTGAGGATCTGAATCGTGACCTCGTAGTCCTCGCGCGTGTAGCCGAACACGTTGGCGAAGATCACGGCGTCTTTGATTTTTCGCAGGCGCGGCAGTTTCTCCTCCAGAAACGCCTGCGCCCCGATGTTCTGCAGCCCAATGGCATTGAGCATGCCGGCCGCGGTCTCCCACAGGCGCGGCGGCGGGTTGCCGATCATCGGCTCGCGCGACAATCCCTTGACCACAAAGCCGCCGAGCTTGCCTAGGTGAACGACGTCTTCGAACTCGACTCCATACCCGAAGGTGCCGCTGGCCGCGATCACGGGGTTCTTTAACTCGATGCCGGCGAAACTCACCCGGAGATCGGGTGCCCCGTGTTCAGCCCCAGCGGGAGACGACGTCATGGCTGGCCTCCCTCTACGGTGTTCGCGGAGCGGCGTACGGCAAGCGCTTCGGTGAGCACCCGGCCCACCGAGTGCGTGGGAGCGTTGATCCCCAGCAACGACGCCAACGTCGGTGCAAGGTCGGCGGGCTCGCAGTGTGTGCGGTACGTTCCCGCCTGAAACGCCAGGCCATAGAACACGAGCGGCACGTGCGTGTCATAGGTGTAGGGCGAGGCATGGTCGGTGCCTTTGGTCGATCCCACCGTATACGGCTCAGGCACACCCAGCACATACCAGCCTCCTTCGGGGGAATAGCTGTTCAAAAACTTGTGTCCCAGAGGCGTGTCTGGCGCTTCACCTTCGGCGAGTTGCGACTTCGTATAGTAGTCCCGCAGGCCGGCCTGTCTGATGGCCTCGCCCACGGCGGTCTCAGCTTCATGTTCCTTCACATGGGCGGCTGCGAATGCATCCTGATCCAGCCACGCTACCGGATAATCGAGCTTCACATACGCCGCGGAATGCCCCGGAGAAAACTCTGCGGTCAGCGCGGCGTTGATTTGCTCTTCCATCTTCTTCCCATCCAGATTCGCCGCCGGAATGCGCAGCTTCTTCCCCACATCCGGCAAGACGGAAACTCCGTGGTCCGCCGAAAGCGCGATCCAGATGTTGGCCAATCCGATCTGATGGCCAAGGAAATTGAGGAAGTCGGCCAAGCTGCGATCGAGCCCCAACGCCATGGCCTGCATCTCCGGCGAATCCGGTCCCACCTGATGGCCCAGAATGTCATTCGCCGAGAGGCTGATGGCCAGCAGATCGGTAGCCGGCCCCGTGCCCAGCTTCTCGTAAACCGTTAACTCACGCGCGAACTCGAACTCGTAATCATTGGCCAAGGGAGTCGAGCCGATCACACCAAAGAAAGTCGCGTCTGATCCGTCTTTCGCCTCGCGATGCGCAGTGCTTTGCAGAACGTGGCCTTCTACATCGAGCACCTCACGGTCCCAATATTTGGCGGCGCGGTTGCTGGAGTTGAAGTCCTGCACCCACTTCGGCAAATCGCTGCGGTAATACGTCGAGGTGACCCAGGCGCCGCTTTTCGGCTCGATCCAATAGGCTCCGTCTGCGGCGAAACCTCCGGGCAAGATCGCCGCGCGATCCTTCAACGATATGCTGAATACCCGCGCCCTGCCCTGGGTCGCCAGCTTCAGTTCATCGCCGATCGTATCGGCCATCAGATTGTGCGGCGACGCACCCTGCTTATCGCCTGCTATGCCGACCGCTTTCGTGTCATCGTCCTCGACCGAAGTGACCATGCGCTTTTTCTTTGGGTCCCACCACTCGTTTCCGACAATGCCGTGCCCGTTGCTGTAGGCGCCGCTGAACAGCGTGGCATGGCCGGGCGCGGTGCGGGTGTTTGCGTAGTCGTAATTGCAGTCGGTGAAGTAAGCGCCGTGCTCGGTAAGAAAGCGGAAGCCCGCGTCCCCGAACTGGTCGCGATAGCGCTCCAGGTAGTCGCCACGGAACTGGTCGATCACAATCACCACGACCAGCTTGGGATGTCCGTTATACGCCGAGGCGAACGCGGGTGGGGAAAAGCTGGCACATGCCACCAAGACCAGCAGTACCGACAGGAAGGATCGGCCGATAGATCTGGGGGAGGATCTCATCGCGATGGTAGTTTACACAGGCCTGCGGCATACGCCAAAAAGCATCAATGCCTCTCGATACGAAAAGGGAGAAGTCGTCGAAGAGCAGCGCCTCAAAGGTGCGCCACTTGATTTCAAGCCGACTGTTCCGATTCCAGTCTGGGCGGACAAGGCGGTCAATATCGCGGGACTTCCCGGTTGGGAGAAAGATGCAGCCATCAAGTTCTTCCGGACCGGCATCGCCTATAACGATCTTCCGGCGCGTCCACCCATGCCGCAGTATCGCTTCAACCAAGCAGATGCGGAGGCCATCGTCGCCTACTTGATGTCTCTGAAGCCGCAGACGCCGCCGGCGAAGTGAAGCGGCCGCAGCGGGCTAGACATTTGTCTGTCGTGCAGTCTTGTAATAAATCGGTCAAAAGCCGCGCCAGTGGCGTGACTTGACGGTATCGCCGACATATAATTCGCCCGCTGTGGAAGTCTAAATCTTCCGTCTCTCCAGGAAGCCCCATGATCCCCGTCTCTCTCCGCAAGATTCGTGTGCGTTTTCTGCTGCCCCTAATTTCGCTCTCTCTGATTTCAGTTCCTCTCTCCGCGCAATCCGCCGCCCGAATTTCACAACCGATCGACAGCAACAGTTTGCTGCGCGTGTCCGGCAGCACGCATCCTTTGGCGACAGCGGCGAATGATCTCGGACGCGCAGCCGCCGATCTTCCCCTGGAACGCATGTTGCTCGTGTTGAAACCCAGCGCAGAACAGCAGGCAGCCATGGCGAAGCTGATTGACGATCTCCACAATCCCGACTCGGCGCGCTATCACCAGTGGCTCATGCCGGAGGAGTTCGGCGCGAAGTTCGGACCCGCCGACGAGGACGTCGCTAAGGTCACGGGCTGGCTGCAGCAGCAGGGCTTCAGAGTGAGCGCGGTGGGGCGTGGCAAGCAGTACATAGAGTTTTCAGGGAGCGCGCGGCAGGTCGAAAACGCCTTCCACACAGAAATGCACAACTACCTGGTGAACGGCGAAAGGCACATCGCGAATTCCGTCGACATCTCTCTGCCGCAGGCAATGACGCCGGTGGCGCAGGGCGTGCTTTCGCTGCACGATTTTCGCAAGAAGGCGGCGCACAGCCAGTTCCACCGCGTCAGTCGCAATCCGGCAACCGGGCAGCTCGTGCCTGATTTCACAATTTCCACCGCTCAAGGCTCCGCCCACTTCATGGTGCCCGGGGATTTCGCACGAATCTACAACACCGAGCCCCTGCTCAAACAAAGAATCTCGGGAGCTGGAGTATCGATTGCCATCGTGGGAAGATCCAACATCAACCTCTCTGATGTTGAGACATTCCGCAAGATTTTCGGCCTTCCCGCCAACGACCCGATCTTTATCATCAACGGCGAAGATCCCGGGATCGGCGAAGAAGAGGGCGAGGCCGACATCGACGTGGAATGGTCCGGCGCAGTTGCGCCCGAGGCTACCATCAAGTTTGTCATCTCGGGGTCAAGCGTTACGACCGATGGAGTTGACCTTTCTCTCGTCTACGTGATTGACAACGTTGTGGCGCCGATCATGAGCAGCAGTTTCAGCTCCTGCGAAGTCTTCCTGGGCACGGCGGGAAACCTCTTTTTCAGTAATCTGTATGAGCAGGCGGCCGCGGAGGGTATTACCGCTTTTTCTTCGACCGGCGATTTTGGTCCCGCTGCCTGTCCCAACCAGGAAAGCGCGTCGCCCGCGACCCTCGCCGGTATTAGCGGATTGGCCTCCACGCCTTTTGAAACGGCGGTCGGCGGAACGCAGTTTGCCGAAAACGGCCTGGACGGCATCTATTGGCTCGCCAACAACCGGCCGGACCAATCTTCCGCCGTGGGATACATTCCCGAGACGGTGTGGAATGAGAGCTGCGATCCGACCGTCGATCCCCACAAGTGCGGCGGCACCGATGCCTTCTTCATGATCGCGGGAAGCGGCGGTCCCAGCAGCTGCATTCAGTCCTCGATTGTGAACGGCCAATTCGTTTGCAAGGCGGGATATCCCAAACCCTCGTGGCAGGCGGGCCCAGGAGTCCCCAACGATGGCGTGCGCGACATTCCTGATCTCTCGCTGGATGCGGGCGGAGCCCATGACGGCTTTCTCGTGTGCAACGAAGGATCCTGTCAGACCATCGAGGCCAACGGGCAGACGTTCATTGCCAACGCTTCCGTGGTTGGCGGAACTTCCGTGTCGGCGCCCTCCATGGCCGGCATCATGGCGTTGATCGAACAGAAGAACGGCCTATTCGAGGGATTGGCCAATTTCAACTTCTACAAGCTGGCGGCGGAAAACAAGCTGGCCAGCTGCAATTCCACCAACCTCACCACTCCCACCAAGTCCAGTTCCTGCTTCTTCCATGACGTGACCACGGGAACGAACGCAGTGCCCGATGTGCCGGGATATCCGGCGCAGCCTGGCTACGACATGTCCACGGGTGTCGGCACAGTGAACGCCGCCAATGTGGTCGCGGGATGGAACGTTGCACCTAAGCTCACGACCACGACCTCTTTGTCTTCAGGACCGATCGCGGCGCAGCACGGCCAGCCGGTTCCCATCAAAGTGACGGTGCAGCCAACTTCGGGCGCGGGCGCACCCTCGGGAGAAGTCGACCTGATCAGCGACAAGTTCGGCTCCGTGCTCGGAGGAGCACTGACGAATGGGAACCTTAAAACCCACGCTGTCGACCTTCCCGGAGGACAATACAAGCTCTCGGCCCAATACAGCGGCGACGCCATGTTCTCTTCCAGCACCTCCGGCGGTGTGGCGGTCAACATCACACCAGAACCAGCTGTCGTGAACGCTCACGCCTTCGAGCTCAATTTCGTCGGCGGCATAAAGCCGGTCTTTGGTCCGCTGCTCTATAGCCAGCCCACCGGTCTTCAAATCCAGGTAACGGGAAGGTCGGGCAAGGGCGCTGTGACCGGAACATTTACGCTGATGGATGGAGCTACGAACCTGGGGACCTTCGCGCTTCCTGAGACCGGCAGTACTTTCCTCGAAGTGGATGGTTTGCCCGCCAACACTGGGATGGTGCCGGGCAAGCACTCGTTCACCGTCGCCTACAACGGGGATAACAGCTTCCAACCCGCAGTCTCGAACCCTGTCAACGTGACCGTAATCAAGAAACCGACCGACACGCAGGTGGCTCCCCTTTCCACTACCGCTGTCGTCGGAGAGCCGCTGGAGCTGGCGCTTTTGGTGGATGCCAAAGGTCCAAGCGGATTCGCCCCTGGAGTCGAGTTGCCCAGCGGAACCGTTCGGATTTTTGACAACGGCAAGGCGATCAGCCCCGGCATCCCGTTGGTTCTTAACGGCCCCTTCGGAGCTGGGACGGCACAGGCCGTGTTCATCACCAGCTCCCTGGCCGCCGGAACCCACAGTCTGAGTCTGGGTTACTCAGGCGACGCGAACTACGGTGCGGTCAGCAGCAGCGATTTCGTCAACGCGCCGTCCATACAGGTCCAGATTAATCCGCCCAACGGAGCCATACCCAAGATCACGCTGCAGCAGCTACCTGGAACCATCAAACTGGGCCAGACCGTGAACTATGTCGTGACCGTCAGGCCGCCGGCCGGCAACGGCCCCATGCCAACCGGCACGGTGAGCATCGTGGGACCGGTGGATAATGTCCTCGTCGGACCGCAGCCGCTCATCAACGGCAACGCCACACTGATTCTCAGCTTCGCGGCCGCCGGGCAGTTTCCGCTAGTGGCCAGCTATTTGGGCGATATCAACTATAGCGGCTTCATCAGTGCGATCCTCAACACTCAGGTCAATCCCGGAACGCCGACAGTGACCTTGCGCGCGGCCTCCCCCGAGGTTGCGGCGAACACTCAGACCAGCCTGACGGTCAACGTGGTGGGTGCGCCGCAGAATCCCATCATCCCGCAGAATCCGTTCGCCACGCCCACGGGCTCAGTCCAGTTCTTCGATTCTGTCAACGAAGCTGCGGAGCAACCGCTGGGTCCGCCTGACTTTCTGACCATCGGTAACGGCGGCAATCCGATCTTCACTTTGCCCACCGTCCTGCCGCCAGGGCTCAATCTGATCACGGTGCAATATTCCGGAGATAGCAACTGGGCGCCAAGAACCTCGAATGCGGTCAGTGTGGTGGTCAAATAGATGGGGGGATCGAAGTCCAGACTGGCGAACTGCCTCGCACGAGGCAGCTTTTTCTCGGCTTGTCAGGTGTACGTGGTGCGCGGCTTGTTTGCTGGCACTCCTTCGCGCACTTCGCGAATTCTTGGCGGCCTTTGCGGTGGAGATCCAGCCGCGTGACTTTCTCCCGGTTTTGTCATCTAATCAGCGACGATCAAATATCAGCCGATCATTCACGACAGGAGCGCAGCATGGCCAAAGCCACCTTTGCCGCAGGATGTTTCTGGGGAGTCGAAGCGACTTTCCGGCAGATTCCCGGCGTAATCTCAACCCGCGTCGGATATACCGGCGGGAAGACGGAGAATCCCACCTACAAAGAAGTTTGCACCGACCGCACCGGCCACGCCGAAGCGGTGGAAGTGGATTTTGACCCGGCCAAGGTGAAGTACGAAGAGTTGCTGAAGGTTTTCTGGGAGAACCACGATCCCACCCAGCTGAACCGACAGGGGCCGGACTGGGGCACGCAATACCGCTCGGCGATTTTCTTTCACACGCCCGAACAGGAGATTGCGGCCAAGGCTTCCAAAGAGACGCTGGAGAAGGCGCACCGTTACGCCAAGCCGATCGTCACGCAGATCCTTCCAGCTGTGACATTCTACGAGGCCGAGGACTATCACCAGCAGTATCTGGAAAAGCGCGGCCTGGCCAGCTGCCACATCAAGAGTTAGGATGCCTGCTTTTGCCGTGCATTTTCCAGCATTTCCGCCGTAGGCGGGGCGAGGCCTAGCTGCTGTAAGAACCCCAGGCTTTCCACCAGCACCCAGTCTTCACAGATCTTTCCATCCTGGATGCGATGAACCACCATGAAACGAATGCTGACCTGCTTGGCCGTCGGCGCCACCCCCGACCACGAGCCCAAATGGGTGCCTTGCAGCAACGTGCTCGTAAAAACCATATTCCCCTCCGCCAGCATGTCCTCGGCAGTTATGTGGAGATCAGGAAACGCCGCGAGCCAACCTTCGACGTGCTCTTTCATATGTTGGGGCGAGCGCGGTGCTGTTGTGCTCGCCTGACCGGACTGTAGCTGATGGGTAACGCAGTCCGCCGAGAACAATTCATCGGCAACCTGCAGTTGGCGTCCATTCCAGAGCTCGTCGATGAAGCGGCGCACAATCTGCTTGTTCAGCTCGAGCGACATTAGCACCTCAACCTCCTTGGTCAGGCCGCGGTCAGCAGCAACGGCTGGCCCTTGGTGATCATCAGCGTGTGCTCGTAATGGGCGGAGGGCTTGTGATCAGCGGTGACGACGGTCCATCCGTCGGACGCAACCTGAGTCCTTCCCGAGCCGGCGGCGATGATGGGCTCGACGGTAATGACCAGGCCTTCGGTGAGAATCGCGTGAGCTCGCGGGTCGGCATAGTTCGGTACCTGCGGCGCTTCATGGATGGTGCGTCCGATGCCGTGTCCAGCGAGTTCACGAATCACGGAAAAACCGCTGCGCCGGACCTCGCGCTCCACCACCCGGCCAATTTCCGATACGCGAAAGCCGGCGCGCGCGACCAGCATGGCTTTGGCGAAGGCGCGCTCGGCGCAGGCCACAAGACGCTGGCATTCTTCCGAGACCTCGCCCACGGGTACGGTGACGGCGGCGTCGGCCATAAATCCGTCTTTCTCGATCGTGACATCGAGCTTGACCAGATCGCCCTGCCGCAAGGCGCGCTGGCTGGGGATGCCATGGACCGCCTCGTCATTGAGGCTGATGCAATTCGCTCCAGGGAACTTGTAGACCAGCGCCGGAGCCGACTGAGCGCCCTGTTGCCGCATGACCTCGGCGCCCGCTGCGTCCAGTTCCGCCGTGGTCACACCGGGGCGAACTGCCCGCTTCATGGCTTCCAGCACCAGGCGAACGACTTTTCCCGCGGCGCGCATGCCAGCCAGTTCCTCGGGTCCGGTGATCGACATGGCGACCTCCCAGAAGAGAATATCAGGAAGCGGAAGGCTTGACGGGCAGGCGTGGCCGGAAGAAGGCGATCAGCACGAATCCGCCCACGTAGAAAGGCAGACTCTGCTGCAGATTGTAGCCGAGGAAGCGCAGCACAACTCCAAAGAGAGCCAGGGTTTCGCACAAGGCGTAAGTCGCAACGTAGCCAGTCTTCCAGTGACTCAGGGTTAGAACATTTTCGGGATCGGAGGCCAGGCTTTCCGCGGAATGGAACACCAGCGTGCGGCGCACCACGAAAATCATGCCCACGACGGCCACCGACAATGTCGAGAAAATGTAACTGAAGGTTGCATTGACAGGTCGCGGCGCGGGCCCGGTCAGCTCGCCCACAACGACATAAAGCAAAATGCTGCCCAACATCGCGAACTGTACAGTCCGCAACAGCCTTAGGGTTCGCCCCATTTAGGCCACCATTGTCCCGCAGCTGGTCGCTGACAACGAACCGGATTCTTGGCCGCGCATCCGACTAAGCAATATTACTGCGGCTTGGGCTTGGTTTCATCGGTGATGATGGTCCGATCCTTCGCCTCCTGGGCGAAGGCGCAGAAAAATCTGGAAAGAGACCGGACGGCTGCCGTAGGCAGCATCGAGCACGGCCGGTTTCGAGTAGAAGGTCACATCCGCACCAAGCCCGAAGTGCCAGGCGGAACTGTGGACAAGATCCCGGACGCCGCCGAAGGTGTAAGCGCCGATACGATAGGCGGGATGAACCGGGGCCTGCGGGAAAAGTTCATCTTTGTCGACGAGCTCCATGCGAGTGAAGGCATAGTTTCGCTCGAGGAAGTTCAGCGTCGATTCCAGCAGGTAACCATTGAGATTGGCGCCCGTGGCGATCTTGTGCACGTGACCCCAGACCAGGGTGGTGGCCCAATTGCCCATGGCCAGCGGTTTGTTGTACTCGACCGACGCCGTCTGCCGCCACTGGCTGCCGGGTTCGAGGGCCTCGGGATGCTCCAGCCGGCCGATGCTGTATTGGGCTGCCCAGTTGCGCGAGGGCGCGAGGCTGGCGCGTCCCGACCAGGAGTCAAGCGCCGCCAGCTGGATGCTCCAGCGTTCTTCATTAGGTTCGCGCCCGTTGAAAGCCGTCGCCTCCAGCTTGACCCGGTCGATCACGAATCCCGTAGTGACGACCCCGAAACTGGTGTGCGTGGAATCCTGCAAGTGGTGACTCAGCGGTGCCAGCGGAAGCTCGGCAGCCGATGCGCGATGCAGATAAGCCACCGGGCCCAGCGCCGGTTCGGCGGCAGGGCCGCCGTAGAATTTCCATGCCAGCTTCTTCGTAAGCGGAAGCGTGTACAGCAGCGAAAGTTCTGCGAACACGTTGTGGGGATGTTGGTGATCGACCAGTGCCTTGCCGTGGTAGGTCTCCCCGGTCTGAAACAACTCGGGGAAACCGGGATGCGGGGAGGTCAGCGACTCGGCGGAAGACATCTGCCGGAAAAGAATCGTGCCCGATCCCAGCTTGTGCTGCTCCATCAGCATGGCCCAGTTCACCGATTCGGCTTTGCCCGCGCCGCGAGGGCCGCCCTGCTGGTTGTAATCGGTGAAGATCACGCCATGCGCCATCAGTTCCCAGCCGCCGCGCATGATCATCCATTCGTGTGCCGGAACCGACGCGGGCTGCCAGCCGGTTCCTGAGCCGGCGTGGGGCGAGGGCAGGGTGGAGGCTTCGGCGTCGTCCATGCGCATGCGGCTCATCTGCATGTCGCCAGTTTGCGTGTCAGACTGGTTCGTTTCTGTCTGTTTCATCGCGAGCACGGAGTCGTGCGGGGCTGGCCCAGCCGGCGTGGGCGAACCGGAATCTTGAAACCCGGAGGGATTCTGCGCTGTTGCCAGCGAGACCAACGCTAGCCAAACCAAACCGCGAAAGATATTCTGCACAGTCGTCTCCGTGGTTGATGAGGGAGTGAGTCATCCATGGTGCGTTTCCAGGCGTGCAAATGTCACACCACGGAGACGCAAGCGGAGGAGAGACGACCGCCGCAGGCTAAACGCGCAGAGGATTGATGCCGGGTGGGCTGGCCGAAGGGATGATCAACGAGCCAGAAATCAGGTGGAACGTGAGATCCGGTAAGAGCTCACGAATGAGGTCGGATTGATAGGCTATGACGGGCGGAGGAAGTTGAAAATGCACATTGGGCACGAGCAAAACATCGTGTCCGCTCACGCAGCACTGGTGGCTGACTGGTGCCAAAGGAGTTGGCTGTCCATGCCCGTGGCAAGCTGCCGGATGCGTGTGCGGATCAGCCGCAGATGTCCACGCAGACGCAAGGGATGGCAGAGACAGCAACGCCCACAACAGAGCCAGCGCGGCGATTTTCGAAGTGCACCGCGACATCGTTACGTTCCCGTGAGCTTGATGCGAATTTCTTCCGGCAGGCGCTGCCGGATTTCTTCCGGCAGACGGTCGTGCACGCGGCGCGCGCCTTCGCGGGCTGCATCCAGCACCGTGACCGGGGCGGGCGTTGCGACCGCTACTCCCAGCCAGATCAACGCCGACAGCGCAAAGCCCGCCAGGGCCGCGATTTCGAGCCAGAAGGCATGGCGCGGACCGAAGTAGCGGATCACGCCAAAGGCCAGCAGAAAAACTCCCGCGGAGATGGAGGCCAGCGCGATCAGCCCCACGTCGATGATCCGGTGAATTTGCTGCCAGCGGCGGCAGCGTTCGCAGCCTGCGAAGTGCTGTTCGTAGTCGCCGCGCATTTCCGGCGCCAGGCCGGAAATGTCATAGCGCCAGCCTGCCAGAATCTTGCCTACGATAGGATCAATGCACTGCTGACTCATAGATCGTACAAAGGAGGCCAACAACCGCGTGCACCCGCGAACTCACAAGCGGATCGGCTGCAGAGCCTCTGACTGCGCCGCCAGCAGCACGCGGTTGTGAAACAGCCCCCCCCGCGTGGCCAGCGCCCTTTCCGCTTCTCTCCGGGCGATTTCCGGATGATTGTTCTGCTCAGAGAGATGCGCCAGCACCACAAACGTTGCACTATTATCATAGTCGTTGGTGAAGAAATCCGCGAGAGCCAGGTTCGAAAGATGTCCCACGCGGCTCATCACGCGCTGCTTCACGGCCCACGGATAAGGCCCCACGCGCAGCATCTCCAGATCGTGGTTCGACTCCATCACCAGCACATCGCAGCCGCGCAGGTGATCGCGCACGCTGACGGGCAAATAGCCGAGGTCGGTGGCAAATCCAACCTTAATACCCTCGACGCAGAACGTGAATCCCACAGGGTCGGCAGCGTCATGTGGAATTGTGAAGGGCTTGATGGCGATGTCGCCGATCTGAAAGCTGTGGCCGGACTCAAAGCGCTCGAGCTTTTCGAGCTGCGGCCGCTCGCCGTTTTCAACTCGCATAGCGCGCGCCCATGCCTGGTGCGTGGCGCCGGTCATGAACACGGGGATCCGCAGTTTCTTTGCCAGCGTGGCCAGTCCGTAGATGTGATCTGAGTGCTCGTGGGTGATGAGAATCGCGGTGAGCGCGTGCGGATCGTCGCCCAGCGTCTTCATCCGCTTGAACGTCTTGCGGCCGGAGATGCCGGCATCGACCAGAATCCTGGTGCGCGCGCTGGCGACGATGGCGCTGTTCCCCCGGCTGCCCGAGGCCAGCATCGAGACAGTCACACCCATGCTGGCAGGATACGCGTCCGGCCTGTGGAACCGGGAGTGCCTTTCTGGTTAGCCGACACCTTGGTGCGGACGCCGGACCCCAGCCCTCAGACCCTTTGCCCGACGTCCGAGGTCCAAGGTCTTACTTCAACCCAACCCCGTAGAAGTAGGTGTACGTCCCACCCTGCTGCAGCGGCAGGGCAGTCTCGAAGCTGGAGAAGATCACCGCGTTGGCTTGG